>ENA-ORXT01002181-ORXT01002181.1-marine-metagenome-genome-assembly--contig:-NODE-2181-length-24132-cov-8.634380_pt1 | contig 24132 bp, 26 predicted proteins | sample MGYA00237868_ERZ511482 | MGnify/ENA metagenome assembly ERZ511482
GGGATTTCGCACCGTGGGAACCATGGGTCTCGCACCGAGAGCACCATGAGATTTCGCACTGTGGGCATCATGGGATTTCGCACCTCGGGACCCATGGGATTCCGCACCGCGAGCATCATGGGATTCCGCCCTGTGAGCATCATGGGATTTCGCACCGTGGGAACCATGGGTCTCGCACCGAGAGCACCATGAGATTTCGCACTGTGGGCATCATGGGATTCCGCACCGCGGGAACCATGGGATTTCGCACCGCGGGAATCATGGGGTTTCGCACAGCCGGCATAAGGGGATTTGACCAGCGTTCATCACCAATCACCGACCGCAGAGCGGTCCCCTTACATTAGCAATATGCAATATTGCGCGTCGTACGACCCCAGAGGGGTCGCCCATCATCCATATCATTAAATAATCGAGATACACAAATCAAAAAAATCCGATTCGTTAAGGATAACAAATCGAATTTTTTTTATCCATTGTTTAATGGAATTCTATATAATGATTAGCTAGTAAATATTAAAATTGGTTGTAGAACTTGAAGCTAGAAAATTTACTAATGGATGTTCTAGTGGTATTCTTTGCATTAAAAATTGGAAGTTGATAGCACAAAAATAGTTCTCATAAGTTCTTGAGGTTATTAATATTTATACTCAAACTTACATCCAAATGCCATCAAAATTAAGGGTAGAAATACCTGATTATGCCCTCAGGACCACTTCAAATTCTTCATATGGACATCAAAGAGGCCATTTTCGACCGCATATATGATTAAACCAGCGGTATTCTTTGAATCCGTCTTAAGCAAAAGGTTATTCCTATGCCCTTCAATGGTTCTTGAGCTTAAGAAAAGTTCGGTGGCCATTTCCTTGTTGGTTTTCTGCTCACAAATGAGGCTAAGAACCTCCAATTCTCTCCTCGTTAATTTAGCCTCTCTTTTGGTACTTGTATGTTTGGAAGAAACCATTTTTTCGCTAATGAGTTTAACGATGAATTCATTGTAGTGAAATCCTTTGTCGATGACATTTCTAATGGTCAGGTACAATTCATCCGCTTTAATGTTTTTTGGTAAGAATGCGGATGCACCTTTTTCTAAGGTCTTATATATTAAACCTTCATTGTAGTGGCCACTTAAAATAGCAACCTTAAGGTCTGGATATTTATTATTTATCGCTTCTAAAGTCTGCAATCCATCCATGACTGGCATCTCTAGATCACATAAAATTAAATCAAGCTTTAGATCTGAAGTTGACAACTTGTTCATTGCCTCTTCTCCATTGCTGGCTACAAAAACTGCTTCCATTTCTTCGCTCGCATCAATCAACATTGCAATTCCTTTTCCAAAAAGAATTTCATCATCTACAATTCCAATTTTATATAACTTACTCATGCTGATAATTTTGAAAAAGGGATTTTCAATAAAAAATGTACGCCTTTGGTCGCCTCGATTTTTTCTATACTGCCATTTAATATCTTAACCCTGGAATTAATATTCCCCACGCCTAATCCTTCTTTGGCATCTTGCTTGAAGCCTACCCCATCATCTTTATAATTAAAATCAATGTTTTCTTTACCCTGTTCTGCATCAATGGTTATTGTTGAAGCCTTGGCATGCTTGAGGGAGTTATTGATAAGTTCTTGAAAAATTCTAAAGAGGTGGATTTCTGCTAGGCTATTTCGTTCCAATTCAAGGCCCTCCATATTCAAATTTATTTTGAGTTGGTCTGTACGATTGATATTCAACACAAAATCCTCTAAGGCATAAACGAAGCCATATTTCTCAATAGCGGCTGGGAGTAAATTGTGTGCAATTTCTCTTGCTCGCTCCACACTTGTACTTATGGCTTTTGAAACTGACTGTATATGTTCTTTTGATTTTTCATTCAGTTCCCCCTGATTTTCAACCAACTGAATATTCAGCGCAGCAACATATAACTTAGAGCTTATATCATCGTGTAATTCTCTGGCAATTCTCGTCCGCTCTTCCTCTTGGGTAACAATGATATTCTCAATCAATTCTTCTCGAAATCTAAGCTCTTGATTTTTTTGCTCTGTCATTTCTTTAACAATCCTCACCCTTGATGCCCTAAATATCAAGACACAGGCCAAAACTAAAAAAGCAATGATTGAAAAATTTATAAGAATAATTTTATAAAAACTAGCTTCAAGCATTTTGTTTCCTTTTTAAACCTCAATTAAATTCGATGATCTGTATTTAAGTAATAATATTGTGGACAAAATCAAAAATAAAAATGCACAGATAAGGTTTATTATTCCTCTTAAAGCAAATAAATTATTTCTGTAAGAATCACTCAAGGTTAAAATCAAAGGAATGTTAATGTAGAATAGCAAGGATAAACTTGATTTGACGAATAACACAATTACAAAAAGCAAGTGTAAATTATGGCGATTCTTATCTTCATAAGAAATCTTCACCAGGTAAAAGATTAAAAAGACCAAGGAACAGGTGATGATCAATATATCTAAGGTAATTCGCACATTTCCGTTATAGGAATAAATATCCTGAATAAAAATTGAATTAAAGACAATCAATAAGACTCCAATGGGCAGGAAAATTTTACGATTGATTTTAATATCAAAATCGGCAAAAACGGTTTGAAAAAAAATAAAAAGAACGATGAAATCAATCAGAGTATATAAGTGTAATCCTGGCATATTACTTTCAATTTCAGGAAACAACTTGATTGAAAAATGTCCAATAAATTCGAAAACTGTTAAAAAAACAATATATAAACTCATTATTTTTTCAGAGTATCCAAATTTCGAGAAACTGACAATAATCAAAATAGATGATAATAAGGATACCGCTAAAATGGAGTAGATAATACTCAGTTCCATCTAATTGATTTATTCCTTACAATGAGGTGGACAAAAGTGAGAGTAGTCTAAAATTAAATCATAATCTAATGCTCCGTTCTTCTTTCCAATGATCATCAGATGCGGGGTATACTTCTCAGCTGCAGTTGCCTCAGGATCTATCCCCTTTAGCTCCTCCAAACCTAAAAACATAAATGCATTGCTTGTGAATGAGTCCACATAAGTCTGTTGGTCTAAAAAGGGAACTTCGAAATAAGTCATTGAATCCGTGCTCATAACATATTCTTTGTACTTCTCCTTCCATCTCTCCTTATAATCGATGAAGACTTCTTTCGACATGCGCATAATGGTAAAAGATTGATCGCCATTTTCTTCCGCTGAGGATGCACTATTAGATTCGCTTGCCATTGATTGAGCTTGAGAATCATTTGTCTGAGATTGTGCTTTATTATCATTTGTAGGGCCGCAAGAAAATAGAAGTAGGGCCAAAGAGAAAAGCAGTAGGTATTTGATCATAACCAATTGGAATTTGTTGAGTAATAATTAATTGGTCAAGCATATAAACACAGGATTCTTATAGAAACTTGAAGTAAGTAAGATTAATAGGTTGACCACCCAAAAGGTAGCACTTTATCACCGTCTAACAAAAGAATTTATTAACAAATCGATGAACAAGCATTAAATGAGTTGTTGGATCGGCTTGTCGATGGTATGAGTTCATCCACCAAAATAGGAATGACAAGGTTAAAAAAAGAGGGACTGCTAACTACACAGTCCCCCAACTAATTCATTTTATCCTTGCTTTTTAGTGCAAGCCGCTGCACTTTTGCAACACTTCTTTACTCCCGTTTTTGCGGTAGGGATTACTTCGATTTCGTTAACCAACTTAGCTGCGGCAACCTTGGTTGTTCCTTCACCGCTTTGTTCGTCGGCAGCAGATTTACCCTTGCACTTGGCCTTACATTCAGCAACAGTCATTCCTGCCTTAGCCGCGCATTCTTTTAAAGAAGCACAACATTTTTTTGCTCCTTCCTCAACATCAACCTTCATGCTTGCGCTTGCGACCTGAGTAGCATCCGCTGAGGTCGTTTCCGCTGAGGCCGTTTTTGAGGCACATTTCTTCTTGCACTCTGCTAGACTTACACCAGCTTTTTTAGCACAGGCCTTTGTCGGAATGCAAGTTTTAACTGATTCCGCAGATTCATTTACCTGTAAAGCAGTTTCTTGAGCAAAAGAAACCATTGATAAAAGAACCCAAGCCATTGTTATTCCAATAAACTTTTTCATTTTTTAATTTTTTTTTATGCACTCAGAACTGCTGAGATACCAGTTGCAATATTACCTTACAAAGCTAGGTTGAGTTCTTAGCTGATCCTGTGAGAGACTAGCCAAAACCATGTTAAAAACTTGTTAATCGAAAATTTAGCTCAGAAAATAGTCGTCTATTTATGGTATAAATGAACATTACTTGAAAAACTGGCTAAAACACTATCAGGTTCCTCTCCTCTTTGGCTTTGTGTGCATAGGGCTTTTATCTCTAATGGCCTTCCAAGTTAGTTGGCTCACTACCTCTAAGAAGCTGATTGAAGAACAATTTGATCAGAAAGTAAATTTGGCAATTGGTAGTGCACTCAGTGACTTTAATCAGGAACATAATACCAAGCTCGACATTGAAGAATTTGAAGAATGTGGTGTTGATGATGCATGTAAATATATTGAACTTGGAAAAGAACCGATGTCTCATGAGTCACAACAAGAACTCGAAGCCTACCTTCAATCATACATGGGCTGTTTTGGAATAGATGAGAAATACAGTGTGGGCGTTTTTGATTCAAGTTGTGGAGGGATGCAAGAAACCGAAAATTCTTTTTGCTGTACCGTAAATCCACCCAACGCCGCCAAGGCTGAATTTCAATTGGGTGTTTCCTTCCAATCCCGAGATAAATACCTCTATGATAAAATGAAGTTTATGATCCTTTCTTCGATCTTAATCTTTCTCCTTTTATCTACGGTTTCCTTTATAATTCTAACGGCACTTATCAAGCAAAAAAGAATAACAGAAAACAACATTGACTTTTTCAACAATACAGCACATGAATTAAAAACTCCTCTGACCAATATTTCATTGGCGCTAACTCTATTGAGTAAGAAGCACGCGCAGGTTAGAGATGATAGGTACACTCAAATCATAAGATCAGAAAATTCAAAACTAGCAGACCAAATTGAACGAGTCATGTTTTTATCCAGTATGGAAAATGGAGAATATGAGCTTAACAAACAATCCGTCAATTTAAAGGAATTAATGCAAGAGGTTGTAGACAATATGCAATTGATTGCCAATCAAAATAAAGGATTAATCAATCTCAATTTTCCAGATCATGACTATGAAATTCAAGGAGATTATTTTCACCTCAGCAATGTGTTCAAAAATTTAATTGACAATGCTTTAAAATATTGTGACAAAGATCCAGTTATAGATATCATACTCACTGAAGAGCAAAATCATGTAAAGGTCTCAATTGCAGACAATGGAATCGGAATAAGCAAGCATGATCAAAATCATATCTTTGAAAAATTTCAACGAGTAAATACGGGTGATGTTAGAAACACCAAAGGTTTTGGCATTGGGTTATCATATGTGAAAACGGTTATAGAAATGCACAAAGGATTGATTCAGGTGCAGAGTGAATTAAATAAAGGAAGTCAATTTGAATTAATAATCCCTAATGCTTAAAGTGTGGAAAAGAAAATTTTAATTGTAGAGGATGATTTAAACATGGGGTTTTTACTTGTTAATTTTTTACAAGATGAAAACTTCAAGGTTAAATTATGTCGAGATGGATTTGAAGGCTTGACGCTTTCGCAAAAGGAGCATTTTGATCTTTGCCTATTAGATGTCATGATGCCAAAATTGGATGGATTTGCACTAGCCAAAACTTTGAGAAAAAAAGGCGTCACTACCCCATTCATTTTCTTGACTGCCAAGTCATTAAAGCATGACAAACTCAATGGCTATTCTATCGGCGCGGAAGACTACATCACCAAACCGTTTGATGAGGATGAATTACTATGTAAGATAAATGTGATCCTGAGAAGAAAGAAGGAGGACAAGCTAGAGATAGGCCCAAAAACTTTCAGCATTGGAAAATTCAACTTTGATTATAATCTATTTGAATTAAGCTACGGTGATGAGATCCAACGTCTCACCAAAAAAGAAAATGAAATCCTTAAGCTACTTTGTATGCAGAAAAACAGCATTCTCAGACGAGACGAAGCGGTCAAAAAAATCTACGGACAGGATGATTACTTCATGGGGAGATGTTTTGATGTTTACATCTCCAGAATAAGAAAATTACTGAAGAGAGACTCCAGCATTGAAATTAAAAATGTTTTCAATGTCGGATTTATTCTCAGTGTAGAAGAGGAGAAAGAGGTGGCATAAATTAGTTGTCTGGTAAAATTTCCACTTTGGGATCAAAGACAATTGCATATCTCAATAAGGCGACCCCGCTGGGGTCAATGAACATCACATCATCCCTATTAGCAAATATAAGAAAACCCCGGAGGTGTCGATAAAACAAATTGACCGCAGAGCGGTCCCCGTACGTTAGCAATATGAAATATTGCGAATTTTCCGATCCCAGAGGGGTCGCCCTGCAACATCCATTATAAAGATCACCCTTCCGTTAATTGATAATCCATAAATCTAGAATAATCAAACAAAGTCTCGATCGTCCATCCGCTTTTCCAATTCTTTTAATTCTAATGCTTCTAAATCTTTTAGCTCCAATCTCTCATCAATCATTCGCTCCTTCAATTCTTTGATCCTTGCCAAACGATCTACTTCTTTAGCCAATTCTTCTTCTTCCCAATTTGAATTAAATCCAAGAAAACCTAAGTGCTCTGTACCAAACGCATTGAAATAATGAATCGCCAAACCAATACCCCAACTTAAGGCGACAATAATCACGGGAAAATAGTTACCGCCATTTTCAAAGTTCATAATAAAACTGAGCATCAAAAGGACCATGACATAAGAAATCAGATGGCCGAAAAATCCCTTTTTTGCTTTTACTCTTTTCTTTGCTTCTTTATATATTTTATCACTTTCCATTGTCCCTTTATTTTTCAAATTTAATAGGTCTTACGCTTGAATTCAACACAAGATTGTTTTTTCTAACCTTACATTCCTTTGAAGGCGAAATTGAATACAAACTAATTTAATACTATTGGATCGTTAAATTCTATTTATGGACCCTTAAATAATAAGCTTTACACCAAAATGGGTGGGTTTTTTAAAGTCTCTGAATTTATTCGACGATCGACTCATAAAATCTACCAACAATAATACATTTTCCCAATAGCGGTTATGCGAATATTCTACCATGAAATTTCCATATGCTTAGTAACTATAGTTTTTGGTAATTATGGAATGTATGGCCCACCAGTTTCTCCCCAGCCCTATTTAGGCATTGGCTCATTTTCATCAATAGGTACTTTATCCAAATTAGAATTTATTGTTGCCAATCGGGTGCCCCACTCTAGGTACCCCACAAAAGCTGAACGAAATTCTGGGTCATCAGGAACTCCTACTTCATCTGCGGATTCTAATATCAGTTTCATGAACTGTTTCCTATGTGCTTCGGTTAAATTTTTTCCAATATGTTTTTTAATCATGCCATGGTGACTGCCACCCATCCCAGTATATTTATTTCCTCCGCCAAGTACTTCAGATATAAAATCAGCTACATGTGCTTGGTGCTTCCGGTCCATACCTTCAAAGATCGGTTTCAACAATTCATCCTTTAGTACTTTATCATAAAAGTGATAAATCATTTTATGTATGGCCTCAGATCCTCCAATCCATTCATATAGGCTCGGAACCTATTTTTATTTTCTTCCTTTATACATGCTATTCTGATTAAAAAAATAATTATTTATAAGCATAACCTGGTGACTCACAATTGCCAACTTCTAATAATTCAATTGGAACATTAATTCTGAAAGTAGTTCCTTTTTCAAGAATGCTTTTAACTTCAATAGAGCCTCCTAAATTTTCAATGATCTTCTTACATGTAGCGAGCCCCAGTCCTGTACCTTTAAACTGACCTTCCGAATGCAATTTAGCAAGTGGTTCAAATATCTTATTGAAATAATCTACTTTGATTATTATTCCATTATCCTTCACAACAACAGAATTAAATTCTTCGTTTACTTCTGAATTAATTATTATGACAGGAGGACGACTATTATTAAACTTAATTCCATTGGAAATAATATTTTGAAAAAGTTGAATCATTTCTGTTTCATTTGCTTTAAGCGAAGGCAAATCTTGTACTAAAACCTGAGCAGCTTTTTCTTGTATTTGATCGTTCAAATTGCTTTTCACAATATCTATAATTTCATTTAGATTCAATGAATTAATATTTACAACTTTCTGTCCTGACCTTGTATATTCCAGCAGATTATCAATAAGTGTACTTAGTCTTCGATTAGATAGTTCAATGAAATTTAAATATTCATTTATTCGATCATCCTTTTGGATATGCTTCTTAATAAGTGCAATTAATCTACCAGTCGTCCTTATTGGCGCTTTGATATCATGAGCAACGATTCCAGCAAAATAGGATAACTCTGCATTCCTTAAGGTTAGCTCTTGATTAAGTGTATCTGAACTTTCACTTTCGGTCAATAATTTTTTATTGATCTCTTCGTGTTCGAGGGAAATGGCCTTCAAAAATTGGTTTCTTTTTCTTTGCTTTCTGACCGCTAAAACAGAAATCAATGTAAGAAGTGCATGCAGTATTATGAATGAGGTATATTTGAAAGTTTTCGAACGGCTCTGAAGATATAAATATTCTTTTTCTGCTCTCAGATATTTATTCTCTGCTTCTTCACTGTGCAGACTGTATTTTAATTCAGCCGTAATTATTGATTGGAGTTACAAATGATGAAAGTTGAAAAATTATTCGATGGGCTTTCAAATAAAATAAGCTTATGCCTGGAATAGCTCCAAACATCTTCCTGCTTTAGCCTCCATAAACTTCAAGTTTAAATGATGTGGTTTTAATAAAATCAACTATTCATCCACTGCTTAAAAAGCGGGGTCTTTGGACGACTTACAATAAACTCATGAGTCTGTGGGTTTCTAACAAGCAACTTTACGCGGTGATTAAAATAGGATTCAATTTTTAAAATAGAATTCTTATTGACAATTTGTCCACGGTTGATTTTAAAAAATTGAGACTGATCTAAGGTTTGGAAAAGTGCATCTATGGTTTCATCTATTACATATCGCTTTTGCAAATGAACCCCAAATGTGAGGCCGTCTTCAGAATAGATGTAAAGTAAATCTGCAAGCTTAAGTTGTACAAAGCCATCCCCTTCTTTCACCAAAATACCTTCGCGAATCTTCGGAGCCTGCATACTGATCAATAATTCTTGGATCAGGTCTGAATTGACTGGCTCCTTTTCTTGCATATTTTTAAATTTGCTTAAAGCAAATGTCAAATCCTCCTCTTGAATAGGTTTCAACAGATAATCGATGCTGTTAACCTTAAAAGCTTGAATGGCATATTGATCAAATGCGGTCGTAAAAATGATCGGTGATTTCAATTCTGTTTTATTAAAAATCTCAAAACTCAATCCATCCGCCAATTGAATATCCATAAAAACTAACTCGGGAGCAGGATTTTCCTGAAACCAAATAACTGATTCTTCAACGCTGTCAATTATTCCCAGCAGTTCAAATGGAACATTTGATTTCTTCAACAACAATTGGAGTTGGTTAGCAGCACGTGGTTCGTCTTCAATGATCAATATTTTCATAGTTCCCTGGTTTTGATTGAGTTAAGTAAAGGAAGGGAAACAGTAAAGTTGACACCATCATTTTCAATAATTGGTTTCAAATCGGAAAGCAAGGCATATCGACTTTCAATATTCTTCAGTCCTAGTTTTGTAGAAGGCAAAGCAGATGATTTTGCTTGAATTTTATTCTCAACTTTCAAGCGTCCATTTTCGATAAGTACATTTATGGTGAGTGGCTTCGACATGGAAATCACATTGTGCTTGATTGCATTTTCTAATAATAGCTGTAAACTCATAGGCACGATCAGTTTGTCAAGCTGGTCTTCCGCTACCTCAAATACTACCTTCAGATTTTCACCAAATCTTTCTTTTTGGATGTGTATATAAGATTTCGAAAACTTTAATTCATCTCTCAAGGAACAAAGATTTTCATTCCCAGATTCTAAAATAAATCGGTAGACGTTAGAAATTTTATCTACAAAAATCTTGGCTTCCTCTTTAGGATCCTGATCGATGATATCTCTGAGCGTGTTCAAGGTATTAAATAAGAAATGTGGCCTTGCTTGATTTCTCAATGCATCCAACTTGGCCTGTACAATCATTTGTTTTGATTGCTCTTCTTCGCGGATAGAAATTTTCAATCGTTCGTGATGATAAATGGCTTCATAGATGGCCTGTAACATCACACTCACCATCAGTACTGGAAGAAACAATCTTACTCGATCGATCGGATTATAAGAGCTGCCATGCATCAGTCCTAAAATTAAATTTCCCGCATAATCAATCAAGACAATTGAACTTACCATAAAAAGAAATAATAATAAAATTCTCTTTTTCGAATCTGTCAATTTAGGATATTTCTTTCTTAAAAAAATAAGTATGGTTCGCATAAACATCCAATTGCACGTGGCAAAGAAAAGGGATATACTCCAACTTACTATGGCTTGTTCAAATGGCAATGTTCCAAAAGAATTTTGCAATAAAAAGTCAATCAAAAAACTGACAACCAATAAACCTATTATTACAAACCAGGTATCATCAAACCCTAGATACTTTATATTTTTTTCTTTATTAAATAGCATTTATAACATTCGTTCCGATCAATGGCATTCCTAAAGAAGCCTGATAATAAGTAAATCCGATCCATCCTGCATACGCTGCACCGAAAAGGGTAACCAAGGTAATTTCTTTCGGCATACTTAAGTTTAATTTTTTTGATACAAAGAATGCAAATAAGGGCACCAACTGTAATCCGTGCAAACCAAAGAAATGTGCGATGCGAAGATCTCCAGCAACCGTACTCCAATTAGTAATGGGCAATCCAGCACCACCATCTGCTACACCAACGTTATGTCCTAGTTGGCCTATCATTTTACCACCAACAGCGCATCCAATAATTACAATCAACCATGCGATCAAGATAGCCCATTGCATGGACTTTTCACATTTTAATTTTAATCTCATTGTATCAACAAGGAACAACATCATTAATACTACATTTATCGTAACGAAAATTCCCATGGTTGCGTAAAGCAAAGCATCTAGCGGGCTACTCATGTTATAATGTGATTGAACGCCTCTACTCCCTTGATAAAATATGATTAACAGCTCTGTCATCATTGTCCAGGAAATGATATGACCAACAATTTTTTTCTTTCTAGATGAATATGGATAGAGGCTAAAAAGCGCGGCGATGCTCAACGTGTAAATTCCTTGTGATACAGCAAACTTAAATGGCTTCAACCAAACGTTCACATCCAATAATGTTCTTTCATCAAAAGCTAAACCTATAACGGCTGGTAGGATCAATGCAAAGCTTGCAAGAGTCGCAAAATATAAAGGCTTACTTTCATTTTTTGCGATGGTAAAAATTTGCTTCAAGTTGTTCATAATGATTTTTTTATAGGTTTAATAATAGTAAATATTAGGAATCCAATGGGTCCTAGCATAAAAGTTCCTAGCAGACAAACGGCCATCAAGACTTGGTTGATTTCATATTTTTTATTCTGGTCTATCATCCACATCCCAACGAGTAGATCAAAAACGAGATAGTGAACCCATCCTGCCAAGACTGCTGCTTCTTTCGTGAATAGACGCATGACTGATTCCAAACTTCCAAAATCTAAGGATCCTCCAGAAATCAGACCACTGACTATATAAATCGCATATACCACTGATAACAGGATCGGTATAATTTTATGATCCATTAGGAATTGAGTCAGCTTCCATTTTGGAAGAAGAACCATTAGGATCCACATTAGCATTGCAGTCATATTGGCGATGGAAAAAACGGTGGCTGCTGTCATGATTCTTAGTTTATGTTTTATTGATGATTCAAATATGGACTAGAAAATCGCCATTTAAAAGGAGTTTCTGGTGAACCATCGTGTTTTGGGGATGAATTGATAAACAACCCATTTATATGCAATGCATGGAGATAAAAGTGACGTTAAGTGCCCGAAAACATAGGCTTAAGAGTAAACTAGACAAGCATGACTTGTCATTTATTACATGAGTCTATCGATGACTTCTGCAGTTATGCGTTCACTATAACTATTGATCTTCCAGTGACCGGGGCTCCAGCCTTTAAGAAAGCGATGAAAGTCTGCCCACGCCACTCGATACAATGATCGCCATTCTGATTCTAAGGCTTCATTTTTTTCTTGAAGTTCGTTATGTAAGGCTGAAAAATAAGCATCAAGGATCTGTGGTTCCAATCGTTCGCAGTCCTTATCGCTCAGACAACTTCCGATGAAATAAGCGACATCTTTCATTCCACAGCCACCGCCAACATATTGAAAATCTACCCCACTGACCTTTACCTCTTTTGCCTGATCCGACATCGGAGCAAAACAGAAATTGGCCAATTTAGCATCGCCGTGCACAAAGGTTTTATAGGTGCAATTATTTAGTTTATCATCAATGGCCTGGGCTGCGTTCTTTAATTTTTGATCCTTCAATACTTCCAGCTCCTGAGGTCTTGTCTCCAGATGCCAGTAGGTTCCAACTTCCCAAAGTCCTTCAGGTGTTTCTCCCAAGTAGCTGGCATGAAATCGAGCCAACCATTGTAAGCAGGAAGTTATCTCAATCCAGTTAACTGTGTGCTTTCGCAAATGAAATCCCGCCTGATCCAAATCTTCCAAAACCATCAGCACCTCCTCTTTGTAATTCTCTATGGCCAGACAATGAGGTAGACGGGCACCGCTGTTTTTGCTGTAACGGTCATACCATGTAGATTCCACCTGATAGGATTTAAGTTTGCGCTGGTGACCGAGATCAGAATTCCATCCCCGTGGGTGGTTTTTGCTGGCAGACAATTGAACGTGCTTCACTACCACACTGTCCACAGGAGCATTTTCTAGTCCTACACGGATAATTTTTCCGTACCCGCTCCACAATTCCTGAATCATCTCTTTTTCAAATAGAGCCGTAGCACCTGTGCATTGTAAAATGATCGACTTAAAATAATCATTCATAAGCTATCAAAGATAATAAATTGTCATCTGATCCTTAAGTAGAACATTCCCTAGATACCACAACAGGATGGTATTGAATGAAACTGCAGTGTCCATTGAAATGGAATCTTTTGAATCTGGCATTTATCTTTTAAGAATGGAGAACCAAGAGGGCATGGAATATCCAGCGAAGAAACTTTTGAAATTTTAACCCTGAGGATGTTGTTTCACTTTGTAGCCATATTTGCGAAAGCGTCCTAAGAATGAAGAGTGAAGCTCAAAAACTATAAATAACATCTCTAGCAGAGGAAATTGACAATCTAACTTTCTAATTCTTCTTCTGTGATGCAAGCAATGGTTTTGGCATTAATTCCTAGGTGAAGAATCCTACTTCCTGATTGATTGACGGGATTAATACTTTTCCCGATCACTACCCCATCTTCAGGGCAAAAGTACTCCTTTACAATTTTCCCAAACACGGTTTGAATTGCAGCTACTTTATCTCCTTTCTTTACATGAGATCCAAGATCTGGATAGACCATAAGAAAGCCACCTTCATCCGTAAACATCCAATATGATTTTTCACACAGAATTGTTTGCTCCACAGGACAGAGAATTTCACCCGGTAGCATTTTTAAATCATAAAGTACATTCCTGACGCCGATCAAACTATTTTCTATAACATCGTCTTGAAATAAATGAGGATCCTTCAATTCTAGAGTTATTGTCTTGATACCCATTTTTGCCGCTTGCCCTCTCAAAGTTTCATCGATCGGAGGGTTATCCAAAATTATTTCAGGATTCTGCAACCTTGCCATTCTAGAAGTAACATCATCTGACATATCAGCCCTTATGTAATAGGTATTAATCCTTCCAAAACTCGCCGTGTGCAAATCAATTAAATATTCAAATTGCTTGATTATCTTTTCAAAAAATCGATGGATGTATAATTGACTCTGATTTCCATCGCGTTTTCCAGGAACGATGTGATTTAAATCCGTCCCATCATTAAATTTTCTTTGTTCTAACAATAAGCCGGGGACATTTGCAATGAGAACACCTACGATGGTACCTTTTAAATCTGTTAAGTTTATGTCTTGAATTAATCGCTGTATAACTGGAATTCCATTTAATTCATTTCCATGCAATGCAGCCGTAAGACCTAGGACGGGCCCGGCTTGTTTTCCTCTCGCAATCAGAAGTGGAATTCTGATCGGCTCTCCGATGCCATTATTAATAATGTGTAGCCAAGTTTCTGTAACCTTCCCCAAGGGGAAATTTTCAATCACTAGTTCATGGATATGGTCTGTTGTATATTCTAGCATTAGATCAATTCAATTTACGAATCCCTTAGGAAAATTTTCTGACAAAATATTTGATGTTGTAATCCCATAATGTCTCTAACAAAATTTTAAAATATCGGTGACCACTCAATACCTAGGCTTTAAGATTCAAGCTATTTTTTGAATGCTCTAAATTGGTAAAGAAAGTTTTATTGTCCACTTGTTTCCCCCAAGCAGGAATCATTTTTTCTAACAATTCTTTTCCTTTATTAAAGCAACGGCTGGTAAAACCGTAAGTGGAACATACCAATCCATATGTTAATTCTATTTAAAGTTTACTTGAATTTCAAAAAAAGATGGGCTTTGGTAAGAGCCCAATCTTACAATGAGATATGATACATCTAATCTGTAGTAAAATATAAAAAAATAATATATGAATGATTCATTTCGTCAATTATTGTTTATCGCTTAGCGCAAATGAATGATTAATTGATAATACCCATCTTTGAAAAGTCTATGAAAGTTATAGTGTATTCATAGGTGTAAATTTCTGTATGAATGAATTGAAGGAGAAGCTCTGAAATTTTCTATCTAAGCTTGTAGAGAAATTACTCTAAAAATAGAATTAGATTATTTTCTAATTCCATGGCTATTCTGAAGCCTATTGCATTAGACTGAAACGTTTCAGTCTGAAGCTGATAAACTCCAACTTGCATAAAAATTGGTTCACTCATGAAGGACCCTCCTTTAATGATGACATTTTGCTTCTGATCCACCTCTACTTTGGATGCAGTCCATTCGCTGACATTACCAGCCAGGTCATAAAGGTCATTATCTGCTGGAAAGGATTTTACAGGAGCTGTATATTTAAAACCATCGTCTTGAGGTGATTTCGAAATAACTCCAGCTTCATTCTTAATAGTTCCAAAATTGGCATAAAATTGACCATCGTTCATGACCATTTCTCCGTCTTTCAAAGGATAATATTTCATATTCCTAATCCTTTCTTTTTTATGAATTCTGTCATCTCTATATATCGAAGCAGCATATTCCCATTGTAGGTCAGATGGTAATATAAATTTATTTGATGTTGTTGAAATTCCTCTTTTTTTAAGCTTAGGTTCTAATTTCGAATTAAGCCAAAATATATAGGCATTTGCCTGAAGCCAATTTATACCAATGATTGGGTATTCAAGATATTTTTCATCGGTGAGGTAGCCTTTTCCTATTCCCTCCATATGGGAAATATTAGGCAATAATGAAATAGATACTTTTTCTCCTTTAAGATCAAAAGTATAGGTTTCATTGATCGAAACTTCGCCAAAGTTATCAACCTTCGTTACATCTAACAAAAATTCTACATACTCTTGTACCGTTACCTCGTGATCACAGATTAGGAAAGCTTGGCAACTTTCTTGAGATGGAATTGCTTGCACGTATAAGTTAAGTTCAACGGAATTAACTCTATCATCTCCATGAAGCGTGCACTTTCCTTTGGTAAATTTTCCGTCCTTGAATACCACCAGGTCATTAGACTTAATAATATTCTTTACCTCTTTCTTCACTTTTGTATTTTGACCTTGACAAAAATTATAAAGAAATAAAAGCAATATTATATTTAGAAGGATTTTCATTCTATCAATTTAGCGTAAATTTGGTAAAATTAAGCGAGGATATAAATTTAATGGTACTTATTGGTGCAATTTATTTTAACTCACTCTACCGACTGGATAAGCAGTTTTTGTTCAATATTTTTTTAATTCAATTCTTTCTTTACCTAAGACTAGATAATCCCCTGGATGAGTCTTTCCATTACTTGAAAACTGCTCATAAACAAATTCAGTCAGTGTAAGCCCATCCTCAGAAAATAGCCAATGGTACTGTTTGTATTTTTTTGATTGTTCATTTTTAAAAGTCACCACATCAAGACTTTTATACATGTGCAGCGTCCCGAAATAGTTTCTTACTTCGTATGAATCATATCCGTCAACTCCGATTAATTCCCCACCCGCTCCAAAAATAACTTCTTCTTGAGTAGCTGAATTTATATATTTTCCTTTAAATAATTGTTCGCTAAAGTATCTTGTAACATTTTCACCAATGACATAAAAGTCTATGTTTACTTTAGTAAAATAATTAAAGTCCTCTCTTCTTCGATAAATGTAAGGGGTCGGTTTAGATGCTTTTGATTTTGAACTTTGAATTAATTTTAGATAAGGTTCACTTATGATTAGATGCCAGATATCATTAGATAGGCTCGAAGAAATATTTAATATGGTGTCCTTTGATTTATTAATCGTATAATCCTTCCGTTCAATTGAACCATATCTTGTCAATGAGTCATTTTCGATTTCCAATAAAAGAGCAAAAGCGACAGGTGGTTGACTTCTGTATTTTGCCAATGCTCTGTTTTCAATTATTGTATCAAAATAATTGGTCAGACCCCAAGTACCATCTAAGTCAAATTCAGATTTCTCTTTCAGGTTATGATCGTTTTTAGAACTTTTAACTTGGTCATTAAACAAAGGGGTCTTTTTCTGACTTGATTGGCAGGCAAACAAGAAAATAAATCCTAAGATGTAGATGAGGTTTTTCATCCTTAGTTATTACAGTTATAAGTGCGAGGTGTAACTTCTAATGATTGATGTAAGAATCGTGTCCTTTGTCGAAGGTCTGTATCAATTTTAAATATTTTATTCATAAAAGATTTCTTAGAGCTGAATTAAAGTTTCGGGCAAAAAAAAAAGATATTCTCTAAATGTCACAAAATCAAGAAGTCTCAGTGTAGAAGTGAAATTATAACATAAAATAGATTGTGATGAAAAATTTAAAAATAGTTTTTGCTTTGTTCGTATTTCTCTCTATCTATTCTTGCTCCAAAGATTCAGTTTTTTAGTCTTAGATAATGTAAAGTCGATTAATGTTATTGATAAAGAAAAAATCACAAAAAAAATGGATACTCAAGAAGAATCCAAGAGTATAAACAGTTCTATTTTGCAGGGTCAATCTATTATTGATGATAATTCAATCCAAGCGATTAATAGAAATAATTGCGATATAAATTTCAACGACGCCGTAATTAATATGCTCTTTTCTCCTGATTGTAATACTGCATTAATAGATGTATCCGTCTGTTGTGATTGTGAAATTGTCAATGAAATAGTTCTTGGTGATCAATCTACAGTTGATCCTAGGGACTTAATAAAGATACAAATGCCAGGCTGCCCTATGGAAGAAGGCACTTTGAGCATAATGGTTTGGATTTCTCCTTCTAAACATGTTATGTTCTATGAGGATATCCCTGACCCTAGACTAGCTCCAGATGAATGTTTTAATTTTGTTTTGGTTGTTGATGCTTCACAAGGAACAAATTATGTAAGTGTAACTAATTTGACACTTAATGGGGAATTATACTATATGGGCGATGAGTTATATTGTCCATAAATTTTAAAAATTAAAATGGTATTTTTTATAGACCTGTTTTTAAGTATTAAAATCAGGTCTATATTTTTTTAAAATCATCCTCTTCTTCTTTCCAACAAAATCATCATCATAAGTCCTAGTAAGATTCGGTCATCATCATTTTTAACCATGGACCCCTCTTTGGTGATTTCAAAGTTTCTTCCAAAAAATGAAGCTTGCTTTTTTATTCTTACAATGTGGGTATTTTTTGTATCGGTTACTACATACGATGGGTTAAAAAAATAGCCGGTAAACGCACCCATAAAGGGGATATTTCCAAGAACTGAATCACCTACCTTTGCCCATACATTTTCCTCACTAACGGTGTATTGCAAATTTTGATTTTCATCAAGGATGCTGTATTCCGCCTTCCATATAGATCGCCACCCCTTTCTTACAATTTTACCAAATTCATTTCCTTCTTTATCATAGAAAGCGTAGGCCGCTGAAAAGTCTAACCATTTATCTGCCTTTATTCTATAAATCTGCTCTGTCTGTGATTCATCACTAAAGATTATGATGTCTTCCTTCAACTTGAACATTTTTTGTTTAACATAGGCTATGACCTTTCCGCCAAAATCTGTAGCTGTGAAGTCATTGGAGAAAGTAGAAATTTTAAACTGAAGCGAAATTGGAAAGTTTATATTCTGCATGAATTGATTTTATCCTAAGATAAACAAATAAGCTTCCATTCCATCATAAGGCTCTACTCTAGTGCTATATTAACACTGTAGCCTAGGGAAGAACTTGAAAAGGACTTATATGAAGATATTATTGGTGTGATTAAAAGATGTATCCTGCTAGTATTCCAATATTTGCTACGGAACCAATTTCTAAAGGATTTCCTGTAAATTCTTTGACTTCAATCCCAGGCATTGAATAAAGGAAGTTCGTACCAATAAAGAAATGATTAAATCTATAATCGATTCTAAGGTCTATTCCGGGTTTAAAATCACTTTCTGTTCTACGTCCACCCCCTCCAGGAGTATCACTAGATATAAAATCAAATTCAGGGGTTCCATAAAACCCAGCGGTAAGCAAACCCTTTATTCTAAGATTCGTGCATAGGTCAAGAAACATCCCTAGCTCAAAGGCTGTATACCTCCAACGTCCATCTGTAAAAATTTCGGACTCCTCGTTTAGAGCGTTTCCAGTAAATAAAACGCCCGTTGATAGTCCGTAGGTATCGCCTAATGATTTATCCCAATTAGCTGTGAATTGATATCCAAGATTTGCGGCACCATCATCCAAATTATTAAACGAGCCTACGGGTAGTGCCAATCCAGTACTAATAGAGATTTGGCTAAAGCCAAATGTGGACATAAATAGTACTATGAAAGTAGTAAGTAGTTTTGTTTTCATGTTGGTAGATTTGAATACGAACTTAGTTTTAACCTTAGAAAAATTATATGTTAAAGGAGACAAGAGTCCTAATTTAAATTTTCTAAGATAAAATCTACCCCAGCCTGTGCATGAATATCGGTAGTATTAAAAATTGGGATACTCAGATCTGCTTCATCAATCATCAGCGGAAATTCAGTACATCCCAAAATAACTCCTTGAACTCCACGATCAGCAAATGATTGAATAACCTCAAGGACGTATTTTTTAGATTCAGGAATGATCTTACCATAAGTCAATTCCTCAATGATGATGCGATGTAACTCCTCTATAGTATCTGACTCCGTAGGTGCTAATACTTCAATGCCGTTATCTGATATTCTCTGAGTAATGAAATCTTCAGTCATGGAATACTTTGTTCCTAGGAAGCATACTTTTTCAAGCCCTTGCTTCTTGATGCTGGCAGCGGTAGCATCCGCGATGTGTAAGATGGGTGTGGACAATTGTTTTTCAACTAGGTCATAAACTTTGTGTGGTGTATTGGCACAAAACATAAGTTGTTCTGCTCCTGCCATTTGCAGACGTGTACCACCTTCTATTAACATGTCCGCAATTCCTTCCCAGTTATTTTCAAGCTGATATTTATGCACTTGCGCTTGGTCCATCGTATAAACCATTAAAGGTGGATTGGTATTATTTCCAAAATGTTCATTGACTGATTCATTGATAAATCTATAGTACTCTATCGTTGAATGCCAGGAGGTACCTCCGATTAAGCCTAATAGCCTCATGTCATTGTTTGTTGTAATTATTGTATTAGACTTTACATTTTCGGCAGAATTTTGACAACTTATAAATGCGAATAAGAGTATTAAGATGAGAAGTCTCATAAAGCATTGGATTTTTGAACTAATGTTGAAGTTACTATTATTTACCTATCGGTTTTTTTCTTTAAGATGTTAGATCTTATGACTAATGTCCAACATCTTTTTACAGCCTGCTTGCTACTTAATTTTCAGCTTAATTTTATTCCATTTTTCAACTGGGTAATCTTCCAATTTGTCTAATTGTAAATTTATTGGATTATAATCTTTATCTTTTTCAATTTTCAGTAAAACCGACGCATGAAGAGTGCTATCACTTTCAATTTTTCTTAGTAGGCCATAATCAAAATCATAATAGTATTCAAGCACTTTATCATTATCCTCATTTTTAATAAGGCGCGCTCTCTTTCGAGGAATTAAATCAAGAACCCAATTCCGATTTGCCTTAAATGAATCGTGAATATTTTCTAAATAATTGGGTGCGCCGTATTGGACATCTCCTTGACCATATAAATATTTATTTACATTTTCTGAATCCATACATATGCCCTTTTCTATGGCTTCATATAAAATCCATTCTAAAGCAATTTTAGACAGTCCTTCTTCTTTATATCCGCCGCCAATATCAGAATGTACTCCAGAAAACCATACTTCTTTAAGATCTCTATGTTTTTTGCTAACTAAGGTAGGTTTGAAATGCTTTCTTCTTTCATCTATGGCCAGCGCATGCCTTATAAAGTTGACATTTTCTAAACTTGAACTATATGGAAAAGATTGATAGCTTTTAAATATTCCTCCGACAGACACCACCGTATCCCATATGCCTAAAAATTCAATATCAATATCCCTTGAAAATCTCTTCTTAAATTTATTAGCAATATGCCATTTCTCTTTTTGATTTAAATAATAGATCTCTAGTAGATGATTAAGATGATTTTCATTACCCTTCATGAGTAAACCATACATTTGTAATAGCCCACAAAGCATTCTTACGGTATAAGCCCCTCTGCTGAAACCGATGAGAAAAACCTTATCACCTTTTACATAATTGCTTATTAAAAATTTATAAGCATCAATTACATTATGAGTTAAACTTACAGCTTTAGCTTTATCGTATTTTTTTAAAATGCTTTTAAAAGCCTTCAAGCTACTTTTTGTATATATCGTACCGACACCTGGATTATAGTACAATATTTGATCTTCATTTTTTTCTAAACAACTGTAGAAATGTAGAACATTTGTATTCTCACTTACCGTTAATTTATTATCAGTTCCATCACAACAAATGACAATGTTTTTCATATTACCTAAAATATACTTATTTCAAATACTCAGTGACACTTTATAGAAATTTCCGAAAATAAAAAACAGTCATTTCCAAAAGCGAAACCATCCGTGTCTAAATTATTGTTTACCAGTGATTACTTCTATCACCCTAGGATTAGTCGCCATACCAAAATGAGCATCTTCATAATTATAGAACAAATAAGAATTCTTGTTTCCTTCCGGAAAAAAAAATCTAGGCTCTTTATCTATAAAGTATTTATCAAATATTTTTTCTATGTTATCAGCACTTCCGAGTTTATATGCAAAATTAATTTGCGTATTTATTGATTCATTTTTTTTCAATTTATTATTGATCTTGGTTTCAATTTTATCATAAGATTTAGCAAAGGCCTTTAAATATTTGTTTTTTACAAATAGAAAATCTGAATAATTTACTTGGCAATTTATGATATTGAAATAACCAAAACTGTTTAGTTTTTGTGGTTGTCCAATTTTAAAATTTAATAGATCATTTGGATCGGTAAATGCTACAATATTTACTTTAGGAAGATTTGGCTTACTTGTTTCAAATATTTTGGAGTGATAATTATTTGATTCTGCGCCATAGGCTGATTCATTTTTAAGTTGAATAAGTGGAAGCTGGTTAGATAGCATGAACCAAGTATTTAAATTTGATAGTAATTTACTGTCTGCCGTATGATTGTTGCGAAGTGTTTCAAACCAAATATTACTTCCTAGACTCCCTGAGATAAAAAACCAATTTTTCTCATCACTCAATCCAGCTTGTATTTCTAACGCTTCCCAAATTTTTCCCATCGGTGAAACATTACCATCATTTGTTGTTAGGCCAGAAATAGAGGCCAAAACATCCGTTAAACTATTGTTCAACAATTTTGATTTAAACTCTTCGGGAATAATTGAGCCGCAGTTGCGAATGTCATCAATTGAATTTAAAATATATTTTAGTTGGTGAACATAGGTGGACCAGTGAACAATATAAAAACTTAGCGTTTTTCCACTCTTGTCTTTGTAGACTTTTTTGTAAACATTAATATTACCATAAACACTTGAAGTATCATTTTCCGTGGAATGAAAAAGGCCATCCTCGATCAGGAACATTTGAAATTTTTCAGCTATTTTATCTGTCATGTCATCAAAATGACTGATCCTTTTTGTTCCCATACCATGGATCGCAACAATATTTGTATTTAAATTTTCATTTACGACATTCTTAAGTTGAATAAAATTATTATTAGGAATTTTTTCTGATTTGATTCCATCAAATAGTGACTGCTTATTTAAAGTATCCAGAATCTTGAAACCTTTCTGCTCAACATGTAATTCATTTCTATACTCCTCCTCCTACTCTTTATTGTACCTTTTATCAAAACTTTTAAAACTCTTGAAAAAATTTATTATGGAACGAAAAAATTTTGGACTCAGTCTTATTCCCCTTCTAGGCTTCCAAACAATTTCAAAAGGAATGTTATTTGCTCGACTATCATAGTTTTGGGGATTGACGATTATGTCTGCGATCATCGGATTGTCTTTGGCTTTTTGATTCGGATCGAACAGATCGGCGACAATTTCGAATTCTTGATCGAGACTTTCAATTATTGGGCTCTTCAAAATACTTTTGGTGCCAGGTATTTTTTTTAAATACTTTATGCTTTTCTCTTTATCGATAAAAAAAGTTGGTGTATTTCTTATCTCTACGTTCTTAATTTTTATAAAACTTGTATCAGAAATATTAGGCAACGGGTAATTTAAAAAGTCATTAGGATCATAAAAAGAAAGAATTTCTATACTATCATTTAATCTTTTGAGCTTATAACTCAATTTTTGAAAAATGAAATCTATGTAACTTTGTGGGTTAGTTTTAATTTCTTCTAAGCCAGGCTCAGTCATTTGAATAAATGGCAATTGATTAGAAAGGAAATATATACTTCTTATCTTTTTTAAATTCAACAACTTAATTAATTCGGGAACAAGCTTTTCCAAACCAAGCTCCGAATTTTTCTTCATTAACTCAATATCTAACTGACCTAATCCTTCACTTCTCAATCTGGACTCATCCATCTCGACACCAGAGGTATAAAATTTTTGTCGACTGCTATCCCAGCTCATTGCGGGCTTAACTATATTACTATAATTTATTAGAGATTGGACTGTGTCCGGATATTCTGAAACCAATTTATCGATAGAAGTACTGTCTATTTTTAAGGCTTCAGCCAATGAGTTTGTCATAACTGTTTTATTCTCATCAATCAGATAGTCTAGCAGCAACTTGGACCCAAAACTACCAGATATCACTTTTAACTCCTTGCTATCACATTCAGAGTGTATTACTTTAAAGCATTTTTGAAGAAAATTAGAAATTTCATTTTTTATAGAATCATTTTGATACAATGCCAAATCGCCTAAAAACCCAATGATATAATTTTTCTTTAGATAGTCAGTATTCCCAAATCGGTATTCGTCTTCATCCAAAGAATACACCAATTTTCGTAACTTCTTTGTAATGGGATTCCATCTGATATTATAAAAGTTAATAACTCTTTTTTGGTTTTCAGTAGTACATGAATATTGGTCAAGTCCATCAATAATATTGGTTCGCATCCTTGGGCTTATCTCTTCACCATGAGCATGACAGATGTTGCAAAATAAATTTCTAAAGTGGTCATCTGAAAGTTCATAGTTTCCAGCACCGTGAATAGCAACATAATCTATTGATTCATTAACTTGTTCAAATAAGCTTGTTGTCTTGTTTTTTTTTTTCAAGCAGAAGACGGCATACGAGATCGAAACGTGACTGGAGTTCAGACGTGTGCTCTTCCGATC
>ENA-ORXT01002182-ORXT01002182.1-marine-metagenome-genome-assembly--contig:-NODE-2182-length-24110-cov-6.011692_pt1 | contig 24110 bp, 25 predicted proteins | sample MGYA00237868_ERZ511482 | MGnify/ENA metagenome assembly ERZ511482
ATTGACCCGGTCGAAACGGACCGCCGCATCGTCGGTCCATGATCGGGCCGGGCCCCGGCCTCGACGATGCCGACGACCCTGACCACCGCCGGTCGGAGGCGATCCGTGCTCTTGCCACGGATCCGTCGGCCAAGGCGGTGCTGTCATCGATCTTCACCAGCAAGTCCGAAAGAACAGCCACGCGCACGATTGCCGGGCATGCGCTGCAACAGCTCGACCCCGATGCCTTCGGAACCGAGGCGGCCCGCGTAATCATGGATGAATCGGAGGATGACGACCTGCGCGCGGAGTCGGTCAGCGCGCTCTCGAATATCAGCGGTGCCCTCGGGGATCCGATACAGGCGGAGGTGCGCGCGGCGGTGCGCAGCATGAACACGGGGTCGGACGCGCTGAAAAAAAGCGTCGAACGGCTGGATGCGCAGCTCAACCCGCCTCCGGTCGCCGAATCCGGGGCGCCGGAATCCTTGGCCGACCAGCCACGACTGATCCTGACCAGGAAATTTTGATGGCCTCGCCCCAGGCCCCGCTCAGGGATCCGCTCATCGACATGATGGGCGGGTCCGAGGACCGCGCCACGCTCCGCAGGATGATGGTCGCGCATCTGGGCGAACGGTCGGTTCTGTATCACAGGCTCTCGCGGAGCGAAGCGGACCAGTTGCGCGGATATCTGCTGTCGCGTCTTGCGGATATCGGTGTTCCCGAAGACGCCCTTCCGTTCCTGCGCGAGGAGCTTGAACTGGGGGACAGCGCCTGTTGTGCGGGCGGCGCGGCGCGGGCTGTTGCCAGTCTGGACCCCATGCCGGATTGGGCGGCGGAGGCGCTGCTCTGTGCGGCGAGGCGGTTCATGAATGGGGACGATACCCTTGTGTTCTCACCCGATGTATCGCTGCGCGGGGCGCAAACCACGACCGCGCTGACGGAGATCTTTGCGGCAATGGGCCGGCTTGGCCCGCGCGCCGGGGGCACGCTGGCGGCCCTTGATGCGATGGCGGATATGCGCCCTTTTGGCCCGTGCGCGGCGGCGGCGCTGGATCTGGCGCGCGACCGTATCCGGCTGGAGACCCCGAAATGTTGCGGTGGCAAAACGGATATTCCGCCAGACCGATCCCTCACTCGGTTGAAGGATATGGCGCGGTCAGACAATGCAGCCCGGCTGGGCGATATTCTGCTGGAGGATCATCAAGGACACGAAGCGCGTCTCGGCGATGTCTTCGACGCCGATATCAACGTCGTCGCCTTCTTTTATACACGCTGCATGAATCCCGCAAAATGCTCTGCCACGATAGAAACGCTCGCGCAGCTTCAGAACAGCCTCGGGCCGCTCGCAGATCGATGCCGGGTGGGGGCGATCAGCTACGAGCCAGCTTACGATACGCCCCGGCGCTTGTCGATCTATGGCGGCAATCGTGGAATCGGGCCGGATTCGCCCGTTCGTCTGACGAGACCGGTCAACGGGATCGAGCCATTGATAGCACAGCTCGATCTGGGGGTCGGCTATGGCGAAACAACGATAAACCGCCATCGCAGCGAGGTTTTCCTGCTCGATCGTCAGGCAAATGTTGTTGCCGGCATCCTAAGGCGAAAATTCACGGTCGAGGAGGCAATCAGCCTCATCGAACGATAGCGACTTTTCCACTCGGGAGCCGTGGAAACCCATGCGCCTTCCGATCCTTCGTCTCGATCGCTTGCGCGATGGCCTGACTCACTTGAATGAAGACACCGCCTGGGACTTGTCTTCACAAGAAGGGTTGACCGTTTGCATGGAAAATGGGTGGTGCACCCTGCGGAGCGCCAACGGCTCGAACGCGAAGGGCGATCAGGGTGTCTCAACATGAAAGCAAAACGTTGTAATAAGATTTCCGCATTCTCCCTAAATCTCACTGGTGCGTCAGATCAAGAATAAAATTCATAATTGATTGCAAAGTAGAGATTTCTGGTATCATACTATCACAAAAGCGTCATAATCATGCGCAGGGCCAGCGCTCCAGCTTTCGTGCACCGAGGCTGGCAGTTCACAAGAGGGGGAGGAGAAAGCGCGATGATCACTTCCACTTCCGCGTCGTCGAACACCATCGATACCGGGGATATCCTTCAGGGCGGAGAATTCGACGAGGCGGCCTTCGCGCGTGCATTTCGCATACGCCGCGATCATCGCAAGTTCCTCGCACGCAGCGTCATGCTGTGTGTCGCCGTGTTCGTCTACATCACCTATGCCGTACTCGACACGACCCTTTCCGCGCCCATGCATCCCGACCTCCTGTTCCTGCGCTACGGCATCGTCATGCCTCTGCTCATCGGGGTGGCGATCACCTTCTCACGGGGGTGGTTCCGGGGACGGGAGCATCTGGCGTTTCTGATTTGCATGGTGCTGACGATCGGCTCGATCCTCTACGTCAACGTTCTTTTCGACAAGCCGTTGGCGCGGACCATCCCGCCCGGCGCGACGGCCATCGTGTTCCTGATATGGCTGATCTACCTGCCTTCTTTCCGGCATACCGTGGCGATGGCGCTCTCGGTCCTCCTGTCCCTGACGATGTTTACGGCCGTCACCGATATGGACATGAACCTGCTGTTCGTGAACGTCTATTTCATCGGTCTTTACTGTGCCCTCCTCGTCACGGGCATGTTTTTCCTGGATGCGACCGAGCGCGGGCACGAGACGTTCCGGCATGATCTCAGGAAGACCTTCGATCTCCTGCGCTGGTCCGAAAGCCGGGCAGTCGAGCTCTATCGGGACGCGAAGAAGGCCGAGCGTGCCAAGGACGAATTACTCGCTGTGGCCAGCCACGAGCTGCGCACGCCGATGAATGCGATCATCGGCTTCTCCGAGATCATGTCCAAGGAGATGATGGGCAGGATCGAACCGCCGAAATACCACGAATACGCGCTCCACATTCATGACAGCGGGCATCACCTGCTCGGCCTCATCAATGACATTCTCGACGTTTCGCACGCCGAACGGGGCAGGATCACCCTGGAGGCCAGACCCTTCGACATCGCTGCCACCTTCGAAGCGGCCCTGATCGCCTGCGCGGAGGATGCCGAGCGTTCCGGAGTGCTGCTCGTGCGCGACGACACCTCCCTTCGATCCCTGACGATTTCGGGTGATGAAGCGCGAATTGCGCAGGCGATGAGCAATATTCTAGGCAATGCCATCAAGTTCTCGCATCGGGGCGGAAGGGTTGTCACCTCCCTCGCGAGCGCAGAAGACGGAACGGTGTGTTTCACGGTGACCGATACCGGTATCGGCATTGCGGCGGAGGACATAATGGTCGTGATGCAGCCTTTCCAGCAGGCGCAGAGCGCGTTTACCCGAAATACCGGCGGTCTGGGACTTGGGCTGGCGATCTGCGCCATCGTCGCGCGCTCCCATGGTGGTGAACTGCGGATCGAGAGCAAACTGGACGAGGGAACGGTCGTCACCCTCGCTCTGCCCCGACACAAGGTGTCCGAGTCCTCCGAACTGGATAGTCTGACTGCCTGATCTGCCGCGAAATCGGACCCCGCCTGGATCGACGCCATTATTATGTTTGGTTGCAATACCGATCAAATTAGTCGCTGACCGCTTCGGGATTCCTTTCGCGGACATGATCCTGGGTCTGTGGCAGCAGGGCGCTGTTGCACGGATCGGCTAGGATTCCCGTTGAAAATCCAGAGTGGTAGCTGAGGCGTAAGCGATCCGGTGCCCCTGCTGGTTGACGTTTTTCAGGATTTATGGGTGATGGCTGGTTGATTGTCAGCGATGTCGTCATCGTTTCCGTCTGACTGCATAACGGTACGGATCAGGTGGTCTGTTGTTCCTCGAAGTAGGTCGCGAGCTCGTCGTGCAGGTCGCAGAATTCGGGGTATAGCACGGTGTAGAAGACGGTGTTTGTCACCCGGAGCATGACGGTAGTGCGGCGTTGACGAGCGTATCGGTAGCCCAAAAGCCTGCTTTGCGCCCGTGGTCGCGTTTGAGAGATGCGGTGAAGTCCTCGTGGAGGGCAGGGGGCTGTAATCATCAATGCCGTTGGCGAGGCTGGCGCATTCGGTGAGATGACGCGCCGCGTGTTTGTAGCGCTTGGATTTCGCGCCGCCGAGCGTATCGAGCACCAGCGCGCGATAGAGGATCGTCGTGGCGAGGGGATGCTTTCCGGCGAGGGCCTGGGCGATATCGGGCAGGAAATACCACAGATTGCCGTCCCAGCGGCCCCGCTCGGCCAGCACCAGATCGGCGGCCCGGCGGTGATCGGGCCAATGGGTGAGGAACTGCAGGGCCTTGTGAATTTCCGGGTAGGCGCGCACGCGGTCGAGCGCCCGTTCCTCCGCCTCCACATCCTCGAAATCCGGCAACCGTTTGAGGTGGTCGCGCAGATGGTCGGCACTGAGGGTGCGTTCGAAGCAGTGCCAGCGGTCGGCTTGAGCTTCGGATTTTGCCGCCTCGGCAATGTGCCCCAGCGCGGCGCAGCCTTCCCGAAACACATCGCCGATATCGCCATTGCTGTCGTCAGCGCGGTTGTGCACGGATTCGGCCAGTTCCATGAACCGCCACATCAGTTCTAGCGCGGTGGCGGGATCGGTGGGGGCGATCTTGTCGGCGATCAGGATGCGCTGTTGGTGAAGATCCTTCACCAGCGCGGGGCGCTTCTGCCAATCGACAAACGACGTCGAGCGTTTGATCGTGGCAAGGCGCTTGCGCACTTCCGCCGCCAAGGCATCGCCGCCCGCATTCTCCAGCAGCGCCGCGCGGGCCTGCCGCTTCAGCGCGGCATTGCCCGTGACCACCTCCATCACGAGGGCGGCAAGCCGTTCGGCCCCGAGGGTGCGCAGGTTCTTCTCGTTCAGCGTGGTCTTTGCCGCCATGGTCCTCAGCCTGCTTCCGGTTTGCCGAACAGATTGTTCCGCGTTTTCCCGGCATGGGCAAGCCCTTCGGCGGTCAGCGTCACCGATTTCGCCTTGCCCACCGGGTCGTGGATCAACCCCTTCTCGTGCAGCCGGTCGGTGATCTCCCAGTCGATGCCTTTCCAGACCCGATTGCCGTCATGGAGCGTCAGGCTCAACAGAGCCAGGGCTGCGTCGTCGATTTTGTCGGTGTCCAGATCCATGGCTTTTCTCCGCGTGGTGATACCGCTTCGCGTCCAATGATCACCCAGCTCATCGCTCGGGTTCAACCTTCCAGTGTTTCGGCCCTTGGTGGGCACGGGTTCTCTGCGGGTAGGGCTGCCTCTTCATAAAGTCAGAGGGTGGCTGTCGCCTTTTTGCGCCCGATGGAGGCGCTGAAAGCAAAGGACGCTTCCGATGACCACCGCAAACACCATGGCCGATACAACACCTTCCACCACCGCCGCGCAGCTCGCTTTTGGCCGCTACCGGAGTGGCGAAGCCATCCGGGCTGACGACCCGAATGCGGCGGAGAAGCTGACGGCGAAGATCAAGCTGCTGACCGACACAAGGCAGGCAATAAAGGACATCAACGCTGCGCTGCGCCTGAAGGCGGTCGTGATTGGCAACGAGAAACTGCGCGCGGGTGCTGGTCTGTGGCGGCAGCATCACCCGCCGTCTGCGAATGCTCTCCCCCCTCGCCACGGTCATCGTCGCCGTGGAGGCCGACGCTCCCGATAACCCGGCCGCGCGCGCCGTGACGCGGGTGGTGGCCGAGGCCCGTGCGACCGGCGCCCGGATCGGCCTCCTGCAGTGTGGCGGTGCACCGGGGTCCGGCTTCGATGCCGCCGACCTGATGCCGCCAGCATCTTCACCGCCATCGTCGATGAAGGACGCCGCATCGGTCTTGCCCACGGAGCGGCGTTGAAGATGCGCCGGGTCGGGGCAGGCAACCGGATCGAGGTCGAGGATGCGCCCGCGCCGCTTGTCGAGAGCCTGAAGGCTGCGGGGTGTTTCACCAAGATTATCCAGTGGAGGACGCGGGTTTTTGTGCCGTTTGATCCGGAGGCGCGGGAGGGGAGCAGGGCTGTCATCGAGAAGGTGCTGGCGATTCTGCCTGTCGCAGGTCGCCAACAAACCTTGGCAGCCTAACAGTTCCCATGGCGGGAAATTTCTTGCAATTTCCCGCCATGGGAACTAAAAGACCAACGAGGAACCGAGGCATCTGTCACGCTATAATGAATGGAGAGGTTGTTTGAACATCATTGCCGTTCGAACGCTCCGAAGATTCTGGCGCTCACACCCACAGGCGGAAGTTCCGTTACGACTGCTTTATTCAAGGCTGACGGCGCGAGACTGGCATGGACCGCAGGACATCAAGGACGTTTTCGGAACGACAGTCGATTTTGTCGGAGACAATCGCGTGATTTTCGACGTCGCCGGCAATAAATACCGGGTCATCATAAGTTTCGCCTATGCCTACAAACGCGGGCTGATCAAATTTGTCGGCACCCATGCTGAATATGACAGGATCAATGCGGAGACAGTGTGAGTGATGGATATCAAACCGATCAGAACCGAAGCGGATTACGATTGGGCGCTGTCGGAGATTTCACCGTATTTTGACACCGTTCCCGAGCCTGGAACGGCTGAAGCGGATCGTTTTGACATCTTGGCCGATTTGATCGCGGCCTATGAGGCAAAGCATCATCCTATGGAGCCACTAAATCCGGTCGAGATGATAGCCGCTTATATGGAGGAGCGTGATCTTCAGCAGGCTGATCTTGCGCAGGTGGTCGGATCAGTGTCGCGGGCATCGGAGTTTATCAACCGAAAGCGACCGCTTACTCTGGCGGCAATCCAGAAAATCAATGCTGCGTGGAAATTGCCTGCCGAGGTTTTGATCCAACCGTACCATCTCGATAGGGGATCCCAATCACAGGAGTTCTCAGCAACGGGTTGACTGCTGATATATTTGATGTTTCGGCGCGGGTCGCGGCGTGTCTTTATGCCCTGAATATTGCGCAAGAGCGAGGTGCTATCGGCGGTGAACAGCTGGACGGTTACTTTGGAATGTCAGCACTGATGCCTTCATGCAAATGTTGGAATAGGAAATGGGGAGAACGATGTTCTCAGGGTTTCACCATGTAGCGTTGATCGTGAGCGATTATACGCTATCAAAACAGTTCTACACTGAGATTTTGGGGCTGGAAGTGCTCTGTGAAACCCATCGTGCGGAGCGTCAGTCCTGGAAGCTGGATCTTCAAATCCCTGGCGGTGGACAATTGGAACTTTTCAGCTTTCCCGAGCCACCCGAAAGGCCCTCACGACCCGAAGCCTGTGGCCTGCGCCATCTTGCATTCGGGGTCGTTGATGTCGAGGATTGCGTGAACCTTTTATCGTCGCGTGGGGTGGTGGTCGAGACAGTCCGAATCGACCCGAACACCGGCGCGCGCTTCACGTTCTTCGCGGATCCTGATGGATTGCCGATTGAGATCTACGAAGTCACTTCGTAATATATTTCAGCAAGTTAGTGGGAATAACTGCATAATTGTAATTCTTGTTGTCAAAATTGGAACGTTCCATTAAATTGAATGGAACCTTCCAATTATTGATGTCGAAGTCGAGCAGGAGAGATTTTCATGAGCAAGGTCGTGCCAGTCGAGGAGGCCGTGGGCCGTATCCCGGATGGCGCGATCGTGTCGGTTTCCTCGTCCTCGACTCTCGGGTGCCCTAATGCGGTGCTGAAGGCGATCGGCGCTCGATTCGAGGCAGAGGGACATCCGCGCGATATCACGTCGCTCAATCCGATTGCGGCAGGGGATGTGTATGGCGTCAAGGGCATCGACCATATTGCGAAGGACGGCTTGCTCGGCCGCGTGCTCGCGGGGTCGTACCCATCCGGCCCGTCGAGCGTGGAAATGCCCGAGATCTGGAAGATGATCGTCGAGAACCGGGTCGCGGCCTATAACGTGCCCTCGGGCATTATGTTCGACATGCACCGCGAGGCCGCCGCGCATCGACCCGGTGTGCTGACGAAGGTGGGGCTCGATACCTTTGTCGATCCGGCCCGACAGGGCTGCGCGATGAACGACAAGGGCGCGTCGGCCCCCATCGTCGACCGGGCCGAGTTCGGCGGTGAGACGTGGCTGCACTTCCCGAATATCACCCCGAACGTTGCCATCATCCGCGCCACCACCGCCGACGAGCGCGGCAATCTGACCTATGAACATGAAGGCGCATATCTCGGTGGGTTGGAGCAGGCGATCTGTGTGCGCAACAATGGTGGCATCGTCATCGCCCAGGTCAAGCGGGTGACGGCAAAGGGCAGTTTGCGCCCCCATGACGTGCGGGTGCCGGGGCATCTAGTCGATTGCGTCGTTATGGACCCGGATCAGAAACAGACCACCGAAACTGTCTATGATCCTGCCATCTCCGGTCAGGTCATGCGCCCGTGGGACAGTTTCTCGCATGCCGAGCATGGCATCGAAAAAGTTATCGCCCGCCGCGCCGCGCAGGAACTGCGCGCAGGCATGACCGCCAATCTGGGCTTTGGCATCAGTGCGATGGTGCCCCGAATTCTGCTGGAGGAAGGCCACCCCGATGCCGTGACCTGGGCTATCGAACAGGGGGCCGTGGGGGGCGTGCCGCTGACGGGGTTTGCCTTTGGCTGTGCCTCGAATGCGGATGCCTATCTGCCGTCGCCCCAGCAATTCATTTATTTTCAGGGCGGGGGGTTCGACATGTCGTTCCTTTCGTTCATGGAGGTCGATGTCGAGGGCAACGTCAACGTCTCGAAGCTGGGCAAGAAACCCTATCTGACCGCCGGGTGCGGGGGTTTTGTCGATATCACAGCGCGGGCGAAGAATATCGTGTTCTCGGGCTGGTTCGAGGCCGGGGCGAAAATCGACCTGACGGATAACGGGATCGATATCACCGCACCGGGCAAGTTCACGAAAATGGTAAATGAGGTCGAGCACGTCACTTTCTCGGGTAAACGCGCGCGGGAGCAGGGGCAGAACGTCCTCTATGTTACCGAACGGTGCGTGATCCGGTCAACCGATGCGGGTCTGGTCGCGACCGAGATCATGCCGGGCATCGACCCCCGCACCCATATCGTCGAGGCATCGGAGGGCCGGGTGCAGGTGGCGGAGAATGCGACGGTGATGCCCAAATCGTTGCTGGCGGATGCGCCGATGGGGCTGATATTATGAGAGAGGTCACCTGCACCTGCGCGGGCGATGTCGCCGTGCTGACCCTGAACAACGAGCGCAAGCTGAACGCCCTGACCATGGAGATGCTGGCGCAACTCGACGGATTTCTGGGCGAGGTCGAGCGCGATGCGGCGGTGCGGTCGGTGATACTGACCGGGGCGGGGCCGAAGGCGTTCTGCTGCGGAGCCGATATTGCCGAATGGGGACCGCTCAACCCCTCCGATTTTGCCCGCTTCTGGGTGCGGGAGGGGCATCGCGTCTTTGATCGGCTCGCGCGGCTGAGCAAGCCAACCATCGGGGCGCTCAACGGCCATGCCTTCGGCGGCGGGCTGGAGGTGGCGGCGTGCTGCGATATCCGCGTGCTGTCGCCCCACGTCACGCTCGCGCTGCCGGAAGCGAAGGTCGGCATTGTGCCGGGGTGGTCGGGCACGCAGCGGCTGGCACGGCTGATGCCTGAGCCTGTCCTCAAGGAAATGGCGCTGTTCGGACGACGCCTGACCGCCGAGCGCGCCCTGACCTACGGGTTTGCGGCGGAGGTTGCGGAGGATGCGCTGGAAGCGGCCAAGGATATCGCGGCCTCTCTGGCCGATAGCTCCCCCCGCGCCAATGATCTGACCAAGACAATGATTCATGGCGCGGTCGGCGAAGACCGGGCCGCGGCCATCGAGGCGCTCGGCAGTGCCGCCGCCGCCGCCAGTCCAGACCGGGACGAGGGCGTCGCCGCATTCCTCGAAAAGCGTTCACCCAGTTTCAGCGGACAATAATCCTATGCTCGACCTCACGATCAATACGGCCATCGACACGACCTTGCCCCCGGTTTTTACCGGGCGACACCTGATCGATGGCGCATGGCAGGGCGGGGCGCAAACGTTCGAACGGGTGTCGCCGTCGCATGGCGTGGTCGTCAGCAGGTCGGCGCAGGGCGACGAGGCGGTGACAGATCAGGCCCTCAAAGCCGCCCGCCGTGCCTTTGACGCCGGGATCTGGAGCCGCATTTCGGGCAAGGAGCGCGCGACGGTGCTGTTGAAGGTCGCAGACTTGATCGAGGCGAATGTCGAGCGCATCGCGGTGCTGGAAACCCTCGAAAGCGGCAAGCCGATCTCCCAGTCACGGGGCGAGGTTGGCGGGGCGGCGGACCTTTGGCGCTATGCGGCATCGCTGGCGCGCGCGGTCCATGGAGACAGCCACAATACCCTCGGCGACGATATGCTGGGGGTCGTGTTGAAGGAACCGATCGGGGTGGTCTCGATCATCACGCCGTGGAATTTTCCGTTCTGGATTCTCAGCCAGAAACTGCCTTTCGCGCTGGCGGCGGGCTGTACGGTGGTCGTCAAGCCGTCGGAGATGACGCCCTCCTCCACCGTGATGATGGGCGAGTTGTTGCTGGAGGCGGGGCTTCCGGCGGGGGTGTGCAATATCGTGTTGGGCCATGGTCAGCCGGTGGGCAGCCTGATGTCGACCCATCCCGACGTGGACATGGTCACTTTTACCGGGTCAACCGCCGTGGGCAAGCTGATCACGCAATCGGCGTCTGGCACGCTCAAGAAAGTCGCGCTGGAGTTGGGCGGCAAGAATCCGCAGGTGATCTTTCCCGATGCCGATCTGGAAAATGCCGCTGATGCGGTGACCTTCGGCGTTTATTTCAATGTCGGGCAATGCTGCAACTCCTCCAGCCGGATCATCGTGCATGAGGATATTGCCGAGGATTTCGTCAGGCGCGTGGTGGCGTTGTCACGGCAGGTGAAATTCGGCGATCCGATGAACCCGGACACCCAAGTCGGGGCCATCGTCACGCCCGAACATAACGCGAAAATCGATGATTGTGTGAAAGCGGCAGTGGCGGCGGGTGCAACGCTTGAACTGGGCGGTGGGGCGCTGCCGGTCCAGGGCCTGGGCGCGCAATTCTATCAGCCGACGGTCATCAGCGGCGTCACGCCCGATATGGCTATAGCGCGGGACGAAGTGTTCGGCCCGGTCCTGTCGGTCCTGACCTTTCGCACGCTGGACGAGGCCATCGCGCTGACGAATGACAGCGATTACGGCCTTTCCGCCGGGGTATGGAGCGAGAATATCCATACCTGTCTCGAGTTCGCCCGCCGGGCGCAAGCGGGAACGGTGTGGACGAATACCTGGATGGATGGCTACCCTGAACTTGCCTTTGGCGGGGCCAAGCAATCCGGGCAGGGTCGGGAGATCGGCCGCTACGGGTTCGAGGAATTCCTCGAGGTGAAATCGCTGGTGATGCGCATCGGGCGCGATAGCCGGGCACCCTGGGTCAAGGCACGCGCTTGAGCGCGTTACAACAATAAACGCAAAACGGGAGGTATCCAATGCGTACTCTGACGAAGACGAAGACAGCGATCACTCTGGCTCTGATGGTCGGTGCGGGTACGGCGGCGCACGCCGATGATGTGGAAGTCCTGCACTGGTGGACCTCGGGCGGTGAAGCGGCGGCGCTCAACGTGCTGAAGGACGACCTGGAAGGGCAGGGCATCGGCTGGGTCGACATGCCCGTCGCGGGTGGTGGCGGCGGACAGGCCATGACCGTGCTGCGCGCCCGTGTGACGGCGGGCAATGCGCCGACCGCCGTGCAGGGGCTGGGTTTTGACATCGTCGACTGGGCCGATCAAGGCGCGCTGGCGGACCTGAACGCCGTGGCTGAAAAAGAAGGCTGGGACGATGTGGTTCCGGCGGCGCTGCAACGCTTTGCCAAGATCGATGGCAAGTGGGTTTCGGCCCCGGTCAATGTTCACTCGACCAACTGGGTCTGGGCGAACAAGGCGGTTCTGGACGCCAATGATATTGCCGTGCCGACAACATGGGACGAATTCGCCGACGCCCTCGCTACGCTGAAAAAAGCGGGCGTCACCCCCATCGCCCATGGCGGTCAGGCTTGGCAGGACGCGACCGTGTTTGACGGGGTAGCCATGTCGGTGCTGGGGCCGGATGACTACGAGGCCGCGTTCGTCGATCTGGATGAAGATGTCCTTGGCGGCGAGAAGATGAGGCAGGCATTCGACCGCATGGCCGTGATCCGCGAGAATGTGGACGACAATTTCTCGGGCCGCGACTGGAACCTTGCCACCGCCATGGTCATCAACGGCGAGGCCGGTTTTCAGATGATGGGCGACTGGGCCAAAGGCGAGTTTCTGGCTGCCGACAAGGTGCCGGGCGAAGACTTCCTCTGCTTCCGCTTTCCGGGGACGGAAAAGCAAGTCACCTTCAATGCCGATCAGTTCATGATGTTCGATCAGGGCGGTGATGTTTCGGAAGAGCAGGCGGCGCTTGCCTCCGCGATCCTGTCGCCGTCCTTCCAGTCGGCGTTCAACGTGGTCAAAGGCTCGGTCCCCGCTCGTACGGATGTCTCGGACGAGGCCTTCGACGATTGCGGCAAGAAGGGTATGGCTGATCTGGCGGCTGCGGCAGAATCGGGCAACCTGTTCGGGTCGATGGCCCATGGCCACACCGCACCGGCATCGGTCAAGAACGCGATCCACGACGTTGTGACCGCGCATTTCAACGGCGAGTATGACAGCGAAACGGCTGTCGAAGAACTCGTCGATGCGGTTTCGATCGCGAAGTGATCCCTTTCGGGCGGGGCGGCGCATGATGTCACCCTGTCTCGCCCGGGGGACCAATCCAGCTGGATTTATTGATGACACCTGCCCCGGACCTGATCCGGGGCAGGTATTCAAGAGGTCAGCGATTCAATCTGCTGGCATAAATCCATTACCGTATTCGAGGCAGGAGGGCACGCCATGGCCGCATCAGCCGACGCTGATTTCAAGACCCGGTTGCAATCCTGGTTGCCGAAGCTGGTATTATCGCCCTCGCTCGCGATGATGCTGATTTTCGTCTACGGGTTCATCGCGTTTTCCGTCTATCTTTCCTTCACCGATAGTCGCCTATTGCCATCCTATGGCTGGGTGGGGCTGGAAAATTATTCCAAGCTGTGGCGGTTGCGGCATTGGGAGATTTCGCTGACGAATATGGGCATCTTTGCCCTGCTCTATATTGGCATTTGCACCGTTCTGGGCCTCGGGCTGGCGATCTTTCTCGATCAGAAAATCCGGTTCGAGGGGATGATCCGCACGATCTATCTCTACCCCATGGCACTCAGCTTCATCGTGACGGGCACGGCGTGGAAGTGGTTCCTCGACCCCGGTATCGGGCTGGAGAACGTCATGCAGTCTTGGGGGTGGACCAGCTTCGAGTTCGACTGGATCAAGGACCGCGACTTCGCGATCTATACTGTCGTGCTGGCTGCGGTGTGGCAGACGAGCGGGTTCGTCATGGCGATGTTCCTGGCGGGCCTGCGCGGCATCGATAACGAGATCCTGAAAGCCGCACAGATGGACGGCGCGTCGAACTGGAATCTCTATCGCCGCATCATCATCCCCCAGCTTCGCCCCGCTTTCCTGTCGGCCTTTGTCATTCTCAGCCATCTGGCGATCAAGACCTTTGACCTCGTGATTGCCCTGACGGGGGGCGGGCCGGGGCGGGCGACTGAGTTGCCCGCGACGTTCATGTATTCCTACACCTTCACGCGCAACCAGATGGGGATCGGCGCGGCGTCGGCCACGATCATGTTGATGACCATTGCGGCGATCATGGTTCCCTATCTCTACGCCGAATTGCGGGAGAAGAAATAATGGCTGTCGCAACGCAAGATACCGCCATCCGCACCGGGCGCGCCGTGCGCACGCTGATCTATCTGGTGCTGCTTTTGTTTGCGCTGTTCTACATGCTGCCGCTCTACGTGATGCTGGTCAATTCGGTCAAACCGTTGGACGAGATCACCGGCGGGGGCATGATGAACCTGCCCGATGCCTTTACGCTGGAGCCGTGGGCCAAGGCGTGGTCCTCGGCCCAGATCGGGGTCGATCCGACGGGGTTGTCGCCGTATTTCTGGAACTCGATCAAGATGGTCGTTCCGGCGGTCATGATTTCGACCGTGCTGGGCGCGCTGAATGGCTATGTGCTGACGAAATGGCGGTTCAAGTATGATACGATCCTGTTCGGGTTGATGCTGTTCGCCTGCTTCATCCCGTTTCAGGTCGTGCTGATCCCCATGGCGCGGATGCTGGGCCTGATGGGGCTGGCGGGGACGACCTGGGGGCTGTCGCTGGTGCATATCGTCTACGGTATCGGCTTCACGACACTCTATTTCCGCAATTACTACGCCGTCTTCCCGACCGAGTTGGTCCGGGCGGCACAGATCGACGGGGCGGGGTTCTTCCAGATTTTCTGGCGCATTCTCCTGCCATCCTCCGGGCCGATTGCCGTTGTCTCGATCATCTGGCAGTTCACGAATATCTGGAATGACTTCCTCTTCGGCGCTTCCTTTGCCGGGGCGGACAGCCAGCCGATGACGGTGGCGCTCAACAACCTCGTGCAGTCTTCGACCGGTGTGAAGGAATACAACGTTCATTTCGCCGGGGCGATCCTCGCTGCCCTCCCGACCCTGCTCGTCTATGTCGTCGCCGGTCGCTATTTCGTGCGCGGCCTGATGGCTGGCTCCGTGAAAGGATAAGTCTCATGGGCTTTCTGGATATTGATAATGCGACCAAGTCCTACGGGGCCGTCGAGGTGCTGCACAACGTGGATATCTCCATCGAGGAGGGCGAGTTTCTTGTGCTCGTGGGGCCATCGGGCTGTGGCAAGTCCACCTTGCTCAATATGATTGCGGGGCTGGAAGATATCACCGGCGGGGAAATCCGCATCAAGGATGGCGTGATGAACGGCGTGCATCCGTCCAAGCGTAATATCGCGATGGTGTTCCAGTCTTACGCCCTCTACCCGAACATGACGGTGGGCAAGAACATCACCTTCGGGCTGGAGATGCACGGCACCCCCAAGCCTGAACGCGAAAAGGCGATGCACGCGGTCGCCAAGCTGTTGCAGATCGAACCGCTGCTGGATCGCAAGCCTGGCGCGTTGTCGGGTGGTCAGCGGCAGAGGGTGGCGATGGGGCGGGCGCTGGTGCGTAATCCGGATGTGTTTTTATTCGATGAACCGCTCTCGAACCTCGATGCGAAGCTGCGCGTCGATATGCGGACCGAGATCAAGAAACTGCACCAGAAGCTCGGCACCACCATTGTCTATGTCACCCATGACCAGATCGAGGCGATGACGCTCTCGACCCGCATCGCGGTGATGAACGGCGGCTATGTGCAGCAACTTGGCACGCCGCAGGAAATCTATGACGCCCCGGCCAATATCTTCGTGGCGACCTTCATGGGATCGCCCGCGATGAATGTGATCCCGGCGCTGGTCGCGATGGAAAATGGCGTGCCGGTGGCGCGGGTGGCGCTGCATGATGGCACGGTGACGGCGCTGCCCTTCAGTCAGGCGAATATGGCCGATTGGGCGGGCAAGGACATCCTGCTCGGCATTCGGCCCGAGACGATCACAGATGAGGATGCCGCGGACCGCAAATCCTCGAACATCGCGCATCTGACGAATCGCATTGTCGTTACCGAACCGGCGGGGTCCGATACCTTCGTTACCATGACGATGGGCGGTAAGGATATCGTTGCGCGGATGCGGTCGGATGCGAATGTGCGGGCGGGGGAGGACTTTGCTTTTGCCGTGAATATGGAGAAACCCGTGGCTTTTGACCCCGAAACCGAAGCCCGGATCATACCCTGATGCAGCCCGATGTCATCATCATTGGCTCGGGCATGGGTGGGGCAACGCTGGCGGCGGCGCTCGCCCCTACGGGTCGCCGTATCCTGATTCTGGAGCGGGGGGAGCGCCTGAAGCCTTCGGCCAAGGACAGGGATGCGCGGGCGATCTTTGGCGGAGGCGTGTTCCGGCCCAACGAGATGTGGCTGGACGGGGCGGGTACGGCGTTTAATCCGGGCAATTACTACACGGTCGGCGGCAATTCGAAGTTTTATGGCGCGGCGCTGATCCGCTATCGTGCGCAGGATTTCGGCGTGGTCCGGCATCCGGGCGGATCAACGCCGGGCTGGCCCCTTGGCTATGACGATCTGGAACCCGATTACCAGCGCGCCGAAGAGCTATACGCCGTGCGCGGGATGCTTTGTGAAGACCCGACCGAGCCGCCACATTCGGGCGACTACCCCTATGGTCCGGTGCCTGATGAGCCGGATATTGCCAATCTGCGCGGGCGCTTGAAGCGGGTCGGTTTGAAACCTTCCAGCGTGCCGCTGGGCGTCGACATTGATCGTTGGTTGGCGGGGGGGCAGACGACTTGGGATGCCTATCCGAATACCAGCGGTGGCAAGATGGATGCGGAGACCTGCGGGCTGGCGGTAGCGCTGCTTCACGATACCGTCACCCTGCGCACAGGATGCCGTGTGACCGGCCTGATCACCGGCCATGACGGACACGTCACCGGCGTCACGTGCGAAAGCGAAGGCATGGTGGAGACGTTGTCTGCCCCGCTGGTGGTATTGGCGGCCGGTGCGGTGCAATCGGCGGCGCTGTTGCTGGCCTCGACCAATGACAACAACCCGACCGGGTTGGCGAACCGCTCCGATCAGGTAGGGCGCAACTTTATGAACCATAATTGTTCAGCGGTTCTGGCCCTGCATCCGCTGCGTCGCAACCGGGCAGTCTATCAGAAGACGCTGATGCTGAACGATTTCTATCTCGGCTCGGGCGGCATGCTACCCCTTGGCAATATCCAGATGCTGGGCAAGATCACGCCGGATATGCTTGCTGCCACGACGAACTTGCCCCGCTGGCTGGCCGGGATGATCGCAAGGCGTAGCTTTGACTTCTACGCCATGTCTGAAGACTTGCCGAACCCGGACAGTCGGGTGACGCTGCAAGGCAGGCAAATCCGGCTCGACTGGCAACGCTCGAATTGGGCCGCGCACGAAGAACTGGTTTCGCGTCTGAAAGGCGCGCTTCGGCGTGCGGGATTTCCGATAGTGCTGTCGCAGGCCTTCGACCGGCGGACCCCCTCGCATCAATGCGGCACCGCGCGGATGGGCAACGACCCGGCGACCAGCGTGGTGGATGCCTTCTGCCGCAGCCACGACCACGGCAACCTCTTCATCACCGATGCGTCTGTCCTGCCGACCTCGGCGGCGGTGAACCCGGCCCTGACCATCGCGGCGCTCGCCCTGCGCGCCGGGCGTTACATTCGCGAGCGGGACTGGGCCGCATGGCGGGTATCGAAAGGCTGAATATGAGTACAAAGGGATATGATTTCATCGTCATCGGCGGTGGGTCAGCCGGGTCGGTGATCGCCGCGCGCCTGTCCGAAAACCCCGAGGCCAGCGTGCTGTTGCTCGAAGCCGGAGGCAGTGATCGGCATCCGTTTTTTCACTTGCCCGCTGGGTTCGCCAGGATGACCAAGGGCATCGGTGCCTGGGGATGGAAGACTACGCCGCAAAAGTCGATGCAGAACAAGGTGTTCAATTACACCCAAGCCAAGGTCATCGGCGGTGGCTCGGCCATCAATGCCCAGATCTACACGCGCGGGGCGGCGCAGGATTATGACGAATGGCGGCAGATGGGCTGCGAGGAGTGGAGCTATGACGACGTTCTGCCCTATTTCAGGAAATCCGAGGATAACGATCTCTATGACGACCACTATCACGGCAAGGGTGGTCCGCTCGGCGTGTCGATGCCCGCCGCGCCCCTGCCGATTTGCGACGCCTATATCGCGGCGGCGGGGCAGGTGGGAATTCCGGAGACGACCGATGTAAACGCCGGAAAACAGGACGGGGCGGGGTATTATCAACTCACCCAGCGCAACGCCCGCCGGTCTTCGGCGGCGATGGCCTTTCTGGCTCCGGCCCGCGCGCGCCCCAACCTGACCATTCGGATGCGGGCACAGGTGCGGCGGATCACGGTCGCGAACGGCCGTGCCACGGGTGTCGAGATGGCGGACGGGTCGCGCATCACGGCGGCTCGCGAAGTCATCCTGTCATCGGGCGCCATCGGCTCGCCCCGGATGCTGCAACTGTCGGGCATCGGCCCGGCGGACGCGCTGCGCGCGCTGGGGATCGAAGCAGTCTACGATCAGCCGAGCGTGGGCGCGAATCTGCAGGATCACCTCGATCTCTACTCGATTTGCGAGGTGACGGGGCCGCATACCTATGACCGCTATGCGAAGCTGCATCTATCGGCGATGGCGGGGCTGCAATACCTGTTCAACCGCACGGGGCCGGTGGCCTCCAGCCTCTTTGAAACCGGGGGGTTCTGGTACGCCGATGAAAACGCGCGCTCACCCGATATCCAGATGCATCTGGGCCTCGGCACCGGGATCGAGGCGGGGGTGATCTCGATGCCCAATGGCGGCGTGACCCTCAATGCCTGCCATCTGCGCCCCCGCTCGCGCGGGACGGTTCGCCTGCAAAGCGATAACCCGGCGGATATGCCGCTGATCGATCCGAACTACCTGTCTGATCCCTACGACCGGGAAATGTCGATCCGGGGGCTGAAGCTGGTGCAGGAGATTTTGGCGCAAGACGCGCTGAAACCCTATATTCTGGCCGAGCGCTTGCCCGGCCCGACGGTGCGTACAGATGCAGAGTATTTCGACTTTATCTGCGTCCATTCGAAAACCGCGCATCACTGCGCGGGCACCTGCCGCATGGGCAGCGACCCCGACGCCGTGCTCGACCCGCGCCTGCGGTTTAACGGTATCGAGGGCCTGCGCGTCGCCGATGCCTCGGTCATGCCGACCGTCAATTCCTCCAACACCAACGCCCCTGCGATCATGATCGGCGAGAAAGCGGCCGATATGATCAAGCAAGATCAAGGACTGATGCAATGATCCGCCATATCGTATTGACCAAATTCAAGCGCGAGACCCCGGAAGACAAGATCATGGACATCTATACCGGATTGTCGGCGCTGGCCGAGAAACTGCCCGGTGCGCGGAATTTCACCGGCGGGCGCTCGGAAAGTCCGGAGAACATCGAACGCGGCTACATGCACGGTTTCGTGATCGATTTCGATAGCTGGGATGCCCTGAAAAACTACGCCGGAAATGACGAGCACAAGGCCCTCGGCGGGCAGCTTGTCGAGCATGCGATTGGCGGGATCGACGGTATTCTGGTGCTCGATCTGGACGTATAACGCCGGGCAGACGGCGTATCCAAATGTAGAGGCGGTATCATGGGGCAAAGGCCCACTATTCTGGATGTAGCAAGACAGGCGGGGGTTTCGAAATCCACCGTCAGCCTGGTTTTGCAGGGCAGCGCGTCGGTGAAGGAGGAAACCCGCGTCAGCGTGCGGCAGGCCATGGCGGATATCGGCTATGTCTACAACCGCTCCGCTGCCACTTTGCGCTCCGCGTCTTCGGGTTTGATCGGGCTGGTCATCAACGATCTGCGCAACCCGTTCTTCACCCAATTCGCGGCCCTGTTCCAGATGGAGCTGGCGCGGAATGGGTTTGCGACGGTGCTGGCCAACTCGGATGAAGACCCAAAATTGCAGACCCAGATGGTCTCGTCGTTGGTCGAGCATGGCGTCTCGGGCTTCATTATCTCGCCTAGCTATGGCGGTGAGGCAGAAACCTGCGCGATGCTGGAGGCTGCCGGGACGCCCACGATACAGGTTTTCCGCTCACTGAGCGCGGATGGTGCGACCTTCCCCTTCATCGCCCCCGATTATGAACGTGGCGGTCGGTTGGCAGCGGCGCATTTGATCGAACAGGGCTGCAAGCGCATCGTTTTTCTCGGCGGGCTGGAGGGGCGACCGGTCACGCAGGAACGCATGAGCGGATATCTGGCGACGCTGGCTGAAAACGGGATGGAACCGCTGGTCTTGACGGGCGAGGCAACGCGCGCTTTCGGCAGGACCATGCTCGGTACGCTGAACGCCGATCACCCGGAGGTGGACGGAGTGATCTGCTTCAACGATCTTGTGTCGCTGGGGGTTCTGTCGGCCAGCGTCGAGCGCGGGGTCAGCGTCGGTGACGACCTGCGTGTCGTGGGATTTGACGATATTGAGGATTGCCGCGACAGCTATCCACCGCTGTCTTCCGTCAGTTGCCATATCCCCGATTTCGCGACATCGACGGCGGCAAAGATGCTGAGCTGGATCAAGGATGGCAGCAAACCGCCCGCAACCGAGCGCCGCGCAGTCGAGCTGATCCTCCGCGCCTCGAGCACCGGAAACCACCGACAAGGGAGAGCATAATGGCCCAAGTAAAAGTCGCCGTTCTGGGCGCGGCGGGGTGGATGGGCAAGGTTCACACCATGGCGTACCAGACCTTTCCGCATTTCTTCGGGGAGAGCGCCGGCACGGCGCGGGTGGTGGCGCTGGTCGTCTCGAACCCGGCGGCGGCGCAGGATGTTGCCTTCCGCGCGCCCGGTGCTAAAGTCCTGCATGACTGGCGCGAGGCGGTGAACGACCCGGATGTTGACCTGATCGATATCTGCTTACCCGATTTACTGCATTACGAGGTCGCCAAGGCCGCACTGCTCGCGGGCAAGCATGTGACGTGCGAAAAGCCCTTGGCCGATACTGCCGAGCAGGCGCGCGAACTGGCCGATATTGCCCGCGAAAAGGGTCTGATCACCCGCGTCGGCCATGCCTTTCCGCGCAATCCGGTGCATGATCTGGCCAAGGATATCATCGAGGCGGGCGAAATCGGCGAAATCACGCTGTTCAAGGCATGTCAGCATGTGGACGTGTTCGGCGATCCGCTGGCCCCCTATATGTGGCGCGCGAATGGCGATCTGGCTCCGACGGGCATCGTCGGAGATACGGGCAGTCACGTCTTCAGCTTCATGGAATTTCTGGTGGGTCGGGTCAGCGCCCTGATCGCCGACAACTACATCATCACCGAAAAACGCCCGGTGATCGAGGGTCTGGGCTACGGCCGGGAAACCGTGCTGACCGGGGCGGAGGATTGGGCCGATATCACCAACCCGGATGGGTCGAACATCCTGTGCCGCTTTGCCGATGGCGCGCGGGGGATAGTGGATTTCAGCCGCATCGCCACGGGCCGCAAGTTCAGGCAGACCTATGAAGTCTACGGTACCAAGGGCAGCCTCGCCTATACTTATGACGAGATAAACCGCCTGCGGTTCTATTCCAACGACGACAAAGCTGAGCGCCGAGGCTACCGCGAGATCGATGTCGGGCCGCAACACGAAACCTATCGCGCGTTCCTGCCCCTGCCTAATTTCGCGCTCGGCTATAACGAAACCAAGATCATCGAGGCGGCGGAGGTGGTGAAATCCATCGTGTCGGGCACGCCGATGTGGCCGACCTTCGAGACGGGGCATCATATGTGCCAGATTGTCGATGCCTGTATGGAATCCGCGCGCCTGAACGCCTGGGTCGATATCCCATGACCCGTCGCCATCTCGCACAGGATGCCACTCGATGAGCTTATCCGTCCCCCAACACATCCTCGATGCCCTGACCGACGTGCCAATGCCGCGCCTCGGGGCCGAGCCGGACCCCGCAACGCATCTGACGCTGGGAGGGCATACGATTCCGGTATTCGGCTGTGGCAGTCTCGTGATCGGCAGCGGGGCGGCGGGCCTGCGCGCGGCGGTCGAGATGATGCGCCGGGGTGTGGATGTCACGATTATTAGCCAGAGCGCTTGGGGCGGCACATCAGCATGCTCTGGCTCCGACAAACAGACCTTGCATACCGCGAATACCAAGGATCAGGGCGACGATTTTCAGGCCATGGCCGCCGCCATCGGATCGGGCGGAGCGATGGACGAGGATATTGCCTATATCGAGGCGGTCGGTTCCATCCGGGCCATGGCGTCGCTGCAATATCTGGGCTTGCCCCTGCCACAGGATACTCTGGGCGGCACGCTGCGGTATCAGACCGATCATGACGAGGTCGGGCGGGCTACGTCCTGCGGCCCGCGCACCTCTCGCCTGATGGTCAAGGTGCTGGCGGAGGAGGCGTTGCGGCTCGATATTCCGTTTTTCAACCAGACCACCGCGATCAAGGTGCTGACGGAAGGGGAGGGCGCGGGCGCGCGGGTCATCGGCCTGCTCGGCATCCGCCCGAAAACCGCGACGGAGGCGAACCCCTACGGCCTCGTGCTGTTTCAATGCGCCACCCTCGTTTTTGCCGCCGGGGGCCCTGGGGAACTGTACCGCGACAGCGTCTTTCCGAACGGGTGTTTCGGCACACTCGGCCTTGCGTTGGAGGCGGGATTGGAGCTGATGAACATCACCGAAAGCCAATTTGGCATCAGCACACGGCGAGAGGGTTTTCCGTGGAACCTCTCCGGCACCTATGTTCAGGTCATCCCGCATATCTATTCCGTCGATGAGGAGGGTACCGAGTACCATTTCCTCGCCGGCTATTATCGCACCACGCAGGAAATGGCCTCGAACATCTTTCGCAAGGGCTATCAATGGCCCTTCCACGCCTCACGGATGCTGAATTTCGAATCCAGCCTGCTCGACCTCGCCGTTTTTCGCGAAAACCAGAAGGGGCGGCGGGTCTACATGGATTTCAACCGCAATCCTTCGCCCGTGCCCGGCGACCGGGATTTCAGCCTCGACCGGCTGGATGAGGATGTCCACGGGTATCTGCGCAATGCTGGGGCGATCCACGATCTGCCCATCGACCGCCTGCGCCACATGAACCCCCTCGCGATCGAACTCTACAAGCGCTACAAGGTCGATATCACCTCTGATCCGCTGGAATTTTCAGTTAATAATCAGCATATGAATGGCGGCATCGCCGTCGAAATCTGGGGGCGCACCAATGTTACCGGGATCTATGCCGTGGGCGAGGCAGCGGGTACCCATGGCGCAACCCGCCCCGGTGGGTCGGCCCTGAATGCCGGTCAGGTCTTTGGCACCCGTGTAGCCGAGCATATCGCCGCCGGGGGGATGGCGAACGCCCCCTCCAAAGCGGAGATTTCCGATTCTGCCTCCATCGCTTTGTCGGAAATCAAAGCCACCCTGAATCCCGAGAGCGACCGCACCATCCGCGATATCCGCGCAGAGGTGCAGGCCCGGATGAGCGACCATGCCGGGATCCTCTGCACCCCCAAAGACGTGGCCAAGGCCCGCGAGGATGCGGCTGCTCTCAATACGGCCATCCGCGCCGACGGCATCGCCTTCACCCGCCCCAGCGAAATCGGCCGCGCCCTGCAATGGCAGCAGATGGCCCTCGCCTCCGAAGCCGTGCTTGCAGCGCTGGATCATTACATCACGCAGGGCGGGGGCAGCCGCGGGGCGCGGGCCATCTGTGATCCGGCGGCTGACAGTCTGCCCCATGATGCGCGAGGGTCGATGCCGGAACTTCGTTTTCGTCCCGAGCGCGACGAGGACAAGAGCAAGCAGAGCCTTGTTCGCTTCAAAAACGGCGTGATAGGGATCTCAGTCCGACCGGTTCGACGCCATGATGACGCGGCACGCTCCTTCTTTGAACGCGACTGGCCCGCGTGGCTGACGGGCGGCATATACGATCATGATGTTGGTGGTGGTCGATGATGAAGGATTTCAACTCAGGCACGGTAATAGCGATCGGCGAGGCGATGATCGAAATGGCGGTCATCAACGAGGACACCTATAGGCGCAGCTTCGCGGGCGATACGTTCAACACGGTGTGGCATATGTCGCGGATACTTGGCGCCGATTATGCCGCTGGTTTTGTGACAAAAGTTGGAATGGACAGAATTTCAGACGCTTTCATCGTCGAATTGCAAGCAGATGGCCTCGATATTTCGGGCATTAGCCGAACAGATCGGCGAACAATGGGCCTGTATATGATCGAACTTGACGGTGTTGAGCGCAGTTTTCAGTACTGGTGTGCCACCTCTGCTGCGCAGTGGCTTGCGGATGACCCCGATTGGCTGCGCGGTGCACTCAAAGGGGTCGATCTGATCCATCTTTCCGGTATCACACTCGCCATCCTTTCTCCCGCCGCACGCGAAACGCTCCGGGACGTCCTGTCAGAAGCTAGTGCCCCGTTTCACGCATTTTGACGAATTGGCTGTTTTCTGATTCTCTGCGCTGGTTTCCATCGGGGAGGGTTTGGAATGTCGGAAGAGGGTCGTCGTGCGAAATATGTGGTTGATTTGAGTGCCGAGGAGCGCGCCGGTCTTGAGGCGA
>ENA-ORXT01002184-ORXT01002184.1-marine-metagenome-genome-assembly--contig:-NODE-2184-length-24085-cov-5.991753_pt1 | contig 24085 bp, 23 predicted proteins | sample MGYA00237868_ERZ511482 | MGnify/ENA metagenome assembly ERZ511482
CCCAAACACATATAATTAATAACCATACGTTGTCTTAGACTCTTCGGGGTTGTGGTTGAATAAATGGGGACACATCATCAGAATCCTAAAAACTACAAGCCAGAAGATCCTTCTAGTAACCGGAGTCGTAAACATGACTAATATTTCATTTTATAAAAATTTATCTTATGAGTAGTTACGATATTTTTCAAGAAGTAAGAGTTGGCAACGTCGGAATCTATTTCTCTGACGTCGGCGACAAGTTTAGCATTGAAGTTGTAAATGAATACAATGAGAACCTACTGCATACTGCAATCGCTTACGATCGACTCAATGTTTGTATTGATTTGATTGACCGAGGAATCGATGTAAATCACCAAAACGAGGATGGAAATACGCCACTACACTACGCGCTCGAACACCAGAGCGGGCAAATTGTCAAAGCAATAATCGATAAAAATGTTGACGTAAATTTGGTAAACAAGTACGGTAACGAACCATTATGGACTGCGGTATTCAATGCCCGAGGAGACTACGATGCGGTGAAGTCAGTTTTAGCTAAAGGCGGTAATCCAAACCACAAAAACAAACACAACTTATCTCCTCTAGATATGGCGATTAGGTTTGCCGACCCGGAACTAATTAAGATTCTTAAGATATAGACAAGCATTATTAACCGAATCTGCTATTGGAGACACTTACGACTACATAAGTACTAATGACGACTGGACTTGGGGAGGAGTACTCAGGAACATCGTTATAGGGACATTAAGTGGATATCTGGGAGATAAGTTTGCAGATTTTGGATTTAATAGTCGAGACGATTTCTTGAAAGCGCTAAAAGCTTCAGAAAGAAAAACTGGAGGTCTATATAAGATTTAGATGTCAATACAGGACTAGAAGAGAGGCATCGTATGTCTGCAAATTCAGTAAGTCCACTTAGTAAAACTAAAGGGCCCTCAATTATTATGGATATTCCTGATCATCGTCAAACGGCTAGTTGGGGAAGTTCTAAAGATGCTAAAGTATATAGAGCAGAACAAAAGAAGCTTATTGATGATGGCAAATTTGATGAAGCACAACAAATGGATGTCAATGATGTAAAGAGTAAATTTGGAAAAAAGTACGATTCTGCAATTGAGTAGATTAATAACCGCAAAAAAGATAAATAAGTTATGGAGATTATTTCTAATGTAGGAGTAGGAGATATTTTGCTTAATTCTAGTAGGTTAGATGTGAGAGAAGCACTGCGTCATTACAAGATTGAAGAATTCAAAAGAACAGTTCGATCTGAACTTGCATTCCACGTAGTGGATTTAGGCGTATTTGTCTACTTTGATAAAAATGGCCTGTGTGAAGCAATAGAATTTAGCAATGCAACCGAGTTGTTTTTTAGTGAAATTTTTTTTCAAAACGGAATATGGAGAAATTAAAAAATGGTTTATTAAAAATGACCAAAACTTAGAGATTGATAATTCAGGATTCACTAGCTACAAATTTGGAATTGGAGTCTATATTTCAGATAAAAATGAGTGCTATTATCCGGATAGTGTAATTGTCTTTATTAAAGAATACTACTCATGATAGAAGTTAAGCAAAGGCATTTATCATTGTTTATACTCAATCAAATAATTGATTCGCGCCCTGACGTTAGTTCGCGACCCAAGAAGAGGTGTCCAATTACACTGCTAGACAAATGCCCAATCCGGGGGTGGTTCTCGCCGGAAGATTTGGGACAACCTTCGCTTCAGTTTGTCCAGCGAGTTGAAGGTAGCTAATGCTTTGCAAAGTCCCTGACGAAAGATCGTGTGAACGAGTGTCGTCTTGCCGGTTTTGTGATCGGTTTTGGTCTGCTGACTTTTTGGTTTTCGGTGAAAAAACTTACGTCCTTCGATAACGCACATTACGAAGACGAGATTCAGAATAGCCATCATCATTTCTCGTTTTGAGCGCCCTTCCAAACTCATATCCTCCAGCCTAAATCCGTTCGATTTGAGGTGTCGGAAAGTAACCTCAACTGACCAGCGTAACCAGTAGCTCTCAGCAGCTGACTTGCGATTGCGCCACGATGTTAGCAGAAAAATAAAGTCGTCTTCATCAGGGTGTCCAGCTCTGGGGTTCGGCAAGACGATGTAGTACCAAAATATCCCGTTAAGGTTGATCCGTTTTGAGACAATTTTACACTTCTTACAACGCTTTAGTTTGTTGACCAGGTCTTCCTGTTTTTTGCCTGCCGTAGCGTTCACTTGGTCATGATAGATGCCTTTTTTTATCCGCACGATATACTCCAGTTTGAAGGTTGTTCTCAAGGCTTTAAACCACTCCAGGCCAATGTATTCGCGGTCCGCGATAAGTGTCATACCTGCCAAGTCAAATTTTTTCATGAGCTTTTCAAACCAATCGATACGTTCCTTTTGGGAAGAGTGTCCGATCTTTTCCAGGTCGATAAAAGCGATTGGTATGGCAACCCCATCGAACAAGATTGCAAGGGTAAGAAACTGCACTTTTGATCCCCTAATTTTCCACTCTGTACCATCGAGCAAGAGTACTCTTCCTACTCGACCAAGTAAGCGACGATCACTACCGATTAGCCGCAGTGTTATTTCTGCGATGAGTTGGCGAAGTCTTGCCGTCAACTTCGGGTTACTGTAAGCTACCGCATCAAAGAAACGAGTGAGTCGCTTGTAGTGACTTTGCGGCTTTGTTTTTTGCGCCTTTGGAGAGTCCAGAACGCCAGCGGCATGGTCCTTCAATCGGGCTAGATTAGTGGTTTGGGCAATCATGATACAGCGTAAGAGTAGCCATAGAGTGGACAGCCAGGAACTTGGTAAATCTGGGTATTTAGCCCTAACTTGGTCGGTGAGCGGTGAGGTCATTCTTCTGAGTGTGGTAACCCAAAAGATACGGACTGATCCGCTCAATTTTCCAACCCCGTTTCGGCCCCTCTTTAGATCATTTGTCTAGCAGTGTAGGTGTCCAATAACAACTTCAACAGATCAGCGAGTCAAAGTGCATCAAGTCCGATTTTCGGAACTGATGGTAAATTTTTGGGTACTGATTCGGAAGGTTTTAAAGGAGATATTGTGTTAATGGATGAACGTGATTACAACCGTTTAACGAATAATGGTAGTGAGACATTAGATCATAGAATTACTGAGTCAATATTAAATGCGAGCGGTCCTAGAATGGCTTCAACATTGGACGAATACGTTGCAGGTTTTTTTGAACTTGTGGATTTAGAGGGAAACCAAGGGCAGACTGAGTTTGTCGAAACTGTCTTAACAAACTTAGTTGATGCTGCCTACACTGAAGGATTGATCGAAGTATCCAGCAAAGATTTTTCGGGTGGTAGAATCAACTTAGACATGGACGTAGATTATGCTGGTGATGCAGCTGCGAACTCGACCCGATCAGGTGGTGTGTCGCGTGTTTCAGCGTTGCTTAAATCAGTCTCGCTAGAACAATACCGTAGTGGGCAGAAGTCCGGTACTACCGCTCAATTATGGTACCTAGGCAATTCTGGCGATGCCATCAACATTCTCGGTATACACGAGCCCCTACACCAAAAATACCCTAGTCGTGGGAGTGGCTTAAAAGGCCATGGAGGAATGAATCGTGAAATTTTGCGAAATCCCAAATATCGACCGGCCTTGAATTTAGCGACTGAGGCCTACTTATCAAAAGTAAACACTTGGGCAAATGGAAAGTAAGATGTATTTGTGGCTATTTCTAGCCTTGACAATCTTGATCAGTTGTGGTAAAAGTGAAAAAAATTCAGTGGATAGCGGAATCATTTTATGCTCTAGAATAGATAGTCTGGAGCTAATCAGACTGGGAAAACCTGATTACGAGGACTTGGGATATTACCCATTAGAGAAGCTGTCTATATCTCTTCAGACTAGCATTGTACACTTTACTCAAAATGATACTTTGATTGCAGAATCAACAATCACAGCTCAAGAGGTTGAGAATATAAAGAACCTTTTAGGAGGTATTCAAAACATCGACAAGAATAGGATTTACAATCCTAGTATGTCTTGGAGTGTAGAGCTAGAGCTTCGAGTTTTCTGTGAAGGAGAGTCCGGTAATTTTGTTATAAAATCTTTTGGCCAGAACGGGCAAACTCCTTCAGAAGTCAAGAAGGCATATCGTCCACTTTTGAGACGGATGGCAAAATTTTCTTCGAAGGCTGCTCAATAATCTTTTATGTGTGACTAGCAGCATAAGTTGTCCATGCCTTTGCATCCCTCAACAGTCTATCGACTACAAAAATTATCCTCCACCGGTACTAAACAACGATACGACTGGGATTGCATATTTCACCAGCACTGACCCCCCTATTTCACTCCATTGACCCCCCTGTGGATAACGTGCGATTTAAGGAGGTGCTAAGATAGGTTATCAGATTTTGTCCGCAGGCTTTTGCCCGTGAGTTCGATGCGGTGGGCTTTGGAAACGAGGCGGTCGAGGATGGCATCGGCGATGGTGGGTTCGTTGATGTACTCGTGCCATTTGCCGACGGGGAGTTGAGAGGCGATGATGGTGCCATTACGCTCGTAACGGTCTTCGAGGATCTGTAGGAGGATCAACTTGACGGGGTGGGTAATGGTCTGCAGGCCGAAGTCATCAAGGATGAGCAGAGAGGCTTTTTTGAGCCGGTCGAGCCACTTGAGAATGGTGCCGTCGGCCTGCGCCAGGGCGATCTGCTCGCAGAAGCGGTTGAGGTTGAAGTAGAGGGTGCGGCGGCCGTTGGCGCAGGCGTGATTGCCCAGGGCGCAGGCCAGGTAGGATTTGCCGCAACCGGTCGCACCGGTGATTAAGACGTTTTCTCCGCAGTCGGCCCAGCTGAGGTTGGCCAGCAGGGTAAGTTGCTGGGCGGAGAGGTTGCGTTTGGGGTTGGCGTTGACGTCCTGGAGGGTGACGGCGTAGCGCAGTTTGCTGATCCGCAGGAAGGAGGCCATGCGGCGGCGCTGGCGGTCCTGGGCTTCGGCTTCGACGAGGCGGGCGAGCAGTTCGTGGGCCTCGGGGTGCTCGTTGTGGGGGCGGGTCAGAATGCCTTCGTAGGCGGCGGCCATGCCGCGCAGCTTGAGGTCTTTGAGGGAGGTAAGGGAAGCGTTAGTCATAAGATAAAGTATTTGCTGCGCAGCTGCCTGCGGCGGTGAGGATGAGCGACATTGCTCTTTGAAAAACATTTTTTGTATCCCGCGTCCGCGCCCATATTTTTATCATTCAGGGCGGGGCCGCAGGTGCAGTGAAGGTTAGGTGTAGGCATCGGCTCCCCGGAGGTTTTCGTGGTCCAGGGAGGTGAACAGGTCGGGCGGTTTGACGACAAGGTCGAGCCGTTTGTCGAGCACATTGACGAGGCGTCGGTAGCCCGCCCGGCCGTGCGGTTGCAGGTAAGCGGCGGCGGCTTCGAGGCGGTCGGGGCCGTATTTTTCGGCCAGGCGCAGTACCCCCTGGCAGGTGCCGTAGGTGTGGCTTTCGTGGTAGCGGTTGGACAGGATCTGGGCCACGGCCCACTCGGTGGCCGGGCCGACGGCGCGGGCTTTGCCCCGGAAGTAATCGCCGTTGAAGCCCCGGCTGCGTTTCCATTCCTGGTGGCTTTTGGGCATGTGGCCGAGCTCGGTGACGTAGCGGCCCCGGTCGGCGGGATGGCAGCGCTCGTGGGTGGCCACGCGGTCGGGGCCGACGTAAATCTCGACCAGGTCGCGGTTGTAAACGATCTCGGCCGTTTTGCCGACGTAGCGGTGGGGCACCGAGTAGTAATTGCCCCGTCCTGAGAGCAGGTAAATGGTGAGTTCTTCGGTGGTCGGATCGGATTCGGCGTGGCCGATGAGATGGAGACGACGGTAAGGGGCCAGAAGGCTGGAGGCTTCATCGGACAGCAGCGCATCGTTGAAGACATGGCTATCCAGTTTCGATTCAGCGGTTGGGAGAAGCTGGTCAATGGCTTTAGCTTCGAGTTTGCCTGCGGGGAGATCTGACAAACCGGAATCGGGAATGTGCGTGTAGCTGGTTCCGCCGGCGATGAGTAGCTTTTTCTGTCCAATTGAAGTAATGGCTTCCTCTCGCTGAAGACCTATCGTTGGGTAAGCGACTTTGTACCGGCTGACTAGCCACTGGCCTTCGCGATCAACGAGGGCGGCGAAAGGGACTAGGGCCAGGGTGTAATCGGTGATGACGAGGAGTTCATGGCACCCTTCCAGGTACCGCTCGTGATCGCCGATAAGGTCTTCGTATAGTTTGCGACCGATTTTCTGGGTGTGTGCTTTTCCCCGGGGCGACTTCCATTTCCCTGCATCTGCCAATCTATTGGTGTAGTAGCGGCAGAGGTCGGGCAGATGGGTATGGTAGTTCTTGTGCCGGGTATCCGGGCGATGGGTGAGAATGCGGAAACGATCAAGACGTTCGGCCAGGTCCGGGGAAAGGTCGTCGACGAGGACGAAACTGGCTTCGAGGCGTGTATCGGTATGGACAAAGCAACTCAGGACTTCGCCGCGGGAGCCTACGTAGGTAAGTACGGCCTGACCTGGCTCTGGTTGAGGTAGCGCGAGATCGGGAATGGCTTCGGCTTCCGCTACACTGCGAACGGAGCTTGCGTAGAGGGCATAACGGTAGGCAAGCTCGACCTTTTGCTCGTGTAGGAGGGAGCGGACGAGGAGTTCGATGGTGTTGTTATACTCATCACTGACGTAGCGGGATTCCGTGTTGTTAGGATCGAGGGGACCAAAGCGGCGCTGACGCAGGTGCAGGGCTTTGGTTAAATGAGCCGTGGCGGTGAGGTAGTCTTCGAGTTGGAGGTAGTTGGCGCCGATGTTGTGGTAGCCGACGGCTAATCCGGTGGCAAGGCCAGCTTTTTGGTCAAGGGCCAAACTACTTTTGTAATACTCCAGGGACTGCTGAAAGCGGCCTACGTAATTGTAGAGTCGGCCGAGGTTGTTGAGGGCGGCGCTGAGGCGAAAGTCGGGAGCGAGTAGCTTTTTGGCGTATTCAACGGCCATATTGTAAGCATCTTCCGCTAACGAGAAGAAATCCGGCGTTTGGAGGGAGAAATGAGTGTCGCCGAGGACGAGAAAATAGTCGGACAGAAAGTCATCGTCCACTTCGCTGAGGTCGATGGTCTGGAGGGCGGCCAGGGCGCGGTCTGATTCCCCGAGGTCTTCGTAGAATTTAGCCAGGTTCTTGCGGACGTAGGGGAGGGTATGGCTGTGGGCCTGTGGGTCGGACGTAGCAATGGCGCGGTTGGCGGCGACGATGGCGTCTTCGTAGCGGTGGGTGCCGGCCAGGAGGTCGGCTAGCTCGCGGTAGTAATTATAGTGGAGTTTTTCCGGCACTAAGTGTTCGAGCTTGTAAAAGAGTTGCAGGTACTTGGCGTAGACGTTGCCCTGAGCGAGGTGGAAGGCGGAGCGCACGCAGAGGGAGCGGACTCCGATTTTGGCTTCCCAGGGGAGTTGGTCGAAATAGGGGAGAACGTCGGATTGCAGCAACTCCAGGGCATCCGGTGAATGGCGGTAGGAGTAGAGGTTAGTGGCCTGGTTGAATGCCAACTCGGCGAGGTTGAGTTCGCGGTCATGTTCTTCCGGAAGTTTGCGGGCCTCCGCTACGGCTACCTTACCGTACTCGATGGCCAAATCGTGCCGATTGACGGAGGCGAAAAAGAGGGTAGACTGTTCGGCGATCTTCATGGGGAAGATCGGTTCGTCGTTGAAGCGGCTGATGCGGAGGGCTTCGTCGATCAGTTGGCGGACCTTTTTATCAGGATCGCCGGAGACCATGGCAACAATTGCCGCGATGGCGAAATAGAGACTCTGGTACATCTCTGGATAGTCCGCGAAATCGGGCTTATACTGATCGGTGGCCGGCCAGCGTTCCATCGTCTCTCGGATACGGGTGGTGTAAAGGAGAGATTCCAGGGCGTTGAGATGGCAGAGTAACTGATCTTCGGAAGTTGTTAGCAGGTTCAGGCAACGGTCGGCCAAGTCAATACGGTCTTGGAACTGTCGCCTGTCTTTAAAGTGATCATCAAGGGCCCAGTAAGCCCGTATGATGAGATCTTGATTGTCCTTGTCGGCGACGTCGAGAGCTTGCTTAAATAGTGCCGCTGCTCTTTCTTCGTTTAGGGTGTGTTGCTCGTAGGCCTGGCCTAAGTTGAAGAGGTAGTCAGGAAGCTTTTGAGCAATGAGCTGGGGGAGGATGCGCTCCAGGTAATCGTTTGCGAGATCTTCCCGGCCGGCGTGGAGAGCATCGTAGCAGATGCGGGAGTAGAGGTTTAGGTTTTCTTCAGCGGATAGATTCGGTGCGGCTTTTTCGGCGGTTAGGTAGTAGGGTAGGGAGGAGACGTTGTCTTTCAGGTCGTTGAAGGTGTCGCCAAGGTGGTAGTTGATGGTGTACCAATCGTCTGAGGAGAAGGCGTTTTCTCCCATTCCGTGTAGTTCGAGCCAAAGCCTTAACGCCAAATCAAAATCCTCCGCCTTGGTTACGGAACGAGCTACTGCTATTGAGTCTATCTTATTCATCGTCGAGGTATTGCATGGCCCAGATTTTATCTTCCATGGTTTCGAGTTCAGGTAAATCTAATGTTACACCTTCTGGCGACTTACCTTCTAAATTTTCTGGATGAAGTTGAAGTGTTGGTTCCGGATTACTTTCCTGCCCAGCGTAGATGTTAATGACAGTAGAAGGGCCACTCCTACCTTCCTTTTTGCGGGTTGTGTAGATCAGGGCCATTGCTGCGATAATGGCGGCGATAATGGCGCCGCCTGCTTGGATAGATGCTGATAGCACTTGAGGATCAGAAAGGGGGCTGCCGGATCGACATTCAGCACCTTCGATTTCGAGATTCAGATCGATGTTGGGTAATTCTCGTTCGATCAGATGCTTTAGTAGGGGAGCAGGAATGTAGTCGGCGGAAATTTTTACTTGAGGCATAGTTAAGTAAGTGTAAATGGATTAAATCAGTAAGAACAAATGATAGTCTAAAGGGGGCTTTGTTTACGTTTAAACACCTTTTGTTTCTAGAACTTCGAAAGTATATTTGTTGTCATTCTTGTTTTTATAGTGATTCCTGCAAAATAAACCGATGTTTGATTTAACCAATGTTCCTAACTGGAGCGGTCTCGCCGAACACACCCTTTTAAATGGACCAGGATTAACTTTCTGGGTATGCTCGAACGGAACATTTGCCTTCGTGAGTCCCCAGATGTTAAATGCATTGGGCTATACGTGGGGAGAAATGGCTGAACTCAAAGTTACCGATATTCTACTTGGTTTTGAAGAGGATGACCGCGACAAGCTTCGTAACCGGATAGACAACGCAGGCATCCATATAAGGAGAGCAACACTGCGAAAAAAAGACAGAAGTACGATGTCGGTTGATGCTCAAAATCACGGTATACAAGTAGGTGACGATAAATTTAATGTTTCCTTTTGTAAGGAAATTTTTGAGTCGGAGGATACTTCTAGCTCCACCAGTTTGACAAAAGAGTTTGTGGAAAATTATGAACGAAAAGGACCGTCACTTTACGATATTTGCGATGAATTGGGGATAGTAGGTTCGTCTCGGACTTTAATAGATACGCTTACACTTGCGGACTCTTACGCAAAGAACAGCAGGCCACTGTTAATCAGAGGAGAGACTGGTGTGGGTAAGGAGAGTCTAGCTCATTTAGTTCATAGGCTTAGTCGACTACGAGAAGCTCCGTTTGAACGGGTAAACTGCGGAACGATTACCGATGAATTGGCCTTAAGTGGGTTATTTGGACATGTGAAAGGAGCATTTACGGGAGCGGTTAGTGACTACGATGGAATTTTTGCGCGAGCGGAGGGTGGAACCGTATTCTTAGACGAAGTGGGAGAATTACCGATTCGGGTTCAAGCAATGTTGTTACGGGTGCTTCAGGACGGAGAATATATGAAACTGGGAGGTAGTAAGCTACTTAAAAGTAATGTTCGAATCATTGCAGCAACGAACCGTGATTTGAAGTCAATGGTTGCTGATGGAACGTTCCGTGAAGATTTATTTCATCGTTTAGATTTTTTGCGACTATCTCTCCCTTCTTTACGTGATAGAACAGGAGACGTTACAATTCTGGTAAAACACCGTTTGTCTTACCTCAATAAAACCGAGTTCCTTGAAAGAGAAATGCCTACCGACGAAGGTATGAGGATGCTAGAGTCTTATCATTTTCCTGGAAACATAAGGGAACTATTCGGGCTACTAGAAAGGGCATATTTTGATGGAAGCGTTGGTCCGGTGCAAGTAACTCAAGAGCTGCTGTCTATTTCTGATGGTAAGGGGCCTCAAGAGATAAAACTACTGAGTTTTGCTGAAAATGAACGACGCCACCTACTGCGAGTCTTGACGCATTGTAAGTGGAAGATAGGCGGCAAAGGAGGAGCCGCAGAGATACTAGGCTTACCGAGAACCACTTTGATTAGTAAAATGGAACGGTTAGGTTTGGAGAAGCAGGAGGCGGTGATGCGGAAGATTGGTGCTTAGGCTCTGAAACAATAGTGCCTTAGTGCCTTCTTAACTCTCCTTTTGGAAGTTATACCTTACGTTAAGCCCAAACCAATTAAGTTCACGCTTAGAAGCAGTATTCCCGCCCACTCGGGGTGCGCTGCATCCCCTCGATACTTTCCTCGTAGATCGCCCGCAAGTTCAGTTCCGGCGTGGCAGCAGGTTTTACCGACACCGTCACCACCGGACCGCCACACAGTTCCTTTGCCTTCAGGATCGCCGCTCGCTTCGTCCCTTTTTCCATGCGCATGATGAAGTCGATCACGTCCACGCTCTGCACCTCACAACCGCCGGCAAAGCAGTAGGCCGTGTTCGTATCGTGGTAGACTTTCATTGAGGCGGCGCGGTCGTCGTGGAAGGGGCAGTGCATCGCGCCCGTCGGCCCGGCTTCCAGGCCATAGTGGTTCAGGACGGCGGCGAGGGGTAGGGCGGCTTTGATCTCGGGGATGGTCATGCGGTACTTTTTCAGTTTTTCTTTCAGCTGAAGAAAAAATTGCTTGTCACTTATCAGTAACAAAAGTACAGTATGCCGCACAACACCACCAAACTTATCCAAGTTGTTTTTAACCCATCACGCACTTACTTTTGCATGGATCGCAACATTTACTAGACTTTAAGCACCTTTCCGTATGAAGTTTGCCGATAAAATGACTCAGGCTAGAAAAGATAAAGGGCTCTCCCGCGCCGAGCTGGGCGAGATGATCGGAACGTCGAGTGCCGTGGTCGGCCGCTACGAACGCAGCGAGATGACCCCATCCATCGAGGTGGCCGCCAAGATTGCCAGGGAACTGGATGTCAGTCTAGACTACTTGGCCGGCAACTCGCCGATGGCGGTGAAGGATACGAAGATGCTGAACCGGTTGGAGGGGATCGCGAGTATGCCGGAGGCGGCGCGTGATCAGGTGTTACATGTGATCGATGCGCTGATTTTTAAGGCTAAGTTTGATGGTTACACAGCTTGAGGTCATAGATGCAGACGATCGCAAATAAATCGAACGCGATCTCCCGCAGAGATGTCTCCCGGTACTGGTATGTCTAATTCAAGCGTAAAACTCAATAGAGATATAGTTGTAGAGTCTAGAACGGTTCCAACTATCTCGTAGCCAGGAATATCCTCTGAGCCAAGTCGTGTTGCTTTTTGCTCTTGCTTCCTATCTTGTATTGTTATTTTGCTTGCATTGACAACAAAAATACAGAGGGGGGTAGCTAATTCGATGGGTGACTCGCAAGGATGGCAAAAACATATCAACTGGATATCTCCATCTGTTAAAGTTAAGATTGCTTCCTGACCAGCCTTTGATACCCATTCTACTTCCGTTAGTTCCATCTATCAATACGTTATCGTACAATTAACCATGGTGCCTTCCGAGCTAGTTCGCCAGCACTTTTTATGTGGAAGGTCGTAATGTTTCCAGTCGCTCTATTGAGTCCAGTAAACCCAAATTTCGCACTTCCAGGCCCACCTATAAGTTTGACATAACCATTCATTTCCGGTACGAAAGTTCCGTTTCTAATTACATGGTTTGCATCATCAATGTAGTTGCTCAAGTTGTAGGAGCTTCGGCCTAGAGCATCCATGACACTTTTTCCATGTTTCCCAAAGTGGTTGACCGCTTCATCACCGCCGAATCTAGCTAGCCTACTTAGTTGTCCTGCAGCAGGTAGTGCAGCTCTAGAACTCGCAGCCTTACTTGCGGAAACGACGATGTCATCCGCAAATCCAACGCTATAGGCAATGTTATCCGCTGCTTGCGCCCCAGCTTGTTTAACTAATTGTCCCCCGCCACTTACAGTGGTTTGAAATAGACTGTTCCCCAGAGAAGCTAATCCAGACGCTAGTGGCTTTGCGATTGTATTGGTCAAGCCTGGCAAACCAAAGTCTCCGGCCACGCTCAAACCGGTCGACAGTATTCCTTGAGGAGTTGTTAAATCTTCCGGCTTCCATTTACCCGTAGCGATTTGTACAACTTTATTACCTCCAACTGTTACCGCCCTGGCCGCTCCAAGATTTCCCGTAGTAGCTAAAGCACCGGCGGCAGCCCCCACGCCAAAGTAAGACAATCCTTCTCCGAAAGAAGTCACGTTTCCTTGTAAGGCTTGACTTGCTAAGTTTAAGGTACCTCCGACCAGGGCACCGACGACTGGAAGCAGCGGTAAAAAATCACCCTGCGGATCTATCTGTACCATTGGACTATTGCCCATACTTATGTACGGCGACCAAGAATGATACATCTCCGCCTTGGGATCGACCTGCCACCACCGCCCAGTAGTAGGGTCTAGCGTACGGTAGAAAGCCATGTTGACGTTGAGGTCAAAGTCATCTACATGTTCAATGCCGTTGAAGCCGTACCGGGTACCATCAGTTGTACCGGCACCTATCCAGGGGCCTTCCATCTTCATGCCGAACGGCAGGTAATGCGCCTCCTGGACGATTTCGCTCGGCACATCCGGGATACCGTTGTTGTTGAGGTCAGAGTAAAGCAGGCGGATGTTTCCGAGGTGATCCGTAAGGGCATAGTCGTAGCGTTCCGATCCTCCCCCGAAGTAGACCCTGCCTTCCTGGTGGGCTACGGACTCCAGGGCGTTATTCACGTATTCCAGCCCCCCGATGAAATCTCTTCTTTCCACGGAGATTCCTCCGGCATTAAATTTCTGGCGGCGCAATAACGTACCCGTGGCGTCGTACGTCATTTCCAGTCTTTGGTGACTGTTGTTCGTGGACCATTTAACCTTGGTGGGTAAGTCGAGGTGATTGTATTCGATGTTTATTTTCCGGGAGGGATCGTAAGTAGTATTACCATTGTCGTCATAAGTGTAACTTCCGGCCTGCTCATGGTACCCCCGGGAGCCTTCGGTATCATTGATGCTACTCAACTCATTACTTTCCCCGTCGTAATTGTAAGTGAGGTCATCGAATTCAGCCTGGTAATAATTAGACCCGCTTTGATAGGTTGCCTTACGGGAAAGGGTTTCGATATTTCCACGTTTGTCGTAGCTAAGAGCTTCTCTGTAAGAATCTACCCTGAACCCTGTATCGTCTGGCTGAAAGCGCTCGTAAAACTTTGCTTCCGTCATCCGATCGTACTCGTCGTACTTGACTCCGAAAAGGTGTTGACGGCGGCCTCTCACCTGGCTGGCTACGAAGCTGATGTCTCCGTTGTAGCGGGCCGGGGCCGTGCCGGGGCCGGATACGCTGGCGGGGTTGTCCCGGTAAAGCTCTAGATAGAATAAATCCTTGTCATCGTAGTTAGAAGTAGACGGTGTAGCAGGAGTTGGTAAGGTAGAAGTTCCACCGTTGCCGGGTAGTCCCATCTGTGTACCGGAAAGGCCTGCAGTGTTGATTCCCTGAAGCATACCGTTACTCAGATAGGAATAGTCGATCTTTTGTAGGTAAGAACGCGTACCACTTAGTCCGGTCCCACCTTGGTATTTGACATCTACGTTACCCTTTTCATCGTAATAAATTCGGTTGATTTTGCGGTTTGCTCCGTTACCGACCTGAAAATAGTTGCGCATACTGCGCCCGGCATAATCATAGTGGTGTTCAGCCTTTATCGCACGATTGGTGCCGGGGAAACGGTGGTTGTACACAGATTCCGTTACGTTATCGGCCCCGTCATAATCATAGGTCGTTAATTCCGGTGTCGCGAGTGAGAGGTTACGGTGGTTGTTTCCGGATTGTTGTTCCAGTAACCCACATGCGGACCAGGTATTCGTTGTCTCCAACCAGTCGTTTGACCCCAGTATTTTTGTACGGGATGTTTTAATCTTGTCTTTTTCCCAGCTACTCGTACCATATATGTTCTCGATAAGTATTTCCGAAAGTGAAAGGTTACTAAAACTGGAGGGAATTGACCCGTTGTAGAAGCCCTCGGTGGTGGAGCGGCCGAAATTATCGTAGTTGTAAGCGTACCACTTCCCACCGTCAAGCATATTGCCGTCCTGGTACGCACCTAATAAATCCTTTGTATTGTACCGGTAGTTGATGGGCTCTTTTCCCGGGATGCGCCTGGAGATAACCCGGTCTTCATCGTCATATAAATAACCATAGATGAGGTTGGTACTTCCAACTACGGCATCCGGCGGCACGACTGTTTTCACGCGCCCTTTGCCATCATGAAGGTAGTAAGTATCCAGCCTTTTAGCCGCAGCATCAGCCCCGTCCGTCCGGCGACTGAGAATTCTCTGCCCGATCTTATCCGTGAAGGTAATGAGCTTGTTACCATTACCATCCACTATGGTGTTCTTCATCAGGGTCCCCGGGGAATAGTAACTTGTAGTGTCATCCTTCTTAACTTGATCCGAAGAAGCGTTCGTCCCATAAGAGAAATTGGTGGCGTGCCAGTCGGGCGGGGTTATAGAGAGCTTACGGCTAAGTGGGCTGGCTTCATAGGAATGTAGTGTGTGGTCGCGAGAGCTACTGGTAGAGCGGTAATTACCGTAATTATTTGAGCGTGCGTAAGGTTCATACGACCTTATCACCCGGCCAAACTTATCGTACTCCATGCCAGTAATGATATCTTCATTACTATTGGGGCCAGCGTTACGTCTGACACTGACTATATCACGCCCAAGTCCATCTTTGTATTGTTTCCCGACTAGTTTGTTTACCATACTACGCCCGTCGGGAGTAGGATAGTCCGTTTCAACCTCAATGTAGTTGATGTTTTGTCCGCCCCAGCCAAAACCGTATTCGTAGGTGGTAACAATGTTTTTACAATCATCGGTCACGGTTTCCAATCGCCCGAGGTCATCGTAGGTGCGGCTGGTGGTTGTTCCATCTACCGTTGTGACCTCATTTAAAAAAGTACTATTGTTTGGTAAATAAGAATACTGTTCAACGAATCCGTTAAATGTTTTTTTCCAGAGGCGCTTATTTAGGTAGTCGATTTTTGTCGAAGACCAGCCGGTATCGTAGTACTCGTGGAGCAATCCATCAGAGGTGTATTTAGATACGGTCGAGGCAGTCTGCCAACCGGACCCCGTTAGGGTACCGCTTTCGTTCCAGGTTTTTTCATAACGCTGCTGACGGTAAACGCGGGGTACCGCCAACCGCCCACTGGTTGAAGTAGAGGGGGAGGTGCCATCATCGCGGTAAAAGCGGTAATCAACAAGGCTTCCGTCTATCTTAGTCCCATTAAAGTACTTTTCAGTTTTATAGGGAAGGTGCACCATGTTGAGCTCAATAAATTTATTGCGCAAAGTGGTGTAGTTAAAATTCGTTGTGTAAGTATTGATGGTTTTATATTCATCTCCATTACTATTGATCGTCATTACTTCCGCAGGGAGCAAATTGTTATCGTGGTACTCATACTCGGTTGTAGAGGTTACCCCATCTACGGTAGATACTACCCGGTCTGGCCGGTAAATATTTGTGCTTAAATAATAAGTATTGTAAAGCTTTCTGGTCTCATTTTCAGAGCCTCCGGTGTAGTACGGTACTTCTCTTTGGGCAAAGATGTAGCCAGTGGCCGTCGAGTTTCCAAAATACTCATAATAATCGCTTGTGTTTCGAAATATCTCGGCGCGACTCACCTCTTGGCTGTTTTCAGCGAATGCCGTTTTCTCTTCCAGCGTACCATTATCCACCTTATAATCATTTGGCTCTACCGGGTATTCTGTATTCGAGCCATGGTCCGCTTCTGTTTCAAAAATAAACTCCTCTTCCCCCAGTCCGTTCTTGTCTACCAAAACCCTCTTGTAACCAATATGGTAACCATCGAAACCAGTCAGTGGTGCCATGCTCAATGAGGAGAAAACGGCGGTTCGGTTGTTGATTCGATAAGCGTATTTTGGCGTTCGGAAAAGCACCCCACTGCTGACACCGGCACTCGTAGCCAGATCATAACTGTAATCCTGTACAATATCTCGACTACTGGATATCCCATCGTGAATACGAGTACGCTTAATTCGTAGCCCACCACAAATATCATCAGTTGGGGACGATTCGTGGCGAATATTAAATTCTGCTTTGGCGTTGATGGAGGTAACTTTAATCTTGTAGGTCTGACCTACTTGCATTGGCTGATTGGATGATGCGTAGCCGACAGTTGGTAAAGACCCGTTAAGACAATTACTACTTCCAGGTCCGGCATTGAAGGAAAACTCCGCGATAAGTGTATTGCTCAGCGTAAACACTTCTACTTTACCCTCTCCTGAATAGGTTGGAGAATTGGGATCTGCATCAACACAAAGTTCCCAGTACGGATTGGTAGAATTTGCGATGGAGGAGGAGTAGGTGAAATTTGACTGAGAAACATTCGTCCCGGAACAGTTGCTTGACGGACAAGTAGCGATAGAAAATACATTTACTTCTTGAGTAGGCTCTTGGTAGCGATTTGCCTCATATTCCATTTTAAGGTATCCGCCGGTAGGATAGGTTACTTTCTCAAGCATACCGGTCTTCATGGCGGCTTCATTTGTCTCCCGGTTGGCAGTGCCATAAGGAGTAAACTGTCCTCCTATAACCATTCCTGTGGGGGGAGTCAGATCACCATTTGGATCGTTTGCTCCCACAGAAGAATCATAATTGTAGTATCCCCAGTGGTCTATATCGTGATTGTTTGTTGCTGGGAAGAACTTTTTTCCGTTGTTGGCGGAGGCTCCCATATAATCAAACTCCCAAGCAGGTTCGGATACTGCATTGTTACAAGAGCGCTTTGTTACTTTATCTAGTTTTAGTTTAGTGTCAGAATAGTTATTGTGAAAGTAACTTTGATCAAATTCATATTCAATGCAAAAATCACCGTTTGTTACTTCAATGCCGGTGACGGCTTTTGCAGGGTAAGTAGGATCAATATTCCCTAGGTCATTTCTATTTGCTGTGTTAACATTGATGGTTTCATGGGTAGATTCTATTGTGTTTAATACCGTAGAGTGTACAAAGTAGGTTTGATAAATACCTTGGCTGTTACACCCGTAGTTTCTTGTTTCTATATTTCCATTCGTTTTTCTAAATTTGAATTCCTCCGGGCAAGGTTTGTGAGTTGTGTAAGAGTAGCGAACCGTGTTGTATGAAAGTTTAATTTGGTGCTTATCATCTGCTGATTTAATCATTAGCAGAAACCATCCTGAATTTTCTGTATAGACATCTACATTAGGATCGTTTAAACTAACGTAATCCTTTGCAGTTGCTTCATAACCATGCCAAGACCTTGTTCTGCCAAAATAATATTTTGTTCCATCTGGAACCGTAGCCACAAATCGATCTATGACTCCTGCATTAATACTGTACTCTATTTTAGTGTCAGAGCGCGGAACCATTTGTACTTCACGATTTGCATCGATGAAAAATTTACCGCTTCCTCCTGGAAAATTGTAAGTAAACAAATCTGGCTCACTGTCTTTACCCCAGGAAGCATGGCTTTGATTACTACCGGGGAAACGAATTTCATCTCCACTCCAGTAATAACCTTCAGGATACTTGTCATCATGTATCCCCTTAATCGATCTACTGATCATTCCACCAGCATTGAGGTTCCACCCGAAACCCACATCACTGGAAGGAGAATTTACGAGTAAGCCAGCGGTATGATATTGAAGAAAAACGGGTAAAGAGAGCGGCCCATCGGTGACGGTATGCAAAGGAACCGTGACGCTTCCAGTGCCTGTATGATGATTGACAGGGATGTCGGCGTACTGACCATAGGATAGTGCAGCAGCCGAAACGGTGGGAGTTTGTACCTGTGCTGGTAGTTGGCCCCAAAAGAGCAAGACAGTAGCGCAGCAGGAGAGGAAAAGGCGTAAAGTTAGTTTCATGGCTGATAAAGTCTGGAAAATAGATATGGCTGAGAGCTTCTGAGAAGGTGTGATTTTACCTATTGGAGGGTAATGCGATGAACAAGAGACTCGCCATCACCAAGTGAGGTCTTGACCAGGTAGACGCTGCGGGGCCAGTCGGTAGCGTTAAGTTTTACTTGGTTGGATTTTCCAATTCCTGATTTTTCCATTACTATCACGCCTTTAAGGCTGTAAACCTTTATGTTGTCAATGAAAGCTTCTTTACCTCCGCCGGAAAGTTGGACGGTGAAAACCGTGCTGGCAGGATTGGGGAAAGTTTTGATGGTAGCCGGTAAGTCATAACTTGACGTGAGAGGGGAGGTTGTTGGTACGGCCAAACTCTTACCATCGGAGCACCTGGTGGCGGTGTTGATCAGTTGTCCGCGCGGGCCATCACCGGACAGGACGGCGCGCATAAAGGCACCCTGCTCGCGGGTAAACATATGTAGCAGTGCGTCATCTGTGGCGTCCATGAAATTCATGGTCATCTCAGCAGGATTACCAGGGCAGGTGGAAACGTGTCCTCTGCCAGGAGTGCCGAAGTTAGGCCCGTTGTGAACCGGGGTGTCGGAAATACCATCATCGCCGCAGGAGGAGCCATCCCCCCAAATAGGAGTAAGGCCAAGGTAGGAGCCGATGAGGTGCGTGAGAGTTTTACCTTGATCATAAGGTGCGGTGGCAGTGCCGGATGTACCAAAGAATTTAGGGTCGATGACAATACCGTCCGTCTCGCCGTTACCGCCGGGTATCTGGGCAAAGCCGGAGTTTCCATCGGGCAGAGGAACCACCCAGATATTGAGATACTTTTGGGGGTTAAGAGGAGCGATGCCGAATCCTTCCGTTTTGATGAGGTTGAGGTCATCGAAAACGAGAGAAGCAACTTGTCGGAAGTTGATTAAGGAAAGTAGTCCATCAAGAAGCCCTTGCTCAGGAATACAGAACCGGATTTTAGTGTCGGCCTTTACGGCGGCGAAATCTCCTTCCGGATCGCGAAGATCTCTTTCGGGAGGCTCAGCCAGGCCTGCGAAGTCGCGGTTAAGGGCGTCAATCTGTTCGGCGATTTGCTCTTCTGAGATGCGATCTGCGGGATCGGCGTAGAGTACATGGAATACAACGGGGACGGTTACTTCGTCCCACTCTGAAGAATTATCGATGCGAGGTAGCAGGCTGTTAATAGTTCGATGAAAGGATAGGTCCTGTAGACCGAGAGCCGTTTGTTGGGCGGTGTAAGTGGTTGAAGTGTAGTTGCGGTATATGCGGTCGAGTTGGGCTGAGAGGGTGGCACATACAATAAAAAAGGCAAGCAAAGTAGATATGAGACGCATCGGGACAGTTTTGTGGGTGATGCTACTATCAGTTCAAATTGCGTACCAGATAATTAAATTGTTGTTTACCAGTAAATTACAATTTATTCACGATTATTTATGTCGAGTGGTCGACTATTGGTGTCGATGAGTCGACATGTTTTTCGCTTACTATTGCTCTCTCGTATTGGGAACCCAAATCATTGTCCAATGAGAGTAGCTTACGGTCGCCTAGGAGCCTTCTGAAGAGAGAAGGATACTGTAAAATCACCTGTACTTAACATAATTACAATTATGGGCGGCGAAATTCGGCCTGAAATGACTCTACACGTCGGGTGCAAACCACTAATTATCAATTGATAATTCAGCTTCATAATTCTAGAACATCACTTTACTTTCTTCGCCCATTTGTAGTATCGTCTTCTTCTGATCTTGCTGATCGATAAGCGAGAATCTAAATCTACCGGTGGTTTCCTGAACCGAGTATGGATATAAAGACGCCAGCTGCTCCAGGAGTCCTTCGAGGCGGAGGCTTTTGCTGCTGAGGATAAAGCTCCCTGGAACGAAAGTCAGCTCGATGCTACTGCCCGGACTGTCTTCCGTTTGGAAGACGATGGCTCCTGATGGCTTTTGCTTCAGCAGCCACTCGTCACCAAGGCGCTGGTTGATGGCATCGATGACGTGGAGCTGGAGGCGGGGTTCGTAGGTTTCGTGGGCCTCGATGGCTAGGTGCGCCCAAGCCGGGACGCGCTTGGTGATGTTGGTCGCGGCGTTCTTACGGCCGGTGATGCGGTCGACGTCGGTCCAGGCCCAATTCATGGCTTTGCGGAGGGTGTCGAAACGTTGGCGGATGGTTGGCATTTGGTTTACTTCTCTAGGATTACGTGCTTCAGGATTTCATGTCGGTAGGTGCGAACGGTACCGTAGCGCTCATCATGCGTTTTGCCGGTGGCCACTCCCATTTGATTACTTTTGGCTACTGCGGCTTTGCCCCACACTACTGCCTGATGGCGGGGACAATCTACTTTATAGAGGTTACAGAAACCGGCGATTGAGTAATAGTTTTCGTCTTTAGACAGAATCTTTGCTTCTACTTCTGATATGCGGGAGTCGTGGTCTTGGTTTACGAGCTCTTGATCGTCGAAGCGTTGAGCTATTTCGCGGAGGACGTAACTAAAATTCTCATTATTCCCCTTTACTTCCGTTTTGCCGGTGGTGAGCAGTTCGCGGATCTTTTTGTACACCCAGACTTCGAACTCCGGGGCGAGCCACCCAGCAAACTTTAGGGCTAGGTGCTCGTCCATCCAGGTGCCCTGGAGCTCTACATCGTTCCCCCCTTTTACAATTCGGAGTACCTCCTTTGGATCCCCACCCTTCTTATAGTCTTCTTCCAGTGCCAAGACGAACGATTTGGTAGAACTTAGGCGAAGGAAGTCGGCAGGAACTTTTTTGGGAAAAGGGTTAGCCATCTGAGTGGCATTGACCATGGATTGCCCTTCGACAAACTCGAAGGTGACAACCTGGTTGTTGTAGTTAAATTTTCGGACATCAGACATATTACATTTTTTACCGATATGGGGATCCCCATATCGGTAGACAAGATAAGGACAAATTTAGTATTAATACTAAAATCTCACAAAATGGGTATGCTGTTCTGTAGGGTTCCCAGATAATCGGTCTAGCCTATTAGTGCGTCGCAATGCGCACCGTTAATCATATTCGCGCATCAGCTATCTCTACTTAGTACAATTACTAATCAGGGCTACAGGTGGACTAAGCTCTGCTCGTCCAACATCCTTTGCACCTGCGCCCTCGCCTAAAGAAACCAAAGATGAACTACCGTTATGGGAATTTACATAACGGCTCCCTGAACCGAGCTTTAGTTAGTAAAATTACTAATAGGTCGAGCCGCCCGATAGTAGCACGCTACCCCACCCCGGTAACCAAGAACGACAAAACGGGGGTAATCTTGATGACGGAATATCTACTGCGCTTATTCGTAGTGAGACGGAATTACGCAATAACGATACTTCGTCGTCTCTTGCGTGAGATCAGTACAAAACCAGTAAGTCATGTCAAAATCCACCGCACTCCGCATAGAAGGCCAAACCATCCGCCAGCACAAGGAAACCGCGTACTTCAACATCTCGGACCTAGCCGCAGCAGCCGGTCGGGACACGATGGAGATTCCGAACTGGCTACGGGGCCTGGCCACGGTGGAGTTCATCGAGGAGTGGGAAAAGAAGCACAATCCGGATTTTAACTATGTCGAATTCGACATAATTGGTTTCAAGTGTTCTGTTTAATTATGTCGAATGAGCTGCGCTGCTTCTTCGGGGTCGACATAATTAAACGCGGTGCCGGTGGCAACTCCTACCGGCTTTCGGTGTCGACGCTTACGGAGGTTGGGTGTCAATCCATCTTTGCCCGGGAGGGACGGTATGGCGGTACGTACGCGGCTGTCCAGCTGGCGTTGCACTTTGCTAACTGGATGTCACCCAAGTTCTATTTGAATACGCTGGACGCCTACATCGACAACCAAAAACGGCTGTACGGGCCGGATGCTGCCAGGAAGCGTTTTGCCCGGGAGTTGGCGGCGGAAGACTACGAGCTGGTGCGTCAGGCTGCCCGTAAGGCGTTGCCGCCGAAGTCTGACATCTTGGTGAAGCGTCGGACGATGGCGTCAGAAATGGACATGATCAACATTGCGGTATTTCAAATGACCGCGAAAGAGTGGCGGAAGAAAGTGATGCCTACCAATCAGAAGGATAATATGCGGAACTACGCTACGCAGGAGGAGTTGAAGATTATCGCCAAGCTGGAACTGCTCAACGCGAAATACATTGATCATACTGGTGACCCCAAGGTAAGGTTGGACCTGCTTTGTCAGGATGCGCGGGAGTTGCTGAGGCACTATTTCAAAGACAAGCAAGCCATGTTGACGTATCGGGATATGCGGACGAAGCGGGGGTGGTAGAAGGACCCTCTCCTTAGAAGAGGGGGGACGTGATAGACGTTGTACGGGGGCAAAGTACACTGCTATACAAATGCTTTAAATCCTCCCCCAGCCCCTCCAAAGGAGGGGAGTCAAAAAAGCATTTGTCTAGCAGTATGAAAGGAAAAGTATAATTGTGGAGATCAAACCAGCAGCATGAAAAACGTAACGGCTCTTGCCGACCAGGTCGCCGCCTTACTCCGCTCAGCGGGGGTTGAGAATTATGATCAGACGAAGCATGTGTTTAGTGAAGTCCGGCGGGTGATGGAGCTCACTCCGCCGAAGAAGCGGAAGGTGAAGGTGGGGCCGAAGACGATCAGTTTTGCGGATCTGCAGTCATTTCTGCTGGCTGCTTATGATGTGAGTGATGAAGTCGGATTGATGATGGCCACGTTGTATAAGACTGCGGCAGGTGTGGTAGAATTCACGGAGTTGGCCGCTACTGATTTACAACAACAGGAAGGGATACTAATTGTGAATACCCGATCTATGGGTGAGCGGCGGGAGATTATCATACCTCCTGATCTGGCGAACCTCTTGGGTTTTCACGTTGGCGATCGGTCTTCCGGGGCTTTGTTTTTGAGTAAGCGGAAGGGGGCTTACTCCGTTCGGCGGATACAGCAGCTTACACGGCAGGTGTCGGAATTGGCGGGCTTGAGCGATCCGGCTACGCCGGAGATGATCCGGCAAACCCGGTTGGCGCACCTGCGAGAGGCTGGGATGGAGGAGGAAGACTTGAAGGCTTACGCAGGTTAGATACCTGCACTTCCTGCTCCTCCAACTTCCACCGCACCCGCGGCCGCGCCCAAATGCGCCTAAAACTTATTACTTCGCTCCAGCCTCATTTCCCAGCACGATCAACAGTGCTCCGTGAATCTCCCAGCAAGCCACCGCGTCGGCCAGCGCGGAATGTGGGCGGCCAGACACCGGGAAGCCGAGGAGGAGCTGGTAAAGCCGCTGCAGCTTTACGTCGGAGTAAGTGGGGTCTTGCCCCAAGCTACGGAGGTACTGAAGACCCAGCTGCTGGGTGCAGGCAGTAGGAACGGACCGTAACCGCTGAGCAAGTTCCCGCATGCCGGCACGATTGGCTTCGGCGACCAGGAAGCGCATATCGAAAGCGATGTTATGACCAACGACCAGGTCAGCCTCGGTGAGCGTGATCAATAACTCGGCGAGGACATCGCTGATGGGGTTGCCAAAGCGTAGCGCGTGGCTGGTTGAGATCTTGTGAATGCGGGTAGCTGCGGCGGGAATAGTGAAATCGTCGGGTCGGATGAGAAACTCCTCGTCGTAGCGGATCATTGTGCGGTCGAAGTTGGCGCGAAAACCAAGCTGGACGATACGATCGGAAGCGGCATTGAGGCCGGTGGTTTCAGTGTCTACGGCCACATAGCCGCGCTCGTAAATGCGGTCGATCCAGACTTGCAGCGCGTCGGCGTCCCCTATCTGCTCGTATTTGTCCTGATCGAACGGGATGTCTTCGACGTCGGGTGCATCGGGGGCAGCGGG
>ENA-ORXT01002185-ORXT01002185.1-marine-metagenome-genome-assembly--contig:-NODE-2185-length-24084-cov-13.486316_pt1 | contig 24084 bp, 20 predicted proteins | sample MGYA00237868_ERZ511482 | MGnify/ENA metagenome assembly ERZ511482
AGCGCCGATCTCTTTTTTGAGTTCTCATTTTTTCAGCGATCGCCCTGAACAATTACCAACTATTTTTGAGCGCACCCTCCCAACACCGAGAGAGTAGGACTTGATGATTTGAGCTTTTGTTAATATTTAGCACCTTATTACAGGCTCTCTCACCTACACGAAATATTCAGTTGTCATGGTTCAGATACTCATGGTTGAGTCTTATCCAAGCTAGTCATACCAAGGGTTTTACTCCTTGTTTCGACTAAACGAGTCGCACGGAAATAGAAGGTTCGTGCGACGAAGTGCAGCCTGTCGCTGAAACTTCTTGTCCGTATGCTTCTCAGCATTTCGATTACTCTGACTAACTCCACCCTATTTTTTGACCGATCGATAAGTTTTCCGGCAACCAACGTAAGGCGGGACAAAAAGAAGAGTTAGTTCGCGAGGTGTAATCGAGAACTAAGATTTTTTCTTCTCTTCTAGATCGGAGTATAAATCTGACCAACTATCTCTTAGGGCATCAATTGATTTTTGAAGTTCATCAATTTGATTTCTTCTAATAACCATCATTACTCCTTGAACATGAGATTCTGTACCAGCAGCCCCTAAATGTTGATAACGAGAAAGTTTCCCTGACTCTTTTTTCGAGGGAAAGATTGCCTCTTTTGCTTGTAATTTGTAGTACCAGTAAGCTTGGTACTGACCTCTGGCTTGATAACGAGCCAAATGACAACCAGTGGGTGCGACTTCTCCTGAAGCAGAAATAACTTTAATCTGCTCTTCGAGAGTAGCAATCGTAGCTAATAGTCTATCAGCACGGTTAATTTTATCCGACTGTCGAGCTTGTGTAGTTTTACCAGACATGGTTGAAGTGTGGTGTCACGAATCAATATAATCTTAACTTTAGCCCAGGAAACCAACCTCTCAAAAAGTAGTATACATCGACTTTACCATCGAATAATTAAACGAAATCAATATCCAGAATCAGAGTTATGGGAAACAGAAGAAGGACAGAAGTGGCTTCGTCTATTGGTTTTAGCTACTATTTTTATCTTTGCCCTTGCGCAAGCCGAAGGCTTGCCAGTCGTCGAAGACGACGATCTGCGCATACGCGCTGGGTGGGATTGGCTGCGAAAGACTCTCAGGGTTCTTTCATTTACTGCGCTTACAGCGTCACATTGGAGTTTCACCGACAGCATTACGCAGCTTACGCGCTCGAATGGAATCAATAATTATTGAATATCAAAAACAGCGATCGGGAAGTGATTAGCAAAATCTCGTCTGAGGTGGAAGTTTGTTTGGCGGCAGATGAAACCTTTTTTGACCAAGTAATTCTGGTAATGCTGGATTTGCCGTCGGGCTATATTTTCGTAGAAGAAATAACCGAAGACTGTCAGTATGAGACTTGGCAGCAAAGAGTTAGCCAGATTTTTCAACCATTGAGTCTAAAGATTAAATATTTGGTGAGTGACCGAGCTAAGGCAATCATTAAGCTGGCTTTAAACGATTTAGGAACTGATTCAATTTCTGATTTATTTCATGTGCTGTATGACTTAAATCGAAGCATAGGCTTTGAACTTAATCGCTTAAGTACTAGACTATCCAAGCAGATTCAAACAGCTTTGCTTAATCAGAGTAAACCAGAAATCATCACAGAACTTGAGCTATCTAAGCAAAGACTACAGAAATCCAAAATAACCTATAATCACTGCTGTTACAGTATTAGCACTTGTTTACATCCATTTGATATCCACTACAATACGCTTCAAACTACTGAAATGGTCGAACAATCCCTTGAAGAGATTCAAGCCACTCTTCAAAATATCTATACCACTCACAAATTACAAGATCCTCGCAATGGTATTAGAAAACTTAAAAACCAAAGCGAGGGCAAAGCCCTCTGGTCGCCATAGGCGACACTGGCGCTCCGCGCCGCATCTCTATCGGCAATCATTGATATTTGGTGGTCTTGGGTTGACCAATGTTTAGCTCATCAAGACTTGGAGGTTGATGTTCGTCTTTGGGTGAGAGAGTATCTTCTTCAGGTCATTTACTGGCAACAACAAGCTTCGAGAACTAAAAATCCTAATTTAAGAAAAGATTATCAAGCAGCTTATATTAGAGCCAAACAAAATTTTGAACAACATCCATTCACCCAGAATTTGAACCAAAAAGACCGAGAACAATGGTGGAATTGGGGGATTTGGATAGTCAGTAAATTTCAACGTTCATCCTCTGCTGTCGAAGGACGTAATGGGTATCTCTCTCAAATCCATCACAACCGACGAGGATTATCCTCTAAGCGGTTAAAAGTCGCCACGGTTATTCATAACTTTGCCCTGAAACGAAATGATGGTAGTACTGCTGCGGAGAGATTGTTTGGTCAACAATTCCCTGACTTATTTGAATATCTGGTTGAGAATATTGGTGAATTACCTCAACCAAGAAAGTCGAGGAAAACATCCAAGCCCAAAGCTTTTACACTGCCTACTGTCCCGTCTTAAGTTGGTTGTCGGTTAGCTAATCTATATGAAATAATTGAGTTACTATAGCAAATATAAATATTGCCCACGTTCTCAAATGAAGATGAGCGACTACAACCTTAAGCGTAAATAATCTTAAATTTAAGCTATCCCAATGATTAATTATGTGAGAAGCTAATTAAATAAAATTATTATTATTATTAAATTGTGCAGGCTACTAGATCTACAGTCAAAATTCTATTGATAAGCAGCGATAGAGCTTGTAGCAAGCAGATTGAATGTAGTTTGGCTGCGATCGAATCTCATGAATCACGATTGATTGAGATGCATGAAGAAGACGATATATCTAATACTATCAAACAGCATCGTCCTGACTTAATATTTTATGTCTTATCCCAGAAACAGCAGGATAACTCAATCGCAACCTTAAATATAAATAAAGCTAGTTCTGAGAACATTCCTATCATTTTCTTCATTCAAGAAGAGCATAGTTACGAGGATTTTTTTATTAAAAATATAGATATCTGCCTGCTGTTGTCAGAAATATCTCCTATAGCATTAGGTAGAAGCATTTATTCTTCTCTCGAACGTGCAAAACATAGCCAACAGCTAGAACTAGTTCAGCAGGAAAATGTAGAGTTAAGCGCTCAGTTATTGGCGACTAAAAATTTGTTTCAGGCAATTGTAGATAACAGCTCTACCTTGGTATGGATGTGCGACGCAGAAGGAAAAAGCACTTACTTTAATCAGGCCTGGAGTCGGATACTAGGAAAACAGATAAATAGCCAGTTAGATCGAGGCTGGCTGAGAAATATTCATCCTTTAGATTTAGAATACTGCAAACTTAAGTTCGAGCAAGCACTGAGAAACAAGAAAGGATTTACTATTAGCTATCGTTTGCTAGATTTAAATCTAAACCATCTTTGGATCTCGAACTATGCTGTTCCGCAGTTTTCGGTTGATGGCAATTTCCAAGGATTAGTCGGCTACTGTTTCGACGTTACTGCTCATAAAAAAACCGAACAAAAGCTTATTCAAAGAGCTGCGAGCGATCGCCTTTTAGCTCAGATTACTCAAAAAATACACACCTCGCTAAATTTAGCTCAGATTCTACAGACTACGGTAGATGAGGTGAAACAATTCCTTCTAGCCGAGAAAATTCAGATTAATGGGATAGAGGGCGCAAATCAACTAACGCTGCTATTTGAATCGAGATTGGTGGGTTCAGCTCTAAGCTGCGACATTTCTGAACCCAAGCAAGTTCCAGCCACACTATTCCAAAATAATCTAGCTCTACTATCGACTGGTAAAAGCGTAACCCAGGATTTCTCTCAACCGTCCTCTTCTACTAAGACATTATGCTCGACTCTATTAATTCCCATTATCACTGAGGAAAAGCTATGGGGCTTAATCTGTATTGAGAACTGCTCTTTTTCGAGAACTTGGAATTTAGAAGAAATCTATCTTCTAGAAAGGGTGGCAATGGTGCTATCTGTAGCAATCAAACAGTCAAAACTCTACCATCAATTAGAAAAAGCCAATCAAGAGTTACAGCACCTTTCCGTCATGGATGGTTTGACTCAAATTCCCAACCGTCGTAAATTCGATCGCTATATTGCCGCCGAATGGATGCGGTTATCCAGAGAGAGAAGCCCTTTGTCGTTAATTCTTTGTGATATCGATTATTTTAAACTTTATAACGACACTTACGGTCATCCTGCGGGCGATCGCTGTTTGAGAGAAGTAGCCCAAGCCATAAGCAAAGTCGTCAAGCGACCCTCAGATCTATTCGCTCGTTATGGGGGAGAAGAGTTTGTCTTAGTCTTACCCCAAACTCCTTTAGAAGGTGCAAAATACTTGGCACAGCAGATTCGACTACAGGTAAAATCCCTCAAGATTCCTCATCTACGATCGAGCATCGATCTCTACGTCACAATCTCTTTAGGAGTGTCCTGCTGTATCCCCAATCCCGACTTTGATTTTGAAGTACTAGTTGCTGCAGCCGATCGAGGCTTATATCAGGCAAAGGAAAGGGGACGTAACCAGGCTGTAGAATGTAGAATTGAGCTGTAGATAATGAATTTATGCCCACTGGATATACCTTACCTGTTTTCGCCTGTGCGAGTGCGATCGCGGCTTTACGCCATCTTCAGCAACAGTCTTGCGATCGAGTTGCGGTCAATTTAATTAAGCCCCCTCAAGAAGCAACTATTGAGATCGAGCAGGTAGCAAAAATAGATGAGTCTAGTGCGATCGCCATTACCCGTAGCGATCCTGGAGATCATCTAGATTTGACGCGCAATACTCCTATTTGGGCAAAAGTAAGCTTTAATTCCGACGCGGAAACACAAATCACCTTAGTCGGTGGCGAAGGCATTGGGAAACAGCAGTCACGACAAAATCAGGCAGCCATCTATAGTTATGCCCAAGAATTAATTGAGACAAATCTCCTACCTCTGCTTGAGCTTGAGCAAAATATTACCGTCACGATTATTTTGCCAGAGGGGCAAAGGCTTGCAAAGCGTACCTCCAACGAAGCTTTTGGAGTAGTGGAAGGACTATCTTTGCTAGGCACAACGGGTGTCGTCCAGCCCCTTACCGCTCCTAGTCAACTAGCAGCATATCAAGCAGAAATTCAGGCAAAGGCAGAGCTATTTGATACTCTCGTGTTTTGTATTGGCGAAAATGGCATCGATCTCGCCCAAAAAGCGGGCATTAATCCGCAAAGAATTATTAAAACTGCCAACTGGATCGGATCGATGCTGGTTACTGCGGGAATGGCGGAGGTCAAATCAATCTTGCTGTATGGCTATCACGGCAAGCTAATCAAGCTGGCTGGAGGAATTTTTCACACCCACAATCACCTTGCTGACGGCAGACTAGAAATTATGGCTGCCTACTGTGCCAAGCTCGGACTATCAACCGAGCGGGTTCGGCAGGTTTTCAACTGTGCAACTACAGAATCGGCGCTAAATCTTTTGCGGGAGTTCGATTCGGCTGAAAAAAGCAGTTCTGATTGGGTTAATTTAGTCTATCAAGAGCTAGCAGAAGCGATCGATTCTAAATGCCAAAACTACATTTGCAAGTATACAGAGCAACAGCTTATAGTCGGCTCAATTCTCTTCGATCGCAGCCGAAATACAATCCAAAGAAGCAAAAATGCTCTTCTTTTACTACCTGAATTATGCTAATCTATGAGGATATTTACAGCACTTTTTCAGATAGGAAACACCACGCTAGCATCATAACTCTCCAAATACAAATTTGGTATCAAAAACTCAAGTTCATTTACACTTTGTTACCTAATTACTTACCCCGACTTCTTAGAGTATAGTGACTATTCAAACCAAACCCGTCTCTTCCCCCAGTAACGATACTTCTGCTTCTGAATCTCTGTTCGATCGCGTTAATCGCCAGAAAATTATCATCATCGATTTCGGTTCTCAATATTCCGAGTTAATTGCTCGTCGAATTAGAGAAACTCAGGTGTATTCAGAAGTCTTGTCATATAGAACTAGTGCTGAGGAGCTGCGAAATATAGCTCCTCACGGCATTATCCTTTCTGGTGGACCTAGTTCGGTATACGATGACCATGCTCCCAAATGCGATCCTGAAATTTGGAATTTAGGCATTCCGATTCTAGGGGTCTGTTATGGTATGCAGCTAATGGTAAAGCATCTAGGGGGAACAGTTGAGCCAGTCAAGCTAGGAGAATATGGTAAGGCGCAGCTATTTATTGAAGACCCCACCGATCTTTTAACGAACGTTGAAGATGGCGCAACCATGTGGATGAGTCACGGGGACTCCTGTACAAAATTGCCAGAAGGATTTTCTGTTTTGGCACATACCAACAACACTCCCTGCGCTGCCATCTCCAATCCCACTCGAAAACTATTTGGGGTACAGTTTCATCCTGAGGTAGTTCATTCAGAAGGTGGAGCGGCTTTAATCCGCAATTTTGTCTATCATGTCTGCGAATGCGAACCAACCTGGACAACAGAAGCTTTTGTGGACGAGTCGATCCGCGATATTCGCGCCAAAGTGGGTGATAAGCGGGTGTTGCTAGCTCTTTCTGGAGGAGTCGATTCTTCAACCTTAGCTTTTCTGCTACATCGAGCCATTGGCGACAAGCTAACCTGCATGTTTATCGACCAGGGTTTTATGCGTAAGGGCGAACCAGAAAGGTTGGTAGAAATATTCAAAAACAAGTTTCACATCCCTGTTGAGTATGTCATGGCTCGCGATCGCTTTTTGAAGCAGGTAGAGGGAGTTACCGATCCCGAACTCAAGCGTCGTCGTATTGGACATGAATTTATCCAAGTATTTGAATCCGAATCAAAGAAATTAGGGCCATTTGATTATTTAGCTCAGGGGACTCTATATCCCGACGTAATTGAGTCGGCAGATAGTAATGTCGATCCTAAAACAGGGGAAAGGGTTGCGGTCAAGATTAAGAGTCACCACAACGTTGGGGGTTTGCCTAAAGACTTACGTTTTAAACTTGTCGAACCGTTACGCAAGCTATTCAAGGATGAGGTGCGTAATGTCGCCCGCGCGATCGGCTTACCAGAAGAAATTGTCCGCCGGCATCCTTTTCCTGGCCCTGGTTTGGCAATTCGAATTGTCGGCGAAGTGACGGCAGAAAGATTAAATATTTTGCGGGATGCTGATTTTATCGTTCGCGATGAAATTAGCAAGCAGGGAGTTTATCACGACTACTGGCAGGCTTTTGCCGTACTGTTGCCCATTCGCAGTGTCGGGGTAATGGGCGACAAACGCACCTATGCCCATCCTATTGTCCTGCGCTTTATTACTAGTGAGGATGGTATGACGGCAGATTGGGCGAGAGTTCCCTACGACATGTTAGAAATCATTTCTAATCGCATTGTCAATGAGGTTAAGGGAGTTAACCGAGTCGTGTATGATATTACTTCCAAGCCCCCTGGCACAATTGAGTGGGAATAGTTTTAAGCGATCGAGAAATAAGAAAAAAGGATGAGGAAAAATATACTTTTCATCCTTTTTTTCCTGGTGCTGTTTCACTAGACCACTTTATTTCATGGATGCCGTAGAAACGTTTCCAAAATTCATCCCGCGCCCAGATTGGCAAAACTGCGTTCATAAAAAAGATGGTAGTCTTTCCGCCTGTGGCTAATACATAGCGAGGTTTGGGCTTTGGTTTGGCAATAATTTTAGCGATCGCTTTTGCAGTTTTTTCAGCACTCCAGCCTAATAAATCTAGCTGCCGAGAGAACTAACGTTAATAATTTTGCCGCCTCCGTGCGATCGCATATTGGGAATTAGCGTCTGACTCAAAATTAAAGGTGCATGGAAATTAACCATCATTTGTCTTTGGGCTGCGGTATGGGGCATCAATTCTAGAACACCCATCTGACCATAACCAGCATTATTAACCAGCACATCAACCCTCTGGAAATACTCGATCGCCCGATGTCCAAGGGACTGAACCTGTTCGACCTTAGATAAATCTGTTGGTACGACTAATACTTGCGCTCCATGCTGACGACAGCAATCGGCAACAGCTTCCAATAAAGACTGGTTGCGAGCTGCTAGAACCAGACAAATTCCTGAATGCTGTCGAGCTAATTCTTTGGCTAAGGCAGCACCAATACCACTAGAAGCGCCTGTAATTAAAACAACCTGTTCGGCAAGAGATTGAGTCATGGTATTTTTCTGGAGATTGCAAAATTCAAGTCTACTAAATCTCTAGTTGGAAAAAGCAACTGTGAAAATTTAAGCGATCGCTGATAGCAGTAGCGCATTAAGCTCAAAGTAGTTCAACATACCATCAGCTAATATCAGCCACTATCGGTAATAATCAAAGACCGATAACATGGTAAACAGATAAATTATCTGGGTTCATCTGCGGACTTTTCTAATAGCCTAAATTAGCTGTGTCAGTCCAGTAGAGTAGATAAACAAAGTTACGGAGAATAAACCAAATCAACTTCAAGATCGAATTATTTAGCTTTTCACTTCAATGAAGTTTTAACTCCTGGAAATAAATTCTCGACCTTCTGACTGTCTAATATACGGGCAAGCCTTTTGTCCCAATCGCTTCATACATTTAGCCGATAATCTACATTGTTTTTAGCTAAATTGGGATTGTAGCAAGGGTCGCGATCGCAGATAGATTTCCACTTTTGCTGCATGTAGGCAACTTCCTGAGCCAAACGAGCCTGTTTGTCGGAATTATCGTCATAACCTCGACTTTTTGATTCGTAGTGATATAAAACCACATGGGGAAGATAAATATTACGATAGCCCTGAGCGACCAGTTTGAGACAAAAATCCACGTCATTAAAAGCGATCGCCAATTGAGTTTCAAATCCCTCAACTCGCTCGAATACATCTCGGCGACACATCATACAGGCAGCCGTTACCGCCGAATAATTGTTGGTAGAAACAATCTGAGAAATATATCCTGGTTCGGAAGCCTCCAGGTTTTGATGTCCGTGTCCAGCTACTCCCAACAGGCCGAGTACTACCCCTGCGTGTTGAATCGTATCGTCGGGATAGAGTAGTAGACCTCCGACTGCACCAATAGATTCTCGCTGCGCCTGTTCGACCATTGCTTCAATCCAGTCTGGACTGATTACTTCCGTATCGTTATTGAGGAAGAGTAAATAATCTCCTTTCGCCTTACTAACTCCAAAATTATTAATTTGAGAATAGTTAAAAGGAATGTCGTAGGCATAATAACGTAGACGATCTGGCTGTTGTGAGTGCCAAAAACTGAGACATCGAAAGGTTTCTGCTTCGACACTGCCGTTATCAATGACAATTACCTCGAAATTAGGATAGGTAGTTAGCTTAAAAATCGACTTTAGACAGGTGTCGAGGATATCGGCTAAATCCTTGGTGGGAATAATAATGCTAACTAACTTAGGCTGTTCTATTTCATAGCGAATAGTATAAACTCCTGGAAACTGCGGTTTGGGAATTATCCTGCCAGGTTCTTGGCGACGTTCGAGAGCATCGGCGATCGCTTTTTGTCCCGCATCAAAAGCATAGGTTTTGGCATCGGCAAAGGCTGCAGTCGATTGGCTATGAATACGCCAGTGATACAGCACATCGGCAATATGGTAAATCTCCTTGGTTTTTTCCGTTACTCGCAATACGAGATCGTAATCTTGACTGCCCTCAAAACCAGTGCGAAAGTTACCCACTTCCGCGACTAAAGCTCGTTTGTATACTCCCAGGTGGCAGGTATACATCCGCGATAAAAAAGTATCGGGACACCAATCTGGCTTAAAATAAGGCCCAGAATGAATATTTTGAGCATTAACCTTGTCTTCATCGGAGTAGATGAAGTCGGCTTGAGGATGTCGATTGAGTAGTTCCACTACCGATGAGAGAGCATGGGGGGCAAGCAGATCATCGTGATCTAACAGAGCAATATATTCTCCTGTTGCTAGCTCTAAAGCTGAATTGGAAGCGCGACTAATGTGACCATTCGATTCCCGTAAAACAACCTTGATACGATTATCTTGATGTTGATACTCATTTAGTATCTGCCGAACATGAGGTTTCGTAGAGCAGTCATCAGCTAGGCACAGCTCCCAGTTAGAATAAACCTGTCCGAGTACCGAGTCGATCGCCTGACGCAGAAAATCAGCATCGGGATTGTAGGTCGGCATGATAATACTTATCAAAGGCTGGTAGGTAAGATTTTTACAGGCGTTGACTAACTTACTCAAATTCTGAGGCTGAGGATAATGGAGATCGAGCCACTTTTGATAGTCAGGGTCGCTACTTTGGGCGGGTTCTTGAATTGAAATTCTGGGAGGAGTAGGTAATAACGATTTTACGCTCCAGAGCAGACGCTTAATCGTTGCTTTCTGGGGAAAATTTTGCTTCAGCCACTTTAGCCAGCTAGTACTGTTGCCAGCATAAACCTGGGCTGAATAATTACCTACCTGACTGGCGTTTTTTTTTTGAGCCGCAGCCAGATGATCCTGATAGAGACAGTCGCTTTGACCGAGATTTAACTTTTGTTTAAAAGATAGCCACTCCTGTCTTAAACGCCAAAACTTGCTGCTCTCCATTGCTCTAACCAAGTTTTCTAGCTTGGCAGCTTTCTTTTGGGCGATTAATAGTTTTCTTTGAGGCTGAGAAAATTGCGATTCGTTCTTGACTCTAGCTAAGACTCGTTGACAATCACTCCAGTCTTGTAAAACTTGTCCTTGAACCAGAGGATTTGGCTGAACACTCTGCACTTCTAAAGGCTCAGCTATACCAGAACCCAGATTGTCTGCCTGCTGTAGCTGCCAAAATAAATCTAGGGCTGGGGGAAAAAATTTAGCTATTAAGGCTCGACTATAATCATCTTTATCGTCATTAAACAGGGACGGTTGATACAAAGATGCGGGAGGATTTAAATTAAGGTTCCACTGTCGATTAATTAAATCTATAAGTCGATGAGGATCGCTAATAATTTCGTCGATCGCTAACAGTAAGCACTGTGATGAGTTGCGCTGCTGAAAATCAAGAATAGCCCGATTATAATTACACCACTGAGTAACCGCCAGATTAGGATTAGATTCAAAAGTAACGTCTCCTCGCCGAAAAAGAGAATCTAGTACTTTCCAGGGCGAGCGGTAAACAAATAGGTATTTGGCATCGGGAATCGATCGCAACCAAAAATCAAGAAAAAGGGTGGTGCGCGGATCTTTCCAGCCCCACACAGTCTCTTGACGAGTTGCCAACAAGTTCTGGGCTACACGTTCGTATTTTGCGGGTACTGAAATGCTATTCTCAGTTGTCCAGCCTGCGACACTGGCTCGATGATGCTTTAATACCTGCTGATGAAACTCAACAAAATCCAAATCCTCAAAATGCCCTTTACTGTTGCCGACATCCTTGCCCATTAAGCGATTGCCAAGATGAACTCCCGCGCTCTGTAATAAAGAAGCCGTCAAAGAAGTTCCCGAACGATGCATGCCCGTAATGATTATTGCTGTCTGAGGGGATAGAGTCATTATTAATTACTAATTACTAAGAATCAATTGGGCTATCGGGTAAAAAATCCGTGGCGATCGCAAATTCTAACCGAGCGGTCATTTTCTAAGATAATTCTTGGACAGGGATAATAGCCAAACTTTTATTGCAGCGTATAGCCCTATCAGCGACAGGGGTTGAGTAACGATATCGGTGAATATTCAAAAAAACCTCAGTAGCGTCCTTTTAAGCTTCGCCCGATCGATACTATTAGTCGATTGCAATTCAAAATAAATTCTTGTTTTCTTGCTGATTTGAAAAATATCTCATCACATATTGACTGCTATAGCTATCACGTATGGAGTGTATTCCCTAATTATCTCTATGACAAGAAGATTGGCTAACTAAATTTAGTCAATCGCAATGTGCTGTACTTTCTGGCCAGCTTAAAGTGCTAGTTAGTCGGGCAAATCGTACTGCTCGACAATTTTTTTCGCATATCCAGGCACGTGCTGCTCTACTTTTTCGGGGTAGTTACGCTTTAAATTAATGTAGTTGCGCGTAAAGTGAGAGTCGATCGAAAAACGAGCGTATTCCAATCCTTTAGGACCAATCTGCTCGATCGCTAATCCCATCAACTTTGCAGCCCACATAGGCAGGGTGACACCCTTGTCATAAGCAGGAATACTCTGCTGGACAGCTTTATGGCGATCGCCTTTAGACATCACATCCTGAGTATCCAACCGATCCTGTACCAAATCCAGCATTTCTTTGCCCGTATCGTTGCGGACGACAATCCACTGCCACCCGAAGGGCGCACCCATATAGCCTACTACCAAATCCGCTAAGGAATTAACATAGTCAAAGCAGCTCATACACGAAGGAGCAAAAACATCCTTGAGTTGATTTGTTTTTAAACCAAAGAACGGTACTTTTTCAATCGAGCCATCTTCATGTTTGAAGTGAATCCGAAAGTCCTGCATAAACTCATAATGCACCACAGTGTCGGGAGATCTGCTAGTGGTGTCGAGAAACTTTTGCAAACCGTCGCGACTAACATTGTCTACACAGGGAGTACCTAATATATAAAGCTTTTCCAAACCAAGCTCTTTCTCTACCGCCCGTAGCGCCTGGATTTGACAGCCCACGCCAATAACTAATAGTCGTTTCATTCCCGACTTCTCAATTTCCTCTAGAACGTTCAGGTTAGGGGAAAGGGTGGGCTTATTTACCTTGGCTGCCAAAACTTCCTCAGGAGTTCTGGCAATTACGGGCATGGGTTGGAAACGATCCTCAGCCGTATTCTGTACGCAAACTACTCCTTCGACCAAACCTTGTTCTAACATCTCACAGGCGATCGTACTCACAATCCCCGTCCACTGTGCGCCTTCAATGGGCTGCTTTTTTCGTGCTGCCATCATCTCTTGGCTAACACCAAAATACCAGTCGTCTTCATTTTCTAAGTCTCGACTGCGACCATGGGCGATCGTTTCTAGCTCCGCAATTTGTTGATTGAGAAAAGCACAGGCATCTTTAACATAATGAACATAATAGGTGTCGCAAAGTCCGCATTCACTACAGAGTTCTTTGGCAGGGCGACGACTACCTGGCTTTAGTGCTTTAGATTTGTGATGCGGAGAAACAGTCATATAACAAGAAGATATTAATTAAGCAATATCTGTCAGGTTAAAACAATAACCATAGGTAGTACAAGCGTTGCAAAATTTCGTAACGAGTCATGGCACTTGAATTTTTGTCAGCAACTTTTCTAAATTAATAAACAAGGTTATAAACTATTTCTCCGTCTGTGGAAACGCGATCGCCAAAGCACTAAAGTTCAGGCATTAAAACTGATAGGAAAGTCCCAGAGACAAAACTGGATAGACGTTAATTACATCAAGCTCATCTTCCAAATCCTCTTCTTCGTTTTCCAAGGCGCGATCGGCAGCAGCCTCTACTTCTTCGCGTAAAGCTTGGGGAACGGCATCAGAAATATTGCTAGAAACCTCCGCTTCAGGAGAACCACCAAACACTACCCCTAAATTCCACCATAATCCCAAGCCTTTGCCCGATCCAACAGCATTACCGCCACCAATACCTATATAGGGCGCAATACTATTATTGATGTCAATATCGGCATCGATAGTGGCCAAATTGGCAATATTAAGATCGCGAATATCAACAGTTTGCCCGCCAATTTCAATTTCTCCCAGTTCGTCAGCAACCCGATCGGAGACATCCGCCGTACCTTCAATATTATTATTGCTAAAAATAGCGCCAGCACTAAGTCTGAATCCAGAATTTTTGAAAGGATGCAGGTCGATTAACGTAGAAACATTAAACAGATTTAGATCTCCCTCGTAATCAAATTCAGTTTCATTAATATCGATGCCCAAGCTAAAAGCATTTGCTCCGACTCTAGCGTTAAAGTTTGGAGTAATTTTGCGGACAATATGTCCTCCCAATCCCAAAGTACTTACTTCGGGAACGATCGCCCAACCGCTTTTTACCTGACGACTATCGAGATCGACTTGGGGTACGGGAATTTCTACGGGCGATCGCTCCTCAACATTCGGTTTTACTGATGGTATAGCATCCGAGCATCTAGAATTGAAGGGATAGTCCTGACAGAATTTTTCTAGATCCAATTCTTTTTGAGCCACTTGCCAGATGGGGATGGATGTTTGTGCCAAATCATTTGATGGCGATAATAAATCAATAGCCTGCTGGGAAATGCGATCGGCTTCTGATTTTGGATTTTCTACATTTTGATGGGGATCTTGATTGTCAAATACCTCTGCCACTACTGGTTTAGCAGCCCCAAGATTAATTCCGCCCAAGATACTGGCAATGCCCATGCCTACAAATATTACAGACTTAAATTTCATTTGTTGCTACCTCACTCTCCACTAATTTGCCTGCCGTCAAGACTAACATCAATCGCCAAGAGACTCGACCTAGATCCATACCTGCCAAAATTCGCTTGACTCAGACAGGAGAAAAAGCGCCACAAGCCAATTCACTTCCGTAACTCGATTGGAGGATAATATGTACTTAAATTAAGAGAACCCTCCTTAACACAAGATTAAATAGATGTTCGAAATTCTTGTAATTTATTTACATTTGAAATCTCTGTGATAATATCTGGGTGTTCTAAAGGCAAGAAAAATATCGGTTATACTAATCGACTTATTGGTGAAGGAGTTTATTAATAAAGTGCATACTAATTTCGATCGGCAGCTAAATAAAGGCAAAAATCGGTCACGACCTCTAAAGATGGGTGTTATTGGTGTGGGCAATATGGGACGACATCATGTCCGTATTCTTAGCCTGCTCAAAGACATTGAGTTAGTTGGTGTTTCTGATGTCGATCTAGCTAAGGGAATCGAAATTGCCAGTCAATATCAAACTCACTTCTATGAAAATTACGAGGATATGTTGTCTGGGGTTGATGCGGTATGTATCGCCGTTCCGACCAAGCTTCATCACGAAGTAGGTAGTCGCTGTCTCAAGGCGGGAGTTCATATCCTAATAGAAAAACCGATCGCTGCCGATCTCACAGAAGCAGAATCATTAGTCAATCTGGCAGCAGAAACGGGCTGTATTTTACAGGTAGGTCATATCGAACGATTTAATCCTGCCTTTAGAGAATTAAGCAAAGTTATTCAGACAGAAAGCATTCTGGCTTTAGAAGCGCGTCGTCTTAGTCCCTATAGCGATCGCGCTAACGATGTCTCTGTAGTTCTAGACTTGATGATTCATGATATAGATCTGCTCTTAGAACTATCTGCTGCCCCAGTAGTCAAGTTGACCGCTAGTGGCAGTACCTCAGACAATTCAGGCAACCTAGACTATGTTGCCGCTAATCTCGGCTTTGCAAATGGGGTGGTTGCCACTCTCACCGCTTCAAAAATCACCCATCGCAAAATTCGCTGTTTGGCAGTCCACTGTAAAAATTCTTTAATTGAAACCGACTTTTTAACCAATGAAATCTTGATTCATCGACATCAGACCAAAGCATCTTCCGAACAGCCACCAATTCTCTATCAACAGGATGGGATTACCGAAAAGGTATACACCAGTAACGTCGAGCCAATTTATGCAGAAATAGAACACTTTGTTAACTGCATTCGCGGAGGAGAACGCCCGTCTGTAGGCGGAGAGCAGGCACTAAAAGCTCTACGTTTGGCTAGCTTAATCGAACAAATGGCTCTCGATGGTCAGATTTGGCATGGGGGACAAGAAATTGATTCGCCAACCATGTCTATTATTTAGATACATTGCTACACTAACATCGTGCTGAGTTGCAATAAATACATCAACTAGATTCTTTACTCACATTGGTATCTGGCGTTCTGTATCATTCATGACATTATTTTTTTTACGAACGTAGAAATATAGGTAACGAACAGATCTATAATTTTAATTTTTCTGTTTATTACTAAGGTGTGAGGAAAAATTCAAGATGAAGAAAATTAAGCAGCCCGTATTACTCGGCACTGTTGCGCTGCTCTATGGGAGCATTTTTGCCAATAGTTCTGTTTTAGCTCAAGAAGTAGATCTTTCTAGCCCAGATGCTATCGCTGATTATGCTAATTTTGAGTCGGGTAGTGATGATAACCTAAATAATTCCATAAATCCCATGCCCATGGGGCAGGTTACAAACGTCAATCAGCTGAGAGATGTTGCGCCGACAGACTGGGCATACGAAGCCTTACGCAGCTTGGTAGATCGCTACGGCTGTATTTCTGGCTTCCCCAATCAAACCTATCGAGGTAATCAACCTCTAAGTCGTTACGAATTCGCTGCGGGTTTAAATAGCTGTCTCAATCAAATTGAACGTTTAATAGCTAGCGGTAGCAACAGCAGTGTCGAGCAGCCAGACCTCGAAAACATCGAACGTTTGAGTCAAGAATTTGAAGCCGAATTAGCTAGTCTGGGGGGTCGAGTTGATGAGATTGAAAGCAGAACGGCAATTTTAGAGGATAGCCAGTTTTCTACTACGACTAAATTGCAGGGAGAAGTAGCTTTTCAGCTTGCCCAAGCGTTTGGGGATGAAGTGGCAGCAGGTTTAGATAATGATGGAGCAGGTATTGAAGGTAATCCAGACCTTGACTCTGAAGTTGTCTTCACAAACAAAGTTCGTTTGCAACTGGTTAGTAGTTTCACTGGTAAAGATAAGCTGTTTACTAGATTGAGTGCTGGTAATCTTGGTAACTCCTTTCAGGGTATAACGAATACGAGAGAAGGTCGCTTTGCCCACGATGGTTTTGCAAACAACGATATTGTGGTCGACCGTTTACACTATAGTTTTCCTGTCGGCGAGAATCTTAACGTCACGGCGATGGCAGTATTGGGAGCGCATCACTTCTATGCAGAAACCTTCAACTCTGGTCTAAATACTGGTGGTGGTGCAACGGGTGCTTTGACTCGCTTTGGAGAACGTAACCCGATCTACCGTCAGGGTATTGCTCGTTCTACGGCTGGTATTGGCGCTAAATACACCGTGGGAGAAAAGCTAGAGTTTTCAGCAGGCTATATTGCCCCTAACGCTGCTCTAGCGAGCGATGAGAACGGTCTGGCTGCTGGTAGTTTTTCAGCTCTGGGTCAGGTAACGGTGAAGCCTTTTGAAGGTTTGAAAGTCGGTGCAACCTATGTTCGTGGTTATGACAACGAGCAGACTAGACTCAACGACGATCCAGACACACCAGAAATAGAATTTGCCGATCCTCGTGGTTCTTTTCTTTGGGGCGGTACGGGAACTAATGCCGCTAACTTTAGAGGCGTAGGCTTAGAGAATTCCCCCGTGGCAACCAATACTTTTGGCGCACAGTTTGAATTTGATGTAAATTCCAAAATTAGCGTTCGTGGCTGGGGTGGCTATACCGACGCAAATATTATCAATGAAGGCGAAGGTAACAACGGTAGTGCTGAGATCTGGAACTATGCTGCTGCCTTTGTACTTTCTGATGTCATCAAAGAAGGTAATCTAGCTGCCTTAATTGTCGGTGCAGAACCTTATCTAACCTCAATTAACGCTGATGGTGCAGATGGTGATGAGGCAATTGAAGCAGATGTTCCCATTCACGTAGAAGCCTTATACAAGTATCAGTTTAACGATAATATTTCTATTACTCCAGGGGTTATCTGGCTACCAACTCCCAATCAGGATGGCGACAATAGTGATATCGTCATTGGTACGGTGAGAACGACCTTTACTTTCTAAAATTTGGTTAGCTAGTTCCGATAGATTTTTAGAAATATAGAATATCCAACACACATAGGTTAAAGGCAGCGACATTACTTGAGCTAGTCTTTAACCTTTTTTTGCGTATTTAAATTAGATCGCGATCGCCAAAATCAAGCTAAAGTATAAGATCGGTAAAATTGCTACTATTTCAAATCAAAGTCTAGATATACTGGCGACTTTTGATTAATAGCTGATAATATAGGCGATGCCTCTGGTGGATTGAGAGAAAGATTATGGCTTTAGTTGTACAAAAATATGGCGGAACATCCGTTGGTTCGGTAGAAAGAATTCAGGCGGTAGCCAACAGAATCGATCGAGCCGTAAAGCAGGGAAACAGCTTAGTCATAGTTGTTTCGGCGATGGGTAAAACGACCGACACTTTAGTCAAGCTGGCTAACGAAATATCTAGTAGTCCCTGCAGTCGGGAAATGGATATGTTGCTGTCTACGGGAGAGCAGGTGACGATCGCTTTACTCAGTATGGCGCTCCAAGAATTAGGGCAGCCAGCCATCTCTCTTACAGGGGCGCAGGTAGGAATCGTCACAGAAGCCGAACATAGTCGCGCGCGAATTTTGCAGATCTGTACCGATCGCATTGAAAGACATCTCAATAAAGGAGAAGTTGTCGTCGTCGCAGGCTTCCAAGGAGTTAGCAACAGCGAAGATTTAGAAATTACTACCCTCGGTCGGGGCGGTTCGGACACTTCGGCCGTGGCGCTAGCAGCTTCCCTCAAGGCAGAACGTTGCGAAATTTATACTGACGTACCAGGCATTTTGACCACCGATCCTCGCCTTGTTCCTTCTGCTCAACTAATGTCAGAAATTACGGCAGATGAAATGCTGGAACTAGCAAGTTTGGGAGCAAAAGTTCTCCATCCGCGTGCAGTTGAAATTGCTCGCAATTACGGTATGCCTTTAGTGGTCTTATCTAGCTGGAGCGATCGCCCTGGTACGAGGGTAGTTTCGCGTTTACCCCAACCTCGTTCTCTACAGGGAATGGAGATCGCCAAGGCGGTAGATGGAGTAGAAGTAGACCGCGATCAGGCAAAAATTGCCCTATTAAGAGTTCCAGATTTTCCAGGAGTAGCTGCAAGCCTATTTGGCGAGATATCGACCCAAAACATCGATGTAGATCTGATTATTCAGTCGATTCATGAGGGCAACACCAACGATATCGCCTTCACTGTTGTCAATCGCGTCCTTCAAGCAGCCTCCGCCGTAGCCGAAGCGATCGCCCCCTCCCTTAGAACCGACTCAGAGGCAAGAGATCAGGCAGAGGTAATTATCGATCGCGCTATTGCCAAAGTTGCCATTTCGGGAGCGGGTATGATTGGTCGTCCAGGCATCGCTGCTAAAATGTTTAAAACTCTTGCCGATGCAAACATCAACATTCAGATGATCTCGACCTCAGAAGTCAAGGTAAGCTGTGTGATTGAAGAATCAGAATGCGATCGCGCCCTCCATCTTCTGTCTCAGGCATTCGATATCGATCTGAATTCACAAAAAGAAATTAAGGCTAGTCAATATCAGGGCAATCATCCTCCCGTTCGAGGCGTGGCTCTCGATGTCAATCAAGCTCGTATTGCTATCCGCCACGTTCCCGATGCCCCAGGCATGGCAGCCCAAATATTTACTCTCCTGGCACAAAAGAATATTAGCGTCGATTCGATTATTCAGTCGCAACGCTGCCACATTATTGATGCTCTGCCTACTCGCGATATTGCCTTTACCGTTGCCCAATCGGATGCCGAATTAGCCTGTCAGGCGATCGAGGAGCTAGATCGTCAAATTGGCTGTGGTCGAGTATCGGGAGATACGGCAATCTCTAAGTTGAGCGTTGTCGGCGCAGGAATGATCGGTCATCCAGGAGTAGCAGCAAAATTTTTTGCAGCCCTAGCTCGAGAAAAGATTAATATTCAAATGATTACCACTTCTGAAATCAAGATTAGCTGTGTCATCGACGAGACGCAGGGAATTCAGGCTCTCGAAGCCGTTCATGAGGCTTTTGGGTTAGGAGGAAAAGAACAGGTAACGATTCCTGCTTAAGCAAATAAAACGTTTAGAACAGCTTTCTTGTCTAATTCCTACAAACTTTAAACATTCCCTTGCTAAATAATGGTCGGCGACATCTTAGGATGTAGAGTTAGTGCTAAAAGAGGCAAGTTATGCGGATTTTAATCATGGGGGGGACTCGTTTTATTGGAGTTTACCTGACAAAAGTTTTGGTTGAGAGAGGACATGAGGTGGTCTTATTCAACCGTGGTAACCACGATGCTCCCGTGGCAGGGGTTAAGCAAATCCAGGGAGATCGCAAGGATGCTAGTCAACTCAAGTCCAAGCTATCGGCAGAAAGTTTTGACGCTATTTTTGACAACAATGGTCGAGAATTAAGCGACACTCAACCTTTAGTCGAAATTTTTAACGGCAAGGTCAAGCATTTTGTTTACGTCAGCTCGGCGGGGGTATACATGCCCACAACTCAGATGCCTCATCGAGAAGGAGATCCTGTCGATCCTAATAGTCGTCATAAGGGTAAACACCACACCGAAGCCTATCTTGCCGAGTCTGGTATCCCCTGGACATCTGTGCGTCCCTGCTATATCTATGGACCACAAAACTATAACGATTTAGAGGCTTGGTTTTTCGATCGCCTTGTTAGAGATCGTCCCATACCCATTCCAGGTAACGGCAGGTTTATTACTCAGTTCGGGCATATCCAAGATCTAGCCTTGGGTATGGCAAGCATTTTGGGCAACGAAGACGCAATCGGCAAAATTTATAACATGTCAGGCGATCGCTATGTAACTTTTGATGGTCTAGCCTACGCCTGCGCTGAAGCTGCTGGAAAGTCTACTAAAGACCTAAAAATAGTTCACTACGATCCCAAGCAGTTTGATTTTGGTAAGCGCAAAGCTTTTCCCGTACGCCAGCAGCACTTCTTTACCGATATAGCTCAAGCGCAGACCGATCTTGACTGGCAGCCAAAATACGATCTGGTATCTGGTTTGAAAGATTCTTTCCAAAACGATTATCTAGCATCGGGCAGAAATCAGTCAGAGATCGATTTTTCTTTGGATGACGAAATACTGGGCAAAACATAAATTCCGCCAGAAATAACGCTAACGGTCACCGCCAGCCAGAACAAAATGCTGCTGGCAGTATCCCACTCAGAAGCAAGAGGCGCAATTAAAATGGCGATCGCCACAATTTGAACTACGGTTTTGAGTTTTCCCCAGATATTTGCCCCTGAAATGCTGGCATCACCCGTTAGAGCAGGGTTAACTCGCCAGCCTGCGATCGCTAATTCTCTGGCTAAAATAATAAATACGCCCCAGGCTGGTACTAGCTGTAGTTCGATTAAGGCTAAAAAAGTACCCAAGACCAAAAGCTTATCTACAAGGGGATCGAGAAATTTACCTAATTCAGTTACCTGGTTGAGTTTGCGAGCTAGATAGCCATCTACCCAGTCTGTTCCTGCTGCCACAATAAAAATTCCCACACAGAGCCAACGATGCTCTGGTGTGGGGTAATTTAATAAATAAAGTATAAAAGGAAGTCCTAAAAGTCGAGATAGAGTAATCCAGGTTGGTAGATTCATATAATATTCGCCAGGGTATAAACAAAATCTGGCAGTTTAATCATAGTGCGATCGAGATTACAGATTCAACAAGCTCCTTTGCGAGCCAAAACTACGGCGATAGTACGCACGATTAAATTAATGTCATAGAAGAAAGACCATTTTTGCTGATAGTCAAGATCCATGCGGACAATATCTTCAAAATCCAACACTTCCGAACGTCCCTTAGTCTGCCATTCGCCAGTAATTCCAGGCTTGACATTTAGGCGATCGAAATGATGCTCTTCATACATAGCCACTTCTGCAACCGTTGGGGGTCGAGTGCCAACTAAGCTCATTTCGCCTTTTAGCACGTTCCAAAATTGAGGAAACTCATCTAGACTAGTACGGCGCAGAAAACAACCGACTTTGGTGATGCGAGGATCGTTATCGTTTTTAAAAATATGCCCCGTTGCCTGATTTTTGACTAAATGCTTTTTGGCATCGGCATTCGCAACCATCGAGCGAAATTTCCAAATTTTAAAAGGTTTTTCATTAAAGCCGCAGCGAACTTGACTATAAAACAGCTTGCCAGGATCGTCAAAATACATAGCGATCGCGATAGGAATAGCTATTAGACCTGTAATAATTAGACCGATAACTGCACCAAAAATATCTAATGCGCGTTTAGCTTTGCTAACTACAGAGGGATGAACCTGGGGTTCAACATAACAAGGCAGAACTCTCATATTGCGGGGATAAAGATTAGCAGGGGAAGTCATAAACAAAGAATTTTATAAAATTGGTTAAACTATCAATAGGATGTGATAATGCTCTTTATGCAATGTTATTAGCCTCACCCTAAGAATTACCACGATCTAAGTCACCCTTCACCAAATCTTTACCAAAAAAATAGCGATTTTAAAGATTAGATATTTTTTCTCAAATTATCAGTGAAATAATTGCTTTTAATATCTGTTTATTTTGCATAGCAATCTAGGACAAAATGAATGCTAGATTTTGCATTTTCAACTAATTAAAGTGCTTATATCTGCCTTTAAAATAAACTTAAAATCAGCAATTACACTATATATTTTTGATTTTTAAATTAGCTAATATGACTTCTAGCTATATTTACTAAAGGTATTTTATTTTTTTAATGATACAAAGGAGATATTTACAGCTAACTGCAAGATAAGGTTCTCCAATGGAAGATCAATCTCGTTATCTAGAGTCTAATATCAATCACAATGAACTAATTCAATTAGTTCCGTTTATGTCCGATCTGCCTGAAGACAGTATTCATAAAATAGCCGCTCACTTTGTAACGATCTCCCATCCAGCCAACCAAGTATTGTTGCTAGAGAATGATTGGGGCGGTTCTGTATATTTCATTATGGAAGGATGGGTAAAAATTCGTACTTATAACTTAGACGGAAAAGAAGTCACTCTTAATATTTTGGGTAGAGGAGAAATTTTTGGTGAAATGGCAGCAATGGACAAGATGCCTCGCTCTACTGATGCAATCACATTAACTAAAACTTTAATCGGCAGAATTCCAGCCGAAGACTTTGTAAATCTAATTAATACCGAACCAATGGCTGGAGTCCATCTAGTCCAGCTAATGGCAAAGCGCTTACGTCAGGTAAATCGTCGCCTGCAGTTACGAGAAGCTAGCAGTATTTCTAGAGTTGCAGATGCCATTTTATTCTTAGTCGAAGGACAGGGAACTGAAGGTGAAAAAGGCACCGAAATTCCCAACTTACCTCACCGTGAAATTAGTAGCTTAAGCGGACTGGCTAGAGAAACCGTGACCAGAGTTTTGACTAAACTTGAAAAGAAAGGTTTGATTCAAAGAAATGCGGACTCCATGCGAATTCCCGATTTGCCTGCTTTGGAAGACACTATCTGCTAGTATATTCAGACCTCCAATATTTCTTTGGTTTAGCCAATCAAATTACTATGTCCAGAGAAGATCGCCAAGATTCGTTGTCGGATAAAGCCGATCGAGCCGACGAAGCTGAAATTAATTGGGTTGATGAGGATTCTGAGGTTGCCCAAACTTATCTAGTGTCCTCTCAAACCAAAGCTGCCAAAAAGACTAAAGTTACGACCAATACAGTAGTTATGGTAGAAACAGCTTTCTTAGCTAGTGCAGCTAGTTTAGTCTGGCTAATTAATTTCTATTTTCCTGTCGGTCCATTTCTCAAAATCTTTTTTCCAATTCCCATTGCGCTGATTTATTTGAGACGAGGCAAGCGTGCTGCTTGGATGGCAGCAATTGTTTCGGGATTATTACTACTAGTGCTAATGGGACCAACTCGCAGCATTATCTTTTTTATGCCCTACGGATTAATGGGAGTACTGTTGGGAGCCTGCTGGAGGAGCGGTTTAAACTGGGGGTATTCGATTGGCTTTGGTGCAGCTATTGGTTCTCTGGGCTTAGTTTTTCGTTTTTGGCTAACTTCTCTACTTTTAGGAGAAAATTTGTGGGTTTATGCGATCGCTCAAATAACCAAATTTGCGGACTGGGTTTTTCTCAAACTAGGATTTTTGATCGAGCCAAATTTTGCCTTGATTCAACTGTTGGCAGTCGGCTCGATTATAATTCAGAACTTAGTATATTTATTTGCGGTGCATTTAGTCGCCCTGATGCTTTTAGATCGTCTCGATAATCCTATTCCCCGTCCACCCGAATGGGTTCGAGTGCTGCTGGACTATTAGTCTCAACATAACTATTTGGATTGGTAGAAAATCGCTAAGATATAGATAGAATAACGTTGAACCTCCCGCCACTAAAGTGGGGGATTCCCATATAGACTCTTGACTATACTACCGAAGTAGTCCCCGTCA
>ENA-ORXT01002186-ORXT01002186.1-marine-metagenome-genome-assembly--contig:-NODE-2186-length-24076-cov-11.965707_pt1 | contig 24076 bp, 12 predicted proteins | sample MGYA00237868_ERZ511482 | MGnify/ENA metagenome assembly ERZ511482
TATTTTTTTTGTCTAAGGATTTTTTGAAAGCCGCACATAGCCTTAGCTACAGCCTGTCCCGAACCCCGATTCGGGATGATTTCAAAGGATTCTTAGACGGAAAAAAGACGAGTATAATGGCGCATGTTATTTAATTTCTTTCACTAATAGAACAATCAACACCAGAGATTGGTATTGGTTGGGGTAAACTTTGAAATAGAAAAAGGTCGTACATATACACAACCCTTTCCTAAAAATATTTCAGTACAAAAATAATCAATCAAACAACCTCCCAATCAAATTCTCCAAATTCACGCCCCCAAATTTCCCCGAACTCATCATCAGCAAATTACTATTTTTCCAATTCAGTTGCTCCAAAAAATTTATTAAATCTTCTTTTTGGGTAAAAACTTTCATATTCGGATGCCCAAAAGATGAAACGATGTCTTGTGTCGAAAGTTCGGGCAACCGCTTCATTTTTAACGTATGTTCACTAAAATAAACGCAGGCAATGTCCGCAGCGTCTATCGTATTCCGATATTCTTTTAGGAAATTTTTATTCAAACTGCTAAATGTATGCAGCTCCAAACAAGCCGTCAAAGGGCGGTCGGGGTACTGCTCCTTCAGGGCGCGAATCGTGGCTTCGACCTTCGAGGGCGCATGAGCAAAATCCAGATAAACGACATTTGTATCCGATTGATGCAACAATTGAAGTCGTCGTGCTGCACCGCCGAAATCGCTGATGGCTTCGTAAAATTCGCCGTCATCAATACCCAATTCGCCACACACCAAACGCGCCGATTCGAGATTCTGCAAATTGTGTTTACCGAAAATTTGTAGGGGGAATTTTTTATTTTCTTTTATGATAAATGTTTGATTATCAACAACTTCATACGTGGGCGTGTCATAAGCCTGTGTACGAATGTTCGGATTCACGTCCGCGATTTTTCGCAGGTGTTCGTCATTTTTATACCAAAATAATACGCCGTCTTTTTCGATGTCTTTAATGTATATTTCGAATTGCTCCACGTAATTCTCGAAGGTTGGAAACACATTGATATGATCCCACGCAATGCCCGTAATGATGCTCAGATGGGGTTTATAAAAATGAATCTTGGGGCGTCTATCGAGCGGCGAAGCGAGGTATTCGTCGCCTTCCAATACGATAATCGGCGCATCAGACAGCCGCACCATCGTCTCAAAACCCTCTAATTGTGCGCCTACGAGATAATCCGTATCGCGCCCCAATTTTTGAAGTACGTGCAGTATCATCGCCGTCGTGGTCGTTTTGCCGTGACTGCCGGCAACTACAATACGTCTAGATTGCTTCGATTGTTCGTATATATATTCGGGATAAGAATATATTCGGATGCCGAGTTTGCGGGCGCGATGGAGTTCGGGATTGTCCTCACGGGCGTGCATACCCACGATAATCGCCTCCAAATCGGGCGTGATGCGTTCGGTATGCCAACCTTCTGCCGCTGGCAGCAAGCCGTATTTTGCCAAACGACTCCGTGCCGGGTCGTATATTTCATCGTCCGAACCCGTCACATGAAATCCCTTGTGATGTAGTGCCAATGCGATATTGTGCATTGCACTACCGCCAATGGCAATGAGATGAATACGTTTTTTTTCGCCCAAATTGTCACCTTTTGTCGTATTTTTCATTTAAGTACAAACGTACAAATATTTTTTTAGAAAAGAGACGCGAGACGCGAGAAGTGAGAGGGGGAGACGAGAGAAAAGAGATTCGAGAAGGGAGAGGCACGACAAGATGTTTTTGACTATCCGCTTAATTTTGCCCAAGATAATAGACAACCTTTTCAATTCGCGCAGCCGTAAAATTACTCCAAATAGATATTGAGACGAGTTAGGGAAGACAAAACAAGTTGGGGTTCGTGTTCGGGAATATCAATTTCTACTACTTGTTCGCAAGCCGTTGTTATTACGATTAAGAGATAAATGTAGGGTAAGTATTTCATAAAGTTTCTTTTGATTTTGGTTTTTTGATTGAATGAAACCAATGAGTAAATGTTTCTAATGGAGGAAAATATTAACGCATTTAAGCATTGTCGCATTATTTATTCATTCATTCAAAATTCACTCATTGATTTCATTCATTAATTCCTACTCAATCAAAATTTCTGTTTTATTTTCTATCGAAAAAATACCTTGTCCGTTTTCGACATTGGTGTATACGGTGACGGGTTCGGCGAAGTACGGATTGCCAGATGCGCTCTCGTAGGCATATATAGACCTGGAGAAGAAGTACTTGTCGCGAGAAATAGATTTGATTTTTAATTTTATATCCAGTTGGGTGGTGTCCTCGGGCCCAAACAATAATTCGACATTATAGGAGCTGTCTTCAAACAAATCGTCTTTGATAAGCGACACTCTTTCTCCATGTTCTATGCCTGGTGTAAAACTTTCTGTCCAACTTCCTCTCCACGGCTCGTCTGCCCAATCATTGGAGTTTGAATTTCTGACAAAGACATCTAATTCAAAATAATTATCTTCATTGGGTATATCTTGTAAGCTTATATTAAGGGCATCCATAAGATAGCCCTCCATCCCGGGTCGACTCATGGGTACGTAGCTTACACTCAAAATGTCTAAGGCTTGAGGTAGTTGTTGTGTAGCTGATATAGTTTTATAACCTGTAGCTTCGGCGGTTATTTTATAGATGTTTCCAGTTTCCAAAGGGGCAGGAAGTTCGAGTGAATACGACTTTATAATTGAATTAATTCCTACTTGTTGATAGATGGGATAGCCCAATGAATCAAGACCCAAAAATGCGGAGTAATAGGTCGTGTCAATTTGCATATTCAAACCTCCTATTAACACATCATTTTCGTAAAAATTGACCGTGGCATCCGATACTTCTTCTGGGTTTTCGCTGCTACTGATAGCGAGGCTTTTGCTCAAACGTGCTGTAATCTTAGTGTCGCCTGCCTCATAAAAGGAAGATAATACAAGCTGGGATTCATGCTCAGGAATATCAACATCGACTACTTGTTCGCAAGCGACTGTTGATAGTATAAATATTATAAAAATAAATGGAAAGTATTTCATGTTATAGTTGATTGGGTTAATCAGTTAATTAGGTAATTAGTGGATCAGGTATTTGTGAATATATTTCGCGCAGCGAAACCTCGAACCTAATTGAGGAAAACGAAAAAATAAGCTACCCGTTTGAATTTTTATTTTTCTTATATGTTTCACTAAATTCTCCTTATCCCGAAAGCATTCGTGACGCGTCAAATTTAGCCAAACATGTAAAAAAAATAACTGCTTCATTTGGGGTAGCTTATTTTCTTCGTCCTCCCTTGACTAATTACTCAATTGACCAATTAACTAATTTTAAAATTTAAAATTCAAATCCCCAGCTAAATGAAGGAATAATAGGGAAAATGCTAAGTTGTTTAAATACTTGTTTTCCTCCATATCCCCCTGTTTCGGGGTTGAATGAGACTGCACGGGTAGAGTAAATGAAAAACGGATTTTTTCGATTATAAAGATTGTAGGCACCAATCGTAAATTTGCGTTTGTAGCGTTTTTTCTGTTTTTTAAAATCTATTCCAACATCAAATCGGTGATAAGAATTCATACGGAATGAATTTTTTCCAGAAGGGCGTTCTACCTGCGCAGTAAAAGTGAATTCAGAACTATAGGGTATATAAATTTCTGATTTTGAGACTGGTAGTGTGATGCTATTGCCCGTGCCGTAGACCCACGTAGCAGAGGCGGAAATGCGGTCAGTAAAATCGTGAATGACGACGGCAGAAATATCGTGCCGTCGGTCGTATTTGAAGGGATAGACGCGCCCGCCATTGATGTTTTCAAATTGTCGATTATTCCATGCAAGCGTGTAACCGACCCAACCTGTTGTTTGCCCTTTCTTTTTTTGTACGAAAAATTCCAAACCGTAAGATTTACCTTCGCCCTGTTCGATTTTGTCTTGCCAATCTCCAAAATCAGTAAAACTCGCGCCTTCTTTATACGAAATCAAGTTGGTCATTTTCTTATAATAACCCTCTACACTAAATTCAAATTTATCATTAAAAGTCTTGGCTACACCCAGTGCCGCTTGCCACGATTGCTCTGGCGCGACCCGCTCCGTAGAAGGCAACCAAAGATCTATCGGCAGCCCGATTCCCTCATTGGTCAGCAGGTGAAGATACTGCGTCATGGTCGCATAGGAGGCTTTGATTGCCAAATCGCCGGGCAGTAAATAGCGCAAGCCTACACGCGGTTGTAAGGATGTATAGGTCTCACCATTGACCACAAACGCAGAAGCATGTACACCTATATTTGCTTTGAAACTTTGGCCTATCGTAATTTCATCTTCTACATAAACCGCATAATCCATTGAGGTCTCATTAGCAGAACCAACCAGCGTATCCAATGAATATCCTTGCTCTCCTTGCTCACTATAATTGAATGCGCCAGGCTTAAAAGTATGATGTGTTGCACTCCCTCCAAAACGAATATGATTAGAAGGGTTGGGCAGATAATCAAAATCTATTTTCGCACCCAAATCTTCGATGCCAGAAAAGTATCTTGCACCAGAAGCCATATCGTAAATCACTTCGCTATTTTCAGTAATTCTTTCGTTGTATTCTATATTAGTTAAGAGGTTGTAGCGACTGTATGTAGCGGAGATGTTACTGAACAATTTATTATTAAACAGGTGATTATATCGAAGTGCGGAGGTGATATTTCCCCAATTCAAACTTGATTTTAGCTTAAATCCGGACTCACCTTCTTCTCCATCCACAGAATAATCAGCTTTATCATTTACTTTAAAACTAAATCTATCGTCACCTGCATAGATACTTGCATACAAGCGGTCTTTTTCGCTGAATTTGTGGTTGATTTTTGCATTTATATCATAAAAATAATAACCGCCGTTGAAGTCTCCATTTTCGTTCTTTGCAGAGGCAGCCGCAATGAAAGGTTTTGCCAACAAATCCAAATAAGTACGCCTTGCCGAAACGATAAACGAAGTACGGTCTTTCCAAATCGGACCTTCCAGCGTCAGGCGCGAAGAAATTAGCCCGATACTACCCGTTCCTTTAAATTCCTTCATGTTGCCCTCCTTCATATTTATTTCCAAAATAGACGACAAACGCCCCCCAAATCGCGCCGGATAACCGCCTTTGGTCAGCGTCACACTTTTGACCGCATCGGCATTAAAAACAGAGAAAAAACCGAAGAGGTGAGATACGTTGTAAACAGGTACGCCATCCAACAAAATCAAGTTTTGGTCGGGACTACCGCCGCGCACATACAAGCCACTCGTACCCTCACCGCCCGACTGTACGCCAGGCAATAATTGCATTGATTTGAGTATATCTACTTCGCCGAGTAGGGCAGGGAGTTTCTTGATTTGTTCGACAGGAACGGAGACTTGACTCATCTGTGCTTTTTGCTCCACACGCTCGTATTTGTCAGTGGTTACGACGACTTCCTCCAGGTCCGAACCTACGCCGAGCGCGAAATTCATCGCTATATCCTTATCGAGATACATCCTAAAATACTTCGTCTCGTAGCCCACATAAGATACCGCTAAATAGATAGAATCTTTGGGCAAAGTAAGGCTAAAAAAGCCGTAGAGATTGGCTGTCGTTCCTTTACCTTTTTCGGGGTCAAACACGTTGGCAGCAATGAGCTTTTCGCCCGTATTGGCATCCTCTACATAGCCGCTAATCGTGTACCGCTCTTGCTGCTGCGCTTCGGCGTTGCTACACCAAAGCCACGCAAATGCGAGTAGAAGATAATTGAATTGCTTCATAGTTAATATAATGATTAATGTATAATGATTGTGTACAATGATTAATGTATAATGTATAATGTATAATGTATAATGATAGCGAAAAGCCATTTTAATAATACATAATATATTGTCTTTTAGACTTTCGGGTAGTTTAGGGAAGAGGAAGAAAATAATCTACCCCAAATGAAGAAGTTATTTTTTTTATATGTTTGGCTAAGTGAAAGAAATTAAATAAATTGTTCCATAATGTTAATTCACTCGCTTACCCGTTTCAAAATGAACAACTTGCGCTTCGGGAAAACGTGTAAGAATATTTCTATCCATGAAGGTAGCCGCTTGTATTTGATTACGAAAATCACCTATCAGATAAAGGTATTCGCCTACCATAGTTTGCTGCACTGTCACAAAGGCAAACTCACGGAAAATCTCATGTGTTTTCGGTAACGGACTCGGCGCACCCATCAACTGTATTTTGTAACCGGTATAATCTGCTGGCAATTTGATAGCACCTCTGCCTTCCGAAGCGACTACACGCGGCTTGCTTGGTGGTACTACTGGTTTGGTAACGGGTTTGGCGTCGGCATCAGTGATGGGAGCAGGAGGGTTTGGGGTCGTCGTTTCTGCCTTCTGACGTGGTGCAGGAAGCGTCACTTTATCTTTCCCTTCCGTCGTTTTTTCTGCGACTTCTTCTATCGTTTTTTCCACTTCCATACTACGTGTTGATGGATAAGTAACAACGGTTTCTGCTTGCTCTACTGCCTTTTCTACTACTACTGGAGTTTCTGTACGGGTACTACGCGGTGTAGGCAATGTTGTATTTGGAGCCGCTTGCCCTTTACCGAGTGAAGGCTTTTCGACAGACCTCATAGGAGCTTCCGGCTTTTCAAATTCGCCTTTTTTGACGACTTCTTCCGTGCTTGTTCGCCCTGTTGGTTTTGGCAATTTAACATCTATCGGCACCTGAATTATTTCGCCCTCGCCACGCATAATACGCTCACGCTCGGCTGCACTCAAGCTTGTCTGTGGAGTCGTTGGTGCGGTTGCTTGTGGGGTCGTAGTTTGTGGTGGTGTTGGGGTGGGTGTTTTCGGTATTGGAGCATCAATAGGCACTTGAATCACTTCGCCTTCTCCGCGCATTATTTTTTCCCATTCTGCCGCATCCGTTGCCGCTTTATCTGTTTGTGCTTTGCCTTTGGCTACATCGTCAGCTACTTCTTTTGGCGGAAAACCACCTTTAGGAACTTGAATCACAGAACCTTCTAACTCTGCCAGAATCTCGTCCATACTTTGTTCCATCATCGAACTCGCCAATGAACCTTGGTTTTCTTCATCTATCTTAAACACTTCCAGCACCTTAAATTCGGTACGGCGATTTTGTGCGTGTTGGTCCTCCGTACATTTCTGTGCGGGTGTTTTAGCTTTGTTGCAATCACAGTCTTTGAGCTTAAGATTCGATTCGCCATAGCCTTTATAACTAAGGCGACGCGGTGCGATTTTAGCTTTATTGACGAGGTATTCTACCGCCGATTTCGCTCTTTTTTCTGACAAAAGCTGATTGGATGCCTGCAAATCACGACAGTCAGTATGTGCACCCAATTCGACAACCAATTGCGGATTATCCTTTAGCAAGCTCGCCAAATTATCCAACTCAGTGGCTGCCGTAGGCGTGATATTCCATTTGCCGAAATCATACAAAATATTATTTACTTCGATGGCTTCGCCAATCACGATACGGCGCATATCAATATTCGCAACGAGCGTACCTGCCGAGTTTTCTGCGGTCAAATTGTCGGAAATACCCGGCTGCACATTGCTCAATCCTTCAAAGCATAATAGGCAACCATTGACATCTACATTCGCCTGAAGGCGTTTGGTATAAAAACCTTCTTTTCGAATCAAAACGATGTATTGATTTCCTTTTTCAAAGGTATGTGAAAAAGTATGTTTTTCGTGCTGGCGCAAAACGAGTTCGGGCTTCTTTGTGGTATTATTATAAATTTCAATGGTCGCACCACGTATCGCGTCCGTAGCATCTACGACTTCGCCGCCTTTGCCTTCCGCCAATGTGGCTTCGAAGATATACCCCGGTGATCTTTCCATTGGAATTTTGACATAAACCTTATCGGTCGCAGTTTTACCTTTGGTCGTCACTGCGATTTCTTTCCCCTTAAAACCGCCCTTACTTGCTACAAAACGGTAGTCCATTCCAGCAGGCAATTGCATTGCAAATTTGCCTTCCATATCCGAAGCAGCATCGCCTTGTGGCTTATCGCCCGCATAAGCTGTTACGATGACTTCGTTGAGATAACCCTGATTATTGGCAGCAAATGCGTAACCTTCTATCGTCACCATTTGCGCCTGTGCGCCGACTATCGCCAACACAAAAACAAATAACAAAATAATTTTTTTCATACTTGAGAGAGGTGAGACCAGAGAGGTGAGACCAGAGAGGTGAGAAAAGAAACGTAAGAAAAGAGACCAGAGAGGTGAGAAAAAAATATTTCTCTTATCTCTTGTCTCACCTCTCTTGTCTCGCGTCTCATATCTCACATCTCTCGTCTATTTAGTAATTTTTTTAACTGATAATAAATTGATGGCATTATCGGTAATGCCATTAACATTGGCACGAAAAAACCGTGCCGTTTCATCATAGTATAAGAAAACAATCGGTGCTTCTTCGACCACAATTCTGTCCATTTGTTGATACAAATTATGGCGTTTGGCATCGTCGTTTTCGTTTAGCGCAGCTTCATACAGCTTATCAAAAGCAACGTTTTTGAAGCGTGTATAGTTGGGTGGTGCGGGGTTTTTGCCATAAAAAAGCGTCATAAAATTCTCTGCATCAGGGTAATCAGCGATCCATGAAGCACGAAAAAAATCGGCTTCACCTTTCGACATCAATTCGCGCAATGTAGCGGATTGCATGAGTTCTATCTTCGTTTTGATGCCCAAATCTTCCCACTGTCGCGCGATAAATTGGCAAATATCCAAATAATCGCTGTTGGTGCGCAATTCTATTTCAGGCATATTTTTCCCGTTGGGAAATCCGGCTTCTGCAAGCAGTTTGGCGGCTTTCGATGGGTTGTAATCGTACCCCTTCACCTTAGACGCATCGAAGGAAGGCAAACCCGCCGGAGCAAAACCCGAAGTTGCGGGGCGTGCCACACCGTTGCGGAGCGTTTGTAGCATTTTTGTACGGTCAAATCCGTAATTAAGGGCTTGTCGTACCTTTTTATGTTGTAAAGGGCTATCGGCTCTTTTGCCCGTAAAATCCATGTTGATACCAAAGTACTCCGAATTGAGAAAAGGCGATTTTTGGTATTGGAGTTTCCCGGCGTGTTCGGGTTTGAGTTCGCCCTTTTCGGTCAGCAATTCATCGGCATAGGAAGATTCTAAACCGGAAATAAAATCCAAATTGCCGTTCATCAATTCGAGGTAAGCCGTATTGCGGTCGGTCATAAAATTGATGCGCACGGCATCTACTTTCGGCATACCCGCTTCAAAATAATTATTGTTTTTTGCTAATAATAACGCCTGATTTTCGAGCCATTTCGTGAATTTAAACGCACCTGTACCAACTGGGTTGGCGCGGAAGTCTTTCCCGTATTTTGCTATCGCTTCTTTTGGAATGATGCTGCAATACTGCATCGAAAATATGCCCAACATCGGACGAAATGGGCGCTTCAATTTCACTTGAAAAGTATTGTCATTTATCGCTTTAAAGGGTTCGCTATCTGCTACGCGGTCTTTAAAAATCCACGCACCGGGCGAGTTGACGGTTTTATCCAAAATACGATTAAAACTATACACGACATCCGCAGCGACCACATTCCTACCTTTTCCATCGGTAAAACATTGATTGTCATGGAAATATACATCGTCTCGCAAACTGAATGTATAGATTAAACCATCGTCGGAAATGTCCCAACTTTTGGCAATCGAAGGTTGTACATTGAGGTTTTTATCGAGCTGTACCAAGCCGTTGTACATGTGGTCAACCGCCCAAATATTCGTCTGACTACGTGCAAATGCCGGGTCAAGCGAAGTGACGGCATTGGGCTGATTGTAGATGAAAATTTGTTTGTCAGAGTTGGTCGTGTCGGTGGAATCGCCTCCGCAAGCTGTTAGTAAAATCCCAAATAACAAGTAACAAATTCCCATTTGAATATGAGCTAAGGTTGGAATTTGGTACTCGGATTTTAGAACTTGCCAGTTGCCTGTAATTTGAATTATATGTTTTAATTTCATTTTTTGTGTATGTTGAAACAGGGCAAAGATACAAAAAACGTAACGTGATTTTGCAAATCGACTATTAGACTTTATTTAGAAATATTTTGTATACAGCTAACATTGTCTTTTTCCGATACTCTTCTCCTATTTTTCGCTCCGTACCGTAGGGTATGCGGCTCAAAATGAGGCTTGATTATCGAAAAAATACAAAATTCCATCCGCACAAAGTATTCCTAAATAAAGTCTTATTGTAAAAGTATTTTTTAAAAACAAGTTAAATTTATATTATTAGGGCGAACGAAAAGTCGCTTTCATAATACGTAATATAGTGATTTTTAGATTTTAAAAAAGCCCACTCGACGGACATTTTCAAAATGTCAAGCGAGACGTACTTATATTTTGATTTAATTTTTTTTTAAATTAAAATATAAGTAATTTTTACTTTGTAAACAATTGGTTGTCATTAAATAGTGAGCAAATACTGTCACCTGACATTTTCAAAATGTCCGCCGAATCAGGCTTCCCCTTCAATTAAAAAAACATATTATGAAAACAACTTTTTATTTATCCTAATGATGTCAATTATTTATACTTAGCCACTTATCTTTTTATTTATAAAAAACCTCCAATGTGTTCCTTTGCTTTGCAACGAATGTTGTTTATATTGCGTTTTAAAATAGTAAACGCTAAATGCTATGCCACTACGAATACCTTTACTTCTGACCATACTCATCATTCTTTCAAGCCTTTCCTTTGCTAAGGCACAGCCTTGTGGTACGGATGAATTGCATCAACAAATACTGCAAATTCACCCCGAATTACATCAATATAAAGAACAGGTCAAACAGGAATACATTGAGTACATCCAAGCTCCAAAAGCGAAGGCGTCCGCCATATACACGATACCTGTCGTAGTGCATGTTGTCCACAACAACGGTAGTGCGAACATCCCCGATGCCCAAGTCATACAAGGCATTGAAGACCTCAACGATGCCTTTGAAAATGTCGGTTATTACGATCAGGGTACGGGCGTAGATGTAGAAATCGAGTTTTGCCTTGCCATACGCGACCCCAATAACAACCCGACTACGGGCATCAACCGCATACAAAGCGATTTGACTTCCTTCGATTATTATACCGAAGATATTGACCTCAAAAATCTAAGTCGTTGGGATCCCACTCAATACCTCACGCCTCTTTCGGAGATAAATTTTGAAAATATAACGATTTGTCCCGGCGATAGTGTTGCGCTTACTGTCAATGACTTTTTTGATACCTTTACATGGACACCCGAAGGCGGATTGAGTTGTAATGATTGCGCTTCTGTCACCGTTCAGCCCCAACAAACGACCGAATATCGCATCATTGGTACGTCTGATTTAGGGTGTATTACTATAGACACTTTTGAGATAAAAATTGGTTTTTGCGGTGCGGAAATTTGTGGTAATGACATTGACGACGATGGCGACGGCTTGATAGATTGCTACGACCCCGACTGCTGCGACCAAGCCATTTGCGCAGATTTTTACTACGATGAATGTCCCGTAGATTGTGAATTTATCCCCGACAATACGCCCTTTCAAATGGAAGAAGAATGGCGGTACGATGCCGGAAATTGGCACTCCTACAACACCGCGATTACTGGCGATATAGATGGCGACGGCATCCCCGAAGTCATCGGAAAAACCGGACCATACACCTTTAGCGGTGACGAACATAATGACCTCCTTGTCATCAATGGACAGACCGGAAATCTCGAAGCGACCATTAGCACGCCTTCCATGAAATGGTCGGTAGATGCCGTCGCGATTGCAGATATAAATCGTAACGGCTTCGCCGAAATTATCATCATTGCTGCGAATGATAATGAAAATGGCGCAAATCAAGGGCATTTACATTGCTACGAATTTGACGGCACACAATATCAGTTATTGTGGATTTCTGACCAAAGTATCGACACCAATTTTAACAATATGCTTTGGAGTCCTTCGATTGCTGATTTTGATGGTGATGGTGATGCGGAAGTCTATGTTGCTCATCAAATTTTCGACGGCATAACGGGCGAATTGCTCGTCACAGGCGGCAATAATAATCGCGGTATCTTAGCCGATGATGCCAAAGTACAAACTGTTGCGGTGGACGTCTTGCCCGATTCGTTTTGTGCCGATTGCGCAGGCTTAGAATTGGTTGCCGGAAATCAGGTGTATTCTGTCACACTCGACCCTGCCAATCCTACGAATAACAGCATGAACGTAGAGGTACAAGCCTCTGGCGCGCGCGATGGCTATGTAGGTATCGCGGATTTGGATAGAGATGGAGATTTGGACGCCGTTATCGTGTACGCACAAGGTACAAATGCCAATGTTTATATCTGGGATATACAAACGCCCAACCAACTCGGCACGACTCATACGTTTAACTCCACCAACTTCGGTATCGTACTCGCTTCGCAACCAAATATCGCCGATATTGATGATAATGGAACACTCGACATCGGTATTTGCGGCGTACAAACTTATCGTTTTCTGACCCTTATTGGCAATTCGCTTGACCTCATGTGGTCCTTTAGCACCTCCGATAATTCAGGCAATACGGGTAGTACGATATTCGACTTTGAAGGCGATGGCGACAAGGAAATTGTATATAGAGACGAAGATGATTTGAGAATATTTGATGCCGCCGGAAACACCTTACTTTCTGTGCCTTGTTCGTCCAGCACTTCGCACGAATATCCTATTATCGTGGATGTAGATGCTGATGGCGAAACGGAATTACTGTGTAGTTGCAATAATCAAGTTCGCGCTTATGGTTCGGCTGCTGCCCCCTGGGTATCAGCACGTTCTGTTTGGAATCAACATTCCTATTTCAATGTCAATATCAATGACGACCTCACCGTTTCGCCCTTCCAACAACAACACCATATCGTAGGTGATAGCATGGTCTTGAATAATTTCCTGACGCAATATTCTAATGTAGAATTTCCTGCTCCCGACGCCGATATTACTGTAGAAAGTACCGAATGTGCCGCCGGTGAATTTAATGTCAGTCTCACGATTTGCAATACGGGCGATAATACACTTTCTTTCGAAACACCGATTACATTCTACGATAATAATCCAACACAAACAGCTGCCAATCCACTTATTACACTCACATTGGGACAAAGCATTGAGATAGACGATTGTTTGACACAAAATTATACCATTCCGGCATTATACAATCAGGAAATATACGTCATTGTAAATGATGACGCTTCGCTGAATCCTGTTTTTAGTTTGGAAAATGATTTTCCTGTAACGGCTATCGCCGAATGTGATTTTACGAATAATATTGATAATTTTATCATTCCATTGAATGCGCCTACTTTGAATTTGGGGGTAGATACGACCGTCTGTAATGGCGAAATGATAACGCTAGATGCAGGTAGCGATTTTACTACTTACGAATGGCAGGATGGCTCTATGGATGCTACATTTACAACCATGAATGCGGGTGTATATTCGGTTACAGTAACTGACGAATGTGGTAATACACAATCGGATGAAGTCATAATTATCCTTGAGGAATGTTGCGAATTAGCGATTAGTACAATTGTATTTAACATTGATTGTGCGAATGAATTTGGCAGCATCATAACGATGACTACCGACGGTCTAATGCCCTACACTTACCTCTGGAGCAATGGCGCAGAAACGCCCGATATTTCCAATTTGCCGATAGGCACATACAGCGTCACCGTCACGGACAATGAAGCCTGTACCGCCACTGCCACGACCGAAATTACTTCCCTAATTTCCCAATTAAATATCAGCGCAAACGAAGACACACTATGCCTCGGCGAAAGCGCGACCCTCACCGCAACAGGCGCAGATTACTACGAATGGACGCCCACAACGGGACTCAACAATCCCAACATCCCCGACCCAACCGCCAATCCAAACACCACGACCACCTACACGGTCACAGGCTACACGCGCACTCAAAACCTCATTTTTAATGGCGATTTTGAGCAAGGCAATACAGGTTTTACCAGCGAATATAATGTCGATAACATCCCCAATGACGCCAATTTGCTTGAAGGGGAATATTCCGTTGGCAGTTCTCCGACCTTCATACACAGCTACTTGAGCAATTGCGGTGACCATACCACAGACACAACTAATATGATGGTTGTCAATGCCGCAACTGCACCCAAAGAAAAAATTTGGTGCCAAACGGTCAACGTTGCGCCCAATACATATTACGATTTCTCTACATGGGTTGCGAGTGTATTTCCTGCAAGTCCCGCGATTCTTCAATTTTCCATCAACGACGAACTACTCGGTCCGACATTCACGCCGACAGGTACAACCTGTATCTGGCAAGAATTTAATGAAATCTGGAATTCCGGTACAAATACCTCCGCAGAGATTTGTATTGTCAATCAAAATACCGTTAGCTTTGGCAATGATTTGGCTTTGGACGATATTGCATTTTCGACATTATGTACAGCTACTGAAGACATCACTATTTATAGGTCTAATGTGACGGCGATGGTGACGAATGTCAGCGAATTGGCTTGTACAGATTTACCCTGCACAGGTACGGCTACGGCAGTCGGTAGCGGCGGTTTTATTCAAAATGATTATACCTACGAATGGAGCGATGGACAGACCACAGCTACCGCCACCGACCTATGCGTTGGTACACACACTGTCACCCTCACAGATGATGCGGGTTGTGCCGTAGTTGTTGAGACAGAAGTGACGCAAGACCCGACATTTACGATTCAAAGCAATATTCTTAATCAAGCGGCTTGTTCGGATGTATGCAATGGCAGCGCATCTGTAATGCCTGTAGGCGGCACAATGCCTTTTACTTACCTTTGGAGTACAGGCGCGACCACCGCAACCGCCGACCTACTTTGTGAAGGTATCAATTCCGTAACTATCACGGATGCCGATGGCTGTATTAATTTTGCCGAAATCAATATCGTACCTGACGAACTATTTGATATTCAAGTCGATATAAACGTTACGCCTACTTGCTCGGGCGTATGCAACGCTAGCGCATCTGCAACGCCCACGGGCGGCACGATGCCCCTTACCTACCTCTGGAGCAATGGCGAAAGTACCCCAACTGCCAACATGCTTTGTGAAGGTATAAATTCTGTAACTATTACGGATATTGATGGTTGCGAAAACACTGCCGAAATCAATCTTATCGCTGACGAAACATTCGACATTCAAACCAATATAATTTCACAAGTCACCTGTTCGGGAATCTGCAATGGAAGTGCGTCTGCAACACCTGCGGGCGGCGATATGCCCTTCACTTACACTTGGGACAATGGTGCGAATACTGAAACCATAACCAACCTTTGTGCAGGAAATTATGCCGTAACCATCACCGATACAAATGGCTGTCAAAATACTGCCCAAATTACCATTAATGACAATGCCACTTTGATGTTTGAAAACACTAGCTCTACGCCTGTTTCCTGCTTTGGTGGCAATGACGGGACAGCATCCGCAAGCGCGACGGGTGGCATTCCACCTTATACCTACACATGGTCAAATGGCGAAATGACCGAGACGATTAGCGACCTCGCGGCAGGAGTTTATACGGTGGTGATTACAGATGCGAGTGGCTGTCCCCTGCCGCCTGTCAACATTACTATAACAGAGCCGCTCAACACCCTCAGTATCGAAATCGAAGCCACTGACCCGACTTGCAATGGCTTGAGTGACGGCTTTGCCACTGCCCTCCCCGAAGGCGGTACGCCAATCTATAGCTACCAATGGAGCAATGGCAGCACTGCCCAAACCGCCCTCAATCTCCTAGCCAACGACTACACCGTAACCGTCAGCGATGTCAATGGTTGCACCATGACTGCCGCCATTTCACTCATTGACCCACTGCCGATTCTTGCCGATATTAGTACGGAAGATGTGGTGTGTTTTGGCAATGAAATGGGGACAATAATGATAGAAAATCCTTCCGGCGGACTGTCGCCTTATGTATATTCTTTGGATGGAGAAAATTATATGGTGTCCAATTTCTTTACAGGACTCGCGGCGGGTGCGTACAGCGTACACGTACAAGATGCCCAAGGTTGTGTCGGTGTTTTTGATGCGCTCATCGTGCAGCCGCCCGAATTGTTGGTTGATTTAGGGGCTGATATTACGGTCGAATTGAGCGATAGTACGCAGCTTTTTGCTCAACCCAATTCGACGGATTCGCTCTCGTATGCGTGGAGTCCGCCCAATGGTTTGAGCTGTATTGATTGCCCCGACCCTATTGTAAACATCTTGGATTCAGAGACTTACAATGTTATAATTACTGACGAAGACGGCTGCACCGCTGCCGATGAGGTTACAATTACGATTGATAAAACCAGAAATATATTTATCCCCAACGTATTTTCACCAAATAATGATGGGACGAATGATATTTTTATGATTTATCGCGGAAAAGGCGTGGTTGGTGTATTGGAATTGAAAATATATGACCGTTGGGGCGAGTTGGTTTTTGAAAATTACGAGTTCTCTACCGATGACCCAGCGACGGGTTGGGACGGCTCATTTAGAGGACAGACTATCAATCCTGCCGTGTTTGTTTATCATACGAAAATTGAGTTTTTTGATGGGGTGATTATTCCTTATGTCGGGGATGTGACTTTGGTGCGGTAAAAGTCGTTTCGTCGAAAACTGTAGAACGATGCTTCCAACTCGTTCCGCATTAGGACGCATACTATCGCAAACACGGGCTGGAAGCACCGTGCTACGGGGCGTGCGAACGCACTATGGTTTCCGACCTATCGCCATGACAGATGTCCCCGAAAATGGTTTTTTGAGCAACTTCAGTTCCGCTTTCATAATTCGTTTGAATAAGGAATTGATACCCTCGCTGGGTGGCTTAAAACCATTTTTCGCGACATCAGTACGCGGACGCAGGGTGAGTAATATTTTTCGCGCCACAAGTGCAGGTAACATCGAAAAACCCCAATATCCAACTTGAATATCTGTCAAGCCCGCTTCGCGGAATAGGTCGTGCAGCATCTTTTTAGTGTACCGTCGCTGATGTCCCAATACCGTATCATAGCGACTGTAAAGTCCTTGATATGCCGGAACATTCACCGCAACCAAGCCGCCGGATTTGACATGAAATAGTGAACTACACAAAAACTCCAAATCATCGGTGATATGCTCCACCACATCAAATAATATCAAGCCATCGTAGCGGTTTTCAAAGGTTTTTTCTTGTTGAAAAATATTATAACAAAATAATTCGCCTTTATTATTTTCTATTTTATTTAATGCGTATTCATTTAAATCACAACCATCTACAAGGCTATTAAACTCCGCTTCTATTTGATTTATCATCAAACCATGCCCACAGCCAATTTCAAAAAAATGCTTATTCGTCAGTTCCGATTCTCCTACAAATGATTTGAAAAATTCATATCGCCACTGCACCCAAAAATGCTCCGGGTTGGCTATTTCAAACCACTCGTCTTCCATCGAAACCGCCTCCGGTTGGGTGAGATATTTGATATTTGACATCTGTTTTGTGATTGGTTTATAAAGTTTATTGAGTTTGCAAAGTTTATGGAGTTGATAAGGTTTATTGAGTGCATAGAGTTAGTAAGCCTTATAAACTCAATGAACTTTATAAACTCTGTAAACTTTACAAACTCAATAAACCTTATAAACTCAATAAACTACTTATCTTTGCACGAAGATAATCATTCTTAAACAGAAATTTCAAACGATAATGCACGATAAATTATTAGACATCCTCAATACCACGATGACGGGTGTGGGAATGGATGCCCTCGAAAGCCTCGACGCCAATGCCGACCTCCGCGACGACCTTCAAATCGACTCCATCACACTCGCCGAATTGACGGTGAATATCGACGAAGCATTCAACAGCGACATCAATGCAGAAGGACAAGTCGGCACAGTGGGCGATATTTTAAAACAATTGGAGAAGTAAAAATAGTCCATAGTTGATAGTCCATAGTCCATAGCCGAACGCCAGACAATTTCGCGCTAAAACGGCGGACTGCGGACTGATAGACTGCCGACCACAACAATTATGAAGACGAATTTTGTTATCAATATGCCTCAAATGGCAGTCGAAGCCCTTTCGGAAAACTGGCTTTTTAAGGAATTGGGAAATCTGCATTGGGAGATGATTTGCGATGGACTGCATACCAAGTCATTTGACCTTAAAAACGATACGGGCGACCGCCTATATGCCACCTTTGTACGGATACGTATACGCTGCGAAGGTTCGCTCAAATCGTTTCGGGAAAATGACGATGTGGCACTCTCTGGCAAGATGAGCCGCTTTGGTAACAGCATGTATTTCAGTGAGATAGCCTTTGAATCTGCGAATAGCAAAATCGAAGCCGAGCTGATGACGACCTTTTCCATACGCGATGCGACGGACAATACACGCCTTGCGAAAAGCGAACCCGATGTAACTCTCAATGAGGTCGAAAAACTCAAAAAATTCCCTGCCTTTGGCAATGAATACCGCTTGGTAAAAAAGCAGGTTTTGAAGGAGTTGAAATGTGGAGGTTTCACTTTCGATATTGATAAACATACTATATTTGAAACAGAATATGAACTGAATCCTTTTTATGATTTGAATGGCGTTAATTTGCTTTATTTTGCGGCGTATCCTATCATTAATGATGTCTGCGAAGCACGGTATTTTAACGATGAATATAGTAAGGAACGTTGGGAACAAAATTATTATACCGCCTACAAAGATGTCTTGTATTATGCAAATTGTAATCTCGATGACAGCATTATTTATCAAATGAATTATCACGAAGTCAGCGAGCATAATGATAATGATATGCTCATCAGCAGCGTACTCCGCCGCAAGAGCGACGGGGCGATTATTGCACGGATTTTTAGTGTAAAAAGGAAATTTCGTTGACTCGTTATTCGTTCATTCGTGATTCGTTTATTTGTGATTCTTCATTCAAAATTCAAAATTAATCTTATATGAAAAATACCATCCTTTTCACATTTGCCCTCGCCTTAATTTTGTGTTTTGCCTGCAATGATGCTTCCAAAAACACCTCCGCTACTGCCGACCTTATTCTGCTGAATGGCAATATCATTACACTGAATGAAAAGCAGCCCAAAGCGGAGGCGATTGCCATCGGTAATGGACGTATTCAATACATCGGTACGGCTGCCGAAGCAGAAAAATTTGCCGGAGGCGACACCAAAAAAATTGATCTAAAAGGCAGTACCGCAATACCGGGATTCATTGAAGGACACGGGCATTTTTCGGGCTTGGGATATAGTTTGATTCGGTTGAATCTGATGAAAACAAAAAACTGGGATGAAATCGTGGCAATGGTCGCTGAAAAGGTAAAGGACGCCCAACCCGGCGAATGGATTGACGGACGCGGCTGGCATCAGGAAAAGTGGGACAAACCACTCAAACGCGACGTGGAAGGTTACCCGTTTCATGATGATTTGAGCGCGATTTCGCCAGACAATCCAGTCTTGCTGCGTCATGCAAGCGGTCACTCTGCCTATGCCAATGCTAAAGCGATGGAACTCGCGGGCATCACCACCGAGACACCCGCACCCACAGGCGGACACATCGTGCGCGATGCCTCGGGCGCAGCAATCGGCGCATTCGAGGAACGAGCAATGGACGCACTCTACGCTGCTTACGAGGAGTATAGAAGTGGATTGAGCGAAGAGGAAAAACTCGCCGAATGGTACGAAGCAGTCGAAGTCGCGCAGCGCGAATGTTTGGCGAAAGGCATCACGTCTTTTCAGGATGCAGGCGCGAGTTTTGAGGAGATAGAACGCTATACGCAACTCGCCAAAGATGGCAAATTTGACCTGCGCTTGTGGGCGATGTTGCGCCTACCGTATGAGGAGATGAAAGGCAATTTCAGTGGCTTCCCGATTTTGGATGCTGGTGATGGTTTTTTTACCTGTCGCGCTATCAAATCGCAGGTCGATGGCGCACTCGGCGCACGCGGCGCATGGCTACTGGAACCGTATCACGATAAGCCCGGTTTTTTGGGGCAAAATACAACCACAATCAAAGAAGTCACCAACGTTGCCGACCTCGCCATTCAACACAATATGCAGCTCTGTGTACACGCGATAGGCGACCGAGCCAACCGCGAAGTACTGGATATTTTCAGACAAGCTTTTGAGAAAAACCCCAATAAAAAAGACTTACGCTGGCGTATCGAACACGCACAACACGTTGATGTGGAAGATATTCCGCGCTTTGCAGACTTGGGCGTGATTGCTTCGATGCAGGGGATTCACTGCACGTCGGACGCACCCTTCGTAGAGAAGCGACTCGGCGAACACCGCGCCAAACATGAAGCCTATCCCTGGCGTAGTTTTATTGATGCAGGCGCACTCGTCACTAATGGTACGGACGCCCCCGTAGAGGATGTTGACCCGATAGAAAGTTATTACGCTTCCGTGACTCGCAAGCGTGCAGATACCGGCATGGAGTTTTTCCCAGAACAAAGTATGACACGTATCGAAGCCCTTTATTCGTATACGCTAAATTGCGCTTTTGCCGCTTTTCAAGAACGCGATAAAGGTTCGCTGGAAGTCGGTAAAATGGGAGATGTTACGGTGCTTTCTAAGGATATTTTGACAGTGGCAGATGGGGAGATTATGGATATGGAAATACTTTATACTATCGTGAATGGGGAGGTGAAGTATTCGGGGATTTGATTTTTACCCAACGTCATCGTAGAGCAAATTCATGAATTTGCTCTACGATGAGGGCAATATTCGGAAGTTTTTGATGGTGCATGCCTTTTGTATTTTAAAACAAAAAAACCATACAATATACTCAATACCGTTTTTTTTTGATAATTAGATTTTAATAAATTCAAAAGAAAGCTCTATAAGCGCAAGTGAGGGCGATTTTGGAACAGGAGAATAGCGACGAAAACTGACCTACTCAAAATACTTAAAATCCTCTACCAACATTCTATAAATCTCATTACGTACTCCGCTTGTAAGGCGCGTAATTTCCTCAAAATGTACAAGTAATTCGCCGTCACCATTGATTTGAGCGTATTTTTTGATTTGAATAAGCCCCGAATACGGTGTAAGAAAATCAGCGTAATCGAAATATTTAAAATACGGTTCGTCGTGCAGCCCGATATTACGCAAAACATTTCCCTTACAATACTTCACATTCCAAGTCTTATACAATGCTGTAATCTTATCTACCAAGTCAATTGGAATCTTATGTTTTTGAATATAAGGCAAAAGCGTGGTTGCCCAAAATGCCTCTTGATTAGTCGGACATAGCGGATTATCTACAAAGACTTCCGGCGCACCTTTCACCGGATTGTCCGCTTCAAATTTTGTTACCACACAACGGTTTTCAGCTAAAGCAAACGCAAAGCACAGGCTGTAAAATTTTGCTTTCAAATTAGGTTTAATTTCAGGCATCCATAAATCAAACTGATTCGCCCACATCGGATATTTACCATTACTTGATTTGGCGATGCAAAACCAAGTGAAAGCTGCCTTTGCAGATTCAATGTCGTAAGCGCAGTAGCTGCGGTTATCTGTTGGTCCGTTGAATAGTTTTACCTTGTTAATGCCCTTGAAATCACTGTCTAGTCGAAACCATACTCTATCAGGATTATTTGACATTCTATTGCATGTATCTATCCTCAATCTCACAGGTGTTACATCATCCATGAAACCAATATATTCACCATTTACGAAACCATGTGGTGCTTTTATTTTTGTATGGCGTTCATCATTTAATGGAAACCCACTAACTATTTTAACATCATTCTCGTCTTTCGTTTTATTACGGTACGCATTATATCTCGGTTGCGGTATAAATTTACCTTTTCTTTCTATCAAGGGCATCATACCTTTTATATGAGTGTTCTTTGATGAAAAATTTATAGTTTTTGTTCGTCTATATATTTTCTTTAATTGTTTATTAATTTCTTTATCAGGCATTAACCAATTCACAGAATTGTTTAAATCTTTAGCTTTAAGTTCTGTAAAATCTTTAACCTTGACCATATTTCGGTTTTTATTTTCCTTATAATTATATTGCCAAATGGTAAACGCGAGGGGCCACTTTCCGCCAACTTTAAAGAACTCTTTACTATTGGTAATGAAGCCATTAATATATTTAAAATACCTGTCAAACTCCTCACGAAACGGAATGTAAGTCTTGCGTGGGATTAGCCATGAAGTAGGTGTAAAGACCATTATCATAGGTTTAAAGTCGGGGTTTTGTTCTACTTGAAGTTTTGCAATATTCACCATTTGCCCTAAGAAAGCCAAATAACGTTCTTTACCGGCATCCTTTCCTGTCAATTCAATAATAGAGTCGTGTATAAGGTAATTCGCATCTACGCCCTCACGTACTTTTTTATTTTCATCGGTGTTTTTATACGGTGGGTTGACGATGAAAGCCAACGGTTTATTGAGTTGTTTCATTTGCTCTTGCATCGCTTTCGTCAATTCATCTAAATAGTTTTGTGCGGATTTATCTAAAAAATTCAACCCAACTCCGTCGGACACCTTCGGTACGATAGTAAACCCTTCATGTATTTGGTCTTCATCCAATTTCATCCGCCGTTCAATTACCTTCAGTAAATCAATTTGTAATTCTGAGATAATTTTGTGCTTCAAAAGCCCTTTTGAATTAGTAACGAGATTTCCCGAACCACCTGCCGGGTCAATGATAATATAGTCATTGGCGAGATTGTCGCGTGAATAATATTTGATAAACCAATGAGCAAATTTACTCAAATTCTCATCCGTAAAGAAAATTCCGTGCTGTTTGGCATATTCGGGGTCAAGCCTCGAAATGACCTCATCAAAGCGACTGAAATAGTAATCTTCCGTCAATCCCGACCCTTCATTTGTAAAAACATAATGTCGCTCAACAAACTTCTTAAAATCCTTGTATAGTTTGTCTGATACTTGCAACGGTTCACTGAAAAATAAACTATTCTTACCTAACAATCTCACCTCACCATTATCATTTTGGGTTATTTTAGACGTGACATCCCAACCACCAATTATATCATAAAAACCATGAATCGCATCTAGTGGAGTTTGAAAAAAACGCTCCATTTGCTCTATTTTTTCAATAAAATTTAGAGTGTCAATCTGAAATCTTTGAGTATCTAAATTCGTGATAATCTTTTGAAATTGAGCAAGATGTAAGGCTATTTTAGGTAAGAACAAGCCAAAATCCGAAGGAGTGATTTTAAAAACTGCCTTTCCCAAAATCTTTGCTCGAAGTTCTTTACTCGTAGCTTTTGCATTTTCCTTTCCTACCGAACTTGGAGCTTGTAAGGGATTAGAACGATTAGCCATACCAAAGGCTTCTTCGGGAAGGGTATCTAATCGCCACAGGCAGAGTGTTTGCGATGCCATTACGCCAAAGGCAGTGAATGTTAAACCTTTTTTTCGGTAATGTAATGCTTGATAAAAGCCCTCTAAAAGTTGCCTTCCACTTGTTTTGAGTTCTATTAATAACTCACCATCAATATAAATATCGCCGCCTGCCGCTTGCGATTCTACTTTAAATTTATTCTCAAAAATCTGTTTAAAATATCTGTAAGCGAATGGTCTTTTTGCATCTTCGTTAAATTCACTTTCTAAATATGCTTGTAATTCGCGTGTGCTTTTGCTTTTCATAATCAAAGGATTATATTTTTAGGTTTCAAAATGGAAATAGAACTCTAATGTAAGAAGTTTAAAAATGTAACAAAGCAAAAGAACTAAAATAATGTGAAATTTGGGTAAAGTAAAAAAATGCCACAGTCGCAGGTGCGTACAAATTGGATAAGTTTTTAGCGTTGATGAAGGAGATTTAGTGAGAGTGTTCTTTGGTTCGCGATAAACGTAAAACGATTTTGCAAATCGTCAAGCAGAAACAGGTATCTGCACAGGACGATTTACAAAATCGTTTTACGTTGTGTTAAGGTCATTGTAGAGAAAATTCATGAATTTTCTCTACAATGACGGGTGCGACGGCTAAAGTCGTCGGTACGGTTTTATTTCGGTACACGCGATGAGATACCGTTATTATCAAACC
>ENA-ORXT01002188-ORXT01002188.1-marine-metagenome-genome-assembly--contig:-NODE-2188-length-24059-cov-6.842132_pt1 | contig 24059 bp, 23 predicted proteins | sample MGYA00237868_ERZ511482 | MGnify/ENA metagenome assembly ERZ511482
CGCCACGGGTTCGGGGTGCGGCTGGCGATGAAGACCCGCAACCCGCGCCTCGTGCAGCGGATGCTCGGTCACGCCAGTCTCGAGACCACGGCGATCTACATGGACGTCGTGGGGCGGGAGGCGCGGGACGAGATGGCGCTGACCTGGTGAGGACGCGTCACGTTCTGCGGAACGCTCGTTTAGCGAAATGTAGACCCTCTGGATGGCGAGCTTGACCCCGGGGAGTCGGACGTCGTCCTTCGTCCAGGCTCAGAGCCTTTCCGCGTTCCCCGGCACGATGCTTCTCACGGTACCCAGCAGCCGTCCGCTACCCGCCTCCAGCAGCACCATCGTGCCGCCCCGACGCACCAGCTCCGAGCAGCTGTCCTTCGGGCTGTAGCTCCACACGATGCACGACGCGTCCCCCTTGATGGACCACGTGCCGTCGAGCAGGGCCGACGAGGGCAATCGCGCCATGGCCCGGCCATCGGTGCCGTACCACAGCACGATCTCGCCGCCGCCGTTCGGCTCGGTCAGGTAGACCGAATTGCCGGTCATCAGCGCATCGAGCTGCGCCGCGTTCATGCGCTCGTCGGGCACCGTCGCCGGCTCCGTTGCACCGAGCATCGATGTCATCAGAAGCGCTCCGAGAATCCCAGGCAAAGATGCGGCGAGACCGACACGCCGGCTCAAGGCTCGACGACGATCTTGCCGAACACGTCGGATGCCGCCTGTGCGCGCAACGCCTCGCGCGCGCCCTCGAGCCCGAAACGCTCGCCGACGATCGGCACGATGCCGTGCTCGTCGACGAACGCCGACAGCGCGGCGTACATCGCGCCGTTGCCGACCATGATCCCGCGCAGGGACTTGCCGAACAGCGCGAAGCCCGGTGCGGGACCGTCCATGTCCATGAGACCGACCATGGCGACCTCGCCAGCGTAGCCGAGAGCGGTCAGAGATTCGTTCACCGTCGCCATGCCGATGGTGTCGACGACCTTGTGCACCCCACCCGTCGCCTCGAGGATCGCTTGCCCCCAGCCGGGGGTAGCCACTCGGTCGATCACGGGGTCCGCGCCGAGCTGCGCGAGCTGCCGGCGGCCGTCGGCGCTGCCGGAGATCGCGCACACCGAGGCGCCGGCTGCCCGTGCAAGCTGCAGCGCGAACGTCGCGACGCTGCCGCTGCCCGTGACCAGGACGTGTTCCCCGGACTGCACCGGGTGCTCGCCGAACAGCCCGTTCCAGGCCGTCACGGCCGCGCACGGCAGGCACGCAGCCTCTGCGAGCGAAAGCGATACCGGTGCGCGCGCGATGCGCGTCGCGTCGGCCACGACGAACTCCGCAAGGGTGCCGTTCTCGTCGAGCGCGCCGAGGCCCATGCCCACATCGACGGGCGGAGCGCCGTCCTGCCAGCCCTTGAAGTGCAGGTTCACGACCTTGTCGCCGACGCTCCACGCCGTGACGCCTTCACCGACAGCGTCCACCGTGCCCGACATGTCCGAGCACGGCACGATGTTCGCGCCCGGCATCCGTCCGAAGGGTCCGGCGATGACCATCAGGTCGCGCGCGTTCAACGACACGGCCTCGACCTTCACGCGCACCTCGCCCGGACCGGGCTCGGGCAGCTCGACCTCCTCGAGCACGAGACCGTCGACATCTGTCACGTCGGCCTTCAGCATCCATCGTTTCATGCGGCTTTCCTCGTGTCGGGTGATGTGCTGGCCAGCGCGCTCAGCGCTCGTTCCAGCCGGTGACGGCGTGCCCACCGAAGACCATGCGACGTACCGACGCGGACGCCAGCGTGTCCGTGAAGCCCGGCGCGTTCGCGCTCGCCTCGTCGAGCGCCGCCGTCTGCGCCTGCGTGAGCGCGACGTCGAGGGCCGCCAGGTTGTCCTCGAGCTGCGAGACCTTGCTCGCACCGACGAGCGTCGAGCCGACACCGGGTCGCACGGCAAGCCAGGCGAGGGCGACCTGTGCGCACGGACGTTCCCGCTCGGCCGCGACGCGCTTCAGCACCTCGAGAGCCGCCCAGTTGCGGTCGGTGAACTTCGAGTCACCGAACGGGTTCGCGCCGCTGAGCCTGCCGGTGTCGGCGGTGTCGTCACGCGCGTACTTGCCGGTCAGGAAGCCGCCTGCGAGCGGGCTCCAGGGCACCACGGCCAAGCCGGCATCGAGCGCGGCCGGCACGTGCTCGCGCTCGACGTCGCGTGCGACGAGCGAGTACTCGACCTGCACCGCGATCGGTCCTGGCACGCCGCGCTCGGCGGCGATGGTCGCCGCCTTGGTCGCCACCCAGGCCGGCATGTCGGAGAGCCCGTAGTAGCGGATCTTGCCGGTCCGCACGAGGTCTCCGAGCGTCTGCACGATCTCCTCGACCGGGGTGACGCCGTCCCACACGTGCATCCAATACAGGTCGATCCAGTCGGTGCCGAGGCGCCTCAGCGAGCCCTCGAGTGCACGGTGGACGTTCTTCGCACCGCAGCCGCCTGCATTCGGGTTCGCGGAAGAGTTGAAGCCGAACTTGGTCGCGAGGACCATCTCGTGTCTCGAGCCGGAATCGCCGATGAAGCGACCGAGCATCGACTCGCTCTCCCCGCCGGCGTAGACGTCGGCGGTGTCCAGGAAGTTGCCACCGGCCTCGCGGTAGGCGTCGAACAGCGCGCGCGAGTTCGTCTCGTCCGCGCCCCAGCCGGGCGTGCCGAACGTCATCGTGCCCAAGCAAAGGGGACTGACGACGAGGCCGGAGCGGCCGAGGGTTCGAAGATCGGTCGGTGACATCGGCGGAGCAAATTTCGTAGCGATCGATATTTAATACTGACCCCCTTGCCCATGCGTGTCAACGAATTCAGTATCGATCGCTATGGATCCAAAGCCGGTAACTGCCCGTCGTCCGCCCGGACGCCCCCGATCGTTTGACCGCGACGCGGCGCTCGAGCGCGCGATGCTCGCGTTCTGGGCCCATGGCTACGAGACCACGTCGATCGCCGAGCTCACTCGCGCGATGGGCATCACCGCGCCGAGCCTCTACACGGCGTTCGGCGACAAGCGCACGCTCTTCTTCGAAGCGCTCGACCGCTACCTCGGCGGCGGCCCCGAGGCGGTCACCCGCGCGATCGACGCCGCACCCGGCGCTCGTGACGCCGCGCGCGACATGCTCGAGCACTCCGCGGTGCTGTTCACCGGACGCGAGACGCCGCGTGGCTGCCTGCTCGCAACTGCCACGGCGAGCTGCTCGGCAGCCTCCGCCGACGTGCAGGAGGCGCTGGCGAGCATTCGCCTGGAGATCGAGGCGCGCCTGCGCACGCGCATCGAGCAGGACGTCGTGGCCGGAGTGCTGCCGCAGAAGACCGATGCCGTCGCGCTGGCGGGACTGACCGCTGCGACCGTGCAGGGACTGTCGAGCCTTGCGCGCGATGGCGCATCACGCGCGAAGCTGTTGGGGGTCGTCAGTGCGGCGATGTCGACTTGGCCGTGAGTACCTCAAGCCCTGGGTATCGGCCGGTCGTACCCTCGTTCGGCGAGCTTCGGCGACCTATCCCCCTGTCACATTCAGCTAAACGACCGTTTAGCTGAATGTGACAGCCACCGGCAGGGCGGTCCGAAACCCCTGAGTTTCGGACACCCGTCGAAGCGGTCGGCTCAGCCGAATACTTTGCCCCAGAATCCGCGCCGCGGCGCCGACTCTGGAGCGGGTAACAGTGCGACGACGCGCTCGGTAAGCGAGGCGATCTGTCGATCGCGCTCGGCGAGCTTGCGCTCCTTGTCTGCCACTTGAGCGCGCTCGGCGTCCACGAGCTCGCGCAGCCAGGTGCGCTCACGCTCGACCGCCTCAAGCTGGGCCATTAACGCGGCCGTCAGCTGAGCGTCAACCGATGCCAACGGTGGCATCAGCGCGTCAGCAGGACGTTCAGTGACGTCAACCGGGGCGTCAATAACCGTGTCAGTGACGTCAGCGTGTGACGCCGCTGGTGACTCCGCCTGGCCCTTGAGCGGCCCGAACACGCGCAGCAGCTCGCTGGTGTCGACCCCATCGTCCGAACGCGACAGGGTGCCCTCGTTGAGTCGGTTGTAGAGCGTGCCGCGCGAGACACCGGCGAGCGCCGCCGCTTCGGTGATGGTCACGATCGCCATGAGTGAGCCCTCCGTCTGTGGTGAAGCGGCCGAGCAGCCGGACAAGCTCAGCGGGATGGGGGTTCGATTCCCCCCGTCAAACCCTGGTTGGGGCTGTGCAATTGGTGCGTCAACTCGGTGTGCACTGACGTCAAGCGTAGGCGTCAGAAGGCGTTCTGCACGCGTTAGGGGCGTCAGTAGCTGTACAGCGCAGTCAAGCACTTGATTTGACAAGAAACGCCTGTCCTGTCTATCAGTGCACGTAAGTGATGTTATGTCACCTGGCGGACCCATAGCCGTCCGCATGTCACCTCGATCGCGCCACGGGCGTGCGCGATGACAATCGAGGCCACGGAGCGCACAACGACCTGCTCGCGTACGTCCCGGCAGAGGTCACCATCCGATAGTTCGAGAGGGGTTGCCCTGCCGGGGGCGTGACTGTCTTCAAGCGACGAAAAACCGTCTCTGAGGGCACTATTATCTGATGTGGGGCAATTGCCGGAAAGAGGGCATTCTGTACCCCAAGCGGTAGACGGGTAGCAAAATCAGCTTCTTGCGTCAGCTTCCAGCACGACGCTGAGGATGGCGAACGTGCGCGAAGCCGAGACTGCCTTCGACCGCAGTCGATTCTGTGAATCTTGCTTCAACTTGCTGTTTCTGCGATCAACGCGTCGCTCATCGTGAGCGTGCGCGGTTCGCGTCGACGAGACGAGGACAAGCTCGGGGTACAAGCATGGCCGAATCCGGCAGTTGTCCCCGGATTGACCCGGGATGAGGAACGCGTTGTCGCGAGCTGTACGGACAGCGCGTCACCGGCGCCGACTGTGTGGGTCGTCCTGCGCGAGGCTGCCGAGCGATCACGCGGCCGCGCGCCGAGGGCGCCGGATCGGTCGATGCCGATTCGGTCGGCGAGGACGAGGTACGTCAGCTTCGATCCGACCGCGCATTTAATGCCTCGGCCACGAACGACACGAAGGCTTCCAACCGGTGCGATTCGGCCAGCGGGTTCAGATAGACGGCGGTGATCGACAGCGGCGGTTCGTCCAGTTGGCCGGGAAGCAACTCGACGAGGCGACCGGCGTCGATGTCGTCATCGACCATGAAGTCGGAGAAGCGCGCCACGCCCAGCCCGTGCAGGACGAGGGGGCGTACCGCCTCGCCGTTGTCGGCATGCGCCGCGGCAGGCAGACGCACTGTCGTCTGCCGGTCACGGAAGCACCAGTCGTTCAGGCGTCTCGGGAAGACGAACCGGACCTGCTCCAGACTCGCCAGATCGTCGACGCTTCGCGGCACGCCGACACGCTCGAGGTAGGCGGGGGAGGCGACCAGGCGCCAGCGCGACGCGCCCAGCCGTCGCTCGCGCCCAGCCGTCGCTGCAGCAGCTCCGAGTCCGGCAGCTCGCCGAGGCGAACGGCGACGTCGAATGCGACTCGATCAGGTTCACCACCGAGTCCGTCATCGTCAACGTGATCTCGATGTCCGGGTATCGCTCGCGAAAGGCGGCCATGCAGGGCGCGATCACGTGCAGGACGAACGGCACGGCCGCACTGACCCGCGAGGGACCACTCGGTGCGCGAGCACTGTCGCCGACGCGATGCAGACCCTCGAAGCCCTCGAGGATGCGTCGCGCCCGGTCGAGCACGTCACGACCCTCGTCGGTCAGCGCGATCGAGCGGGTGGTGCGACGAAGCAGGGTGACGCCCAGCAGCTCCTCCAGCTTCGCCACCGCACGGCTGAGCGTCGAGGGAGCGACGTTCAGGCGCCGCGCCGCGCCGGTGTAGCCGCCGTCCTCGACCACCGCGACGAATGCGGCGAGATCCTTGGCGTGCGGTGATTCTTGTGCGTTTCGCAAAGGTGCGTTCGACCCTGTCCCGTTCCGATTCCGCCGGGCCTTGCCTACCGTCCGGTTCACACTCGTACCGGACGATCGATCCCATGCCCCTCGCACTCTGGGCGCTGACCATCAGCGCCTTCGCCGTCGGAACGACGGAGTTCGTCATCGTGGGCCTGCTGCCCACCATCGCGACCGATCTCGGCGTATCGCTGCCGAGCGCGGGCCTGCTCGTCAGCCTCTACGCCCTCGGCGTCACCATCGGCGCGCCGGTGTTGACGGCGCTGGCGGGCGGCATGCCTCGAAAGCGATTGCTGCTGGCGCTGCTGGTCCTGTTCACCGCGGGCAACCTCTTCGCCGCGTTCGCTCCGGGCTACGAGGCGCTGCTCGTCGCCCGCTTCGCCACCGGTCTCGCGCACGGCGTCTTCTTCGCGATCGCCTCTACGATCGCAACGGGACTCGTGTCGACGGACAAGGAGTCGAGTGCGATCGCGTTGGTCTTCATGGGACTCACGGTCGCGCTGGTCACCGGTGTGCCGCTGGGTACGTGGATCGGGCAGATGTTCGGCTGGCAATCCACGTTCCTCGGTGTGGTGGTGCTGGCGCTGATCGGTCTGGTCACGAGCGCACTGCTGGTACCGTCCGATCTGGAGCAGGAGCCCGCTCCGGGACTGCGCCAGCTGGTGGGGGTGCTGGTCTCGCCGCGGTTGCTGCTCGTCTACGGCATCACCGCCGTCGGCTACGGAGGCAATTTCATCGCATTCACGTACCTTGCACCGATGCTGACCGGCGTCACCGGTCTGAGTGGCGGAGCGGTCAGCCTGGTGATCATGCTCTACGGCGCATCGGTCGCGGCCGGCAACATCGTCGGCGGCAAGCTCGCCGATCGCATGGGTCCGGTCGACGCACTGACATGGATCTTCGGAGGTCTGGCGATCTTGCTGGTGCTGCTGGGCATCGTACTGGAAAGCTCATGGGCCACCATCGCCGTCGTCACGTTCTGGGGCGGTTTCGCGTTCGGCAACGTGCCCCCGCTGCAATCGTACGTGGTGCAGATCGCCCGCGAGGTGGAGCCCGGAGCGGTCGACGTAGCTTCGGGCCTGAACATCGGTGCCTTCAACCTCGGTATCGCCGTAGGCGCTGGCGCGGGCGGGATCGCGGTCGCCACGCTCGGGCTCGGTTCGACGCCGTTCGTGGCCGCCGGTTTCGTGGTCGTCAGCATCGTCCTGACCCGCGTGAGCGGAGCGATGAACGATCGACGTCCGGTGACAAGTGTCGAGTAGGGCTCACGGTCAACGGCGATTCGAACACGGGCAGTCGCCCTGCCCGGTGATTGACAAGGCATGACCGGACCAGGCCACAAGGAACTCGAGGTTCTCACGTCGACGTGTTTTCAGGCGGTGACCGCCGACCAGGGCGCCGACGAGACCTCGGAGGATCGAGTACGGCTCCACGAACGGCCGTCGATCGATGTCCACCCCGTGGAGCGCGGCAACGAGGGGGCGACGCTCGTGGCGCCACCGGACGACGACGGGAATCGGATTCGGCTCTACACGTCCTCCGACACCGATCTCGCCCTCGTCCGCGAGCGCCGTGGTAAGGCCAACCGCCTCGGCTTCGCCGTTCAGCTGTGCCTGCTGCGCTACCCGGGACTGGCGCTGTCCGCCGAACGAGCCATCGACGAGGGACTGATCCGCTGGGTCGTCGAGACCCTGTGGCTCGACGCGGCGACATGGACGGAGTACGCGGTGCGGGACACCACCCGGCGCCAGCACCGCAGCCAGCTGATGGCCTACCTGGGAACGCCGGCGCCGAGGACGACACGCTCGCCGATGCCACCCTCGACGGTGATGGGCTCAGGTTCGCCACCCTCGAGGCGCGCGTGCCGCCTGCCGCGCAGCCGTTGATCAACCGCGTGGCCCGGCTGATGTCGCGGGTCAAGATCACCGACATCCTCACCGACGTGGACGCCTGGACCGACTTCACCCGTCACTTCGTGCACCTCGAAGCACGAGCGACCGGCACCGGACCGCACGCTGCTGCTCTCCGCGCTCCTCGCCGACGGCATCAACCTGGGCGTGGCCAAGATGGCCGAGGAGAGCCCCGACGCGACCTACCAGCAGCTCTCCCGGCTTCAGGCGTGGCACGTGCGCGACGAGACCTGCACCGCAGGCCTCGCCGAGCTCGTCAACGCCCAGCTCGCCAACCCGTTCGCGAGGCTTTGGGGGGATGGCACGAGCTCGTCCTCCGACGGACTCCGGGACCAGGGCGAGGCGAGGAACGCGCTCGCCCGGGCGGTGTTCTTCACCCGGCTCGGGGAGATCCGGGGCCGGAGCTTCGAGCAGCAGCGCTACCGGGCCAGCGGGCTCAACCTCGTGACGGCGGCGATCGTGCTGTGGAACACGGTGTACCTGGAGCGCGTGACGGGCCACCTTCGAGAGCGCGGCGAGGTACCCGGCGAGGCGCTCCGGGCGTGCCTGTCACCGCTCGGGTGGGAGCACATCAACCTGACGGGCGACTACGTGTGGTCGCCAGCCGCCTGGCCGTATCGATCGTGTCCCGGGTCATCGCTCCACGCGTTCGAACACATCGAGTCGATACTCCGACCCGCGCCGCGAGACACGTTCATCACGTTCGATCCGGTGATGGCCGGTCAATTCCCGGGCGAAGCGTTCTGCCGCCTCGCTCCCGCCCAGATCCCTCCCGGTGTCGGTCTCGCCAAGCCAGCACACGGTGATGCAGTGCCCGGCCGGCTCGAGCGCCCGGGCGATTCGGCCGGCCAGCACATCGATCTCGTGCACGTCCAGGAAGTACAGGACCTCGGACAGCACGACGAGATCGAAGATCCCGTCGGGAAACTCTCGTGGCATCTCCGCGACTTCGAACTGCAACCCCGAGACATCGCCGTGGACCCGTCGCGCCTCGTTCACGGCAACGGCCGACACGTCCAGCCCCAGTACCCGGTCGGCACGCTGTCGCAGGACCCTGGAGAGCTCCCCTATGGAGCAACCGATCTCGAGCGCCCGGCGGTAGTGCGAACGGGGCAGGGCGTCCACGGTGGCTGCGTACTTGGCGCGCTCGTAGGCCGAGGTGCGAAAATCCCACGGATCGATGCGCTGCGTGTACAGCGAATCGAAGCGCTGCGCTCGTGGCGACAGGCCGGACCCGTTCGCATTGCCGTCATCGACCCCCTTCACGAGGCACGTCGCCGAATGAACAGCTCGTCGTGCTCGATGAAGTGGCGCTGCATCTCCAGCGGCATGACGAACCCGTCCGGATCGTCGTCGATCAGCGAGGTCGTCTGCGTGCGGTGACAGGCGAGTGCGCGTGCCTTGTTCCCCTGCCACGTCGCCTCGGGCACGAACCGCACCAGTTCGTCCCGGGACCGGTCGATGTCCGTTTCGACGAACCGGCCCCAGACCGGGAACCGCACCACGTTCGCCGTTCCGCCGTCCGGATCCCGAACCGCCTGCCCCAGCGCCTGCGCCAGCCGCGCACCGTCGACGTGGTCCGGATGCGGATCGCCTTCCCAGGTGGTCCAGATGGAGCGCAGGCCACGCCGGCGCATGAGCGTTGCCAGCCGTGCCACGCACGCCGGCATGCCGGGAGAGGAGGGCGTGGTCGATCCCTGATCCGGCCGATCGAGCGTCTCGTGGGTGATGCGACCTTCACCGAGCACGTCCAGCGCCGCCCGGAGTTCCCGCACCCGTTGCGCGGCCACCCGCGCGCGCGGCCAGCGCCGCGAACGTGGGTGCGATCCGGCACCGTCGGTGACCACCACGACATGCGCATCCCGCCCCGCGGCCACCGCGGCGCTCAAGGCCGCACCGCAACCGAGCGTCTCGTCGTCCGGATGGGGCACGAGCACCAGGAGGCCGCCCGGCGCGAGGGCGTCGATCGGCACGGCCGGTGCCAGGGTGGCGGCGCGCAGGAGCGCACCCTCGGCCAGGGGTGTCATGCCGGAATGCCACCGGACGTCGTGCCGGATCGTCGTGCCGCGCTGCGGCTCACCACCAGCTGCCGATGCCGGGACCGGGGAGCGACACCGTGGCCGCGGCACGGTCCAGCTTCGCATCGGGGGCGGCCTGGCGCAGGTAGAAACCCAGATCCCGACGCAACCTCTCCACCGGCCGACCCCGCTCGAAGGCTGCCATGCCCAGCGCCCGCTCGACGAGGGCGAGCAGGTGCGTCGCGGCCGCCTCGACCGACTCCCGCGCCAGCAGCGCGAGCGCCACGGCACGCTCCACCCCGGCCGCATCGGCGGGGTCGACCATCTCCACCTCCAGGGCGGCCCGCTCGACGAAGGTGCGCCCGCCGAGCACCATCGCGGCCGCCCGACCGATCCGGGCGCGCTGGTGCGGATCGGTGTCGCGAGAACGGGACGAGAGCTCCGACACCAGCGTGTCGACCAGTGCCTCCATCGCGCCGACGTGGGCCGCAACGTAGCGCCACACCCCGCCCTCGAACCACGGTTCGCACCGATAGGCATCCGGGACGCCGAGCACGCGCGACACCGGCAGGCGCAACCCGTCGAACCGGTAACTGCCGGAGCGTGTCGCCCGCATGCCGCTCGCCCGCCAGTCCCGGGGGTGCTGGCGAGCCGTGTCGTCCACATCGATGACGAGCAGGCGCGAGGCACCGGTCTCGACCGGATCGGCCACCGGTACCACGGCCAGGCGGACCAGTCCCAGTCCGGAGGTGAAGGCCTTCGCGCCACCGAGGGTCCAGGCGTCATCGTCGGTGGCGACGACCGCGAGTGGGTCGGCAGCCGTGGCGCCCCACACGCCCATCAACGTACCGGCACGCACCCGCTCGCGAACGAGCTCGCACAGCGCCGGCCGTGCGTACCGTTCGACCAGCTTGACCGCGTTCATGTGGCCTTCGTAGAGGCGCGCGAGCGCAAGATCGGTGCGACCGAGCGCGCGCAGCGCATCCGCTGTCGCGAGCACCGCCTCCGCGGCCGCCTCCGTGCCCAGCCCCTGGCCGCCAGCCTGCACGGGCAGGCAGGCCTTCAGCCAACCGGCGGCGGCGAGCCGTGCGACCGCCGGGCCGGGATCGGCCTCCTCGTCGTGATCGCCCGGCGGGCGCAATGCCTCCAGCGAGGCCGGATCGAGCCGATCGAGCAACGGAGCGAGGCGTGCGTTCAAGGCGGTTCCTTCAGCTGTGTGGTGACATTGATCGGGATCGGGATCGGGATCGGGATCGGCGTCGCGGAGCGGAGGGCGGAAGATCGCTGCCGGAATGCTCCTGCGCGACGGGTACCGGATCATCGACCCGGTGCGCACGCACCCGCATCGTCCGGATGCGCTCGAGCAGCTCGTTCGATTGGTGCGGAATGTCGCTCAGGCTCAACCGCCTGCGTGCGGGCTCCAGGACGATCGACTCGAACGTGTCCCACCCGTCGTCGAACCGGTCGCTCCGGGCAAGCCGCGCTGCCAGTGCAGCATCCGCACCGGCATCGATCAACGCAGCGGTACGCGTGTCCGGCCGCGGCCACGCCCGCCTCAGGCGCGCCCGGATCGCCAGGCGCGCGTGCAGCGATGCGGCGCTCTCCAACTGCTCGTCGCACGACGGATCGAGGTCGTGGGCGCGTTGCGCGAGCGTGTCCGCCATGCCGCCCGGTGCACGCCCCACCGTTCGGCACGACACCGTCACCTGCGCATCGTGCGTGAACACCACCGGCAGCGCGTGCGCGCGCACCCGGCGTGCCAGTGCCTTGTCCTCCGCGCACCGCAGCAGCGGAACGCCCCCGACCGCCCGAAGGTCTTGCACCCGGATGGCAAGACTGGCGCCCGACGCCGTACCGTGATGCGGATGCGGATTCCAGGGATCGGGATCCATCAACCGCTCCAGTTCCTGGGACAGCTGTCGGTAGCGATGCTCGATGTGCCCGACCGCCAGCACGTGCGGGGGCAACCGTGCCTCCTCGTCGGGATCCAGTGCCACCCGGCCGCACACCAGCGAGGTACCGGTACGCAGGTGCTCGACGCAATCCCCGACCCACCGGGCCGACGGTTGCGCATCGGCATCCGTGGTCAGCAGCACGGTGTCCGGAGCGGCATTTGCTCCCGCCAGTTCCATGACCAGGCGACGCGCGGCACCGGCATGGGCCAGGTCCGGCACGAAGTCCACCTCGACAAGCGTCAGCGATCGGTGCGGGCGTGCCGCCCAGGCAAGGGCACGTCGTGACGTGCCGTCATCGGTACCGTTGACGAGCACGAGAATGCGAACCGCCAACCCCGACAGGGAGGCGGAGCACGCGCACGCCTCCAGGCAGGCCTCGATGCGTGCCTCCTCGTTGCACGCCGGTACGGCGATGACAGCATCGACCGCCGTCGGCAAGGTGCCCGACCGGTGACTCCAGCGCACCACGTTTCCCGCCCAGGGAGCGGTGTTGAGCCGTCGCAGCAGTTCGTGGCGCGTCCGGGAGATCGCGGTACCGCTCAGGGTACGTCCCATCGCCCCGGTCTTCGCCCGCCGTCTCCGGATCCCCGCCTCACAGCGAACCGAGCACCTTGTCCACCAACCCTTCCTGCCCCTTCTGGACCGCGGCCCGCGGGCTCGCCTTGCCCAGGTCGGGCTTCTGCCCGCGCGGCTCCATGCGCTTCTTCTTGAGCTCGTGGTTGCCGCCGAAGCTGTTGCCCTCGGACCACAGCCCATCGGGGGAAGGCACCGAGTCGTCCTTGCCGAACGTGAAGAACGTCGAGGCGAACTCGTCCTCCTCCTCGGAGAGCGGGAAGTTGTTCGGGATCGGGTGGTTGTCGCGACCGCCGAGTTCCTCCCAGGTGGCCATCCACTGGTTCTGGTGCATCGTGTCGCGTGCGACGAGAAAGCGCAGCATGTCCTTCATGCCGGCATCATCGGTCATCTTGAACAGCTGCACCGCCAGCATCCGTCCGGTGGACTCGGCCATGGCGTTGGCGAGCATGTCGGCGGCGATGTTGCCGCTGGCGTAGACGTGGCTGCAGTTGAACGGATTGCCGCTCGCATCCACCGGCATGGCCGCCATGCAGGTGGTGATGGCGTGCTGGATGTTCATGCCGCCCATCGCCGCCAGCGCGATCGGATCCCCGGCCGCCTTCTCCTGCTCCAGCGGGGCACCTTCCAGGTTCATCGCCACCGCCGTGGCGAGCATCTCGATGTGGCCCATCTCCTCGGTACCGGTCTCGATGAGCAGGTCCCGGTACTTGACCGGACCGCGGGCACCCCAGGCCTGGAACAGGTACTGGAGGCACACGCGGATCTCGCCCTGGATGCCGCCGATCGCCTGCTGGAGCGCGTTCGCGAACACGGGGTCGGGCTTGTCCACCCGAACTTCGTACTGGAGCTTTCCGCCGTCGTGGTAGAACATCGTCGCGCCCTCTGTCTGGTGTGGTGGGTGGAGAGCGCGAGAATCTTCCCGCGGCTGGCTGCGGTGTCGCCGTCCTGCAACAAATACCCTGCCCCAAGCAAGATCGTGCACCGTTCGTCCCGAATGATGCGTGCCCGGCGATCCGATCTCGTCGATCGGGCCTGCGGACACCGCGGGGCGGAGCGCACCGACACGGACCGCGTCACGGGTCGCGTCAATGTTGCAGCCGGTGCGAGGTGCCGGCTTCGCGTCGTGCCCGTGAACGTACCGTGTGCGTCCCACCGACAAGCATCTTCTCGAACCCATGCCCACGTTCAAGCCCCTCGAAAAGCAGGTCGTCGTGCTGACCGGCGCATCGTCCGGTATCGGACTGGTCACCGCCCGGTTGCTGGCCAGGCGCGGTGCGAAGCTGGTGCTGGTCGCCCGCAACGCCGATGCGCTGGACGAGCTCGTGGGCGAGATCGAGGCCGAGGGCGGGGAGGCCATCGCGGTGCCGACCGATGTCGGCGATCGCGAGGCGGTCACGACCCTGTGCGAACAGGCGGTGGCGCACTACGGTCGCATCGACACCTGGATCAACGATGCGGGCGTGGCCATCTACGGCGCGGCCACGGACGTGCCGTGGGAGGACCAGCGCCGCCTGTTCGACACCAACTACTGGGGCGTGGTCGCCGGTTCGCTCGAGGCGGTGGCGCAGTTCGCGCGCCAGCGGCAAGCGGGCGCGACCACCGTCGGCAAGCTGATCAACCTCGGCTCGGTGCTCTCGGACCGGGCGATGATCTTCCAGGGGCCGTACTCCGCCTCCAAGGCGGCCGTCAAGGGGTTCACGGATTCGCTGCGCATGGAGCTGGAGGAGGGGGGCGAACCGGTCTCGGTCACGCTGATCAAGCCGCCCGCGGTCGACACCACCTACATGGAACACGCCCGAAGCTACATGGACTCGGAAGGCACCCGCAATCCTCCCCCGTCCTACGATCCCGCCCTGATCGCCACCGCCATCGAGCATGCCTGCGAGGACGATCCGCGCGATCTGGTGATCGGTGGCGGCGGCTGGATCATCGGCAAGCTCGGTCAGATCGCGCCGGCGGTGACCGATGCCGCCATGAAGGCGACGGGGCGCTTCCTGCAGAGCTCGTCCAGCCCGCCGCGCACCGGCATGCGCGACAACCTGTACGCACCGGCCCGCGATCTGGAGGAACGGGCCGACATGCCGCCGATCGTGCCCGGCATCGGTCCGCGTCGCACCAGCCTGCTGCTCGCCGCGCAGATGCATCCGGTGGCGACCCTCGCGTTCGGCGCGCTGGTGGTGGCGGGCGCGTCCGCGGCGCTGCGCAGGCGGTGAGGGAGGGGACGGGCGACGCGCAGCTCGGCGCGAAGGGCTCCGAGCGATACCACCCGCCCGAATCCGCCGAGGACGATCACTGGCTGTCGCTCGGCGTGAAGGTTGCCGTGGCGATGTACCTGGCGGACACGCTCTCGCGCGCCGGCGGCTTCGACGAACCGACCTGGGCCGTCATCTCGGCGGCCTACATCGCCACCAGTCCACCGTTCGCCTCGCTCGAGGCGGTGCTCAGGAAGATCGTCGCCCTGGCGGTGGGCATCGCGCTCGGATTCGCCGGTGCGTACACCGCAACGCTGCTGAGCGGCATACCGTCGCTGCACTTCGTGCTGGTGGGCCTGATCACCGGCGCGCTCGCCACCCGCTCGGCCGACTACCTGTTCGCCGCCGTCGTGGCCACGATCGTGACCTTCGCGGGCGCCGGTGGCGGCGACCCGTTGCCCGAGGTGCTGGTCACCACCGCCTGCCTGGTGCTGATCGGCTGTGCCGTCGGACCGGTGGTGGTGTGGTGCGTCGAACGGATCAAGCGCTTCATGGTGGAGCGCCGGGCGTGAAGGTGCACATCGTGCCGACGCTTGCAAACGTCCTGCTGACCGTCTCGTCGGCCTGGGCCCTGTCGGTGGCGGTACCGGTCGTCGCGCAGGATCTCGTGCCCGACGGCGTGATCGTCATGCGTGCCGCCGACACCATGCTCGCGTCCGATCTCGGCGCCATCGACGTCGTGACCGCGGACGGGGAGACGCTGGGGGACGTCACCGATACCATCCTGTCCCGCGACGGACGGATCGTTGCCCTGGTGGTGGGCATGGGCGGGGTGCTGGGCGTGGCCGAGAAACCGGTCGCCATCGCCTGGGAACACCTGAAGGTGAGAGCGCTGCCGGACGGGTTCGAGTTCGTGTGCGATCTGGACCGCTCGGTTCTCGATGCCGCACCCGTCCATCGCGATCGTGATGGGTAGGCCGGGCGCACCGCGGAAACGGACGCCCGATCCCTTCCGTCAGACCGTACCGGTACCGCCCTCGGCCATGCCGGGCTTGAGCACCACCTTGGTCCAGTCGTTCTGGTTGTTGGCGAAGTTGCCGTAGCCGCGCGGTGCCTGTTCGAGCGGCAGGCGGTGGCTGATCATGAAGGTCGTGTCGATCTCGCCTTCACCGATACGCTCCAGAAGATCCTTCGTGTACGCCTGGGTATGCGTCTGCCCGGTCTTCAGCTGCAGGCCCTTCTCCATCAGCGCGCCGAGCGGGAACTTGTCGAGCATGCCACCGTAGACCCCCGGCATCGAGATGCGCCCGCCCTTCCTGCAGGCGAGGATCGCCTCGCGCAGGGCGTGGCCGCTGTCCGCGCCCATGCCCACCGTCTGCTTGACGTTGTCCACGATCGTGTCGAGCGCGAACCCGTGCGCCTCCATGCCGACCGCGTCGATGACCGCGTCCGGCCCGATCCCGCCGGACATCTCCATCAGCGCGTCCAGCACGTGGGTGCGCTTGTAGTCGATGGTCTTCGCACCGAGTCCCTCGGCCAGCGCCAGCCGGCCGGGGTAGTGATCGATGGCGATGACCTGGTGGGCGCCCATCAGCAGGGCGCTCTGGATCGCGAACAGGCCGACCGGTCCGCAGCCCCACACCGCGACGGTATCGCCCGGTTCGATCTGCGCGTTCTCCGCCGCCATCCAGCCGGTGGGCAGGATGTCCGACAGGAACAGCACGTCGTCATCGTCGAGACCGTCGGGGATCACGATCGGACCGACGTCGGAGTAGGGCACGCGCACGTACTCGGCCTGACCACCGGGGTAGCCGCCGGTCAGGTGCGAATAGCCGAACAGGCCGCTAACCGGATGACCGAACAGCGGTTCGGACAGGTCCTGCTTGTCGGCAGGGTTCGAGTTGTCGCAGGCGGAGAACTGCTGGATCCGGCAGTGGAAGCACTGGCCGCACGAGATCGTGAACGGCACGACCACGCGCTGACCCTTTTCCAGCGTGCTCTTCGAACCGGTCTCCACGACACGGCCCATGAACTCGTGGCCGAGGATGTCGCCCGATTGCAGGCCCGGGATCACCGCATCGTAGAGGTGCAGGTCCGAGCCGCAGATGGCGGTGGAGGTGACCTCGATGATCGCATCCCGCGGGTTGACGATCTCGGGATCGGGAACGGTGTCCATGCGGACATCGTGCTTGCCGTGCCAGGTGAGTGCGCGCATCGGTTCAGGGTCTCGCGGCGTCGGCGACGCGGTTGGCGGAGGTGCTGATCTCGCCGGTCTCCATGAGCATCTTCAGCCGCTTGAGACCGCGACGGACCTGGGTCTTCGGGTCGACCTGCAGCATCTTCGCGACGACACCTCCGAGCGCACCACCGGGCTGGCGGTACCGGACCGTGGCGACGACCTCGGTGCCTCGATCACCCGGAGCATCACGGAACAGCACGTGCCCTTCGGACTCGATGTCCGACCCCTCGACGGTGCGCCAGACGACCTCCTCGTTCTCGACGTCGTGCACGATCCGTGTCCGCATGACGATCTCCCGGCCGACACCGGTCTCGATGGTCCAGCGGTGCGTGCCCTCGCCGGTATCCTCGATCGACTCGACGTGCTCGAGAAAGCGCGGAATGTTGGAGAAGTCGCGCCAGTAGGCGTAGATCTCGGCCCGTGGGCGGTCGATCGTGACGGTACGCCCGGTGAGCGGTCGCGCCCGGTCCCGCTCCAGGCGCGAGGTGCGCGACGATGCGCTGTCGGGCGGACGCTGCCAGCGTCGCTCCTCGGACTGCCGGCGGGCGTACCAAGCGGCACCGACCGCACCGAGCACCGCGCCGGCGCCGAGCGTGAGCCAGAGACCGTTGCGGTCCTCGCCCGCCGGACCATCGTCGTAGGGCCGATCGGGGCGGGAAGACAGCGCGCGGCGGTGACCGCGGCGAACAGGCAGATCGGGGTACACGTGTCTCGTCCTCGTGGCAGGACCGGCCGGCAGGCCGATCGACGGGATTCATCGTGGGATCGTCGCGGTGTCGGAACGGTGCGCTCGTAGGAATTACTCGCACGGGGCGGGGCTACCGTGGCCGGGTCCCGCAGCGTGCACAGCGCCACCGCACACCCGGCACGCCTGCCCGGCATCGAGGCGATGCACGACGGATCGTCCCTCGCGGACCGGGAGCGCTGGTGGCGAGGGTCCGGCCCCATGCGCTCCTTTCTACCTTTCGTTGGCCAGGGCCGGCCCTTGCGCACCGGTACGCATGGCCTGCTCGCACTCCTCGACCATGAGGTCGATGAACAGCCGCACCGCGGGCACACTCGAACGCCGTGGAGGGAAGGCCAGGTAGATCTCGATCTCGGGTCCGGCGTGTTCGGGCAGGAGTCGCACGAGCTCGCCCGCCGCTACCAAGGGCTCGGCATACACATCCGGCAAAAATGCCATGCCGATATCGCGCCGCAGCAACCCGAACGCCACCATCGGATCTCCGACAGCGATGACGGGTGCGTTCGCGAACGTCACCTCCTCTGACAGCCGGATGGCGGGCAGCGATGTGCGCAAGCACCGGAGCAATTAGTTGCACGCCTGTCAGGGCGCTACCGGCGACGCGCAGCGGGCCACTCGGCTCGGCAGATGAGGCGCGACGCACCGCATCGACCTCTTGATCCAGACGTAGTGCCCGCTCGCCGCTATCGACGAGACTCTCCCCGAAGGCTGTCAGCCGCAAGCCTCGCCCGACCCGGTCGAACAGGGTCATACCGGCAAGCTCCTCCAGCCGCGCAAGGGCGCGGGCAAGGTTCGCCTCGGCTCATCGTAGCGACGCGCTGCAGCGCTGATGCCGCCCGCACTCGCGATCTGAGCGAATGCACGAAGATCGTCCAGCGCGAATCGAGTTGTCATGCCGGCCATGGTAGACGAGCACATCGTTTCGATTGCGGAACGATGCGTGTCGCGTCGGTGACTCGTCGAGAATCGCCCGGGCGTCGATCCTGCGCAGCATGAACGACCCTTGGCCCGATCGGCGTGGCGCGTTCGTGGTGATGACGGATGACGGTGCAAGCGGATCGGTCCGATATCGAGACGGTGCGGACCGGTCCGGTCGCTGGTCACGAGTCCGGTTCCTGCCGATCATCCAACCGGACATCACCGGATCGTGGGACACCACGTCAGACGCATTCGAGCAGGCGTCCACCGAGAGCACCCGTGCGGCGGAGGGCGCGTCCGCGGATTCGGCACCTCGCCCGATCTCCTGGGAACACGCGCAAGCGGCCAAAGACGGTGAGGTACGCTACCTGTCCGGCATCATCCGGGCAGGCGAGCGTGCGCCGCTCGCCTTCGAGACCGGCGGTCGAGTCAAACGCATCGATGTGGAGGTCGGAGACCGTTTCACGGCCGGTGACACCCTCGCAACTCTCGACGCGCTGTCGCTGGAGCTGGAGCTCGATGAATGTCAGGCGGCGCTGTCCGAAGTCGAGGCCTCGCTTGCCGACGGGCAACGCGACTTTGAAAGAAAGCGCAGCCTTTACCAGAAGGGGGTGGAGGCCGAGGCCGCGTTTCTGACCTCACAGGCGCAGCTCGCCACGCTCGAGAGCCGCGCCGCCGTTTCGCGCACTCTGATCGAGCGGGCACGCGAGCGGCTCGCCGACGCGACCTTGCTGGCCCCCTTCGCAGGCTCGGTGGCCGAACGCCGCGTCGAGCCTGCCGAGTTCGTTCAGGCCGGTGCCGCCGTTCTGGAGGTGCTCGGTGATGGCGGCGGGTACGAGCTCACCGTGCGCGTTCCCGACTCGATGATCGACGGACTCGACCCGATCGGTGCGTATCGCGTGCGTATCGGTTGCGGGACCGCGGAACGCCAGATCACGGCCCGCATCGTCGAGATCGGCTCCCGCGCCACGACGGGTGCTGCCTTCCCGGTAACGCTGCGCCTCGCAGAGACCTCGGAGGCCGTCGGGGCGGCGCCGCGGCCCGGCACCGTCGCGGAGGTGCGTCTCGAGCTGAATACCCCGGGCATTGCCGATGCAGGACTGCTGCGCATTCCGACGACCGCCCTGGTGGCGAGCACCGGGACGACAAGCCACGTCTTCGTCTTCGATGAGGCCACCTCGACGGTGGCGCAGCGCGAGGTGCGCCTCGACTCGATGGAGGGCGATCACGCGCTCGTTGCCGGAGACCTGGTGGAAGGGGAGATCGTGGCAAGTCGCGGCGCAAGCTTTCTCGTCGACGGTCAGTCAGTGGTGCTGATGGGCGTCGGGATCGCCCGATTCGACATCTGACGCAGCGCGACATCTCGTCTCCGCGGCCCGTCTCGCCGTTCTCGCCTTCTTTCCCGGAACATCGCCATGTTGACCCGCTTCGCGTTCGCCCACCAGCACTTGGTCGCGCTGCTCGTCGTCGCACTGATGATCTTCGGGGCGTACAGCTACTTCTCGCTGCCTGCGCAGGAGGATCCGAAGATCACGGTCCGCGAAGCGCTCGTGACCACGCGCTATCCGGGCTTGACGCCCGAGCGCATCGAGGAGCTCGTGACCAAGCCGCTCGAGATTGCCATTCGGCAGATCCCCGAGGTCGAGGAGATACGCTCCTCGTCGCTGTCGGGCGAGTCGATCATCCACGTCGAGGTGCACGATCGCTACTACGAGCTCGATCAGATCTGGGACGACCTGCGCGCCCGTGTCGAGGGCGCCACTCGGTTGTTGCCCGAAGGCACGCGGCCACCCGTGGTGACCGACGACTTCGGCGATGTCGCCGTCGTGACGGCGGCGCTCCTGTCACCGGACCATACGATGGCGGAGGCTGCCGAGATGGCCCGCCACGTGCGTGATCGGCTGTACTCGGTCAAGGGGGTCAAGCGCGTGGACCTGCACGGCGTGCTGGACGAGGCGATCTACGTCGAGACCGGCAACGCGCGGCTCGCCGAACTCGGTATCGCCCCCGATGCGGTGGTCGCGGAGCTTCGAAGCCGGAACGTGATCCGCCCCGGCGGTGAGCTGGACGACGGGGATCGGGCCTGGCTGATCGAGCCGACGGGGAATTTCGAAAGCGTGGAGTCGATTCGCGAAACGCTCATCCGTGCCCCGGACGGGGCGATGATCCCGTTGCGCGACATCGCCACCATCACGCGTACCTACGTCGACCCGCCGACCACCAAGGCCTACGTGAACGGTGAACCCGCGATCGTGTTCGCGGTTGCCATGCTCGATGGCTCGAACGTGCTGGAATTCACCCCGCGCCTGCTCGATGAGCTGAGCTCGGTGGAGTCGGCGCTACCGGTCGGCTACGCCCTGGAGACGGTCACGGTGCAGCGCGAGCAGGTCGAGAACGCCGTCCACGGGGTCACCTTGAACGTGCTGCAGACGCTTGCGATCGTGCTGGCGGTGGTCGTGCTGCTGCTCGGTGTGCGCACCGGACTGATCGTCGGATCCATCGTGCCGGTGGTGATGCTTGCCACCTTGGCCATCATGGGCTTCATGGAGCTGCCGCTGGAGCGGATGAGTCTTGCAACCCTCGTCCATAGCGCTCGGGCTGCTGGTGGACAACGGGGTCGTGGTGGCCGAGGACTTCAAGACGCGCATGGAAGGTGGGGCGAGCCGGGACGAGGCGCTCGAAGGGGTAGGGGATGAGCTGACGCTGCCGCTACTCGCCTCGACCGCCACGACGGTGCTGGTGTTCCTCCCGCTGATGGTTGCCGAGCACGTGGCCGGCGAGTACACGCGCTCGATCTCGGTGATCGTCGCGATCACGTTGAGCCTGTCCTGGGTGCTGGCGATGACGTTGACGTTGACGTTGACGTTGACGTTGACGTTGACGCCGATCCTGTGCCACCGCTTCATCCGGGTCGATCCGAACGGCACGCGGCCGTGGAACGAGCGCATGTTCGATCCGCTCTCGTCCGACTATTCGCGTCTGCTGAGCCGGCTCGTGACGCGTCGGATACTCTTCCTGGGCGTGATGCTCCTGGCGCTCGCACTGGTAGCGTTCGGCGTGGCGACCGCGCCGAAGAAGTTCTTTCCGGGCTCGGACCGCTCGCAGGTCATCGTCTATCTGGATCTTCCGGCCGGTATCACCACGCGCACGACCGATGCGACCGTGCAGCGCGTGCTGCCGACCCTGGAGGCGGAGCGCTTCGACTGGCTCGACTCGCACGCCGCCTGGGTCGGTTACGGCGGTCCGCGGTTCGTGCTGTCGTCGACGCCGATCAATCCGGCACCGAACCGGGCCGCGCTGGTGATCCAGGTCGGTGACGCGGATGATGTGCCACGCGCGATCACGGATCTGCGTGCCCATTTCCACGACAACTTCCCGGAGCTCTCGGCGCGCGTCACGCCGATGTTCCTCGGGCCCAGCGACTCGTCGATTCTCGAGGTGCAGGTCAAGGGACCGGACAGGGATCATCTGATGGACGCCGCGGCGCGTATCGAGGCGATACTGGCTGGCATCCCGGGCACGCTGGACATCCGGGACGACTGGGAGGGGCGCGTGCCGCACCTGGTCGTGAATGTCGATCAGGCGCGCGCGCTGCAGGCGGGCGTGAGTTCCGCGGACGTGGCGCAATCCATGTCGGGGTACTACTCCGGACGGGCGGTCACCGAGTACCGGGAGGGCGACGACACCATCCCGGTCATCGCTCGTGCGCCCGACGTGGAGCGCGGCGACATCGACCGGGCCAGCACCATCGCGGTGTTCGGTGCCGGCGGCGAGGTGGTACCGCTTGCGCAGGTGGCCGACCTGAACGTCGTCAACGGGTTCTCGCGCATCGAGCGCGAGAACCTGGCTCGCACGATCACCGTGCAGGCGCGTTCGGTGGAGGTGGCCGCCGAGGACCTCGCACCGCGCGTGGCGCCGCTGCTCGAGGAACTGCGCGCTTCCCTGCCGCCCGGTCACTCCATGGAGTTCGACGGCATCATCACCCAGTCCGGAGAAGGGCGGGCGGCGTTGCTGGCCAACATGCCCCTGTGCCTGGCGCTCGTGCTGGTGCTGCTGGTCGCGCAGTTCGATTCGTTCCGACGCCCCGTCATCATCCTGGGCACGATCCCGCTCGTGATCATCGGTGTGGCGCTGGGACTGCACGGCCTCTCGGCCGACTTCGGCTTCATGCCGATCCTGGGCATCCTGTCGCTGGCAGGCATCATCCTGAACAACGGGATCGTGCTGATCGACCGCATCGATATCGAGCGTGCACTGGCCGAGGATGCCGCCGGACGGGCGCGCGCGATCGTGACGGCCTCGGTCAGGCGCTTGCGGCCGATCCTGATCTCCACGGCGACGACGGTGCTGTGCCTGATCTCGTTGATCGTCGCCAAGGACCCCCTGTTCCACGGCATGGCGGTGGTGATGGCGGCAGGGTTGCTGGTGGGGTCCGTGCTCACGTTGGGCGTCGTGCCGGTGGCCTACTCGCTGCTGTTCAGGGAGCCGAAGGCGACGCGGGATGAAGAGCGCGTCACCGAAGGTCCACGCGCGAACACGGCAACGCCAACGCCAGTGTCCTGAGATCGCTCGCTGGCGCCACCGTACTGTCCACACCGCTCATCAGTGCCTCCCTGATGCCGGTCGCTTGCGCACGGGACGACGGCGTGGCCACGGAGACCGTGGTCAGCCACCGGGGCCTTGCGTGTGACCGCTGACTACTGAGTCGCTGTCTCGCAGCTTATGAACCTGTCAGGGTTTGCGCCACCGACACACGTGTCCGTACCGCCACCGCCATTGACGAGGTCCTTGCCCCTGCCGCCACGCACGACGTCATCGCCAGGACCACCGTAGAGCGTGTCGAAACCGCCTTCGCCACGAATGATGTCGTTGCCACCCAGGCCCCTTATCACATTTTTCAGGTTGGAGCCGAGGATGTAATCGTTGAATTCGGAACCGATGATGTTCTCCACGGTCCAGTGAACGTTGTCCTCCTCACCGGCAATACCGTCGTCAGCCTCTCCGTTGAAAGTCACGCGCACACCACTGCCAACAGACTTGTAAGTGACGGAATCCTTGCCTGATCCACCGATGAAGACATCATCACCTTCGCCGGCAACGAGCAGATCATCACCGCTACCGCCGACCATACGGTCCCTGCCAAGCCCGCCAATCAAGGTGTCACCACCGGCTGAAGCAAAGATCCGATCATTGCCACCCATCCCGCAGATGATGTCGTCACCTGCAAGGCCGAAGATTGTGTCGTCACCCGGCGAGCCAACGATCACGTCATTGCCGGAGGTTCCTCTGATGGTGCCCGAGCCGGTGATCGTGGCCGTCAAGCCATTGCACGCGAGGGGGGAGGTATCGAACCCGAACACGCGCCCAAGACCTGCACTGCCGGTACTGGCAAGGGCGTTGCCATCGCTGCTCATGGCGATGGATCCACTGAAGCTGTCGTTGGCCTGCTGACCATCGATTCGCTGACCACGTTGCTCCCACCGGGTGCCAACGTAGTCATACACGTTGATGAAACCGCGGCGCTCGCGGTCGTTGAGTGACACGTAAAGAGATCCGACAGCAATGCTG
>ENA-ORXT01002189-ORXT01002189.1-marine-metagenome-genome-assembly--contig:-NODE-2189-length-24056-cov-13.182284_pt1 | contig 24056 bp, 30 predicted proteins | sample MGYA00237868_ERZ511482 | MGnify/ENA metagenome assembly ERZ511482
CCCGCGCGCCATGTCGCCCGCCGCCGCCGCGGCGGCGGCCGCCCCCGCCAACGTCCTCCGCCTCTACCGCGGCCTGCTGCGCGCCGCGGCGCGGTACCCGTCCATCCGGCGGCAGGCCTACACCGACGCCCTCAAGGCCGACTTTCGCGACTCCCGCACCGCGACGGGCGCCGCCCTCGAGTACAAGCTGCAGCTCGGCGCCATGGAGCTCCAGCGCCTCTCCGTCTACGCGCCGAGCCGCGACGCGGACGCGCCGAGGCGGATGACGCGGGAGCGGGATTTTACCATCCAGTTGTGAGGGCGCCGCCGGGTGTCGGGGGGGGGGGGGGGGAGCGGTGAGCGGCAGCCTCGGTATGGGGCATTGGTGAGGGGCTCCTGTGGGGCTTTGGTGGAGTTTTTCTTTTTTTGTGCTTTGGTGGGGCTGCTGCGGGACTCGTGTGCGTGGGACCGTACGGCATGCGTCGGCGCCTACTGCCTTTGGCTGGCTGCGGGGGGGCGGCGGAGCGGTCGCCACTGGTGGGAGGTGGTGGCGCCGCCAGCGAGAGCGGGTGTGGGCGTGTCCTGCGCCTGCCGTGCGGGGGTGTCGTGACGGACGGAGCGCCGCCCCCGCGCGGTGGGTGTTGGACTGTGCCGCGCAGGCGGGCCGAGGGCGGCGACGGCCCGCGGGTCCCCGCGCGCCCCGTGGTGCGTGTCCTCTCTCGCAGCGTGCGCCGTCGAGGAGTACGCGGGGAATGCACGGCAGCGGTGACGGCATTGCCCCCACCGCCACGTCCATAGGCCCGGCTGTGGGTGGGGGCCTCCTCTACTGCGGCGGGGGGGGGGGAGGGCACTCGCCCCGGCTCGCGCTGGCTGTGCTTGGTGCTTGGGCGGTGGGGTGCGGACCTGCAGCTGAGTGTGGCCGTTTGTGATTCAACATTAGGCGGGGTGGGTGGTACTGCCAAACGTGGAACAGGATACGGTGTGCTGCATGTCCCCGCCCAAACGCCCGGCGAGAAGTCAAATAACATAAATGAACGTCCCCCGCCCCCGTCTGGACTCTCAGACTCTCCTCGGCAAAGCTCCTCGGAACCAACGTGGCCTAGGCCGACTCGTCCGTGTCTCCCCCTGCGGGCTTCGTTGCCGGCGTTCGTGTCGGTGGCCCCTCCCCGTCTGCAATCGCGTCGATATCCCCCACAAGTTGTGACCAGGCGGGCATGCCCATGGAGCGCCCGCCGACCTTGCCGTTAAACTTGACAATGACGACGAGCACCTCGTCCGCCGCGCGCGCCTCGTCGACCTTGGCCGCCACCTTTTCCTCTGCAAACCACTCGAGCCACTCGGACGCCAAGACGGGCGTCGCGATCCAGTTGCCCGTCGGGAAGGTCACTTCGGCCTCGGCGGTGCCGCCCGCGGGCGGGAGGAGGAGCGGCACGACCAGGATGCGCCGGTCGTAGAGCGCCCCTTTGAATTGCTCTGCCGACGCGACGGCGGCGGTGAGGATGGGCTCCCGGCCGGCCAAGATGACGAGCCGCCGCTTGGAGCGGAGGCCCCCAAGTTTGGTGATGACCTCCTTAGGGGGGACCGTGACTTTGAGGCGCGCGAGGGAGGCGCCCCGCGCAAGCCGCGACATGCGCCGCTCGCCGGTGCGCACTTCTTGGCGCAGCAGGAAGGCGCAGGTGAGGAGGACCCCAAAGTTGATCGCCAGCTGTGGGGTGGCGGACCAGTCGCCAGCACGGGGCCAAGGGGATGCCGGCAGCGCATCGAGGAACAAGAGCAAACAAAACAAGTGGGCGCACACACAGAGGCGAGCACAAAAGAAAAAGCACGATGTGGTCAGTGTGCCAGCCAAACGCCGTCTGGCGACGCACAGCGTCGCCGCGGAGGCGTCCGACGCACACGGCGCCACACGGCGCCACACAGAGCCACACAGCGCCACACAGCGCCACACACAGCGCCACACAGAGCCACACAGAGCCACACAGAGCCACACGGCGCCGTCTGGCGACGCCACAGCGGCGGGGTTGGTTGGCCGCAGGTGACGCGCGCGTGAGCGCGTCGCGGAGAGAGCCCACCGCGTGGCGAAATTGGGCTTCAACCTGCCCCGCCGTCTGCCACCCACGTGCCGCCCCCATCGAGTCTCCACACCGACCCCAAAACGCACGTTGGGCAGCGTCTCATCCAGCGGCTGCACGCCGCGCACGCCCACGGCGGCGGCCACCACCCTGCTTGCCGCCACCAGGCTGCCGACGCCCGCCGACGCGGCCGAGGCGCCAAACACAAACATGCGGGCTTTACGAAAGGGCGCCTCCGTTTCCTCACGGAGGCGCGTCGCCTGGGAGTAGGCCGGCTTTGGCGACGGCGGCGGCGCATCGCCGAGCACCTCCACCGTCTGGGTGGTGCTCGCCTCCCCCGCGGGCGCTGGGCCATCCCCGTCGCTGCCGCCCGCCGCCATGCGGGCGGCGCGGGTGGCGGCGCCAGGCGGCGACCGCCGCCGTGCCGCAACCGCCGCACGCTGGCCAGTGACTGGGAGGGCGACGTTGCATCGCCGCCCGTCGAGACGGGCGCCGCCGCCGTGGCGGGCGGCGCCAGCCGCCACGGGCGTGGCGGCGGGAATAAAGGCCGGGCACAGGGCCCCCGCCATGGCGACAGGGGTGTCGGGCGTCATCAAGCGGCCAGCGGAAGGGAAATCGGGCTGGGCCAGAAGCACAGGGCCAGAGTGTGGGGCGGCGAGCGCGAGACAGGCCAAACTGCAGCAGGGGCCGTACGTCGCACACAAGACGCACCAGCGGCGGGACGAATGTGGAGGAGGTCCGCACAAGGGAGGTATCGTAGTCATAAGCAGGACGTACCCGTGGTGGGACTGACGTGGAGGTGGTCGGCACAGGGGGGGTATTGTCGTCGCAGCGATGTGGGGAGGGGGTGGTCGTGGAAGCGCGTCCCCACCAAGACGCATGGCCGAGGGTGACGATTTGTGGGGCTGAGCGCGATGCGCTCGCAGCAGAACCAGGGCCCTGGTTGGCCCTAGCTTGGGCCAGGTTGAGCCCATCGAAAGCTGGTCAATTGGGTAAAGTTTCTGCCCATCAATCAGGGGTCAATGGACTTCATGATTTGGTGGGTGGCCTGAAGACACCTTGGTCAAAATCTGATCACCAGAAATTCTACCTGCACGATCGGCGCCGAGACACCATCGGCTGCGCTCCCCTGGTTGGCTTGCGCGGCGTCCGTTGGCCGCCTGCCTGCGCGCAGGAGGGCGCCGCGGACGCTTGAGAGGGGCGCCCCTGGCCGCCCCGTCAGCTGACGCGCTGACAGACACGCCCCTCCTCTCCCTGGTGGCCACGGCACGCTGTTAGTGCTCGTGGGGCCAACCTCGTGTCGTGTTGGCCAGCGGCCGCGTCCCTTCCGCGCGGGCCTGCACCGTGCGTGCTTGCGCGCCGGGACGCGCTGTGCTGGACGTTGCCGAGTGTGCACCCCACGCCGCAGGCGGACCGGCTTGCCAGCTTGCGCACGCGTCTCTCGTCTTGCTCCCCTGCCATTCGGACGACCCGCACCCTGGGCACCGAGACGCTGCTTCCCCGCCCCTAGACCGGCGCTCCGTCCACACACCCACCCCCTCCTACGGGCCAACGGCTGCGGTCATCATGCGTAGCGCCACCCAGGATCTCTCCGAGGAGACCATCAGGGAATTCAAGGAGGCATTTGCTCTGTTTGTACGTTCTTGGGTCGTTGGTCGTGGCCGTAGCCTGTAGGGTCTGTCCTGCTGTTGTGTCCTTTGGTCTGGCGTGCTGAGTTTCTGCAGAGGCAGGGCAATGACTGGTGGGCTGGTGTGGAGCCCCGCGCCGTTGTTGGTGAGTGGCTTCCGCCCACCATGTTGGGGGCTGGAGTGGTGCACCCCCCGGTGGCGGCACAGCCTCACGGGCGTGTGTCCCACCTGCCCTGTTTGCATTCCGGCGACCGCAAGCGTGCCCGAGGTCGGGCGGCCTGTCAGCCGAGCTTTCTGCGTGTCTCCTGTGCTGGGCCATCTCGGCACGAGCGCCATGTTTGGAAGTGTCTTCATGCTCGCTGGTGCAGCAGCGGGCTTCGTGGCGCATGTCAGCAGCGTCTTCGTTTATTAGGCTATTGGCAGTGCTGGTGCTGTCTTGTTGCTGGTAGGCGCCCTTGGCGTGCGTCAAACAGCCTGGGAGCGGCAGACTAACGCCTGTTGCGGTCGTTTTGTTGTATTTTGTCTTCCCCATTTCGCGCTGTGGCGCGAATGCGACGCGCGACGCGTCTGGTTTGGCCCCTACATGGCCGTGGTGTGATTTTGTATTGCTTTTGGTGCTCTGTTTCCCGCTCTAACAGGACAAGGATGGGGATGGCACCATCACGTCGACGGAGCTGGGTGCTGTCATGCGCTCTCTCGGCCAGCAGCCGACGGAGGCGGCGCTGAAGCAGATGATCTCCGAGGTGGACGCGGACGGCTCGGGGACGATTGACTTCGCCGAGTTCTTGACGCTCATGTCCCGTAAGATGAAGTCGGCCGACTCCCAGGCGGAAATTCTAGAGGCCTTCAAGGTGTTTGACAAGGACAACAGCGGCAAGATTAGTGCGGACGAGCTGCGCCAGGTGATGAACAACCTGGGCGAGAAGCTCTCGGACGAGGAGGTGAACGAGATGATCCGGGAGGCGGACACCAACGGGGACGGTGAGATTGACGTGAAGGAGTTCGTCAAGATGATGCGACTTTGAGTGCAGCGGCCACTACTGGTAGCACCGTGCTTCTTGCCCGCTGTGCGTGAGGGAGGGGGGGCCAAGGCGTCCTTCTTGTGCTTGCGTTGTTTTTCTTGAATGTTCCTTGCCCATGTACCATGTAGCAGGATGTTGTGGACACCTGTGCTAGGCGTAGGATGGGCCGGCGCAGTGCCTGCCACTCGCGGTTGCTTCCGGCCTTGGCGATTGCGACTGCTGTTGACTGGTCACTGGTCCGTGCCCGGCCGCCGAACGAGCGGTTCCTCGGCGCTCGATCCCGAGCACCTGGTCGCCGGCAACCCTGCGTGGCAATTGTGTACAACTGGGCATCCGTCACAGCTGCAGTCTCCTGCTCATCTGGCCAACGAGCAACACGGTAGCTCGTATACTTGCCCCACCAAAACAGCATGCCGACGCAAGACGAGACGTACGGCTCGATCGTGGCTCGAGCGCTCCCGCCCACGTTAGTAGGCCGGGAAGCCCGGCCACGCGGCCAGCCCCCCTATTATGTCCACCGCCTCCACGCCCGCCCCTCGCGCAGCCGCCACCGCCACGCGTGACTGGTTGCCGCGGCGGCACACGATAACCATACGGCGCATCGCGGCCGCCCCCTCGCCGGCATCTTTCCCTCCGATCAACCGGGTGGCCAAATCCGGCACGGCCGCCGCAAACCCATCCACCGGTACGTTCACCGAGCCGGGCACCGCACACAGCTGGTACTGCGCCGCCGGCCGAACGTCGACAAGCAACGTGGCTGCCGCGCCGGCAGGTGTAAAGTAAGTGGCGGCAAACGCGTCGGCGGGCAGGCGCCACGCGGGCGGCAGATGGGGGGGCAACGCCGACGGTTGAAAAGGTACTACCGAACATGAGCCGGCGGGGGCCGCCGGCGCGCCAGAGGCGGTGTCCACGTCTGTCGATCGGGGTACCGCCGCCGCCGCACCCTCTGCCGCAACAGCAACGGGTGGCGCGGCGGTGGCTGCGCGCGGCTTCCCGCGCGCCCAAGCCGCATAGTCCACCCCCGCCGTCGACGTCACCGTGCGCGCCGGGGAGCACACCGCGCAGTCTGGGCGCGCTGGCCGCAGCGTGACGGTCGTAAACGCCCCGTCGGCGCCGTCAAAGAGCAGCATTCGGCGGGCGAGGACGGTCAATCCCGCCGCCGCCGCCGCGCCCGACGGGGGCAGCGGCACGCCCGGCGCTGGCGCGGCCGGGTCGTCAGGCGCGGCCGCCACGGCCGCCGGCGTGGCCAACACCTTGATGGCTTCGAGCGCTTGGAGCACGCCAATGACCCCGGGCACGGGGCCGAGCACCCCCGCCGTGTCGCACGAGCCGACGCATGACGGCGGCGGGGGCACTGGGAAGACGCAGCGCAAGCACACGCGACTGCTCTTCCGTGGCGGCAACAGAGTTCCCACGACTGGTGTCGCGGGCGACCCCGTGGGTGGGCGCGCGACGTCGACGGCCGACGCCTCCCAGTTGTACACGGTCAGCTGGCCGTCGGTGCCGACGGCGGCGCCCGCCACCAGCGGCACGCCGCCGAGCACACACGCGTCGTTAATTAGATAGCGAGCGGCCACATTGTCGGTGCAGTCGAGTACCACATCGTAAGCGGCAACGAGGGCCTCGGCGGTGGCGCCGCCCGGCCGGTCGCCGCCCGCAAAGGCGCTCCCATCCACCACCGTGACGTTGACGAGCGGGTTGATGGCACGCACCGCAATGGCAAGCGACTCGGCTTTTTCCACGCCGACGCGATCGGTGGTGTGGCCGACTTGGCGGTGCAGGTTGGTCACCTCCACCACGTCGCCAGGGCGGTCGGCCAGCGCCAGGTGGCCAACACCCGCCGCACCGAGGTAGAGAGCGGCGGGGCAACCGAGGCCGCCGCAGCCGATGATGAGGGCACGGGAGGAGGAGAGGGCGATCTGCCGAGTCGGTCCAAAGACAGGCAGAAGCAGCTGCCGCGAATAGCGAGAAATGGATTCGGGGGGGAGGTTGGCGGGGGTGTAGGCGTCGGCGGGGGGCAGGCCAAGCGCTAAACTCCCGTTTGCAGCACTCGGAGGAGCAGCCAGGGGCGGGTCCGGGGGGACCATCATGTACAGGTCTGAAAACAACGCAAAAGAGGTGTGGTCGTATTGCAGGAGAACAGCATGAACAGTGGTGTTGAGTGACTTCCTGTCGTGATCGAGTGTGCTCGGAGACGGATCCGCTGGCAAAAGGAGTGACAAGGCCAATGGAGAATCCAAGCCATGGTTGATCCCGTCGATTGCAAGAATGCAAAAAGAAACAAGTGTCTGAGTTTGGAGCAACTTGATCCAGCGTCGACTCTCGCAGATATGTAGGGACCAAGTCGGCAGAGAAACAGAGACTCTTTGTCATCCTGGTGCCAGCGTCGTGCTGAACAGAAAACAGGGAGAACCAACGACGAAAGCAAGGACAAGTATTAATGCGCTTCGCGTATACATTGGAGCGGTCTGTTGGTGAAAAAAAAATCACGAGCGCCGGAGATGCATCGACTGGCTAGTCTCGACCAATCAGGTGACCGACAATCGATCTGTTTCTGTCGCTTGATCGATGTTGAGGTGGCCATCGCCTGTTCCTGTTCTCCGCGGCTGCGGCTGCAGTGCAGCTTCTTCGGCACTCCTTGTGCAATCGTCGCATTTGGCTCTGGGAACGGCGGCCGCGTTCTGTTTCCCTGAAACGCTTTCCACCGTGTCATCTGCGTCGTTTCTTCGGCCTCGTCCCGCTATGGCGTTTGTCATCCATGCGGCCTTAGTTCCGAGCGGGGCATTGACCCGCCGCCACGCCGGAGCGCCCAGTCGCCGCCCGACGGCTGTTGCGACGGGCCGTGGACGGTCCCTGTTGCGCGCTGCCGCTGTGTCAGAGGAGGTGTCGGAGTCAGAGGCACCCCAGAAGGAGGCGCCGATGGATGCCAAGACCATGTCCCTGAACGCTGCGAGTATGTTTATGACGCGCTGTATGTGGGTGTTCATCAGCTTGCTGTGCTTGTTCCGGACTGGCACTGACTTTTTTGTCCCTCTGCTCAACCGCTATCTGATTACACGTTGATTTCGTTTGTCGCCTTTTTTGTTTGCACCTCTGTCTGGTTGCATCCATGGAACCACCTGCACGTCATGTGGCCAGGCATGCCATCGGTGATGGATACCGTTGCCATCATGGGCGTCCTCCCCCACCGCTACCCGATCCTCCTCGTCGACAAGGTCATCGCCTTCACCCCGGGCGAGTCGGTTGTTGCGGTGAAGTGCATCACGATGAACGAGCCGCAGTTCACGGGCCACTTCCCCGGCCGGCCCATCATGCCTGGCGTCCTGATGATCGAGGCCATGGCTCAGACTGGCGGACTGGTCATGCTCCAGGAACCAATGACCGACGGCAAGGGGGACTTCTTTTTCGCTGGTCTGGACAACGTCAAGTGGCGCCGCCCAGTCGTACCGGGTGACGTGCTCGTCATGGAGATGGTGCTCAAATCATACAAGGCGCGCTTTGGCATCAGCAAGATGTCGGGGAAGGCATACGTGGGTGGGCAGCTGGCCGTCGAGGGGGACTTTACGTTTGCGATGGTCGTCGACAAGACGAAGAAGTGAGGCGAGGTTGTTCAGCAGGAAGGGTTGGAGGAGCCTTGCTGCCCCGCCGCTTCTTTTTCTAAGCTTGAGCATCACCTGCCAGACCGTATTCGTTTTCTGTGCGATTCATTGTCTTCACACGCGCCGCCCGCCCTACCTTGTTCCCCCCAGTCATCTGTACACAAGTGGCGTTGGGGTGGGCGAGTCTCGTCAGTCAAGGCAGCCGTCAGCCGTCCCCGCATGGCCGCCCCATGGCGGCCGCCACCCTCCGTCGACGGGAGCGCTTGGCCTCCTCGCTCCGTACTTCCAAGTCCGAACTGACCCCCGCGTCGGGGTCGTTAAGGAGATTGAGCCCGGCGGACTGTGGGGGAGTCTCAAAATCTGAGTAGAGGGCGCCCTCGGGGGTGAGCGGCGACGCTGGCGGCAGCTCGTCACACGTGGCCACCGTCGCGGCCGTCGCTGGCTTTGCACCCGCCACCGTCGGTGTCCGCCGTCGTCTTGGCGGCGCCGCGGGCCGGCGCAGGCCCCCACCCCCATCGTCAGACGAAGAGGTGTCATACGACCGCGGCGGCGGTGTGGGCGGCACGTCACCCGCATGACCGACGGAGCCCTCGTGGATGGAGGTGGCCAGGCTGTAGTCCCCGTCCGATCCCGACCCAGTGTCGTCGGTGAAGAAGGCGTCGATGTCCCCATCATAGGTGCCACCCCCACTCCCGTCCGACGCGGCGGTGCCAACGACCATGACCAGGCCGCCCGAGCCGCCGCTCTCCGCGCTGCCCACACTGACCGCGTCGTCACCCCTTGCCAATCCGCCGCCGCCCCCTCCGCTGGGCCGACTGCTGTGTGCGCTCCCGCCTGAGGCGGTGCTCGGGCGGCCGCGGCGTCGAGTGCTGCTGCTGGCGCTCGATGGCCCGTCTCCGCCCGCACTGTGTGCGTCCTCCGCCCCGCTGCCGTCACCGGCCGTGCCACTGCCGCATCCGCCCGCCGCGTCACCGCCACCCGCCGCAATCTGCGCATTGACGAGTCGCAGCTGCTCGGCAAGCTCGCGCATGGCCGGTCGTAGCATCTCGGCCAGCTCTTCCCCGTCTGCATCACAAAAAGACTCGAGTTGCGACTCAAAACGGCTGAGCGTCTCTTGGAGGGTGCTCCGCTCCGCGAGGAGCTCGCCCAGGGGCCTTCTCCGCTTGGCCGACGAGCCTCCACCGCCGCTGCGGCCGCCGCCGCCGCCGCCAGCGCCTCCAGAGCCGGCGTGGCGGCCGCCCGGCCGCGCCCGCAGCGCGGCGTCGCTCACAGCGGCCTCCCAATCAATAGGCCCCTTCTTGGCTGGGTCGACCGCGGCGGCGCGTGCTCCCGGAGGGCCGCCTGCGTCCGCTTCGGCCTCAGCCATGGCACGCTTGCCAGTCGCTTCCGCTACCATCATGAGCCGCTGGTCGAGCGCAGCCTGTAGCCGCGAAGGCCGGCGATTGGGCGAGGCATCGGCAGCAGCGTCGCCATTGAGTTCCGCAGCCGTGGCGTGGTCCATGTCAGCCATGAGCGCCGCGCTGACGCGCTGAAGGGCAGCCAGCGGGACGGCTTCGACCAGCCATGCGCTGACGTCGTCCACCTGCACCGACGTTAGCACTTGACGGTCATAGAAGAGGCGTTCCCGCTCGCCACACACGATCGCGACGCCGAGGTCGGCGAGCGACGCCCACCTGGGCGCGGTTCGACCCCAACCGCCCCCTGCGACAGGGGTCGCACCGCGGTTGGTGGCGGTCGAGGCAGCATCGTTCGCCGCGTCGGTACTAGCTCCGGCTGGCAAACCCCGCGGCCTCCCTGTTGGCACCCAGGCCAGAGCCGATACCGGCAGCGTGGTCCCCCGGCGGAGCAACACAGGCGGCTCCCCCCCCGGATTGCACGTCCAGCCGACACCTCCGCGACCACCACAGAGATCCCACCGACGTGCGGCAGATGTGGCGTCCTCGACCATTTCCACCACCACGTCGTCAGCGTCAAGCGGCCGCGGCCACGGGGGCCCCCGTGGTGGACCGTCAGCCCAGTAGGCAGGGGTACTGAGCGTGACGTTCCCAAAGCTGCTTGCCGGAGTACCCGTGTCACCCCCCGCTTCGCTGCGGCACCCCTCCGGCACGGGTGCCGTCTGTCGCCGCCCGAAGAAGGAAGTGGCATACAAGAGGCGCGGGTAGGCGTCGCACGGAGGCGCGCTGTGGCGGTGCCTATGACCACTAGTGCTGTTGTCGATGACCTCACCAAAACTGCCACAGTCGCTAGTACCGGCATCAACGCCGCAGCCGTCGCCGGGGCTGCTGCCGCCGCTGCCGCTTCCACGGCCGCCGCCTCCTTCGGGGATGAATACACAGTCCCCGCTGGGCAACCGACGCATCGTCCGTCGCCCACCCCTCCGCCGTTGCGTCAAAACCGACGGCGAGCCGTCGCCCTCACGGCAACCCTCCCCCCCGCCCCCCCGGCCCCTCGCAACGTTGACGCCGTTGCACTTGCACGGTCAGCGGCAAGACTGGTGGTGACCGCACAACAGCGACGCCCGTGATACGAGAGCCTGCCGTTGCCGCTGTCACCAAAAGACGCATGCGGGAGCGCCGCAGCAACTCGGGCCACGGTGGCCACAACTGCGCACCCGGGCACGCGAGCGCCCACCCCTCCTCATGGGGTCGAGACAGGAGGGCTCACTAACAGGACAGACGCTCCAAAGATGGAATGGTCATCGGCAAGCCGTCAGCGTCCCGCGTCCCAGTAGGCAAATAGCCACCCGACGGGTGCGTGCGGCCGCTCAGGCGTTGCTGGTCCCGGCTTTGTCAGCGGTGTCGAGTGATCGACTTCGCCGAACCAGGTTGGTCTGCCACACAGTCGAAAAATTCAATCAATTGTACATGCAATTTGGGACTCTTTCGAGTATCGACCATGGGAGGCCACATTTTATGGTGGTCCTTGCAAATACTCGCCACTGATGTTGACTTCCATTGGTGCCCAGGTAACTGGCCGGTACAGAGCCAATGGGAAGCCCGTGTGGATTGCCAATGCATGCACTCAGGCTCAGATAGTCAAACTCGGAATTCAGCAAAGAGCCGCATTCAAGTATTTGAAGAAGAGTAAACCAACAATCCAGCACTCCAATTTCCTGCCATTGTAGTCGTTCGCGTGACCGCTGTGGAGATGATGGTGCTTTCTGGGCGCTGAGAGAGTCCATCCACTGGAGCTTTCGATCTCGTCGGGCGGCCTCAGCCACACAGCCCTCTTGGCAAGCGATCGTGTGGTCAAAGGCCGACAATTTGCTGCCCAGCCTCGTGTGAATCTCACGAACACTACCAATCTCGCTGGGCTCATTGCCAATATTCCATACATTGAAACTAAGGTGCGGCTGGGCGACACCACATCCGGGCCCAATAGCAGTGCGCTGCTGCGTTGACAGCCGCCGAGACCAACACTAACCGCCGCCTCACGCACTGTCCCACTAGTGTTGCCCTGCTGTGCGGCTTCGTGGCGTCCCCGTCGCGGCAGTTTGCGCTGGGACGTCGTAGAAGCCTTCGGGCGGGCGCGCGGTGGCTCCCACGGAGCGCAGGAGGCTCGTGCGTAGCGTGCCGGGCACGTGCGGTTCCTCGTCTGGAAGCGAGGACGAGGGCATTCGCAACCGTAAGGGGGTGCACATTGCGGTAGGAGGGGGCATCGACGACTCTGGCTGACCTGTGTCGGTCGTTGAGCGGAGAGGGTGTTCGTGGGGGTGAGTGGGGTGGCCACTGCTGTCGCACGCCGCTCAGGAGACGAGTGAGTCGTCGGCAGCGCTGTACTTCGTAGGGAATCCGCTATCGCGGCGGGACGCGGCAGCTGTCTGCACCGTGGGCCGTGGGCAGCGGCACTTGCTGGCGAAGAGTGGACTCGACGTAGGCGGTATTGGCGGTGACGACGGCAGCGGCGGTGAATCTCTCAAGTGCATTCGGCTCCACGTCAGAACAGCCAACCTCGAGCATCTGTTTGCCCCTTATGAGCGGCGCGCCGACAGCGATGACGGCGCCGGGGGCGACCCCTGGGATTGACCTGCCTGTCCCTGGCGCCGACTGCCCGCCCGTCGAGGCTGTTGCGGCCGCCGCCGCGTCGGCTGCGGTGACAGCAGCGGCCGAGGGCGGAAGGGAGGGGGAGCTGAAGGCCGCCGCGGTGGAGGCGGTGGCCCCTGCGCCAGAGGGTGGGCGAAGTGGGCAAGCTCGCATTGGGCCCTACACTCTCGGACGCACGCTGGGGACGGGTTCGACTTGTACGTTGAATTGCGCTGTTCGGTGGTTTGTTGGTGTGGCTGTGTTGCCGTGGCAGGACTGCGTTGGGCAATGCTGAACTGCGAGAGGTGGCTCGGACTCGTCGTTGTGGGGAACGTGCCACTGATGTTGCCTGTGTTCCATTGCTTGTGCAGCGTGTTTTCAGCGTCTTGTGCGCTGTGTTCTTGTTGTATCTTTCTATGTTTCTTTGTTTTGTAGGCAAGGTGAAGCGCGCGGTCAACGAGTCTACTGGGGAGATGGTTGCCATCAAGATCATTAGCAAAGAGCTGCTGCGCAAGAAGCCGTCTCTGAGGAGGAAGATCCAGCGCGAGATTGCCGTCATGAAAATGATGCGCTCTCACCCCAACGTCATCGATTTTTACGAGCTGTACGAGACGGACGGCCACCTGCTGCTGGTTGTCGAATATTGCCCTCACGGGGAGCTGTTTGACCGCCTCATCACCCGCGGCTGCTTTCCCCCTGAGGAAGCGCTCGACATTTTCCAGCAGGTCATCCACGGTCTCAAGTATTGCCACAAGCGGCTCATCTGCCACCGGGACATCAAGCCTGAGAACCTGCTTCTCGCTCCTAACAACGTCGTCAAGCTTGTGGACTTCGGGCTGGCGACCATGGCGGTGGGGAACCTCCTCGAAACGGCCTGCGGCAGCGCGCACTATGCGTCGCCCGAGATCATTTCCGGCGAGTCGTATGACGGCTACCTTTCAGACGTGTGGTCGTGCGGGGTGCTGCTGTTTGCGCTGCTGACCGGCTCCCTCCCGTTTGACGATGACAACTTTTCACGTCTGCTTGCTAAGGTGCAAGCTGCCAAGCTGACCCTACCGCCCTCCATCCCCTCTGAAGTACGGTCTCTACTGCTGGGCATGCTGACGGCCAACCCTCGTTCACGCTTCACCCTCGAGGAAGTCATGGCGCACCCCTGGTTCACCTCCCAGCGCCCACGGCTGGCCGTTTTCTATGACGTGCCCGATCCGTTTATGAGCGCCGAGTCGGCGGCAAACTCGGTGCCCGTCCGAGATCCCAACCCGGTCTACCTTGGTCACCTGCGCGCGCTCGGCTGGGGCGAAACGTCCGTGCTTAAGCGCAAGCTTGCCCAGGTCGAACACTCGCTGGAGCGCGAATGCTACCGCACGTTTGAGAGGCACTACGAACAACAAGAGGACAAGCGGCGCGTCAGCCGCGACGTGGCTGGGCTCGAGTCGCAGCTGGCTAACGTCGAGCTGGTCCCCTCGTCTTAGGCGATCGTCGATCCAGTGTGGAGGGGCGGGGGGTGCCGCCGCTAGGCAGGGCACTTGTGCACGTGGTGAAAGCGGTTCCTTTAGATAGCGCCTCCGGGCAGTACCTTGCCGCTTGTTGCATGTTTCACAATCTTACTGCCGCCAAGGCCACCTCTCGTGTTACACCTCTCGTTTGTTTTCGCCCTTTGGGCTCTCCCCGCACAGCGGGCGTCATGGTCCTCTCTGGACAGACAACGGACTGTGTCTACACGGTTTCTTGACAGGAGCTTGGTGGTCACCCTGGGGGCGCCATCACAAAGGCCGCAAACAAAATGCGCACGGGCAGTACACGGACCGCCGTCCATGCCACAAACCAAGGCACAGAACGCACACTCCACATCTGGCCCGCCTATGCCCGCTTGAATCTCCTCGCTGCCTGGATATCCTGCCACTCCTTCGCCGCCACCGCCAGCAGCCCCGGGCTGTCCTCATCCCCGTCCGCCGCCGCTTGGCGTTCCACCTCCGCGGCAACCCCCGCCCAGCCACCCTGCACCCCCCGCTCGTCGGCAAGCGGCTCGCCGACGCTCGCCTTGGCCGCCCGAAGCAGCTTCCCCATCAACACAACCGCAGCCGCCCGGTTGGCATCGGCGGTCGGATGGCGGTCAACCGGCAGCTTGATCACCGCCTCGGCGGGGCGGTGGCGGAGGCCCGCCAGCGCCAACACCGCTGCGAGTGTCGGTGCGGACACCCACCGGCCGAGGCGCTCCACGTCCACGTACGCGGTGACTTTGCGGGTGATCGGGTCGGGCAGCTCTGAGGCTTGGAAGACGGTGTGGGATTGGAGGGTGGCCGCCCGGAGCATCGTCACCGCCTCGGCAGTGAGGGCGGGACGGGCGCGGCCCGCGGGCGCGGGCTCGCTAACAGACACGGTGGCAGTCGCATCGCTGCCCGCGCCGTCCGACGTCGATGACGTGGCGGCGGCGGCGACGCCTGCGGCAGCAGCGACACCACTACCACCCCCGGTGGCAGCTCGCACCATCCGCGCCACCACCTCGGCGGCGAGTTCGGGCGTCATAGACGCGGCGTCCTCCAACTCGGTGGGGGAGAGCGACATCTCGGGGGTGTCGTCTAGGGACAGGTCCGCTTGCTCCTCCTCGTCCTCAAAGCCAATGTTCGCAAACTCGTCCTCCTCGACCTCATCGTCATCGCGGCCGCCGTCGTCATCGGTGGTGGCGGACGGGCCGGCCGCAGCAGAGGTGGTGGCGACCGACCGGTGGCCGCGTCCGCAGCTGTGGGTATAGCGGGAAAGAGAGTGGGGTGAAGTTGCCACAGCGACACCCAAGGAAGAAAGGGGACACCACGCGTGGCAGTCTGACAGATGGCGCCGTGTCACTGCGGGCCTCGACGCACTTGGTAGCGGCGTAGACAGGACGGTGGATCGGCGGAAGGCCGACAGCAACAATCGATGTGCAACCGGCGAAAGAGCACGAGGAGCTGCCATCGGAGCAACCAACGCACCTTCGACACGGCACCAACAGCAGCGCGGACGTCCGAAGGTTGTCGGCACACAGCTCAACGCCACCAGCGCCACTGCCGTCCAGGTGGTGTCGCACAGACGGCCAATACACAGCGTTTTGTCCCCGATTCGTTAAAACTGAGAAATGCCAGATTCGAACACGCCCACCGACGGTTCGCAGAACTGTCACACATTTCCCTGGCCTTTAGGACAGGGTGCTCTCAAAGTGTAGTGATGCACACATATACTTAGATATCGGGACTTGATCACCGATTCAGAGGTGGCAGTCTGCATTCGTCACCCCTAGTTAAGGTGGCTCTTCTGGGTCTCAGCATTACACAGATCCCGGAGCCACGTTAGGAATTCCGGTAGGCTCTGAGTTATCCTTGCGGGGAAATCGGACTTGGCCACAGGGGAAGCGCGCATTCAAATCCCACCAAGACTAGAAGCAAGTCTCATGCTTAGCGAGATCGACCGGAGCGATGGGGCGAGTGACTGTCAGCACCGTGACCGGATATACGTTTCAATCGAGGGGATCGATATCAAGCGGCCTCTGCCGCGCACATGCGAGGGACAGGTGGCTGCCATTTGATCCAGACTCGATCGCAGGTCGACCTGCACCTTGTACCCTGGCATCTTGCGTGCTTTGAGGGTCAGTGAGGGGTGCGCGATAGCGTCGTTTCCCCCGCACAATGTTGTGTTTCCTGCGGCCGATAACCGTGACTGGAAACGGTTACTTGCCAGGGGAAACACCACATAAGCTTCAGGAAACACAAGGTTGAGATGTGCACCAGACATCAGAAAGGGCGATCACTGCTAGCCGTACGCGATTGTCACAAGGTGGATACCGCATCTATCATTGCGATCCGCAAGCCATGACTTATATCGAGCGCAAGGCCGGCACAGAGTGACGCGCATTCTTCTTCCGCCTCAGGCGCCACGGATTCTTGGCCGGTAGGCGCCGTCCATGGTAAGCTACTTTGCCTCTTTTTTTGCCATAGCGGCGCTCTTACGGCATACGTGGGCCGCGAGCGCGGGCTTAGCCGTTCACCAGTAGTGGTTGTGCACGACGTCGCTGTCTTGGAATGCGCACGCTTACGCGGGACCGCCGTAGCGCAGCTCTTTTTTACTGCCGGCAGGCGTCGTCTATGGTACGCTGCTTTGCCTCGTTTGTTGCCGTTGCGGTGCTCTTAGGGCACATGTGGGCCGCGAGCGCGGGCTCAGCCGTGCACCAGGGGTAGGTGCGCAGGACGTGGCTCTCTTCGGATGCGCACGCGTACGCAGGACCGCCGCAGCGCAGCTCTTTTTTACTGCCGGCAGGCGTCGTCTATGGTACGCTACTTTGCCTCGTTTTTTGCCGTTGTGGCGCTCTCAGGGCTCTTGTGAGCGGGTGCAGTGACCCCCGGAGAGTACTCCGGGGAAGTCTTGATGTGGGCCTGTGTATGGTGGCTATATTTAGTTTGGTGTTCCATGGTCGATCCTCGCTTCGCTTGGTCGTGCAGCACATCGATATTGCTCGGGGCTTCGCGCCGACAGGGAGAAGAGTGTCGTGCTGCAGTGGCAAATATTGTGACCAATATTATCATTGACGGCATTTATTATAATCTCGTACGTATCACAAAGTTTGTGACAAGCTTAGCTATTATCGCTTGCAACATTTGACAGCAGTAGCACCCCTTCTATCGCCGCGTCGACTTTCCCGTCTGCCCTTCCGCTGCTCCAGGACTGCCATTGATGATGGTCGCGCGCCCATTTCCAGGGGCCCCATGCGCGCCACACTCCGGCGGGCTCCGCTCCGCCATGTCCACCAACTGCGGCGGCCAACGGCAGTCTCGGCGAGAAGAGCCGCGCGCCCGTGCTGAAGTGGGCCGAAGTGCTGCTGCCTGTGGAGGCCGCGCTGGGCGTGTGCCCGCTGGCGGCGGTGGGTGCGTTTCCGGCCGCTGCTGCCGCAAGGTCGGTCGCTGTGGCGGGGGCGGAGGACGTCGTGCCGCCCGTGGTGGCGGTTCTGGGCTTGCGGCCGCTAGCGGATGGGGGCGTGCTACCCGCTGCCGCCGCCGCCAAGTCGGTCGTTGCGGCACACGGCGGTGGGCGTGATGCCGGCCGCTGCCCCCGCCAGGTTGGCGGTTGTGGCGGGAGCGGGGCAGACGTGTTGCCGCGCGCGGGGGCGGTGATGGGCTTGCTGCCGCGGGCGACGGGTCGAAGGCGTGTTGTTGGCTGCCGACGTCGCCACGTCGGACTTTTTGGCGCGGGGGGGGGCGCATGTGGTCCTGCGCGCGGGGGCGGCGCTGAGCTGTCGGCCGCCGGCGTCTGGGGGGGGCCTTGCTGCCGGCTGCCGACGTCGCCACGTCGGTTGTACTGGCGTGGGAGACGGTGAAGTGTTGCCGCGCGCCGGGGAGGTGCTAGGAGTGCTGCCGCTGCCGGCCGAGGCCGCTTTGTCGGCTGCCGCGGACTCCAAATCAGTCGTTTTGGAGGGAGCGGGGAAGGGAGCGGACGTGGCGGACGTGGTGTCGCGCCGGGAGGGGGCGGACGTGGCGAACGTGGTTTCGCGGGCAAGGGTGGTGCTGGGATTGTTGTCGCAGACGGGGGGGGGGCTGATGCCGGCCGCTGGGCCGCCAAGTTGGTGGCTGTGTCGAAGAAAGTCGACGTTGTGCCGTGCGCGAGAAGGGTGCTGTGCTTTCTCCCGACATTGGCGGCAGGCGTGTTGCCGGCTGCCGCCGCCGTCCAGTCTGTACTGGGGGCGCAGGGGGCAGCCGCGCTGCCGCGCAACACGACGAGGACGAGGCGCTCGGCGGGTGGGTGGCGGTGCGGACGAGTCGAAAGGTGGCATTGCCAGCATGTGCATAAATAAAACAAGGCACGAAGACAAGCACACCGTCCCAATAGTCAATGGCATTCGGCCAGATTACCAGCTTGTAATGTCTTGTACTGAGATGCATTTGTTCCTCCAGCCACATGTGTACCGAAGCACACCGTGACAGCAGGATGCCTGATCCGGCTGTCCCCACAGCCTCAGATGTGCCCTACGAGCAGCAGCATCTTAAAAGAATGTGCCACTTGTGACGTGGCGCGAGGCGCAAGGTGCAATGGTGCAATATGGCGACATTGAGCCACGAATATCATAGCGACTGGAAAAGGCAGCATGAAATGACCACGTAAAGGACCCTGCCGCCTTAAAGCAAATCCCATGATGCAAACGACCCTTCTCCAGGCTCCGAGTCAGTGAGCCTATGACACCTCATAAGCAGCTCGCAACACCGTGTGCACCTGCGACAGGAGCATGAGAGACGCCCCCGCGCCCCGACGCATGCCGCATTCGGCAGAAGCCTCTAGTATGGCGGCGGCAAAGCAAGGGGCCAGTCGATGACGGCATGCAGGAGGGTGCCACTGGGCGACGCCCGTTGCAAAGAGGTTGAAAAAAGCCGGCGTAAATCCATCCGTCTTGTCAAAGACGGAGCAGAGGGTGCGCGCCACCACCGGCTCCATCGTCAAATTCCACCGGCGGCAGTCAGCCATCCATCGGGCCGCGTGAGCATCTGTCTCGTCCTCACGCGCCCGCTTTCGCTGCCCCGACATACTCCCAGATGGTGGAAGGTCGGCCGCAAGAGAGATATTGGTTGAAAATGCGGGCAAGATGCCCAACAGGATATCCATCTCGCTAGCGTTGACGCCTTTTGCGACCGTCGCGGCAGTCGCGGCTGTATGTGCCTTGGCGGTGACCGAGGGTCCCTTGGAAGCGCCACCGAGTCGAGCCGCGCCCCCCGGTGCTTGGCCGGCAGGATTGACATCCACGTGTGTCGTAGCGACGTTCGCGTCCCCGGTCGTTGACTTTGGGCTCCCAACCGCCGGTATGGATGGCCCCAGGCCGGTGTGACGCGTCTGCTCCATCGGTCAGTACGCCGCAGACGGCCGCCTCCCCTCGCTCGGCCCCGCTGACGGCTGCCCCCCCTCGCTCGGTCCCTCAGACAGCCGCCACCCCTCGCTCGGTCCCGCAGACGGCCGCCCCTCATGGCTCGGCCCCGCAAACGGCTGCCCCTCCTCGCTCGGTCCTGCAGACATCCGCCCCCCCTCGCTCTGTCCCGCAGACGGCGGCCCCCCCCTCGCTCGGCCCCGCACCAGCTCTCGTCGAGCGCAAACGACGCCGCCGCTTCGGTCGCGCGTCGACCAGCTCACCCTTGGCGTCAGGCTCCTGCTCCGTCAGCGTCTTGCGAAGATTGCGCATGGCGGCGCGCGTTAGTAGATTGAAGTTCTCCGCCCACGCCTTTGTGCCCACGCCGTCCGCGCGCAACAGCGAGGAGGGCTAACCAGCGGGGCATGCGAAGAACAACCGGAAGAACGACAGCGCAAACAGACCACTGTCGTGAAAGTCGGGTTGCTGGGGCACATCCGGCGAGGTGACGGCAAGGCAGGACAGCGACCAACCTTGCCAAAGTCCTTCATCGTTAGCTCCAACAACGCCATGCCGCATGAACTCGTGCTTCAACCACACAATAACAGAGCTAGACGCACTTCCAGCGATCGATACCGCGCCCAACGAGTTCAAGAAAGCGAGAGTAGCCGTCGGCGACCCCGTGTGGGCGGCACCACCAGCGGCTGTCATGCCCAAAGCCCTGTGAAAACGTTGAACCCCCGAAAGCACAGCAATCCATCAATGATGGCCCCCACAGAAAAAGAACACCCAGGTAGAGAAAGAAAAAATATCTACAGACCGAGTCATAGCGGTCACACGAGACGCTTCCCCCCCGACGTCGCGCAAAAGCTTGTTCCAAACATCAGAAAACACCAGGCAGTCGGCAGAGTCCTCCGGGGAGAGCTTCTCTTCCCAGATGTGCCGGGCGATGGCGTCCACGAAGCCGTCGCGCAAGTCCGTCCCGTCCTCGAGGCTCATGCAGTCCGCCCGGTTGACGGTGATCGGGCCACCTCGGCCTCGGGCGTACGTGAAGATGACGTCATGGGGCTGCGCACGGACGCCACGCGACGCCCCGGGCCAGGTATTGTCGTCATTGCTACCGTCTGGGGGCGCAGGCGCCGGTTGCAAGTCACGACCGCTGCGAGTCCGCATGGTGAGCTGCACGTCGCTCGCGGGCCAACAAACAGCGCCAAGACGCTGCGTGGCTGGTGCTGCGGCTCAAGACAGCGCAGCGAATGGAAATCACGTTGGGAGCACGGCGAGGACGCCACGCGCCTGACAAGCTGCATCTCGAAGCACAGTGTAAATGCCGCATCGAACCTTGTATGCAATTTATCAATCGTGTATGTACTTGTTATCGCGTACTCTGATAACATTCTAGTCCAGCAGTTTGATAGTACGTCCTAATGGAGGACCGCTGCCCCTCCCTGCTACCGCCCACGGCCTCCGCCCCCGCCTGTGGCCCTTGCCCACACCTGCTGCCAACGCACCAAACCCGCCGCCCCCGCCCACGCGCCCGCCCGTTGCCCACGTCCGCGCCCGCTGCCCCCGCCCGCGCGGGCTGCCACCGTCACTGGGTGATACGCTCGCCCCCGCCCTGTGCCCGCGCCGCTGGCCGTCACTATCGACGCTCGTCACCGCCTTTTCGACGATGGTGGCCGCCCCCACTACGGTGACTAGAATGGTTTTTCACTTGTTGCAGTGTTTCTTGCTTCTAGAAGGTAATATATGTATTAGGCGGTCCATAGGTATAGTGGTAGGGTTGTGGCAGCGCCAGCAGTCTCGAACTGGTGGCGCGTTGCCTGTCCAGAAAAGCATGAAGAACAGGATTCTGTGTCAAACGACGCATACGGCAGGCAAGTACGTTTGAGGTATCTCGATAAACCCGATGGAAACTGCTCCAGGCGGGTTGCGAAGCGCAGCCGAGTGACGCACTGTACCGTGCAGTGTCAGCCGAGCCTCCCATGCAAGACCATGTTGCTCTGTGAGATCGGAACATCAGACCTGACACTGGCCGTGACTGCCAATCTCCGGATCTTGCGGGCCAAGACCGCGCATCCCTGTGACGCCTGCGGAGTTGCAGCCGCTTGGTCTCATGTCAAACGAAGAATCGAATTACAGTACTCTTCGCTTCCGTCGCGTCAGTGTTGCGCGCGCGGTCGACCAACGGCGAGTTGAATGCAGCCTGAAAACGAGAAACTCTCGCAAGACACCGCGTGCGTATCGAGCTCCTCTGCCTATCGCATTCCTGGCGCTCATGCAGTCTGGCAAGCCGACTCCTAGACTGACGTCTGACGTGCAGCACGCACTGCTTTGTCTCCGTTCCTGGAAAAATAGCCGTCTTCCACGGAAAGGTTCGCGGTGTCAGCGGTCAACAATTGTCTCGGGCTTGAAGACGCATGACATGCATGACAATGCCGTCCACGGTAGCGTGACACGCACCAATTTGCATGTCAGCAGCACAGCCTCGACGCAAAGTCAGATGTCCGACTCGCGTCCGAGGTGACAGACCACGTGGCGGCGCACGCGTTGAGCGCTCCCCCCACCGCGCTTTTACGCCGGCCTTTTCCGGACAGGAATGTCCTCTGCATTTATCAGTCATCGGCACGGGCGCGTGCGGCCTGTCAACAGCTCTCTCCAGGCCGAGGAGGCCTGGTTTCTGTACTGCTCCGGCTTTGCTGCGTCATGATCATGGTGCGAGAAAGAGGATGTCAGCACGATGTGACTGGGAATTAGCATCCAATCAGCGTGGGACGAGTCCATTAATAGATCAGACAAGAGTGTGACGGGTGTCAGGGGTGGGGTTGGGTCCATGCTAAATCCAGATTGGGATCGAGTTCGTTTTCATCAGTGCAGACGCCGCTTGAGTCTCGGCCTCCAGAGAGACACATCTGCTCAATATCCCCACTTTCAGGCCATGGGGGCGGGTGGGTTCGAGTCTGTGTTAAGCCACCGATGGGGGGCTGCTTTGCAACCTCTGAAGGGAGGTGGCCTGGAATCATCCGTGGGCGGCCGCCCACGTCATCATCACCGACGGAGGTGACCTTGGCATGGCATAACAAATTGACGTTTGACCGACTGGAGGCCAGCGAGCAGCGCGGGTGGCGGCTCGATCTGTGGTCCATATGAATTTTCGGGCGGTGATGGCACTACGTCTGGGGCGATGAGAATCCCCCACCCCCACTCAATGAGCACCGGCTGCGGCAGGGCCACCCGCCACCGGCACCGCTCTTGCCGACACCACTGCCGCGCGGCAGCTCTGCAGCTGGTTGCTGTCTGCAGCCGCCCCCTGGTCCCCCACTATTCGCCGGGCCACTGGCCGCCGCCTCTTCCCCGCCATGAGCACCTCGTGGAGGCGGGCGGTCGGCACCGTGTCTGGCGGTCGTGGTGCACGAGGTGCGTCAACGCGGTGGCAGCGTGCTTAGACCACCCAGCGCGGCTGTGCGGCCGTGGCACAGCAGCACCCGCTGCCGTGACGGCATGCCCTTTCCACTCTGGCGTTTTCTTGCATCGCTGAAACAAACGTTGCCTGATCTGACACTCATCCTCTTGTCTGCCATGCTGGTCTGCCTGTCCCCCCCTCGTGCCACTACCGCGCTTTTGCCTGCCGTCCCCACCTCCTGACTGTTCCTCCCCCCCGCAGCCCCCAACGACCCGAAAATTTTAAAACAAGTCGCTTACCTGACCAAAGACGTCTACCGGCGCCTCGGGCGGGAGAGAGGGGGGACCCCGCCGCCGTCGCCGACGCAGCCGCCCCGCCGCCACCACCCGGCCGCCACCCGCAGGCCAAGAGGAGGGGGCGGGGGAGGGGTAGGAGAAGGAGGAAGATGAGACGCGTGAGGCGCTTTTTTGGGAGAAGAGGGGGGTCGGCGTTGCGGGTTGAGGGAGGCGGGGGATGGCAACGACGCGACGCGCCCGCATGCTTAGGGGGGGAAGGGGGTGCATACGCGGAACAGGCAAGCGTCAGAACGGCTCCCCTCGCGTCAGTCGCCGCCGGGGCAGGTACTGTGAAAGTGTTCATGATTGCGCGTGGGGGCGGGTTTCGACGCGTCGAGCGGCGAGCCGCCCCCACTCCGCTGACCGCTGCCCCCGCCGCTGGCGGCCATTCCTTCCAGTAGCTGCCCCATTGCTGAGCGCCGTCCCCACCGTGGGCCACCCCCCCGCCGCTGGCCGCCTCTCGCCGCTGGCCGTCACTCTTGACGCTGGTGGCCGCCCCCGCTTCGTTCGCTAGACTGTATCTTACCCACTCTATACACTGTTTCTTGCTTCTGAAAGGTGAGATATGTCATAGGTGGTCTATAGCTACGCTCGTCCGGTTCGAGTGCCGCGGGCTGTCTCGGACTGGTGGCACCTTGCCTGTCCAGTAAAAGCATGAATAATACGTTTTTGCGCGAAACGGCGCGTACCATCGCGACCAGCCCACGTGAGTGCACCAGGTGTGCTTCCTAGCAGGGAGTGCGTGTTCTGGTCCTTTTGCTCATCATTTTCTGGCAAGTGCCCATTTCACCCCCGGAAGAGACAGGCCACCGGACTGGCACGTATGAAGAAAGACGTCCATCCGGACAGCTTCTTCCATGTATAGAGATGCTCAGAAGAGATGGAGTGCCCTCCAGGAGACAGGTCCATCGCTTTTTTCTTGGAAATAAACATGAGAAGAGCCGTAGGCAGGTGGGAAGCGCGACTGCGTGTTGCACTGGATTTTGCAGTGTCAGCTGTTTGCGATCAGCATGCTCTGCATCGACCTCATTGAGCCGCAGATCAGTTGCGATCCCCAGATCGGTTTTGACACTCGCCAATGCAGAGCATGAGGAGCGCAGCTGACACTTCACAATGCAGTGCAACGCGCGGTCGCGCTTCCCT
>ENA-ORXT01002190-ORXT01002190.1-marine-metagenome-genome-assembly--contig:-NODE-2190-length-24026-cov-165.282517_pt1 | contig 24026 bp, 17 predicted proteins | sample MGYA00237868_ERZ511482 | MGnify/ENA metagenome assembly ERZ511482
CGGCTTCATTATCTTATCACAACTCTATTCTTACATTAGAAGATTCCAATTTTTCATATAAGACTTATTGCTCTTATATTTATAACTATCATTATACATATATATGAAGTATACCATTTTTTTACTGTTGATATCATGGCTCACTATATGTTGTAACCAAGGAAGCTATGATCACGAAGTACAGTTGTACCAAAAGCTAAAGCTGGATTTTGATGGCCCTGAACTATCTGAGATGGGTACTGATAATCCATTCTTGAATTATCGATTGGACGTGACATTTACTAATGGGTCTGTGAAGTATATCATCCCAGGTTATTTTGCAGCAGATGGAAATGCTGGGGAGACAAGCGCCACCTCTGGGACCATCTGGAGGGCTTGGTTTATAGCGGATCAGGTAGGGGAGTGGTCGTACACTGTTTCATTTCGAAAGGGTGATAATATAGCTGTAGGTAATGTCAGTGATGGACAGGCTGTAGCTTTTGATGGAGCTTCAGGTACCATCTTAGTCAATGATCTTCAAGAGGATAGTGATGAAAAAGGGAGACTTGATTATGTAGGGAAGCGCTATTTACAATATTCAGAATCTAAAGAATATCATCTGAAAGTAGGACCTAACTCTCCAGAGAATTTCTTGGCATATGAAGATTTTGACAGTACCTACTCACACAATTCCAATCAAGTATTCATTAAGTCATATGAGGCTCATAAGAAAGACTGGACAGTAGGTGACCCTACATGGAAGAATGGTAAAGGAAAGGGAATCATAGGCTCTGTGAATTATATAGCTGAGATGGATATGAATACGATCTACTTCTTGACAATGAATATCGATGGAGATGGAAAAGACGTCTGGCCTTATGTATCACATACGGATTTTGATCGGATGGACTGTAGTAAGTTGGATCAGTGGGATATTGTATTCTCCCATATGGAGGATAAAGGAGTCTTGCTCCATTTTGTATTACAAGAGACAGAGAATGAGTTACTATTAGATGGGGGCGATACTGGTCCACAAAGGAAGTTATATTTCAGAGAGCTGGTAGCCAGATATGCTCATCACTTAGAGATCGTATGGAATCTGGGAGAAGAGAATGGTCCAGCTCACTTCTCTCCTGAAGGTCAAAATACCAGACAGCGCAAAGATATGGCAGACTTCATTAAGGACGTAGATGCTTATAATCATCCTGTAGTCGTTCATACGCATTCTTGGGCTGGGGTCCGCGATTCTATAGTTGACTCTTTATATCGTATCGAGTCTATTGATGGCCTATCACTACAGATCAATAAGCGAGAGCTGATTCATACAGAGACAATCAAGTATATAAATAAATCGACAGCTGCAGGAAAGACCTGGTACTCACCGATGGACGAGATAGGATTCTACTGGATGGGGGCTATGCCGGATCAGCTGGATCCAGATCATGACACATTGCGACATGAAGTACTATGGGGGCACTTATTGGCAGGTGGTCCTGGTGTAGAATGGTATTTTGGATATAAGTTTCCACCACATGATTTAGACTGTGAAGACTGGCGGAGTAGAGATCTATTATGGAGACAGTCAAAAATCGCTGTTGGCTTTTTTAAGGAATATTTACCATATTCTGATATGATGGCACAGCCACAGCTGATTAAGGATGATGGCTACTGTTTTGCAGATTCAGGAAATATATATGTCCTCTATCAATCTAAAGGAGTGATGCCGACTATAGATCTATCAGCTGCATCTGGAGCGTTCTCCATAGATTGGTTTGATCCTAAGTCGGGAGGTGATCTTAGAAAGGGGAGTGTGGTATCTACTGAGTCTGGAAAAATAATAAATGTAGGCAGTCCTCCTGTGGTTGCAAATAAGAAAAATACCGACTGGGTCGTGATGCTGAGAAAACAATAATTATAATACCTAAGAGGTCCTTGTCAATTTTGCTTGGAATCTGGATATAGATTAAGGACGGATTGATAGAAAAGATTAGATCCTGTATCAAGCCTGTCTTCCGCAGGCGAGCCGAGAATAACTAGCTAAGTAGCTATCATATTAAATCACCAAATTACCAAATCATATAATCATCAACTCATTATCAAGCTGCCGCGACTTGCTTATAGATTTTTTCTCTTTGCGATTTTACTTTTTCTGACCTGACATACTCGTCATATTCCATCAGCTGATCTATCATGCCATTGGGTCCTATTTCTATCACTCGATTGCAAGAAGTATTAAGCAGCTCATGATCATGTGATGTCATAATTAAACTACCAGGAAATTCTTTAAGAGAATTATTCAGTGCTGTGATGGATTCTAGGTCTAAGTGATTCGTCGGCTCATCTAAAAGTAAGAAGTTAGGGTGAGCCAGCATCATTCTGGACAGCATACATCTGACTTTTTCTCCTCCAGATAAGACGCTGGATTTCTTAAAGACCTCTTCGCCTGAGAATAGCATTCTGCCTAAGAATCCACGGATGAATTGTTCGTCTTTATCCTCTGAGAATTGTCTTAACCAATCAATTAATTCCATGTCCTGCGCATCTGAAAAGAAAGCTTCATTTTCAGTCGGTAAATAAGCTTTAGAAATAGTCTGTCCCCATTCTATAGTCCCAGTATCAGGCTTCAGCTGGCCATCTAAGATCTGATATAGTGCCGTGATGGCTGATGATTCCTTGCTGATGAGTGCTATCTTATCATTACTATTCATGATCAGATTAAAATCAGAAAATAGTAAGTCTCCCGCTTCATTCGTATAGCTGAGCTTATCGACTCGTAGGATCTGATCTCCGATCTCTCGCTCTGGATTGAAGTGGATGAATGGATATTTTCGAGTAGATGGTTTGATGTCTTCTACATTTAGTTTTTCTAACGCTTTTTTACGACTGGTAGCTTGCCTTGATTTAGAAGCATTTGCTGCGAATCTTTGGATGAACTCCATCATCTCTTTTCGCTTATGTTCTACCTTTTTATTTTTATTAGCGATTTGCTGTGCCATCAGCTGGCTCGACTCATACCAGAATGTATAATTACCAGTAAATATCCTAATCTGTCCAAAATCAATGTCTACGACATGGGTGCAGACCATATCTAAAAAATATCTATCGTGAGAAACAACGATAACCGTATTCTTAAATTCAGATAAAAAGTCAGCTAACCATGTCACTGTGAGGGCATCCAGATCATTAGTAGGCTCATCCAGTAGCAGCAAGTCTGGTTCGCCGAATAGGGCTTGAGCCAACAGTACTTTGACCTTCTGTGGCGCATTGAGCTCCTTCATCTGCTTAGTGTGGAGATCTTCTTTGATTCCCATATTACTCAGTAGACCAGCTGCCGCAGCATCAGCCTCCCAGCCACCCATTTCTCCAAATTGATTTTCCAGTTCGGCAGCTTTGAGCCCTTCTGCTTCAGTCGCATCAGGATTCATATAGATATCATTCTTTTCCTTCATGATTTCATACATCTCCTTATGTCCCATGATGACTGTCTCCAGTACAGGTACCTCATCAAATTCGTAGTGATCTTGCTTGAGCACTGACATCCGATTACCAGGTTCTATGTCTATGCTACCACCTGTCGGATCATCTTGACCTGACATGATTTTCATAAAGGTAGACTTACCAGCACCGTTGGCTCCGATCACTCCATAGCAGTTCCCTTGGTTAAACTTCAGATTGACCTCATCGAAGAGGACTCGTTTACCAAATTGGACAGTAAGATTATTGACACTGATCATACATTCTGAATTTTAGAGCTGCAAAAGTAAGGGCTTTAATCCAATAAATCTTATTGCAGTCTTATTTTTAATCAGCAAGTGATTCGGAAATTTTGTGAAATAGTCACTGGATAACTCCCACAGCTCTATTTTTAGCTATCTCAATCATAGTAGCTAACCATACAGCTCTACATTTATCAGAGAAAAATTTGACACAATCAGTGGTATATCAACCAAAATATATATTTATGATTGAGAATGAAATTCAAAAATGCCTGCTTCTTTATGGCACTTTATCTTACCCTGATCTTCTAAAAGATCTAAATATCCTATCATCATAGCGATAGCAGGAAAGCTCATTCTGCTTGGGTACATCTTAAGGGTAAGCTCGCTGAAACTATGATGACCATCTTTGATAAATTGGTAGCATTGTGCTGTCCTATTCTGAATTCGATTGACCTGATGATCTATGACTTCTCTGATATTGCTAAATGGGTGGTAATGGCCAGGAAAGGCTATACTGATATCCATTTCTCGAAATCTCTGATATGAGTGCATCATAATCGCGAGCCCTTTCATCCTGACTGAGGGATTAAATGGGTCTGCTTCTATGACAGGAGTCGGAGCAATATTGAGCAGCATATCTGCGCTCATCAGATATTTAGATTCTGGCTCATAGAAGCAGGTCTGAGAGGATGAATGACCTGGTGCGTAGATGACTTCCCACTTCTTTCCTCCGATATTGATTCCATCTGCGGACTTAAATTCTCTCACATGATCTCCAGGGATGGCTTCCCAGTAGTTGAGCATTTGAGAGAAGGCGGCACTTCCCATTTGGAGCATCTTTATAAGATCGGAGTCGGGATGTAATAGGTTCTTAAATGTATCTTCAATCATAGATGTACGCACAGGCCATTTAGTCTCTACATGCTCTCCCCAGTCATATGCATACTCTGATAAATAGACCATGGCTCCACTTTCTTGTACGATCCGATTCGCCATGCCTATGTGATCTACGTGAGCATGTGTGATGATAATACGCTTGATGTCTTTGACTGTAAGTCCATTTGCTTTAAGGCCAGTTTCGAGAGCAGCATATGATTGATCTGTTAATTCGCCGCAGTCGATTAGAGTCGGTTCAGGATCTTTGAAAAGCCAGCTATTGACTGTCTTCATATTGAATATCTCAGGCAGCTCAATTCTTATCGGTTCTTGGATCAACATCTATTTATTTTCGATTAGAGTGGCAATATATAAGGAATATCAGGAAGCAGATGGAATATAGATTATTGGCGTATATTTAGTGATATATCACAATTTCGTAAATTTAGAAAGCTACTATTAATACATGATGATACCTCTGAGACTTGAATGATGAGGCTCTTAGGAAATGAATGATCTATCTTATCATCAGTCAAACTGATTGCTGGAAAGGAAATTATATAGTAAATGATAACTATGGCATGAGTAAGAAGCCACTCAATGAAATGAATCCAATCTCATCGATGCTATAAATAATCACATCAAGTAAAGCCATATGGAACGTCCAATAACGTGGATAATTAAGACAACCAAGGGTATGATTAATATATAAGGTGCTGCTAACTGAAAATTGAAATTTTTAAACGCATGAAAGAAGAAGTCAAAATAAAATATGAGCGAATAGCAAATCTTAGTCAAACTTCTGGCATTATATCATCATGCAGTGGAGAAAAGGAATACTCAAATATATCAGATGACTATGCTCATGCAGATGGCTATGAAAGCGCAGCTGACTTAGGACTTGGGTGTGGATTACCAGTGGCGCTGGCTAAAATATCTACAGGTGATGTGATTATTGACTTAGGCTGTGGAGCTGGCAATGACTGTTTCATATCAAGAGCTGAGACTGGACCTACAGGTAGAGTGATTGGTCTGGATTTCGCAAGTGCTATGATAGAAATAGCGAATCGAAATCGAGATAAATTGGGCTATGATAACGTAGAATTTATTCAGGGAGATATCGAAGCTATGCCATTAAATGACTGTATTGCTGATGTCGTTGTCAGTAATTGTGTGCTGAATTTGGTCCCCGATAAAGCTAAAGCATTCTCTGAGATCTACAGAATTCTAAAACCTGGAGGTCATTTTTCGATTTCTGATATTGTCGTAGCGGGAGAGATGAGCTCTACGTTACAATCAGAGCTGGAAGAATATGCAGGCTGTCTATCAGGTGCTATACAACTTCAAGATTACCTAAAAATTATCAAGGGAGCTGGGTTTACAGAGATAGAAATACAAAAGAAAAGGGGAATAGAAGTCCCTGAAAAGATGTTGTTAAAACATATAAATAAAGAAGATCAGTACCAGTTCAATCAATCATTTGGTATCTTTAGTATAAGTGTTTTGGCAAAAAAGTGAGATTTGTGTAGGATATCGTATTTATAGAATATGGAGGAATTTAACACGCTGACGCAAGAGAAGAATAGATTTAGTCGTATATTTGATAAGAATTGCCTGCCTACTTACAAGTATCTAATAAAGAAATATAGAGGTCTTTGACCTTGAACAATATAAAGTAAAATGCTCTTTTAAGGTGTAGAGCGTGGTGTGGGGTATTCGCCCGAATATCCTCACACCTTTTTTATTTTTTGGTATGCACATATAAGACTACAGCTAGATTGCAGTACCTCAGATTTTACTTCTTAAATAAATATTAAATTGTGATTATTGAGAAATTCAGGCCTATCATCTCAGGAATTGCTTGAGTGCTATTAACTGATTTATTACATTAAAGTGCACATAATTACCAGTTCCACACCATTAAGAAAAACAAACGCTGAGTCAAATTAACATGGACAATCAAAGAAAAGCTGGAATATTAGGTTTGTTGAGTGTCATAGTATTTATTACTTCACTAATATTTTTTGGAATTCTAAATCCAGAATTTAATTTTGTTGAAGACTTTATAAGTAAACTCGGTGCAAAAGGAGAACCTGATGCACTATGGTGGAATTTAATAGGGTTTGGATTAGTTGGAATAATCTTATTCGGATTTGGAATCTTTTATGGCAAATTCCTTAAGGATAAATTAGCAGCTTTACTTTTAGCTTTTTTTGGTATTGGTTTTTCATTTACGGCAATACCATTAGATATGATTAATTCAAACATTAAAATTTCAAAAGCGCATATTGTGTCAATTTGTCTCGCTCTTGCATTTTGGTTATTTGGGCTTGCAAGAATTTCCCAAAATGCTTTGAATAAAAAGAGAATTCGATTGAGAGCTAATATTACAGCGATTTTAATTGTGATTTCTATAGTTGGTTTTACATTAGGGTTTTGGTCCATGCCTATGACTCACAGGTTGGTATTTATATTTTTGTTTGGATGGACTACAATTACATCATTTGATTTACTAATAATAAATAAATTAAACTGATAATAGAATAAATTCTAAACTATAATGAGAATAGCATGGAACAAGAGATATGATATCAGACTTGTTAGTTGCGTCCGCTTCATATCACCGATACATAATCACAAACCCCTTGTATTCCCCTCAGCCAAAGGCTGACAGGTTGAGAAGGGGAACTCTTATACGCTTTTTTAGCATGTTGATTGGCTAAAATATAAGATGCCTCCTATAGCTTAATGAGTCTCGCTTACCAAGAGCCTGAGCCCACTTTCACGCCAGAGAGATACAGAGGGTTCAGTTCAAATACCACTTCTCAAAGTTTTGTAATATATAAGTGAACATTCAAAATTTATTATGTTGGCATAGCAGGATTCATTCAATGTTTTAAAATAAATTATACAATCGCCAAATCAGTCTGATGCGCACAGCCACATACTAAATCATCTTCTAAAGATGCGATGAACTTAGGCTAAGCATCAATTATATCGCCTTCTGATACTTGATTTTACCATCGACTATGGTATATAGAATCTCCGTATCAAGAATGGCATCATCGCTACATGTCATGAGGTCCTCAGATAAAATGACGATGTCAGCTACCTTTCCTTTTTCCAGACTACCTTTATAATCTTCTTCAAATGCTGCATAAGCATTGTTGATGGTGTAAGATCTGATGGCTTCTATCCGACTCATTTTTTGCATGGGGAAGAAGATCATTTTATTATCCGCTCGCTTACGAGTCACTGAGGCGTACAGTGATGGTATCGGATCTACATCTTCGACAGGAGCATCTGTCCCGTTAGCGATGATAGAGCCAGCATCCATGAGTGATCGCCATGCATAAGCTCCTTCTCGAGCTCGCTGCTGGCCAAGTCTCTTCACGACGAATGGCGCATCAGATGTGCAGTGGATGCCCTGCATCGCAGGTATCACACCCAGCTCTGCAAATCGCGGGATGTCATCAGGATGAATGTGCTGAGCATGCTCTATCCTCCACCGCATATTTTTTTCAGGATTGACATACTGCTCAAATATATCCAGCACTTCACGATTTGCTCGATCTCCTATGGCATGTACACAGTACTGCATGTCATTTGCATCAGCTATTGCAGATATTTTTTTGATCTCCTCAATATCCGTGGTATTCTGACCGACGAAGTCTGACTTATCATCGTATGATTTCAGTAGCCATGCGCCATAGGAGCCAAGTGCTCCATCCACTGATGTTTTCAGAGCACGACAGGTGTAGAAGTGATCTCCCATATTTACTTGTCTATAGTCAGCCACTTTTCCTTTCAGATTTTCTGCAGTCTGTCTGATCATGACCCAGAGCCTCATGTCTAGTTTTCCTTCAGTAGCAAGTCCTTCATATCTTTTACATTCTACATAGCTGGATCCAGCATCTTGGAATGATGTGACGCCTTTGCTGAGACATTCTTCTTGCGCTTTATCTATCGCATTATACCATGTCGCAGTCAGTTCTTCCTGACTCAGTCCTTCTAAGTACGCCTGGTGCCTCTGCCTGATGATACTCATCGCTCTCTCTTCGAATACGCCTATGGCTTCACCTCTGTCATTTCTGACCACTCTGCCTCCTGTCGGATCGGGTGTCTCTACACTTACGCCAGATGCATCCATCGCTTTTTCATTAGCGAATAGTCCATGTCCGCTGGCGTGTGTCAGTATTACAGGATTATCAGGAGATACTTCACTGAGCTTTTTATGATAAGGATATCCATTAGTGGTCTCACCTGGTGATTCTGTCCATTTCTCTTGATGCCAGCCTCTTCCTTCTATCCACTCCCCTGGCTTTGCTGATTTGACTTTTTCTTCTACCATGCTGACGATTTCATCCCAGCTCATGGTATTCATTAGATTGAGATTTATCTGAGTATACCCCACACTTGAGAAGTGACCATGACCTTCTATGAAGCCAGGCATGACGAATTTCTGATCGGCATCTATTTTCTGATTTGATTGAAATTGGAGTATTTCATCATCAGTTCCTGTTGCGATGATTCGACCATCCTTTACAGCGATTGCTTGGACGATAGTGTTGTTTTCGTCCACAGTTTGAATCTTTCCATTATGAATGATCATATCGGCATACATTTCATTATCCTGGCAGCTGATCATAATGAGTAATAAACTCAATATTAATCCCCAATTACTTAGTCTTTTCATCGTTTTTAAATTGTTGAAATCACATTATTGAATACAGTTACTCAATGTAAGAATGTAATCGAATATTTTCAGATCATACATAAGTTTAGTTTACGAAGCTATAAGTGGGTAGGATCTACCGTCATGCTGATTGTAAGGTGTGATATAAATAATTAAGCTATCTTTTTAATAGACTTTTATATAAGGTTTATACTTTTACAGTATGATTACAGCTTCTCAGATTAAGAATGTATTTGAAGATTACCTGATAAAAGAGAAATTTAGTCAATCTCCGAGCACATTATACGATCCAGCAAATTATATTCTATCACTTAAGGCAAAGCGAGCTAGACCAGTATTACTGCTATTAGCTTATCAAATGTTTCATGATGATGTGAATAAAGCGCTCTCAGCAGCTCATGCTGTAGAGGTCTTTCACAACTTTACTTTGGTCCATGATGACATCATGGATGAAGCACCGACCAGAAGGGGAGACCAGACTGTACACGAAAAGTATGATACGAATCATGCCATCCTATCAGGCGATGTGATGCTCTTGCATGCATACCAGTATCTCATGAATGCTGAGTATGATGATAAGTCTTCATTGTTCAATTACTTCAATCATGCAGCTATTGAGATCTGTGAAGGACAGCAGATGGATATGGACTTTGAGACAATGCCTGAGGTAGAGATAGAAGACTATATTGAGATGATACGGAAAAAGACGGCTGTACTTTTAGGCGTATCACTTCAGATAGGTGCACTTTTAGGAGGAGCGAGTCATGATGAAGCGGAGAAGTTATATCAGTTCGGGACACAGTTTGGGATTTCGTTCCAGATTCAGGATGACATATTAGATACCTATGCAGACCCAGATAAGTTTGGTAAGCAGGTCGGAGGTGACATCATCCAAGGTAAGAAGACCTATCTATTTTTAAAAACCAGACAGCTTTTAGAAGGGGATAACAGGACTAACTTTGAGTCTGCATACTATGGCAACTCCACAGATAAAGTCGATCAAGTCAAACAATATTTCAGAGATGTGAATGCTAAAGAATATGCTGTGCAGGTAAGGGATGCATATCACGATTTGGCATTTAGTTATTTGAATTCACTGGGTGTGGAAGCGTCGAGAATGGCACCGCTAATGGAGTATACCAAAGGATTTATTCAGCGGGAGTTTTGATAAAGGGATAAGCGTATTACTCTGAAGTTTATCATGTTGTCATGGATAGCTTGTTTCAGAACATAGCATTGTGATGAACCTTGATAAGTTTTGGCCATTTGATGATATCATTCTTAGCTTATACTTCAATCTTACACTTCATACTTATTGAGGACTTCTCCAACAGGAAGTAGATCTAAGTTGTCGATTTTTATGAGTCGCTTGATTAAGCCATCATAATAAGATGTACTTACGGGCCCCCAGCCTTCGTCATCAAGTCCATGCATATTGATGATAAGCCATCCACCATCACTTGCTAAAAATTCATTGACGCCTTTATCTATGGCCATATCTCCATTATCTGGCCCATGAAACCAGCATCCTAATCTGATAGGTTCTGAATAATTAGCCTTTGGGAATTCGTTAGTGATCTTATCATCTTTTAGTGCGACCCAGTATCCTGTTCTGATAGCTTTCACTTTGGTGAGTGCGTATAGGTCCAGCTCTTCTGTGGATGCATTGAAAGCATAATTATAGACTGCCGTATCATGACTATATCCATCTAAGTTTTCATTGAAATAATCAAAGCATTTGTCTAGCCTTTCCTTCGCTTCAGGTAGAGAGACTTTCGTCAAGTCTTTATGTTCCCAGGTATGCGGCATCACTTCATGGCCTTTACTGATCAGCATATTCCAGTCATTGAAGTCTCCCATTAATTCTGGTAGTATCCATGGGTCTATCGCTTGGAAAGAGGGGAGGTGTCCTGATGCGATGACATTAAGACAGGCATGAGTGCCATAGTTTTCATGAATCTCTGCGACTCTGAGGAATGACTTCCTAAAACCATCATCGAAGCTGAGTGATATGATATGGGTTTTTTCTGTGGATGATTTTAGATTTATTAGACTTGTACTCTTACAAGATATAAGTGGATATACAGCAGCCGAGATAGCACTTGATTTTAGAAATTGTCTTCGTTTCATAAGTTAATGAATTAAGTGAAGGGAGATTTAAGTCTCTATCAAAGAAAGTGAAAAAAATGGGACTTTAAATTCTCACCCTTTTCTATTGTAACAACCATATTATATAGTTTCACATCATGTACTCTATAAAAACCAAAAAAGCCCAGTGACAGTATCACCAGGCTTCCATAGGCTGAATTTATCTTGAATTATTTTTTAGTCTTTAGATGGTCGAGATAATTGAGTAACTCAGCTTCACTATGATACAAGACTTCACGAGGCTTACTGCCTCTTCCTTCTCCGACGATACCCAGTGCTTCCATCTGGTCCATGATTCGACCAGCTCTGTTATAGCCAAGCTGCATTTTACGCTGGATCATCGAGGTAGATCCTGACTGATTCGCTACGACCAGTCTGGCAGCATCTTCGAAGTGCTCATCCAGATCAGATACTTTGATATCAGAGCCTGCGAGCTCTCTATCACCGTCTACATATTCTGGTAAGTGGAAGCCATCAGGATATCCTTGCTGGCCAGCTATATGAGTGATGACATCTTCTACTTCTGGGGTATCTACAAATGCACATTGCAGTCTGACGATATTACCACCCACAGATAAGAGCATATCTCCACGACCAATCAGCTGATCAGCTCCACCTGTATCGAGGATGGTTCTGGAATCGATCTTAGAGGTTACTTTAAATGCAATCCTGGCAGGGAAGTTAGCCTTGATCGTACCCGTAATGATATTCACTGAAGGTCTCTGAGTCGCTATGATTAAGTGTATCCCGACGGCTCTGGCCAGCTGTGCGATTCTAGCGATAGGTAGCTCTACTTCTTTGCCAGCTGTCATGATCAAATCAGCAAACTCATCTATCACCAGCACGATGAATGGCATGAATTTATGTCCATTATTAGGATTCAGTTTTCTATTGGTGAACTTACCATTGTATTCTTTAATATTTCTTGATCTGGCTTTCTTCAGAAGGTCATATCTGGTATCCATCTCTACACACAGAGAGTTGATGGTATGGATCGCTTTCTTAGTATCAGTGATGATCGGCTCATCTGCATCTGGTAAAAATGCTAAGAAATGCTTCACTAAGCTGGCATAAGGGAATAGCTCTACTTTCTTAGGATCGATCAGTACTAGCTTAACTTGTGATGGATGCTTCTTATACAGCAGTGACATCAGGATCGTATTAATACCGACAGATTTACCCTGACCAGTCGCACCCGCGACGAGTAAGTGAGGCATCTTAGCTAAATCAGCAACGAAGACCTCATTAGATATAGTCTTACCTAAGGCAATGGGAAGATCCATTTTTGCATTGATGAATTTCTCTGACTTAAGGACCTCCTTCAGCGATACAATCTGCGGCTTAGTATTAGGTACTTCTATACCTATGGTTCCTTTACCTGGTATGGGAGCGATGATTCTGATGCCGAGTGCTGATAGACTCAGGGCTATATCGTCTTCCAGATTCTTGATCTTACTGATCTTGACACCTGGTGCAGGGACGATCTCATAGAGTGTGACAGTCGGACCGATCGTCGCTCTAATCTTTGTGATCTCTATTTTATAATTAAGAAGAGTCTCTATGATCTGATCTTTATTCGCTTCCAGCTCTGCTCTGTCTATTTCTACCTTTTGATCTTCATATCCTCTTAGGATGTCTATTTTGGGAGGTGTGTAATTACCCAGATCTAATGTAGGATCATACAGTTCTGCATGGTCTGAATTTTCTTCCTGAACGCCCAGAATAGGCTTAGGAGCAGTGGTGCTTCCTGTAGAAGATCCAGCTCTGCCTTCTGTAATACTGACATCTTGTGTATCATTAATCTCTAATTCTGCAGGAGCCATGGATGCCTTAGCTGGCCTTCGTTTAGTTAGGCTTGACTCAGGTACTTCAAATTCTAATTTAGAAGGATCTGAAGCGACCTGAGTTTTGCCATCTGCGGTTTTTGGAACGGCCCCTTTGGAGGACTTTGAATAATTAGGCTTAAGCGCAGCGTATTGTTTATTTTCATCTTGAGGATCATCTTCGGCTTCGGTTTGACGCCTCTCCTTCTGCTGCTTTTGAAGTATATTAAATTTTGGCATTTCGAATTTTGGAAGTTCAAAGCCTAACTTTGGAGCGTTCGGAAGAGCCATCTGCATGGCATTAAAATTAGGATTGAAGTACCATGTCAATATCATCATGACTGTGAAGAATAGTAATATGCTTAAACCTAGTCTTCCTATGAAATTAGTCAGCCAATATGTTGTGCTGGCTCCGAAGATACCGCCCCAGGTAAATCCTGATGAGCTAAAGATAAATTCTAATAAGACAGATAGAAAGGCTACTACCAAGATAATGTACTTAGACATATGAAATGCACTTCTAAGTGACTTCGTCCTGATAAGATCAATGCCCATCTTCCATACCAAGGGAATGAAGAGGAATGATGACACACCAAAGCCCCAATACATAAAAGTATTAGAAACGAAGGCTCCTAATCTGCCGAGCCAGTTAGCTACGGCAAGATCGCTTTGAAAGATGATGTTCCATGAAAACATCAAAACTTTGTCTTGATCTGTCTTCCATGTAAATATGTATGATATGAATGCTACTAGCATGTAGAATGCCAGAAACAAAAATAAAATGCCTACAATTTTGGGAATTCTAGGGTCAGATAAGGGGTTGCTACGCCTCTTACTACTTTTCGCATTCTTTTTGCTCATGAGACCTTAATAAAAATCGGGTTTTGGAATATTTAACGGTGTAAATATAACAGTTTTGTACATATTGCATAATAGACTTGTATATTATTATTTGAATTACAGTATAATACACATTATTATTATCTTTAATATGTTAATGTCATTGATCAAGATCTCATCCGCAATATGGACAAAATAAGTTGCTATAGCCTTCTAGTCCATACTGTTAGGTGAAACTTACATGGTTAAGAGCTTAGCCAAATCTGAAATCGCACAGCACTCTTAGGGAAGAACTGAGAAAAGACTTGCATGAAAATTATGACAGTTTCGTTCAATCGATTAAGCAGTTCGAAAAAAAAAAGCCGAGCCAATTGATTGGCTCAGCTAATCTATGAATTAGGGGGTCTTAGAAGTATGATGCATATGGCATCCGATTCCTTAAACTGGCAATGTCGATACAAAGATATAACCCACCAAGGACAGGAGTTTCTACAGATAGCTATTTACATCACTACAAAGTCACGACAAAGTCGCAGTCATCTTTATCTTTGCTGTATGTTGACCACAGACGAATACATCAGATACAGCAGGCACATTGCCATTCCTTCATTCGGCAAGGAAGGCCAATTATGTCTTAAACAAGCTAAAGTCTTAGTCGTGGGTGCTGGCGGGCTTGGTGCGCCTCTTTTACTCTATCTCGCTGCAGCAGGCATAGGAAAGATCGGAATCGTGGAAGCAGATACTGTTGATATCAGTAATCTACAGCGACAGGTTTTGTTCGATGTGGATGATATTAGTCAATCTAAAGTACAGATCGCAAAATCTAAATTAGCTGCGCTCAATCCAGAAATCAATATTGAGGTTCATGAATCCTATTTAACAATAGACAATGCAGAAGAAATCATCAGTCAATATGATATCGTAGCTGATGGAACTGATAATTTTCCGACGAGATATTTAGTCAATGATGCATGTGTTCTACTCGATAAAGTAAACGTGTATGGTTCAGTCTACCGCTTCGAAGGTCAGGTCTCGGTCTTCAATCTGCCTGATGGTGAAGGAGGGCGAGGGCCTAATTACCGAGACCTATTCCCCGAGCCACCACCTGCTGATAGTGTGCCTAACTGTGCTGAAGGAGGTGTCTTAGGTGTGTTGCCAGGGATCATAGGCAGTATGCAGGCACTGGAGGTGATTAAGATTGCTTCAGGTGTTGGTGAACCTTTAAGCGGAAAATTGTTTTTATTTGACGCACTCTCATTTACTCATCGAGTGGTTAAATATTCTAAAAACAAAGAGACAAGTATCACAGAGTTAATAAATTATGATCAATTTTGTGGAATAACATCAATACAAGACATGAGTGAAATCAAAGAAATAACAGTCACAGAGCTTAAAGAATGGAAAGACAGCGGAAAAGACTTTCAGCTGATCGACTGCCGAGAACAGTACGAATTTGATTTTTGTAACCTGGAAGGAGAGTTGATTCCGCTTGGAGATATCTTACAGCAGTCAGAAAAAATCAATAAAGACAAAGATGTGGTCATACACTGCAGAAGTGGTCAGAGAAGTGCCACTGCTATCATGCAGTTACAGCAGAATATGGGTTTTACAAAGCTTCATAATCTGAAAGGTGGGATCTTAGCATGGTCTGCAGAAGTAGATCCATCAGTTCCTACATACTAATCCAATCGATTGCAACAAATAGATCTTGACCATCTCGCCACGCTCGAGCGAGAAGCCTCTGCATTAGAACCACAGGTATCAGAATTTCAGAAATGGAGTGAACTGACTGTTGCTTATGGTTCTGAATACTTAAAGAATATCAATCAGACTGATGCTTATCATGACGATTTTAGCCTGATAGAGCAGTTAGAGTCATTTAAGATAAAAGAGGAAGGTATAGCTCTGAGTGATGTCATTTCTGCTTTGAAACAATACGTCGATAAGCCAGGCATTAATCCTGCATCACCAGGCCACTTAGGATATATTCCTGGTGGAGGAATTTACGCATCATCCATCGCAGACTTCATCGCTGCCTTTACTAATCCATATGCAGGTATTTTTTACGGTGGCCCAGGTGCGGTCAAAATAGAGAACATGCTGATTCGCTGGATGCTAAAATTATTTGGCTATCCGGATACAGGTTTTGGTAATCTCACTTCAGGCGGCTCCATTGCTAATCTCACAGCCATCGTCACAGCACGAGATGCAAAAGAAATATATGGAGAGCGGCTGACTCGCTCAGTTATCTATATGACTCATCAGACTCATCACTGTGTACACAAGGCGCTGAAGATCGCTGGATTAGCCCACTGTCAGATCAGAGAGATTCAGACAGATGATGCATTCAGAATGGATCCGACTCAGCTCAAAGAAGTGATAGAGGAAGATACAGCTAAAGGACTCATTCCATTTATGATCGTGGCGTCTATCGGTACGACTGATGTTGGGGCAGTGGATCCGATTGATCAAATTGCTGATATCGCTGAGGCTCACGATTGTTGGTTTCATATCGATGCAGCATATGGAGGGTACTTTATTCTAGTAGAAGAGTTAAGACACTTGTTTGCAGGTGTCCATCGCTCTGATTCCATTGTGATGGATCCACACAAGTCCATGTTTCTTCCCTACGGTTCAGGTGTGGTACTCGTCAAAGATGCTGCCGCGTTAAATCGCTCCCATGAGTATGAGGCTAACTATATGCAAGATGCATTCAGCCATGAAGTCGAGTGGTCACCTGCTGATGTCTCTGCGGAACTGACAAAGCACTTCAGAGGCCTACGCTTTTGGTTGCCCTTACAGCTGCATGGCTTAGCACCATTCAGGGCTTGCTTAGAAGAGAAGTGGCAGCTGGCACTTTATTTTCATCAGAAGATTGAAGCATTGGGATTTGAGGTCGGCCCGCTTCCTGAGTTGTCAGTCGTAGCTTATCGATATAATCATCCAGAGATTGATGCAGATGCATTTAATCAGGCTCTTGCGAAAGCTATAAATACAGATACCAACTTATTCGTTTCTACGACGACCATTGATGGCCAGTTCTGGCTGAGAGCGGCGATCGTTAATTTCAGGACACATCAGGTTACTTTGGATAAGTTATTGGACTATATAGAGGTAGCTGTACCGAGGATGGTGGGGGAGAGGAAAGAGTAAAATCATTTAGTAATAACGGTCGCATTATAAGTTTTATAAGCGATTCATTTAGGTATTACTTGCTATGATGTATCCATGGTTGATATCTATTTCTACCATCCTGATCGTGCTCTATGTCGAGCGAGTAGAGAATAAATACCTCAATTCGGGTTTTGATTATATACCAGCTATCCTATTAGCTTATATTATTCCAGCGATCATTTCTTATTCATTTAGTGTAGATTATTCTGGAGATCAGATCCATAGCTTTAGTAAGAGTTATGTGATACCTAGGGCGATCATAACAGTGATGATAGTTTATCTATTGGACAGTTAAGATTGATGGGGTGGAAATCTATTTTAGTGTTTCTTTCTGGGTTATTTTGGATTGCCCTATTTCCCATTATTTAATTCTTATACTTTCAGATACACATTTAGTAATAGAAGTGTTAGGTGATCAGTTATACTGGAAAGGCTTACCATCTATTGTAGGTAGTTGGATCGGAGGAAGTACAAGTCAGTTAGTCTTAAAAAAACTGGTAGAATGTCCTGAAAATATATTCCTGAATATTTTAATCATAGATAATATCATTGTCAATATCTGGACGATACTGATGTTTCAAGGTATAGAAAGATCGGATCGAATCAATCAATTATTAAAAATAGACGATCATTCTCGACCTGATCCAATAGCTGAATCAAGTCAAAAAACATTTTCTCCTGCCATAAGTTTTGGCATATTGCTGGCCATCATCTTATTGGTCAATGTCGTTGTAGAAAGCTTCACTATTAAAATCATACTGTTGTCATTCATTGGACTTTTATTAAGTACTTTGATAAAGAAGTGGCCATTCAAGTTTGTACTTAAGCTTTCAGGTATTTTAATTATTATGGTGATGGCGATTCTGGGTTTAAAATTAAAATTTGATTTGATTCATTTACAATGGTCATTTATTGTATTTTTAATTGTTTGGTTAGTCTCACATTTTATGTTCATGATGATTGTCGCTAAAATATTGAATATTAGCACAGTATGGGTTCACATCTCAAGTATGGCTAATGTAGGTGGCATCGCCACAGCACCTGTCGTGACAGCAGCTTATGATAAGCAGTGGATGCCACACACTATCGTCCTTGCCATATTAAGTATGGCAACTGGCACGTTTTGGGGGATGTTGACTATTTATTTATTGCAGCAGTTATTTAGCTATTGATATCAGAAGATGAATGGCTCATCAATTCCTATCAGGCTTAGATCCCAGCAACAGGCTTATCAAACCCAGCATCACCCTCTTCGCAATAGGAGCTGCATTAAGGAATAACAATAAATCGATCGCTATCTCAGATTGAATAGCGACCGATCATCTTATTGTTCTTGTATTTTTTCTAGTGCAGCCGATACTTCACAGGCAGCGTATACATCACCTTCACTTGTTTACCTCTTTGCTTTCCTGGCGTCCACTTACCTTTTATCTGACTCATAGATTCTATGACTCTGGCTGCCTCTTTGCCACAGCCGGCTCCGATATCTCTCAGTATTTCGATATTTGTTAAATCGCCATTTTGGTCTACGACGAATCTTAAGACGACAGTTCCTTCTACTCCATTCTCTCTGGCTATTGCTGGATACTTTAGATGCTTATAAATGAAAGATAGCATGCCTTGAGCCGTACAGTTTTCTACTGTTTTTTCATCAGGTCCTGCTGCATCACATCCAGGGAATCTGGGCATGACTTCTGCTCTTGCAAAGATTTCTTCTATATCTGGCTCCACAATGACCGGCGCCGGCGGTGGAGGTGGAGCCGCCTTTGGTTTTTCTGCGACTGGCTCTGGCTCGTCCATCACATCATCTTCTGTGATGTCATTATCTAAAAAATCGACTTCATCCTCTTCAGGAATATCTTCTACTTCTACGATTTCTGGCGGCGGCGGCGGCGGAGGTGGTTTAGGTTTTGGATATGTCAATGGTGGAATCACTTCAGTATCTCCATCCCAAGGAATTGCCTCTAGCACATATACAGTCGGACTATAAGTGGTCCAACTCATAGCAATAATCGAAAAGAGGATTGCCACGAATAGCCCTAATTTTTTAAAATAGGAAGTCAATAAGAAAGCATCTACTTCTGGATGTTTGACTCTTGAAGCAAGATTGATGAAACGATCAATCTTTTCTTTAGTGGTATTCTGAGATTGGTACTTAAGCACGTATCGGACCACAAAGATAAATGTGATCAATGCTGTCGTTAAGATGCCTAAAGACAAAAGGGTCTCCTGACCTGTTAATTCTAAGTTCATACTTACTATTTTTTAAGGAGATGAAATAATAAGCCGGCTACATGATAGATGTCTGAATCATTGATAATGGTGTGCTATGGAAATTATTCGCGCGGTAATCTTAGTTCAATATATTTTGAGTTTTCTATTTCTATATATAGTCAGAAGAGTAACTGGATCAGGTCTTTTTAAAACAGCAAATCTATTTCTTTCGGGTATTATACTCGATCTATTATCCTACCGATAGCTATCGGTATAAAATAGCATTGGTATATTAGCATTATGGGAGAATTTATAGGGCATATGCATCCAGCATTGGTTCACATGCCAATTGGATTTATTATGCTAAGTGTGCTAAGTGATTGGTACTTAAATCGGCAAGGCCATGCATCTGCGACTAAGATTTCTACATTCATGTGGGGCTTTAGTTTTCTATCATGTATTGCAGCCATAGCGACAGGTACGGTACTATTAATGTCAGGATATTTTGAAGGCAAGCATATGTTTTTACACTTATTATCCGGATGGGGAATCATGATTGTGACTACGCTATTATTCTTATCTAAGTGGAGGAACAAGACTTTTTTTAAACTTCAAAATACAATACTCAAAGCCGCAGCGGTAGTCTTACTTCTGGTGTCTGGACATAATGGAGGTGTGATGACACATGGTGAGAATTATCTTCCTTTACCCTTTACCAGTGGAGATAAAACGGCTCCAGAGGATTTAGACGCTTTAGATAGTATCAACGTGTATGCTCATATCTTGAAGCCGATTTTTGACAAAAAGTGTTTTCGCTGTCATGAAGTCGACGATGCTCGTGGGAAACTTGATATGACATCGATAGAAGGATTGACTGATGATACTTATGGTGATCCAGGGATTTTTGCTGGTAATCTAAAAGATAGTGAAATCTATAAGCGAGTCACCATGGAAGCAGATGAGCATAAGTACATGCCGCCATCTGGCCCTGTGATGAGTTATGATGAGATTAAACTATTAGAGTGGTGGATACTTAGTGGTGCATCATTTGAAAAGGATCTCAGGCTGATGGAAGTTAGCCCAGAGATGAAAGAGTTTTTCTTAGAAAAGTATGGTATAGACCTACGGCGAAAGACATTCTATGAGAAAGTTAATGTGGAAGCTGTAGGAGAAGGTATTTTGGATGATATAAAAGAAAATGATTTTAACATCAGTCTATTAGCTTCGACTAATAATTTTGTCGACGTATCGAGAGTCGGGCATGATGACCTCGTTACTTCAGTGCAGCTGAATAGATTACTACAGGCTAAAGAACAAATCACATGGTTGGATCTGGGAGCTACCTCGATCAATGATGATGATGTTCAGACGATTGTTCAATTAAAGAATCTCACAAAACTTAAGTTACAGAAGACTTCTATTTCTGATGAATCATTGCGGCTTATTGCGGACAATCTAAACCAGCTGAGTGTACTCAACATATATGGTACTAAGATTACTGACCAAGGCTTAGATTATTTATCTAATATGGCTTCGCTCAAACAGCTTTATATCTGGCAAACACAAACGACCGCAGCGGGTATCAACAGACTAAAGAGTGCACTGCCAGATATAGAAGTCGTCTCGGGACTTTAATGGTCGAATCAAGGATTAGTCTACGCACACTTTAACTTACCTATATTTGGCATAAAGAAATCGAACAATTATTATAAGCTACTGTAATACACTATATTAGAAGACTTCTATCATTAATCATTAAATAGGATATCATGAATACAATGCTGATGGTAACTGCGGAAACTCAAGTTTCTGACATTCAGAAGATATTTTCATTACAGCAGAAGAACCAATTTAAAGTCGGAGCTTCTACAGTTACTGAAAGAAAAGCAAAACTGACTAAGCTTCATAAAGCTATCATGGCTTATAGACCTCAGATTAAAGAAGCCCTTTATCTTGATTATAGAAAACATCCCAGTGAAGTAGATCTGACAGAGATATATCCGATCACCAGCGAGATAAAGCATGCTAAAAGTCATCTGGACCGATGGATGAGAAATCATCGTGTGTCGACTCCCATAGCGATGATGGGCTCGAGTTCGCACATTCGGTATGAGCCAAAAGGAGTAGTGCTGATCACATCACCATGGAATTTTCCATTCAATTTGACCTTTGGTCCATTAGTATCAGCCATAGCTGCGGGTAACTGTGTCATCTTAAAGCCATCTGAAAACACCCCTCACTCTTCTGCATTAATGAAGAAGATAATTTCTGAAATTTTTAATGAGGATGAGATCGCAGTGACAGAAGGAGGCATAGAAACTTCTAAAGAGTTGATGAAGCTTCCTTTTAATCACATATTTTTCACAGGTGCGCCAAGCATCGGTAAGATTGTCATGAAGGCAGCAGCTGAGCATCTGACATCTGTTACTTTAGAATTAGGCGGGAAGTCGCCCACTATTGTCGATGAGACCGCGAATATTGATACAGCAGCCAGAAGAATAGCTTGGTCTAAGTTTATGAACAACGGACAGATATGCATCGCTCCTGATTATGTATTCGTACATGAATCTAAAAAAGACGACTTTTTATCTGCCGTGAAGAAATATTTGAAAACGTTCTATACTGAAGATGCTTCGAAAGAATCTTCCTATGCTCGCATCGTCAATCAAAAACATTTTGATCGAGTGAAAAGCTACATTGATGATGCTTTTTCTAAAGGTGCCAATATAGAAGTAGGCGGAAAATTTGAAGAGGATCAGGACTACATAGCTCCGACTGTGATGACGAATGTACCGCATGATTCTACTCTTATGACGGAAGAAATATTTGGGCCAGTGATGCCTGTATTTACTTTTAAGAACATTAATGAAGTGATCAATGAAGTGAATTCTAGAGATAAGCCATTAGCGCTTTACATCTATAGTAAAAGCCGAAAAAATATCAATCAAATTCTCAGTAATACAAGAGCAGGCGGTACGTGCATCAATCATAATGCAGTTCACTTTTTCAATACTAATTTACCATTTGGAGGTTCTAATAACAGTGGAATAGGTAAAGCTCATGGATGGCATGGATTTGAATCTTTTTCAAATGCCAGAGGTGTGCTAAAACAGCATATGCCTAATGCATTAGAATTGCTGATGCCACCGTATACTGATTTTAAACAGAAGTTGATAGACTTAACCATCAAGTGGTTTTAGATGATGTAAAAGGCCATAATGGGGTATTGTTTTACTTAATGTAATGTGGTTAAAAAAGAAATATATATCTGTATTTCAATATTTTATGCATTATTATAATTTTGTATATGTTAGATTATAAATCTATCAAGTTGACATTAATTACAGTAAAGTTTAACTTAAATAAAATCCATTCTATTCTTCCGTATTTGCACGACGAATGCTCTTTTTGTCATTTTACTACTAAATTTACGAGGTGTTCAAAATTATTAGGCACCTTCAGACCGTAGCCTGTGCCTGTTATTGTGCATGGGCTTTTTTGTTCCTTCCTGACAACTGAATCTTACATATTATTCCACTATGTATCTGATAATATAAATCTCTTTCCTTTTTAGACTATCGACTATTGGTTACTATTGGTCTTTATTTATAAATCTAAGTAAGTATGGTAGATATCAATTGGGTTACAGCAAAAGAATATAAAGACATCACCTATAGGAAATGTGATGGAGTAGCGCGCATAGCATTTAATAGACCTGAGGTAAGAAATGCATTTAGGCCTGATACAGTCTTTGAACTCTTAGACGCATTCCATGATGCTCGCGAAGATAGAAGTGTTGGAGCTGTGTTATTCTCTGGAGAAGGACCCTCTTCTAAGGATGGTGGCTGGGCTTTCTGCTCTGGGGGTGATCAGAATGCAAGAGGCAAGACTGGTTATGAAGGTGGCGATGGGGTAGGCCGATTAAATATTCTGGAAGTACAGCGATTAATTAGATTTATGAATAAAGCAGTCATCTGTGTCGTGCCAGGATGGGCAGTCGGTGGTGGACATAGTCTACACGTAGTATGTGACCTGACCATCGCAAGCCAAGAGCATGCTATATTCAAACAAACTGACGCTGACGTAGCGAGCTATGATGCTGGATACGGCTCAGCTTATCTAGCAAGGCAAGTAGGCCAAAAGCGAGCGCGAGAAATATTCTTCTTAGGCAGGAACTACAGCGCACAAGAAGCTTATGAAATGGGAATGGTCAATGCAGTCGTGCCTCACGACGATTTAGAAAATACGGCTTATGAATGGGCTTGTGAGATCATGAAGAAAAGCCCAATGGCAATTAAAATGCTAAAATATGCATTCAATATGATTGATGATGGTTTAGTCGGTCAGCAAATATTCGCAGGGGAAGCGACAAGGCTTGGATACATGACTGCTGAAGCTGAAGAAGGTAGAAACGCCTTTTTAGAAAAGCGTAAACCCAACTTCGATAAATTTCCTAAATTCCCTTAAGCTCAAATAATAACATCACTGACACGGCGCAATCATAGCCGTAAAAGTAGCTCCCCCCACCACTTCAAATTCTGGCATCAGCTCCACACT
>ENA-ORXT01002191-ORXT01002191.1-marine-metagenome-genome-assembly--contig:-NODE-2191-length-24026-cov-13.411249_pt1 | contig 24026 bp, 34 predicted proteins | sample MGYA00237868_ERZ511482 | MGnify/ENA metagenome assembly ERZ511482
TCTGGGATCCGGCGGGGTCGGTGACGACGGTGGGGCAGGAGCAAGACCGACGTTCGTAGCAGGGGCAAGAAGATCGAATGCGCCGGGCACGTGTGGATATTCTTACGTGGCGGCTGTAAGGCAGCAACGTGTCTCAATCCTGATGTCCGCCCTTAACTGGGCGTGAGGGGCGCTGGGTGGTGGAAACACGAGCACAGGCGGCGGACGAGGTCGGGAGGTGTGGACGAGCACTGGGCACGCCCAGTACATGTACTGGGCCTGCTGCAGTTAAGACCCCAGCGACGCGTACTTTGGGATTGTCGGCCATCCATTGGCTGGAAGCTTTTTTGTCAGCTAACTGCCATTTGCACACATACGTGTCAGAAAGAAATGAATTTTCAATGTCGTGTCACGACTTCTGGGAGCTGTGTCCGTGCAGGGCTCTCTGTTGTCGCTCTCGTGCCGACGGTCACACGTGTTTGGTCGAAGGAGCCAACAAGGCATTCGATATGGTCACGCGCTTTCAAAGCACTTGGCCGTGTGTCCGGGTCACGCCGGCGGCATCCGCCCGGCTCGTGGTCTGAATCAATCGGCCAATGGTTCCGGACCACGAGTGATCGCTTGACCCGCCCTGCGCCTCCACAACTAGCAGCGCCATCAAGAGCCTGCCGCTGTTATCAACTGGCAAATGGAGTGTTTTATGGCGCAAACTGGTGTATCGCTCGTCGGCAACAACGCATGAAGAGACATGCAAGGATACAAGCGCGGCAGAGCAAGCAACAGTGCACATTTAATTCGCCCAGTTCTCAAGCGGGGCTTCTGAACCCGTTGCCTCCGCGGTTCCGAGAAGCGCCTGGTTCTCGGCAGCAGCTGCTGCCTCTGCGGCATCTGCCGGTGGAGCATCCAAGCCCCGCACGGTATTGCTGATCCCCGAATTTTGTTCTGGCGGACAGAGACAGAGATTGACTGTGAATAAAAGCACTATATTGGTCTAACACGACAGTACGAAGGAATCCAAGCCAATAGAAAGCCCGCATTTGGTGCCGGGATCTTGAACCCAGCAAAACTCACTGTTTGTTGCCGCTTGATCCGCTTTTCTTGGCACGGAGCAATGTGGGAGAACAGGCTCGTGCCAGCGGTCGGATATCCCTCGGCCTGTGAACGACCGTGTCACCGCGCAAAGGGGGGGAGTCGGTAGACGTTCTCGTCCCCACAACGGTGGTTTACTCAGGGAAAGCAAAGGCAATCGACAACCTCCCGGCACGCGGTCCGCCGCCGCTGGCTGGGCCGCAATCTTAAGGGCGACCGCCCACCGGCCTCAGCGCGCGCGTACGCGTGTCGGCCCCCCTCGCTCCAGCCCGGTCAGTGTCAGGAGGCGCCGGCGGCACCTCGTGTCCGACCACGCTAAACCAGCCCGTCAAAAATGTCACACACTACACACACTACTAATACCGGGGCGACAATACAGTACCACAATTAGGGCTGTCAGTCCGAGCGTGCAATCCGGCGGGCGCGTACAGCAGGATCCACACTCCCCGGACCTCCGTGGTCGGACACCGGTGGTGCCGGGCCCGGCCGCACCACCCACTGCTCCACCGAGGCGTGGTTGCTCCCCGTCAGCAGCAGGGCATCGAGGGCGGGGCGCGCGTTGACTTTGGTCAGGCCGTCGGCGGGGTTGTTCGCACTCGCCACCAGCCCGACGTTGAAGAGCTCCCGCCGGCCGTAGGCCTCGCGCGCGGCGGCAATGTCGATTATCAGGAGCTTCTCCGTTGGGTGGGAGCCGCAGGTGCTCACTTCAAATAGCTGCATGGAGTCCGTGAGCACCACCAGCGGGATGTGGCGGTCGTTCAGCCGTTCGAGGTCGTACCGGAGCATGTAGGCCTCGTCAAACGCGGCGGTGAACGCGTACACCTCGCCGACCATGACGGACCATACGTCGCGCTTGGACTTGCGGCTACTAAAGCTCAACACGTGCACTCGGCCGCTGGCGTCAGCCAGCATGATGATGTACCCCAGCTGCGAGGAGTGGTCGTCATTGGTCGCGAACGACGCGTCCGCGTACGCGCGTAGCCGCAGGGACGTCGTGTCCAGGGGCGGATACCGCAGGTTCAGACCCTGGCGCGCCCGTGCCGCCTTGAGGGTAGCGTTCAGGGCCCGTACATGCCGCGGCTGGTACGAGGCCTCGTTGACTTGGGCAGCCTTGTTGATGGCGCAGCAGAGGTCGGGGCGCGTGTGCTCCAGCCTCGCAACCGCCGCCCGTTCCGACGTAAAGTGTTCGTACGGCGCGTCCAACGGCAACGACTCCAGCGTCGTGGCGTACTGCGTCTGGTCGAGCGTGAAGTTGCGCGGCGTGGCCAACGTCGACGTCACGCGCACACCGACGAACTCCATGTTGTCCATCTGCCTGGGCTTCGCCTCGAAGACGCGGAGGGTCGACTCCGTGGCCGCTTGAAACGCGGCGTTGCCACCAAGGAAGCAGTCGTCGACGAACGTGCCCAACAAGCCCACCAAGCCGCCGACGCCCTTGCGCATGTAGAGGGCGGGATCCGATGAGAGGGGTGTCATGTGTAAGTCTTCGCGGACGTGCTTCTGCAACGTCGCGTGCCAGTAGTATCCCGCATCGCACACCCTGTAGAGGGGGCGCACAAGGAGGAGCATCTCATCGTCGGCGATGGAGAACAGGTTGCGGTCCTCCTTGCGCGGCTCTAAGTACAGGGTGCGCGCCAACAGGTCTTGGATTTGCAGGTAGGCCTGGTTGACGTCATGCGCGAACAGGCGGAACCGCTGCACGGCAGAGGTGGACACGAGCACGCGCGTGGAACGCTGCCGCAGGGTTGCCAGGTTGTGAACGACAAAGGCCTTCGCCTTGTCGTTGTTCCCTTGAGCGACGGAGCGCGCCTTGGGTATCTCGTCTGCCGTCCCCACGCCCTTGAGCGTAAACACGAAGCGCCCGCGGATAACGTTGGCCCCCTTTGGGACGGCGCTCCGTATGACAGGGCGAACCGCGCCGCGGGCCAGCAGCCCATCCACCTCTTCTCTTGCCGCCGCTTGACAGCGAGCGGTGGAGATTTGCGCATCCCCCGGCCGGACATTCGCCGTCAGGTGCACGTCGGCGGGCAAACCACCAACGGGTAGTTGGACGGCGGCATGGCATGCCGCGTCAACGGCTGCAACAAAGCGCTCCCCGGCGATAACGGCATCCAGGAGGGCCCCAAGGTCCTCCTCCCCGGGTGCGCCCGCTGCCGCGGCAGCGGTTGCCGGTGGGGGCACGTCGACCGCGGCGTTTCCAGCTGCCGCTGCGGGGGTCACGCCCGTGGGTGGCGCTGGGGTCCCACCCGCTGCAGCCTCGCTAGCACCGCCGTGTTGCGCAGCACCGCCCGACACCCCCCCGCTTGCTTCCGTCCCTTGAACCGCTGCTTCCCTGCCTTGTTCTGCACGCTGGGGCGTGCTCGCGCCCTCGGGCGGGTAGTACCGTCGCAGCTTGTCCACGTTGAAAGGACGGAGCCGGGCGTCCACTTCGACCCACGCCATCTCGTCCCTCCGAGCCACGATGGGATGCGGGCCGATCCAACGGTTGGTCGGCGGTTCGCGGTAGACCAATACGGAGGTCCCCACTGGCAGGTCCGCGTCCGCCGCAGCTGGCACTCGGAGGCGCAGGGCCGCCTGGACACGCGTGCGTGCCACCTGCGCGCGCATCTCCTTGCAAGCCGTTTCGGCAGCACGCATCCTGTCCTGCTGCGTGGGCAGCCGCAGCGGGCTGACTGGCACACGGGGTATCAGCCCAAACACCAGCAGGGTCGGCACAAGGCCATGGGGCCCGATCGTCTTGTTCATGGCGGAAACCGCCAAGGTGAGGGCCACATCGAACGGGAGGTCGGGATGATCGGCCTTGACCCGCCGGTAGATGTGCCTCAGCACGGCATGGTACCGCTCTCCGGCGACCAAGGAGTTGTGCGACTCGACCCCCAACTCGCGCTGGTGGATCCCGGCGGCGTGGGCCAGGGCCTGCCACCCGGCAGCAACAAAATGCGGCCCTTGGTCAGTGCGCATCCGCTCGGGGTGCCCCGCGTAGGCGTGGGCCCAGATCCTCGCGTACGTCCACCACACCGCCTCAACGATCTCGCCCGACAGGAAGGCCGCAGCGCTGAACAAGGTGACCTTGTCGATGACATGCAGCACGGGCTTACCGTCCAAGTACATAATATCAATCAGGATGAGGCGGTTGAACACGATGTCGTCATGCAGCAGCGCCACACAGAAGCGGCTCGGCGCCTGCACCAGGCGTTGGCACACTTGGCAGGTCTTGGTCAGGGCATCTAACTGCGCTCGCGTCTCGGCCGTCGCGTGCGGGTTCCCTGCCTGCCGCAGCACGGCGACCAGTGGGTCGGGGTGGGGGTGGGAAAAGTGCCTATGGATGCGGTCCAGCTCGGCCACCGAGTAGTGGACGTCTGCCCCCCACACCAAGTAGATGTGGCCGCCCTTTCGCTGCAGCGGCGCGGCGAAGCCCCGACCGTCACTCACCAGGCGGTTGGTCACATTATTCACATACAGGCCATACCTGTCGAGCGTGGCGAGGCCGAGGAGGAGGGGAACGTCCAGGGGGACGACGTCGACGTGCAGGGGCAGGTAAAAAGTCGGGGACAAAGGGATGTGTACGGAAAGAGTACCCCGACTTTCGTAGACCACACCCCCGAATCGAAACAACGTCACCCTGGTAGGAGCCACGGGGGGCTGCGCGCCAACCAGGCGCGCGTATGCGCTCGCCTGGTCCGCCCCCATCACCGTACGTGACGCTCCCGTGTCAAGGCACGCCCCCTCGAAGCCACCGCGGTGTACATCGCGGCGCAACAATTCCGCCAGCTTGCCCTTGTCATCCTCGACGCTTGGCAATGGGCGTCTCTTTCCGGTAGTGATGCGACGAGTTACTCCCCCGGGACAAAAGACACCTCGTCCACGCTCTCGGTCGAGGGCCCCGCGGACGACTTGCCCCGCGTCGTCGCCGCGACCAACATCGCGTCTTACAGCCGCGACTCGACCGCGGCGCTGTCCTCGAGCAGGGTGACGGACGCCGCGCCGGCGCCTGTCTCGGCGGCGGCGCCGTCATCGTCGGCCGCGAGCTCCTCGTCCACCTGCTCGCATAGGTGGACGAGGAGGCTTGCCAAGGCCGGCGTCCCCGCGCGCTTCTTGGCAAAGTAGTCCAGCTTGCGCTTGGCGGCGCGCGTGACGTCACACGGGCGAGGGCAGTCCCGCATGGTGTGGCCCGGGTCCTCGCAATTGAAGCACCCCATCAGAGTCAGCGGTCGAAGCCGCCCTTGCGCTGCCCGGCGCGCTGGCCCCCCGCGCAGATGTGGCACCGACGCCCTTTTTGGGGCGCCCGTACACACCTTGGGCCGCGTACAACACGGTAGCCGTCTCGGTCGGCCCCTGCGCACCGTCCGTCGGGTTGTCCTTGGCGATCGCCTGCTTCGCCTCGCCGTGCAGCTGCAGGGCCGCCTCCAGCTCCCCGTAGAGCTGCTGGAACGGGAGGTTGTGCGTCTGGACGCGGCGCAAGGGCTCGTTTGCCGACGTGTACCCAACGACGGCGTGGCGCAGGAAGTCGACACGGTGGGCGTCGCCTTGGTGGGAGCGCGGCACCATCGGCGCGAGCTTCATGATGTTCCTGTAGGTGTGCTCGAGCGCGACCGTCTACGTCTTGCCCTGCGCGACCAGCGTGCTCATACGAAACGTCGACAGGTAGTTCTTGACGCGGCTCTGCCGCACCACCGAGTTATAATCGGTGCTGACCAGCTCCACCGCCTGGTTGAAGGAAGTAGCGAACGCCTGGACGTTCTCCAAGTAGAAATGCTTGGCGTCGCCGTAGAGCAGGTTGTGCAAAAACGGAGCTTCTGCGACGCGGTCAAATTGTAGTCCCGGCTCACCTGCTGGTAGTCGGCCACATACTCCCATCCAGGCCTCACCCAGCCCGCAGGAGAACTTGGCGGCCTTGTCCTTGAACCGCATCGCCACGTTGTGGGCGAGGCGATCCGGCGGGTTGGTCCCACCCACGCTGCTGCTGCCACCGTTGTGGCCGGACGCGCTGGGGGAGTCGTCGGTCGCCGCGGTGGCGTTGGCCCGGCGCCCCGCCGCGAGCTGCACCCGCACGATCTCCTTGGCCGCCACGGTGTCCTCGGCGTCCGTGTACAGGGACACGGCCAACAGCGGGGGCACCCGGTGGGACGGATGCGTGCCGAGGGCCGCACCGTGGCTGTCTAGCCAACGGCGGAGCTCACGGAGCGCCAGGGGCAGAGTCCAAAGATCGGGAACGAAGAGCACGCCAGGGGCGAACTCGTCGGCAACGGCCGCCTTGAGCTGGGCGCCCGTCAACGGGATGTCACGCGCCTCGACGTCCAGGGCGCGGATCGACTGGAAGAACCCGCGCTGCACCGCACTCAGCACCGCGAGGTCCACGGTCGCCATGAACAGGGGCACCGCCAGCGACGCGTCCACGGCCGCCGTGCCAACCGTCGATTCCGGCATGATGGAGGGATCGGGGCAAACGGGCGATCGGGGCAAACTGAGGATCGGGGCAAACAGAAGGGTCCAGACAGGGCACTCGGCGCCCGGATTCTCGTCAACGTGACGATCAATCGCGCACGGCCAGCACCAGTAATTCGCGAATGTGGGAGTACAGGCTCGTGCCAGCGGTCGGATATCCCTCGGCCTGTGAACGACCGTGTCACCGCGCAAAGGGGGGGAGTCGGTAGACGTTCTCGTCCCCACAACGGTGGTTTACTCAGGGAAAGCAAAGGCAATCGACAGCCTTCCGGCACGCGGTCCGCCGCCGCTGGCTGGGCCCCAATCTCAAGATATAGGAATTGCCCAAAATTGGTCTCACTGTGCTTGCAATGATAATCGCCAGCGAGCATCACGTTTGGGGGGGGTGCGGGCGCTGAGCTCGCTTCGCTCGCCCGGCCTCACGTCCCAGATTCCTCTTCATCGACGCTTCATTGACCGCATCATCGACGCTTCACCGCCTTGTGTTCAAGAACGGGCCCCTGATGGGGAACCGTGGAGGGTGGCGGATCGAGGACGAACGTGTCAATTCGTGACACACCGGGACGATGACTTCTTTGTCGGTCGCAGCGTCTTCGCGCGCGGTTTTTGCGTTCCACCCCGCCGTCCCGCCGCGGCCTTTTTTCTTCCCCCCCCTCATCACGACGCCGGCTTCGCTTCTCCCCCTCTGTCCTGTAGCCCGCGCGTCAATTCCTTTCGTTCTTTCCCCCGCCACTGCCTCGCTGCGGCTGTCGTAGCGCTACCACCCCGCGACCGCCACGTTTGCATCCGTGCCCCAGTGGCAGCTGCCGCCGCCGCGTGTTTGTGCGTGTCACAAGGTGGGCGTGGCGTGCTTTCCGCAGACCTTACGCAGTAACTTTCAGGTATGTTATTGCGCTCGTGGTGATCCCCTATCAATGCATTTTGCGTTCCATGCTTTGAGCTCTGCGCGGTTTTTGTGGTTGTGCGGATGGTGCAGGCTCGTAGGCGTGTCGCTTCTGATGTTTGGGATGCTGCAGAAGCTGACCCTCGCTACTTTACTTTCCATTGTCTTCCCCACTTGCGCAATGTCATTGATTCTTGGCGTTACTGCGTCATGGCCACGGATGGCATGACCGCGTCTGAGCGCCGCCGTTGCACGCTGTTGTTTGAGCACCTCGGCCTCACGGACCGATCCAAGATAACGTTTCTGTCGTCGTTGCTCCACAAGATGTTTGAGACCACCACTATTCTCGACCAGCACCTGGCGGAGCATGGTGCGTCCGTCCACTCCGCTGTGAGCCGAATGCATGTGTCCGAGAACCCGCAGGAGCCCCCGAGCCACCGGTGGATACGCGTCGTGGACCGGCTCGGGTTCTTCACGGACGCTTACGACCACGCGGAGCGCATCGTCAACATTGGACTCTCCCTACCTGTACCGGCACCTAGAGGTGGATGCCATTGCAGGCGCCAACGCCGTTATGCTCGGCAACTTCAAGGTGACAGGCAAGAAGGGGGCTGAGGACAGCGCCCAACTTCTCAGCGGTTGTGTGACTGCGTCCTACAAGAACGCAACAACGACTGGTGGTGATTGAAGTTTAGCTGCCGTCGGTAGACCGCAAGATCCGTCTCCACATCGTGACCGTCGCAAGGCGGCGGTTCCCGCGGTTGGGGTCGTAGTCTCCGTGGGTGGCAGGGTCAATGAGGCTGCCGTGGCGGTCATTGCGAATGGTCTTGGTGGCCCGGCTGCGGGCGGTGCCGCCGGCTCGACGACTGGCGCTCAAAGCAAGGGGATTGGCGTCCCTGGTGGCGAAGGGGCGGGCGCGCCGCCCTGCGACACGATTAATGGTAAGGCGCCCATACCCAGAAGGGGCAAGGTCGGTTCGGCCACCGCCGACCACCCTGCTCATTCAAATGAGGCCCGGAGCCTCTTCCAAGATGGTCTAGAACCGGAGGAGCCCCCCCCCATCGCGAGCAAGATCCCCTCGGAGAACATCTTCGACCGCCAACCGGTCGTGGACCCGCGATCGACCGCGATTGCGGTGGTTAGCAGTGTGCTCAAGGTAGCAGCCAACCGGGAGAACGGACGAAACGTGCTGCGGCAGCTTCTTGTCGACAGTTTGCTGGGCTTGGCGCGCAGTGGACCGCGCGCACCGCCCATGCCACCTAGAAGCTTAAGCCCGACAGGCACTAACCGACTGGGAGGAGGTCATGCGTTTGTCTTTGCGTTGGTGGTCTTTTTGGTGTTCTCTTCAAGACCTGAGCCCCACACTCCCCCCTCTGGGCACGCTGGCGGCCGCCCTTCATCCCGTTCGGCGGGCTGGTACTGCCCGATGGATCGTAGCTGTCAAGATAACAAGCCTCCACTCCTTGCTGCGGGAGTTGTCTATCAAGGCCGGGTGATTTTTCCCTAACAACAAGCTGCCGGATGAGGAGAATGTCGGCCGAATTTTCGGCAAGAAGCCCCTGCGGGTGCTCGTCGTCGTCGCCGCCATGCTGCTGGTCGCCACAAAGAAGGAGATCTACGCCGACATCCTGACGTTTCTTTCCTTCACGGGGCGTGCCAGCGTGCGCAAGAACGCCCCGCTGTTGGGTGCCTCACGCCATGAGATCTACTCGTCGGGGATGGCATCTGCTTCTGCCGCGGCTGGGGCAACTGGCAATGCCGCTGCCTCGTCCACAGCCGCTCCGGCCGCGATGAGTGACGATGACGCCAAGAGCGTCGACGTGGTCGATTTCGACGATCTGGACGACATATTTGCCGACATGGAGATGACTCTGCAGCAGGAGCACGCCAGCGTCGCTGCAGACAGTCGTCAGCGCCGCACAGCGGTGCGACGTAAAGCACGCTTGAGCACCAAGCCCCAGTCTTCTCCTCGAGGGTCTCCTTCTGCCGCTGTCGTAGACCCCGGTGGTGCTCCGACGGCGGGGATTGCAGCGGGGACTGGTCGCGGCGGCGCTCAGAAGGCGATGCCTGCCAAGAGGCCGCATAACAGGCCCCCGCCACGTGCGACGGCCGAGTCGACGGGCCACGTGTCATTCACGCCATTGGCTTTGACTGGAGGTCAAGCGGCGTCCGCTCAACATCCAATCCGGGGCGGGCATGCTTCCAGCAAGCACACCGTCGGTGCTATGGGGCTTGTCTGGTCGGGCGTCCGTCCAACGGGGGATAAAAGTGGCCTGAGACTGACGCCTCAGCACGTTGCTTGTAATGGAATTGGAGGGGTGTTGGTTGGGAGCGGTTTTGGTGCAGGGGCGGCTGCAAATGCAGGGGCTGTCTCTGGCGCACCGATGGAACTCCTTCCCGGAACTGACGTGCCTGTCACTGCATCTGTCGTGCCAAGTTACTCTCATGTTCCTCCCCATGGCCCCAGTTGCAGATTTGCCTCGTTTGCCGCTCTGCACCGCGCTGCTCACGAGCGCGTTGCATCCGATATGGCCGCGTCACTTGGCATGGCTTCTGACTTGATGGCTGTTAGATTCCCGCCCGTTCCCAGCCCATCTGAACAACCAGCAGGTTCCCTTGCTCCTCTCTCTTTACGTCTTATTCATTTTCATGACGCGCCCGCACCGAACGGTCCGTGAGCGCCGGCAGCATAGCAGCAAGAAGGCTATAAACATGATGCATTTTTTTTCGTCATTTCTTCTCGAAAAAACAAGACGTTCCAATGTACTAATGAAGATGCACATGATGCATGATGGACAGCCGCGGCCATCGGAATATATAAGAGCAGCAAAGCAACAGGAGAGAAATGTTGTACAAGTAAAACGTACACTGCGACTACTACAACCGCCTTCACTTGTCATACATGCCTAAGGCCTCCTCGTCAGCAATCAAGCGTGACGGGAAAAACGACTTGACATGCATGCGATTCATATCACTCACTCGGCTCATGCCCGCAAGCACCATGCCCGCCCCAAAAGCCTCGTCCAACTCCAACACCGCCTCAGAGATGGTCAAGCTTTGTGACATGTGCAGGATGGTCGCCCAGCCGAGCACAAACGGCAATTTGACACGGACAGCAACAGCACCGGGTACCGAGTGGATGCGCACCAAAAAACTTCACCGCTGAAGGCTCGACTTCAACCCATGTCGCGCCCGCGTCGTGAGGACCATGAGCATCGCAAGATACGCCAGTCGGCAGTCGGTTGTTCTCGTACCGAACGATGGCTGTGCCGATCTGCTTTGTAGTACTACGCCAGAGGCGTTGTAATCGTGGCTGTGGGCGCTGGTGACCGGAAGCCGGGTGTTCGGTGGTGTGTCGCCTTTGTGGCGTGCCACTGCTGCGTGTGAGCGCCTGCGGCGCACGTTTTCGGGTGACCTCGTCGGATTGTCCGATGCTGACAGCGGAGCGTGTCAATCCAGATTGGGTAGTGTCATGCATTGGAGGGAATCATCTGCATCGTAGGTATTTGGCAGCGCGGGACCGGGCCAAATAGTGGCCCCGGTCCCCGCGCAGCGGTTTCCGCCCTTTAAGGACGAAAGGCGACGACGGTGGGAGGCACCGTCGTCGCCGGCAAGTAAACCGTGTCTCGATGTCTTGGCGTTTCGATCGGCCCGACTTCCCGGACCTCGATTCCCATAGCAGGTGTCGCGCGAGCGGCGAAGACGGCCGTTACTTCCCTCCTTCTGAGGTACCCCCCTAGACTGTGGTACTACATCCTCATAGAACGAGACGTAGCCAGCGCTGGCGTGGCAAAAGCCGAGGTCCTTCAAGCGGTTTGACACCGCCATTAAGCGCGCGTTCAAGAAACGCTCCACTTGGCGAGGAGCGACATAGTCGGCCAACGCCGCATCCTTGGTCAACTCGGTGACGTCTTTGAGGTTGGGCTTCGTGACGGTCGCATCATGGTCCGGATCCAGGGCCACTGTGTCCACCGCCATGTAGACGCGGGGCTGGTTCGCGCCGCACAGCTGCTTGAGGCACTAGCGGTTGTGCTTCAGGACGTCACAGTGCCGCGGCATAAGATGCAGCACTCTGGTCTTGAGCGCCTCATACTCGGCTCCTTCCACCTTGCACTCCCTCATATGCGTTTCCACCGAGTCCGTGCTATTCCCAACGCGCGCGTCGTTGATGGCGGCGATGAAATCGACTTGGTGCTGGCGGTACGGCACCGCGAGTTTAAGAAACAAGTTGTCAAACAGCGCCGACCAGCAGCGAGACTTCAAGCCAAACTCCTTCTTGACGGGCCGCAGCTACAGGAAGTCACCGAACGCTAACCACAGACAGGCCGGGGTCGCGGGCAACCGGGATTGCCGCAGCAGCTCATACATGACGTCACGCTTGTCCGCCCCAACGAGAGAGACCTCATCGAGAAGCAAAGCCCGTACGCGTCCGAGCCGCTCCTTGATGCGGATGAATCGTGCGGTCGACAGCAAGCGGCCGCATTCTTGTACTGGATCAGGTAGTACCGGGTCGTAATCCCGCACAAAGCCAAAAACCCAGTGGTACGTGGTGCCCCGCGCCGTCTTTGTGGACGTGCCCGTCGGGGCAACGACTGAAACATGCCCTGCCAGCGGCAGGCGCTGTATTGGACAGTCGTGCAGCACCCGCAGAAGCGTCGACTTCCGGCACCTGGGACCGCCAGAGATGAACGCGCCCTTGTTCCGCTGCCACAGTCGTTGACAAACAGCTTCCGCCGGCGACTGCTCGGCGGGGAACCCCAGAGTGCCCGGCACCCCCCTGGGCGCAGCAGCCACCTGCAAGCCGTTGCCTGGGGTGGCCGCGACAGGACCCGCCTCGACGACTGGGAAGGGCTCCGGTGTCAGGAGAAAGACCATCGACAAGCTGCTGCTCGTGCCGTTGCCGCTGACAGTGGCGCTACCCGCATCGCTGCATACACCGGTTGCCGGGGCAAAGCAAGTGGCGAAGGGCATTGCAGCCTCACCACAGGCCCCGCCCTTGCCCGCGGGGGGGGCTGGTGCGTGGTTTCGCTCCTTCCACGCCATGCGCGACTCCTCCATCATGATTGATGATTTCCGGCGGGAAAAGATAGACTCGGCTCGGTCCTTTCAAGTGCCAGGCGGATTTATCGCCTTGGGTGGGCCACCCTCAGACGACATGCGCATCATCTGCTTCTTGAACGGCCGCTGAGTCGACCGCTCCGCCTCCTCCAACTTCTTGTTGTAAGCCTCCGCCGCTGCTGCACCTTCATTCAGCTCCCGCTCTCATGCGTGGTCATCAAAGGGCTCGTCGTCGTCCTTTCAATTGATACTGTGCCCCGCGGAAGTGACAGTCGCCCCTGTAGCCGACGCATGGCCACGGCTGGCCATGGCACCAGACAGGGCCGACCACTTTCGCCCTACAGAGGAAGAAGACACCGGCGGTCGCACAGTCGAGCTCGAGGCGGCACAGGTAATTGCGGTGAGAGTACTCGCGCTCGGCGACACAGGGGGGGCGCTGGGCGCGCACGAGGGGTGGACTCACGCCGACGTTGAGGTAGGAGGGGGGGGCGTATCTACCAACTTGTGCGCACAAAGCCGAGGGCCGACGGCACTGACGCCGACCGGCCACTCCGGTTGGATGATGTCGAGCACCACGTGGACGCCATCTCCAAGGACCCACGTCCGAACATCGTCGAAGACCGTGAACGAGGTGACCACACACGCGCCGCGGGAGAGATCCCGCAGGAGCTCCATCGCCGGCATCATGTCGTCCAGCTCCAGGTCGACGGCCACGCGGAAGTCGCGAGCGACGATGGCCAACCAGCCGGTGGGGGCTTTCGACGACGTCGGCGCACCTGTGGAGCCAAACGTGCACCCGCCTGCGGCGCTGCTCGCCACGGCCTCTAACATGACAGGGTCGGTCAACCAGCACAGCGCAGCCGCCTTGGTGTGGAAGCAGCGCGTGGCAAGCACTCCGCTTGCCACGACCGACAGGATGCGGTCGACAATGCTGTCCACCTCGTTGAGGTTGTGGATGGCGCACATCGTGGTAAAATGGATGGCCAGGTAGCTAAACTCAAGCGCATTGACAGACATCTTTCAAACGGGGCTGCTCGTCAGGATGAAACCAGTGTGCGCAGCACGAACGCCGACAAAGGAAAGGCAGCTAGAGGGAGGCGTCATGCAGTCCGCGAGTCAGCAGGTGCTCCGCACGGACAAAGCACTCGCAAGGGCCGTCGTGCACCGACCGATGAAGACAATGCCCTCATACGCACGAGACACACGTGCGCTGCTTGTGGGACAGTGTGTGGCGCGACACCACGTGCGCGGTCACTGGTTGGATACTCGGCGCTGCTGGTCCTGCTCGTGGCGCGGAGGGAGCGGACAAGAAACATACCTTAACTGAACGACACGGTACAAGAGGCGAGCGGGGCTGCCGCGGACCACCTTGCAGCGCGGTCGTGAGGCGGAAACGGAGGCGGCAGACACCCGCCAGCCACCGCGTAACCGACCACAGGCGGGTGGTGACGGACAGGGCGCCCAAGAAGCAGGCAGGACATGGTGGCAAGCCGATATACGGGTGACCGTCGGGTCGTGAAGCCCGGAAGGGCGGGCAAAAACGGCGCGGTTGCCCTCCCGCGCGCGGAAAGCGTGTTGGCACGACCAAAGAAGCGCACCTGTGCTCCGGTTCATCAAGAGGGTTCTACTGTTGTGCTCCGCGCCAAATCCAAGCACGTGCCGGCACGTGCAAGAACGTGTTTTGGAACTACAGACAGCGTTATGAGCATCGTGTCGATGTGATCTAACTTCATAAGTAGCCCCTTAAAGTTCTGTCAGCGGGCATACCAGTACTCCTGGCCCATTCATGAGTGCCCACCAGCTATCCATAGAGACCCGCTGAGCCGAATGACAAGAGGTAGAACACAGTACGTCGCGCCGCTCCCACCCAATATGTTCTCTTTGAAGCTCAGTGTTAACCAGCCAACGTGGACAGCATATTTGATTGTTCTTCTGCAGGTGCCGAGTACACGCGAACACATCAAAGAAATCGCACCATGGCTCACATGTGCCTTCAACACTGGGACATGCTCTCGTCCGACACTGCAGTCAACATTGTGCCAGCTCTTTGTGATGGCATCGGAGCCCTGGCGCTGTTCCACCTGCACGCTCTTGGACGGTCACTGTCACAGCTTCAGCGGTTCACTACGCTTTTGTGGACCATCAGTATACGTAGTGTCATTCTCGTGTGGATCAGTTGCGCCGGGCTGTGGCGGTGCCTCCCAGGTCTGCTCAATGGATACGGTCTACAATTACGATGGATGAAGTACGGCCGACGGCTGAGGTTACCTGCAATGTGAGCGCATCAAGAGCGCAATCATGTGCCAACTGCTTTGTGGCAACCAGCCTGCATGACTGGCTGACTCGTATCATCCGAAGGTTAGCACGCATCATCGAGAGGCTTCGTTGCGGCTGCTGCGGCATATGCTGGCATGGTATTGGAAACCTGCTGCTGCAACCGTGTTGCAGTACCCCAGTCAGAGTGTGTTGCTGTGGAATCCTGTTATCGGACAACGACCGGGGAGGGCCTAGTGTCAGCAGGCGGCTTAAGAAAGCGGGACGGAGCGGTGTTCTGGTTGCGAGGGGAGAGAAACGGAGTGGGGGGAATGCTGACACAGTGGGCAGGCGTCCGTGACGGTCCGAGGGGCCGCAGGCAGATCGTGTGGATGGTCTCACAACAGTTCCACATTGTTTTTGTCTGGCGAGTCTCGTCACGTGCTCGTTCATGCTGGGGTCGGTGCATTTCTTTTAAAAGCCGCCTGGACTGTTCTCCCTGCTGCTCCCCAATGCCATAGCGTCGCTTCAGTTGAGCCCTATCCCACCTGGCATTCACTCCTGGTATGGATGCGCAGAGTAAGGTCCGTGCAGTTCCGTGACGGCATCGCATCGTGAAGGGGCAGCGGCCTGCCTCGTACTGGGCCCGGATCTCCAGCCGACAGTTCTGTAGTTAGCCTCATCTCAGATGCTCAAATATCATGCATACCCCAAGTCTGGCAACTAAGTGCCTCATTTGGCCATCGTACGTTGGGTTGACTGAGCAAGTGCACTGTTCGAGGGAAGTAGGCCCACCTGGCAGCGATGAGGTCATACAGAAGGGAATCTGCCTGCGAACGAGGTATTGTTGCTATGCGGAACGAAGAGGAACAAGACGCAAGAACTTTTGACGTGATAAACTGGAAAGGTAGCAGACATCAAGCATGAAACAGAACCCACTCGACAGAAGTAAACAACTGGAGCTATAACACAGAAATCAAACGATGCAGCAGCTGAGGCTCGGGCGAGCAGGAAAAATAGCAGCGGCTGCCGCGTCGACCGGAAAAAACGATGTGTCTCCGCCGCCAGCCAACCACACTGCGTGCCTGTCCCGTCTGAAGGGAGGCAGCCCTTGAACGCTGAGCTCAATCCTTCTCGTTGCCCGAGGTGTCCGAGTCGGACCCCGACAACGGCTTGCAGTCCGACAAGAAGCCCGATGAGTCGATGGTGCTGTACAGGTCGTCAAAGAAGAAGGCGAGCGCCAGGCGGCGCCGCAGCACGCCAATGTCCTGCTGTGAGAAGGCCACGGATGCATCGAGGGAGAAGCATTCAGCAGCACTGAAGGTGAACACGCCGCAGCTGCCAGCATCTTGTTGGACTGGAAGACAAGGGTCACGCACCTTCTAACACAATGGCACGCCCCGCGCATCTCCCAAAGAGGCACCAAGCTGCTCGAACACCTCGTCGACCAACCACCGCCGCAAGATGGAGACGGTGTTGTAGCTGTCGGCATCGTGCAGTGGGTTGTAGTACAAAAATGTCTGTTACTTGACGTTGATCACGACAAGGGCCCAGTGCATTCTGCCTTGATTGATGAGCACGAGCATGACGTCGGTTGCGTCAGGCTTGAGGCCCATATCCGCGCTCCACCGCCGCACACCATCGAAGTCATAGGCCCCCGCCCGAGGAGACAGACGTTAAAAGAAAAACGAGCTGAACATCACGGCTCGTGGCGACAGCGGCTCCTCAGCTGCAGAACCAGCGTCGGCGCCGAGACGCCGACCCCGGAAGCCTCTCCAGTTGACCATGGCCGCAAAGAAGTTCATGAGCTGTTCGTTCAACCACCGGTCCCCGCGGAGGCGCCGCAATTCGGCGACCGTCCAGTCGATCCGTGCCTTTTTGCACGACCGTACGGGGGAGGAGAGAAGGCGGCCTTGCGTCAGCTACCGCACTAGACGCCGCTCTTGGGGGCTGAGGGGCAGCGTACTCACCGGCACGCAGCGGTTCACCTCGAGCGCCGCCGTCGACTTGGCCAACGAGTCAAAGTTGGCCAACGCACGCCCATTGACGCTCGCATCATCCATGAATGGGTCCTCTCCCGCAGCCTCCTCATCGCCGCCGTCGTCGGAGAGCGCCACCACGTCATTCGCGTCGCCAGAGGCACCTTTGGCGACGTTCATGTCCTTGGCATCGCCGCTGGCGTCCTCCACGATTTCCCGGCTGTCGCGAAGGGCACCACCATTGAGCGCGCGTCTGCCTTGTACGCATCCTCGGCAGCCGCTGCACTGCCGTCGACATCTTGCTCAGCACCTCCATCAGCGACGCGAGCCGGGTCCTCGGCAACAGCAGCTACAGCAGCTGAGACCTGGTCCACTACATCAGCACGTGCAAATTTCGTACCTCCCGTCCGTTGGTGCGGCACTACCGACGGAGCCACGCCTGCGCGCCCGTCGTCGGTGGCCGCGCGCTGCGCTTATCCGCCGACGTTCTCCCCTACCGGTATCCGCGCCGACTGGCTGGCGCAACCCGACGCGAGTTGGCACTGGTGCTGAATGTGCTTTTGGAAAAAGGGAGACAGGGGCACGTGGTCGTTCTCCCCGTTACCGTTGTCAGCATGCATCCGGTAGAGCTTGCGCAGCTTCATGAACGCTAGTTGCACAATGCGATGGGAGACATACGCTTCCGGCGTCATGTACGCCAACCTTGTGCTGTTGACGACCGCAATGGAGTGCACGACCTCCGCCGCCTGCTTCGAGATGCCAGCCATTGCCCCAAGGCCCTTGTCGGGCATGTGAACGTGGGAGCAGGAGTGTGTGATCAAGTGTGGCCGGTCCATGAAGCAGCGCACCTTGTGGTCGCGCATCAGCGGCCGCACCCGCCGCATCGCGTTCTTGTCCAGCTTTCAGGTGACGTCGTAGAAGATGACCTTGGGAAGCCGCGAGAACCGCTCCAGCACAATGGACAACGCCTCTCCCACACTGTGGGCTTGAAAAGTACGACGAAAACCAAGCGTTATAACATGCGGGAACACCACGATAAAAACTCCCTGCGTTACCTCGGCCTGTATGGAAAAGGCCTTGCTTCACGCGTCCTCTTCCCCCGCCAAGTCGGCCGCGTGCCGGTTCTTGCCCCGATAGCGCACGCGCCGCTTCTCCGCTTCCGAGTCGTAGATGCCCGGCCGAACACGAGGCAGGCTGGCAAATTACTCAAAGCAGACCAGGGGGTCGTCTTCATCGACGCCCTTGAACTCGAGCTGCTCCTCCTTCCACGCCTTGTAGTCGGCAGATGTGCGCCGGCCGCCCCACTTCTTGCAGTAGGCGGCGTTGACCCAGCCGCGGTCCGTTGTCGCCTTGCTGCTCGCCACCGCCTTGAACAGGATTTCCACGTACGTCTCCATCCCGACGGCTCGTATCAGCAGCTCCCCGACGCACAAACGACGACCACGGTCGTCGTCTAGCTCATTGGCAAAGCGGCCGAGTCACGCGACGATAAAGCCGACGCCATCGGCAGCTGCCATAAAGGACCGCCACTCCTCCCTCGGCTTGAGCCGCATTGTGTTGGCGAGCAGGCGGACCGCCTTTTCGTTGTGGCTCTGGAACATGCCCGTCACGGTCTCGGTCAGAAGGGCGTGGAGGAAGCGGCGGACGCAAATCCACACGCTGTCGTCCTAGCGGTGAAAAAGATCGAACGCCGGCGCGCATACTCCCTTCCGATCATGCCACGTGTCGGCCGCAGGCTTGGCGGGCGCGCCCTCCCCACCCAGCGTCATGTTGCCGTCGCTGTCTTGGCGGAGGGCGTCCTCCAGCGTCCGCCTTGGCCGCTTGGCCTTGCGGCCGCTGGGTGGTGGCTCGTATCAGCTGAACCGGGCCGTGCCACCGCCTCATCATCGCCGCCAGCCGGTCCACGACCAGCGTCGGCCGGATCCGCAGGTAAGATCTCCTGCCCGAGTGGAAAGAACCACAAAAAATGGCGGCAGCAGCAGCTTGGGGGCTTGGCCGGCCATGAGCAGAGATGGTCGCGTGCCAATCCTGGAGGAGCCCGACTTGGGGAGCCGTCAACGGTGCTGCGGTCCGCCGCACCTTTTCAATCGCTGCACGAAGCGGCGCCTTCTCCACGATGCACAGTTTATGGGAAGGAATGTCGAGAACAGGGCTTTTGAGCGCAGGTCGCACGGAAGGGACGTTGTCTGGGTCCGTACAGCCAAGCAACTGCGCATCAATGTCAATGAAGGTGGGGTTGTGGCCGCAGATGGTGCAACAGGCGGTCTCTGATGGCACATTAAACGTGCGGATGACTGCCGTCCCCAGCTTCACCACGTCCTGCCGCCTCAGCGTGAAGGCGTTCTCAGAGTCGTCCGAGTCAGTACGCCCGCGCATGGTGTGGAGCGGCTGCTTTTCCACGCCTTCATCCTCCTCCTCATTGTCGAGCACCCGCAGCCGAGTGGGTGCCTTCCGAGAAGCCGACCGAGCCGCCACAGCAGCCGGGGAGGACCCGACATCCGCCATAGTGCGGCCGTCTGATCCGAGGTGTTCCCGAGCAACACGCACGTGGCCACACCGAGAGCGAAAGCGACGGCATCCCGGTGCCACAAACGCCGCCGCATTCGCCGCGCTGAAAGTGACAAGCGAGAAGACCGAGCGATGGAGCACTGGCCACACCACGGTCGACCCGTACACGTCATTGAATGCAGAGTCAGCAGCGTCGGCGCGCAGGCACATCCGTGACTGAAAGGTGTTGGCCGACACGCCCGCAGCTTCCACCGCCTGCTTGAGAAGCGCCACGTGCGAGCAGCTCGTACTGCGGGAAGTGGCAGACAGGGACATAGCATTCCGCGTGCCACGAAAGCAGGAGCACAGGAACCCACCACGGCTGGACACCCACATGATGCACATGTTCGTCTTGCCACCGCCCCACCGCATCACAATCGCACAAGAGTGGGACTTCTTGTCCCCAATGACGACGGCAAAGACCAGCGACGGGCGCGTGCCGATTGGCTGCAATAATGGCAAAGCGCAGGTCTGAAGAACACAACACACGAGCGTGTCAAGCATGTAGTCTTGGACAAACACCTTGGGCATCCAAGCTTGCAGCGGGCGAGCACCAGTGACCTCGGATGGTGCCGCTGGCCCCTCACTTCCATCTCCGTTTTGATCTGCTTCTTCCGCAACGCTTGGCGCGGAAGCTGTCCCGCCTGCAGGTGGTCGCGTCCGAGCGCCCCGTCGAGTGGAAGCAATGGCGGCGTCACCATCCAAGATGTGGGCGCCCGCCGCCTCGTCCGCGTCAGCAGCGGAGTCGTCCGCGGCACCAGTGGCGGCGACACCACCACCAGTAGCGACACGACGCGAAAAACCATCACAGCGTCCACCGGGAGGTGGCGCCGTGCGAGACGAGCGTGGATGCACCACAGGCGGTGGTGTGCCAAGCGGAGCGGCAGCGCCCCACTCACCACGCGTTTCCTGCATCTCGTTGCTTCAACCCGTTGCCGTCACAGCGCAATGAGCATCGGTAGCGGGGCGGTGCACGACGTTGCCCAGCTCCTGCGTCGCTGGAAGAGCAAACAGTCGAGCGACAGCAGCCCGCGCCTCATGTTGCGAGCCCGCGTAAGGGAAGGCGACGGACTTGGCAAACATGGGCTTCTCGGTAGGCCCGCCACCCATTGTGTAGGTGCACACCGTGCGACGAAACGGCGCGCTGCACGCACGTCAAAAACACGCGCAGGGCGCACGCCCGCCACACCGGAGCAAGATGACGCCGATCCGTCTCTACCGGCACGTCCACAGCCCGCCCGTGGCCGCAACGGACCAGAATGAAGGGGAAAGGGGACCGCCAAAAGCGTGCGCGCGCGCGCGCGCCAATAAAAAAAGCGCGCAGGGCGCACGCCCGCCACACAGGAGCAAGACGACGCCAATTCGCCGGAACCGGCACGTACACAGCCCGCCCGTGGCCGCCACAGACCGGGACAAAGGGGGGGGGGTGGCAGAAAAAGCGCGCGCGCGCGCGCGCGCGCAAAAAAGAACGCGCAGGGCGCACGACCGCCACACTGGAGCAAGACGACGCCAATTCGCCGGAACCGGCACGTACACAGCCCACTTGTGGCCGCCGCGGACCTGCAGGAAGGGGTGGGGGTGACAGCAAACGCTCGCGCGCGCGCGCGTGCGCAAAAAAATAACGTGCAGGGCGCACGCCCGCCACACCGGAGCAAGACGGCATGTATGGCTAACCTCCAAAAAAATGGGAGTTGCAGAGAGAAGGCAGGCAGAGCCGACGACACAGCATAAAAATGAAGTCGGATTGGCTGTTTGACAAGCCACGATCGTACTTTTGGCTGAGAGTTGCCGCCAGTAATATTGCAAGCCAATCAATGTGTCCTGCAGAAGTCACGCAGAGCCATTGCAACCGACAATGAGGTTTCCTGAGATTTTTGGGCCGCTTGCTTGGGCCTGAAAAGGGCATGAGGAGGGTTCTGGGCCAGACCTGTGACTTGTCATGAGATCAACAAACATCGCCAGATTTCTTGAGATCCAGATGTGCGTTTCCAGCGCGCAGAGCTGCATGAGGAGACTGTGTAAGGAACACACATGATTTATAGCCTTTCCATTGGTCCACGTACTCTGTTGAATGATTGCAACCACTCTGCAACGGCCATTTTTTGGAAGGAAGCAATATCTGAGCTCAGTCATTGGTCAAGCGGTTCTCACCAAATGATCCTCACTGTAACTTGCATTGTGACTAATTGTGCCCGAATCCTTCATGAATGTGAAGGGCGACCGCCCAGCGGTCTCAGCGCGCGCGTGCGCGCGTCGCCCCCCCTCGCTCCAGCCCGGTCAGTGTCAGGAGGAGCCGGCGGCACCTCGTGTCCGACCTCGCTGAACCAGCCCGTCAAAAATGTCACACACTACACACACTAATAATACCGGGGCGACAATACAGTACCACGGTTAGGGGTGTCAGTCCGAGCGTGCAATCCGGGGGGCGCGCACAGCAGGATCCACAAGCAAGGCAACGAGAATGCACTGTACTCTTCGGCGCGCGACTCCCCCGAATCGAACGCAACCGCCTCCGCACACAGAGACAATAGCCACGGGCTTTGAGCACGTCTATCGGTGGGCCATCCCACCGTCGCCAAAGAACCATATTTTGGGCAGTTTGGGGATGACGCTGACGCGGCATTTTTATCGGTGTGGCCAGGTGGCAAGCCAGATTTGCGGTCACGAAGTGTCTCGTCAAAGTACGACAGGACCACGAGGCACGAAGGAGAGGTGGATTGGTCAGGACCCTGGCTGATTCTGTTGAGCGTGGGTGATCCGGCTCATACGATTGGTTCCTGTCGTTTGGCGTATCGCCATCCCCATCCCTAAAAGTCGAGGTTTTGGGGATGGCGATGTCGATACAGTCAGAGCACGTCTATCGGAGCGCCAAATCGCCATATTATAACTACGGGCATGTCTATCGGGAACCCATTGAGCCATATTGGGAGGCATTGAGCCATAGCCATCGCCATATTTGCACGGGATGGCTTTCTGTTTGGCGATCGCCAAAGCGATCGTTATATGCGAGAGCCAGTCATATGCCTTCGATTGCGCGAGACACAAGGAGTTGTATTGAGATCGGGTCGGACTTGTCAAGCAGCGCCTCGCGTTGTGGCAAGCATTGAACTCGGAGAATGCGGACGTCGTCGTCGATCCTGTCGCACGGCGCCGAAGAACCCAGCACGCACGCGTGGGGGGGGGGTGGACGTGCGGCACCAGCGCAGCGACAGGAACCGCGTGCGGTCCGGCGCGTACAGCGGCGGTCAACAGAAAGATGGCGAGCCAGTGCCCGGTGCAATTCGTCACCTGTCGCTGATGACGTCAAAAGGGAGGGTTGCTGCAGCGCACCGTGCCATTGTGCAGCAGCGAGCGTAGTGGGTGCTATTTCGCATTCAAAAACAAGCGGCACTGGCGGCCGATGGAACCGGCTGATGGAGCGGCCGCGCTGTCCTGCTCTGTGATATGGAGGACTGTGAGAAAGAAGTTCGCCATGGATGGAAATTGACCGATAGACATGCGCTCGAGCGATAGCCAAAATGTATGGCGATATGACGACGGCATTTGACGAACCGATAGACGTGCTCTCGGTCTCCATCCATATCCCGTCCGGATGCTGGCCTACTGGCATATGGACAGAACTGACTCGGTTTCGTAAATTGGACGTTGCTTGTGGACTGGGGTCGACTTGAGATCGAGAACTACGATTGCAAAATGATCGCAGTAGATTCCACATCCGTCCCGATGGAGACCTCATACCGCCAGGAAGTCGTCCAGAGCGTCCATAAGCAAGCCCTACTACGTCCTGGATTGTCCGGGTGCTTAAAGACTTGTACACTGGCCATCTGGAGGTGCCTCAGCATCTCTTTCCCTGCTGCTTTGAGACAAGAGCGTCAGATCGCGGAGTCGGATGCGCGTGTTGTAAGACGTCAGATCGACTTCTTCAGTGTCATTATTCCGCACTTGAATAAATAAGTGCGGGTCCGGACCAGCAGGCCACATGAGTATTCCAAAGCGACCGTGCAACACGGCAAGGACACCTGTACTTCCTGAGGGTGGGATATGCATGGAGACTGACCGTATGGGGATGGTGAATGGCATTTTGAGGATCCGAAAGAGATGCCACATCGCGAAAATGCCATCTGAGATGGCTGTTTGGCGCACCGATAGACGTGCTCTTACGCCCAGCGTGCTGTGTACCGGCATTGGCACAATATCTGTTGGGGAGAAGACCATCAGTGGTCGACGCTTGAAGGAGAGTGTGATGGAGACAGCCGGGGGGGCTTTGATTGCTCGTTCCATTGCCGAGTTCCGTGCGCGCCAATATGAGAGCATCTCCACCAATGGAACCAACCGTCCAACCCAACGGCGAAGTGTGCGCAACGTATGGCGCTGTCACTGGCACTCCTAAGGCAGAGCCAAAACTAGGCAGATCACGTCTCAAACATGGGCTCGCCTCGACGTCTCTGGCGGTGGGCCTCTTTTGTGGCACGCCAGTATTCCCACAGATGTCCTACAGAGAATCTCCATGACTGCCAGATCGTTTCGCAACTGTCTACAAGCCAAGGGTCACGCTTTCCACTGGCTTGAGTGGTCCGAACAGGGAAGCAGGGGTTGGCAAAACGATTCGGGGCGTCTCCAAACAGGTCTGTTTGGAGTGGCGCTGCCGTTCAGGCTCCAAAAGAAGGGCGATCCCGCGAGGCCACCACGAGATGCAATAAGGGATTATGAACTGTGACCCGGTCTATTTGTGCGCCGTCACAGCCCCGTCACACCCCAGTTTTGGAGCGGATCCCAGCCACCAGTGCTCCAAC
>ENA-ORXT01002192-ORXT01002192.1-marine-metagenome-genome-assembly--contig:-NODE-2192-length-24020-cov-3.741845_pt1 | contig 24020 bp, 16 predicted proteins | sample MGYA00237868_ERZ511482 | MGnify/ENA metagenome assembly ERZ511482
TCAAGTACAGACGGATGTAGTGGGTGATGCTGGCGACATTACTATCACTACTCCTGAACTTTCTCTAACTAACTTTGGTCTTATTTCTACTAACGTCAAAGAAGGTTCTATTGGCAACACTGGCGATATTTTCTTAAATGTTGATACTTTAAGTTTGAATAATGGTTCAGTCATCGATGCCCTAACAGAAAATGACTTTGATGGTGGCAGCATTAATGTTGATGCCAATATAGTTAGTCTTAGTAACGGTGGCAAGATTGTAACTTCAGGCGATCGCGCTGGTAACGCTGGTAGTATTAATATTAAGGCTGCCGATACTTTTACGATTAATAACGATAATCCTCCTGAAGAAGTGCCATTTTTTGAACAAATTTTGCAGGATACTGCTTTAGAGTCAGGGTTATTTTCCAGTACCATTACAGGAACAGGAAATGCAGGCAATGTTAATGTCCAGGCTGGTTCAATTGAATTAGTTAGCAATGGTTCAATTTCTGCTACAACTTCTACAGGAACAGGAGGTAATGTTTCTTTAAATGCGAATCAAACTATTTCTTTACGCAATAATAGTTTGATTTCTGCTGAAGCTGATGGTTTGGGTGATGGAGGAAACATAAGTATTGATACGAATTTTGTCCTAGCTTTTCCAGAGGGCAACAACGATATTTTGGCTAATGCCAATCAAGGACAAGGTGGCAACATCAATATTAATGCAGAGTCATTATTTGGGATTCAAGAACGCCCTTTGAGCGATTTGACTAACGACATTAATGCCAGTTCTGAATTTAGTTTAGATGGCAACATTACGATTAGAACTCCCGATCTAAATCCTGTTCAGGGAGACATAGAATTACCCACTCAAGTAATTAATCCAGAGCAAACTGTTGCTCAAGCTTGTCAAGCTGATAGACAAACAGCAGCTAAAAATAGATTTGTGATCAAAGGAAAAGGTGGTATTCCTGTCGAAGCTGGTTCATTTTTAGATTCTCAGAACATATTGATTGAGGTCGAATCGAGTCTTCAATCAGCTACACCTCAACCGATTGAAACCAGCCAAGGCAAAATACAGCCAGCCAGGGGGGTTAAGCTGACTGATTCTGGAGAAGTTATTCTTACTGCATATCGGACTAACAATTCGGGAGAAAGACTGCCTGAGAATAAAATTAACTGTGGAGTTTGAAGTTAAATAACTTCATTATCATTTCGTAGAGTGGGCATTGCCCACCCTACCCTCAAATTATTTTTCAGTCGTCACATCATCTACAGGGCGAATTATTGCTTTAGAAGCATCATCTTTAATTTTAAAAATAGCGTTGATGGCTTCATCCAATGTTTCCGCCATCACAATTTGGTTTTCATAAATTACAATTACTCTAGTTAAAGCTGGCAAGCTATTTTGTTCTGCTTCAATGTATAACGGCTCTACATAAAGCAATGATTGCTCAATAGGAATAATTAGCAGATTTCCCTGAATTGCTCGCGATCCTTCCCGATTCCAGAGGGATATTTGCTGAGAAATAACAGGATCTTGATTAATCAAAGCTTCAATTTGATTTGGTCCGTAAATTAGCTTTTGTTTGGGAAACTTATACAGTAAGAGTTTGCCATATTCGGCACCGTCAGATCTGCCAGCCAGCCAAGCAATTAAGTTAGGGCGACTGGTAGGGGTGTAGGGATGTAAGAGAATAAACTCTTCTTCTGTGGCGGTGGGAAGTTTGGTAATGAGATAATAAGGTGCTACTGCTTGAGCTTTTGTACCATATATTTCTTTGGGAATTTGCCACTGATCTTCTCGGTTATAAAATACCTGGGGATCTGTCATGTGATAGGTAAGCAATCTTTCAGACTGAATACTAAACAAATCTTCAGGGTAGCGAATGTGACGACGTAAATCCAAAGGCATTGCCGTCAAAGGTTTAAATAGCTTGGGAAATATTTTGTCCCAGGTTTGAATAATAGGTTCTTCATCGGCAATATAAAAGTCTACCTTGCCGTTGTAAGCATCTATAACTACTTTGACGGAATTGCGGAGATAATTAAAATTATTTTTGCCAGGATCGGAATAGGGATAGCGATCGCTGGTAGTATAGGCATCAACAATCCAATAAAGATTATCTTGGTTATTGTTCTGACTTTTAGTTTTAGCTGCAACTAAATAAGGATCTCGGTCATAATTGAGAAAGGGTGCGATCGCTTTGATTCTTTGTTTAATATTTCTTCTAAACAGCAGCCTTGTATCTAAAGTAAAGTTTTGGGCAAATAGCATCTGCCAATCTTTCAGATATTCGGCAAACAGCACCCGTTGGAAGTAGTTGCCAATTTTAATTCCTCCCGTGCCATCGTAGATGGTATAGACGTTTTCTTCCCCACTAGGAAAATCTAACTCTCGTACCTTGGTTGAAGTCATGATATAGGGATTGGTTAATTCGCCATAATAGATGCGAGGCTTGCCAATGGGAATACTGTTGCGAATTGTTTGATCGGATACGGTGAGGGTGCCAGATTCTTTACTTCCCGTACCAATATCTTTAACGTAGTAGTAGGGTAAGCCACCTTCTGCAACCCGATTGACTGGAGAGAGAGTAAAGCCGTAGCCGTGGGTATAGATTAGGTGTTCGTTAACCCAAGTCTTGGCAATATCAATAACCTGTCCGTAATCTAATTCCCTGGCTGCAATAATTACCTGTTGCTTATCACTATTTTTAACTGTACCGTCTTCACTTAAGAGATATCGATCTATGTCTGCGTCATGAAATTGATAGTAAGGGCGAATTTGCTGTAGTTGACGATTGGTTTGGAGGATCGGGCGAGTATCCCACAGGCGAATATTTTTAATTGTTGAGTCGTTATTTTGAATATCTTCGGCAGTCAATTCTCCTTGAGGATTAAAAGTTTGTGCTTCAATAGTATCTAAATTAAATGCCTTACGAGTCATGGCAATACTACGCTCGATATAAGGTCTTTCTTTGACTAATTCATTTGGCTGCACTACCAAACGCTGTATCGTCGCACCCAAAAAATTGCTGAGGAAAAGTATCAATAAATAAACGGTAAAAGGTAAAACCAAAAAGAGAATTCTTTTTAGTTTAAACTTTTGGATCTGAAGGTTGCGAGGCAGCGCGTTGCGGGTCTGTGACCCGTTGTAGCGACTGCCGAGGGTGTTATAGCCAGTAAAACTTTTATATAATAGCCAAATTGCGCTAATTATTGCTACGGCAGCCAAACACATTTCTACAGGCAATTGAACTTGTATATTGGTATATCCCGCACCATAAACTACTCCACGGGAACTATATAGCAAATCAAAACGGTTAAACCAATGTTGAATAGCCAGGCTAATCATCACCCCTGCACCCAAACCTGAAAGATGGCGTAGCTGCACTTTAGAAAAGCCAGGAAAGCGTCCTTCGGACAAACTATTTCCTGATAATAAATAATATAATAAGCAAGCTATCAAAGCTGTTAAAGATAGACCAATAAACCAAGTTTCAACTAACTGCCAAAGCGGTAAACGAAAAATATAAAAACCAATGTTCTTGCCAAACTGAGGATCTACAGAATCAAAATCAGAAGGATTTAAAAAGCGCAGAATTGTTGCCCAATGACCCGCAGCCACAAAGCCAAAAGCCAGACTGATTAAAGTTGCGATCGCTCCTAAACCAATTTTGGGTTTTAATAATAACAACGCTACCCATACGACTACTATTGATACCTGATATGTATAGCTTCTAAGAAAACCTCCAATATCCACACCATCTAAAGCGGGCTTTAAGCTTAGAGCAATTTGCGGTAGCTGATAGCTAGTCTGCCACACCTCTAAAGCCACACCCGTATAGTGGAGCAAAATAAAAGTAATTGCCACAGAAAAGGCGATCGCAGTTGATAATAATAAAGGTAATTTTAAACGGGGAGAATAGGTTTTTTGACTGGGATAACGTCGAGGATTCAATTCTTTTCCTCTCGCAATTTTGGCATTACCAGAAGTAACTAATGGCTTTGATTGGGGAAGATAAGGAACTCCTACATCGTACCAGTTACGAGAAGCCTTATCCTTTAGGGCATCTTTAGCTAACCACTGCCATTGCCAACGATTAGCCAACCAAAAATTGATACCTAAAAACAGTCCTGAAACCAGAAAAACTATGATCCACAAACCATACTGACTGAATCGTCGAGTCACAAACGTCGAAAGATAATCAACTTCTTGAAACCAAAGAATTTCGGCAAACAAGCGTGCAGCACCTTCAAAGATGAGCCATAAGCCAAAAATAAAGGCGATCGTAATTAGTATTGGTCGATAAAGACGTTTCATATAGTAGCTCTAAGCTTTAAGCCTTTTGCCATAAGCTTTAAGAAAATCTAATTTTATCTTAATTGCAATTAACTGTAATTAAATTAACTGTAATTAACTATGACATTGTCAAATCTTTGGTAGCCGAATCTAAAAGTAGATAATTTCAGTTGAAGACGATTGTAATTTCGGGTTTTTGCAACCAAAGATCGAATCGATTTTTAATAGTGCCTATTTCTAATTAACGATGCCATATTGGTAAAGGACATTAGCCCGTGACCAATGACCAATGACTAACGATCGAAAACTCTCTGAATTAATTACTCAAGTAGAAACAGTAAGCCCGATGCTCGTAGATTGTTGGCAAGCTACGGCAATTGTAGAATCTTTGGGCTACACCGATCGCATTATTAAAGCAGAATTTGATTTTAAAGATGCTTTAGAAATCGGTGAATATATTTATCAGCACAATAGTAATAATCCCCCTCCAGTAATCCCAGAAAGCAAACCTCGTACTAATTGGCAAGCAACTGCAATCGCGGAAATATATGCTTTTGTCGAACAGTTTTCCCGCAGTTTTGTCTATGCTATTCCCTTAATATCGTTGTTAGCCTTGGGTAATATTGAAGCTAGCGATACTTGGAAATTTATCCCACCCCAGTTAGCAGCACTGTTTACGATCGCAACTTTAGCTAGTTTAATTACCAGTGGGGGTTTTGTCCAGGCGATCGCTAGACGAGGAGAGTTTTATCTTGGTTTGGGTTTGTCTCAACAAGCCAAACGTGCCTGTACTTCCTTGTTAGGTTGGGGAATGTTGACCAGCTTTCTCCTAGCAGTACTTAGTTTGTGGTTTGGTTTCTATCGCAGTTTGTTCCCCGATCATTACTTAATTATGGGGACTGGTTACTATTTGGTACTCAGCTTATTGTGGATGTTGTTATCCATGCTGTCTTTACTATCAATTTGGGGTACACCATTAGCCTTAGTTGGTTTAACCGTCTTGTATTGGGTTTTTCGCCTGTTGGCAGGTATGGCTCCATTAGAAGCCCAAATGATCGCCATCTTTGTAATTTTAGTGGTGCTATCTGTAGCTATTTATCTGTTATTCCATCAGAGAAAAGAAGATGATCCTGATGGGGTCAATGTTCAACTACCTAGCTTAAGTGCAACTGTTTATTTACTTGCTCCTTTTTTCGCCTATGGTATTACCTATTTTTGCTTTATCTTTGCCGATCGTCTAGTCGCTGGCTGGGCGGTGGATAATGCTTCTGGATTGATTTTTGCCATTGATTCGGCATATCAAAGAGGCATGGATTTAGCCCTGCTAAATTTCTTATTGGCAGTACCTTTGAGTGAATATCTAGCTTATAAATTAATTAATTATTGGTACAAACAAGCTAAGGTAGTCAGCTATGAAAACATGGCGGTCTTATCTCAAGAATTAAAGCGTCGCTATTGGCTATTAGTTGGCATCACCCTATTCTTTGCTGCTGTATTAGTAACCTTCACCATCGGCTTTCCTACTCCCCAACCTTGGGCTATTGATAACATTACTCTTAGCTGGCTAGGCTGTTTGGGATATCTGCTATTGGTATTGGCTTTGTTAAATTCAGTAATTCTGTTTAGTCTTAACTTAGCATCAAGTGCGATCGCGTCTTTGTTTCCCAGTCTGATTATTAATCTGACTGTAGGCTATATTGCTGCTAATGCGATCGCGCCTGATTGGGCTGTATCGGGTTTGCTCATCGGTTCAGTTGTCTTTCTTGTTCTTTCTCAACGCCAGGTGATTCGCGCCATCAATAATCCTGATTATGCTTATTACTTGGGAGGATATTGATTTTATTGGCTAAAATTTATTGGCTAAAAATTAAAACCCCTTTCCTAGCTTCTAATAGAAGAGGGGTCGAACAGAAGTTTAATTAAAATTTGCCACAGGTATCATTAATTAAATACCGATGTTGGCTTGCGCAGCGTAGTCATCGGCGAACAAACTGTAGCCCGCACTATCAGGATCTTCGGTTAAGGCAACAAGTTTTTCTGCTTCCTCATTTACCCAATAGTCCGTTGTCCCCAACTCGTATTTATCAAAATCGTTACCTGCAATGGTCATAGTTTCGGTCGAAAACTCTGTCGCTTTAAATGCTAGAAAATCGCCTACAGAATTGCCTTCATTATTTTTGATGATTGCATTAGAGCTTTTTTCGTTGGAAAGACCTGACATATATACATTGTTGTTAAAGCTAGGTGCTAAAAAGTCTTCTCCCACACCTTCTAGAACATTATTTTCAATAGTTGTCAGGTTAGCCGTATCATTCCAAATATAATTACCATTGATACCTGAGAATTCACTATTTCTCAAGGTAATATCATTAGTATTAAAGAACTTAACGCCAGCAACGTCATGGCTTTGAGCGTGTTCGGCTGCTAAATTAATATCGCGGATTGAAAGACCACTAATTAGCCCCCCGTCTGTATCGATTAAACCAACAGCTTTTCTACCTATGTTATATATTTCTGAATCTAATAATCGAAGTCCTTCAGCATGAGCAAGGTCTATTCCTGTATTATTTACACCGTTTCGCTCTGTTTGAGTAATACCAATATTATGTATTTCAAGATTCTGTAAGGTTAAGTTAGCTGCACCATCACCAAAAATGCCGTTGCTACCATTAGTTATCTCTATGTCTCGAATGGTTGCACCACTTGCACCAGCATTTAAGTAGAAAATCGATTCTAATGTTCCGTCTCCATCAATAACCGTGTTTGATAGACCATCAATGGTAATGTCTTTATCAATTACGATTCCATCGGTATAGTATGTTTTGTTACCAAGTTTGACTACATCACCATCTTGGGCAGCAGCGATCGCATCTTCTAAATCTCCTGCAAAATCTCTTTCTACACTCAGAATTTTTCCTCTCTCTGAGGTTTCTATTGGTGTTTCTGAATCAGAAGGGATAGATTTGGGAGCGCGTTTTGGTTTTTCGTTATCTTCAACAATAGGCGGAGGATCTATTAAATTTGGTTGTTCTGGTTCAGAGTCGCTCGAATTATCTTGATCGCTAATCATGTCTTGATTATCGTCTTGGTCAATTGGATTAACAGCAACAATTTCGGGATCTTGGCTATTCGATTCTGTGTTTTGACCTACTCCTCGTAAATCTAAAGTGAGGCTGTAGCTTCCTTTATTATTATTTGAATTTTGTCTATCCAAGTTAAGAATAGATTTAGCTTCTTCAGTAATAGGCATAGTATTCAAGAACTTTTAAAAATTCTTTAAAAATTTAAGTAACTTCTCTTAAATACGATGAATGCTAGTAATTTTGATTACTTTATACATTCTTCGTCTCCAACGATATTTACTTTATCCCCGCTTTATAATATATGCTGCGATCGAGATCACAAGTGAATCAATGTAACTATTGGTAATTCAATGGTTACATTGATTCTTTTTAAGAAGCATTTTTATATTTTTATACGTGGCAATAGTTTGAGTAACAATAAATTTGAAAATGACCACTTTTGTATTTTCAGAAAAGCCAAATAATTTTTAAAATAAGTATTTCTTATACTTATTTTGCCAGTATTCATAGATTCCGATTAGTTTACCAAAACCCTGCTTTGGCTTAATGACTAATAATCTAATTGTATTTAGCAGCATTCGGATATTAGTTAAAATAAAAGTCTTTCTGCTGCCATATTTCTCAATATAGACAAGATAACTTTGAGTAATGTGGCGATATTTTTGCCAGATATTGCGATTAGTAATAGAGGAAGTATCATGGACAACTTTTAAAAAATGGGTAGCAGCTATTTTGTGTCCCTGTTGACCATAGCGCAGACAAAAATCCAAATCTTCGTAATATAAAAAAAAGCGATCGCAGAACTGAGGAACTTCAGCAAAATTACCTAAATTTATTAATAAGCTACAGCCACTCACCCAATCAGTCTCAGTATAGTCCTGGCTTAAATCTTTGGGTAGGCGATCGACAATAGTCAAAGCAGCAGTATCAGGAGTAAAAGTTCCTCCCACAGAAGTTATTTTCCCCTCACAATTGTAAACAGTAGTACCTAGGATGGATATTTCAGGATGTTCTTGAAAAAAAGCTTTGGTGGTACTAATTGGCGATGCTTCCTTATTCAAATCGAGATCGAAGTAAGCATCAGGATTGAGCAACCAAACAATTGCTTGATTATTCTTTGACCCGATCCAATTTAAGCCCAAATTACAGGCTTTGCCAAAACCCAAGTTAACTTGAGATTCAATGACTTTTATAAACTTGCCTTTGATCGTTGATAATCCTTTATCTTCAGAAGAATTATTAACGATAACTACATAACAATTCTCTCGATCGTTATCATCAATAGATTTAATTAAACGAACTATCAGGCCGCTAGAATTATAATTAACTATTAAAAAATAGATTTTATTTGCTATACAAGCAGTTTTATCTGTATTCATTCAAAACCTGGAATATACTCAATCTATGAACAAGAAAACTTTATATGTCATATATCAAACCAGCAACGTTAAAGAAAGTATTAGTAATAGGAGGCTGTGGCAGAATTGGTAATAGTGTGGCGCGAGATATTGTCCGTCATACTAGTGCAGAAATTACTGTCACCTCTCGCAACCGCCAAAAACAGGTAAGTTCTAAATTTAATTTTTTAAGTTTAGATTTGGCAGATAGGGAAAAGTTAGCCAAAGCGATCGCATCTACAGATTTAGTTATACACTGTGCAGGGCCATTTCACCATCGAGACGGTAGTGTGTTAGAAAGCTGCATCAATGCAGGAGTCGATTATGTAGATGTTAGCGATCATCGCTCTTTTTATGAACGAGTGATCGAACATAATGAAAAAGCGATCGCTAACAACACTACAGCAATTTTAAACACTGGTATATTTCCTGGTATATCCAACAGTATGGTCAAGCAAGGTGTAGAACAGTTTGACAAGCCTCAAAAAATTCACCTTAGTTATGTTGTCGCAGGTTCGGGTGGTGCGGGTTTAACGGTAATGCGAACTACCTTTTTGGGACTGAGAAATAAATTTTCAGCACTGATCGACGGTAAATGGCAAGATACTTTACCCTACACCAAAAGAGAAGTAATCAAATTTCCCCAGCCCTATGGCAAGACAGGGGTATATTGGTTTGATATGCCAGAAACCTATACTTTTGCCGATTCCTTTAATGTAGATACCGTCATTACCAAATTTGGCTCAATTCCCGACTGGTACAATCATTTAACCTGGATTACGGCACATGTATTCCCCGAACAGTGGGTAACAAGCCCCAAAGGAATTGAATTTTTCTCTAAGGTGAGTTACCTCATGACCAAAGTAACCGATCGCTTTAGCGGTATTGGAGTGGCAATGCGGGCAGAAATTATCGGAGAAAAACAAGGAAAACTAAAGTATTATTATGCAACTATGGTACATAATAATACCGCGATCGCCGCAGGCGCAGGAACAGGTGCGATCGCGCAGCTGATATTAGAGGGTAAATTAAACAAGCCAGGCATATATCCTGTCGAACAAGCTTTATCTACCCCATTGTTTATGGAGGTTATGCAAAGCCGAGATATTAAGATTGATGTCACTCGTTCCCTGGCTTGAAAAGCCAGGGCTTGCGAGTGACCGCCTTCCGCGGTAAATTGCTAAAGACGAGACATACCCTGCCCATAAAATCGGCGAAGGATTAAAGGAAATGTCTATAATAAAAGTATAGTAGATAATTTCTTCTCAATTTTTAATATGAACCAGCAAAAACAAGAAGTTGATCCTGGAGTAGCCTACATTCTATGGGCATTTGGATTGATGGGATTTTGTGGTATTCATCGTTTTTACTCAGGTAAAGTAACCAGTGGTTTGGTTTACTTTTTCACTCTGGGTTTCTTTGGTGTTGGTCAATTTGTAGATCTATTTCTCATTCCTGGAATGACTAAGGAAAGAAATATTTATCTTTTGCATGAAGCTACAATCAAGTCTCTCAACAATAATGCTCGCGTAACCCTCGTTAATCAAGAAGCTAAAGAAGAAGATCCCATGTTGATTTTGCTTCGTGCTGCTGCAAAACACAATAATGTCTTGTCTATTGGTCAAGCAATGTTATCTACCGAATTTCCGATGGAAAAAGTTCAACCTTTGTTGGATCAGGCAATCAAGCAGGGTTTGGCTCATGTGGATAATGATGAAACCACAGGCGCAATGAGATATTATTTTGATGTTTAGTCGAAGCCTAGGCTTAATCGAAATTGAAATAAAGTAGATGTTGACAAGATTAAGTCTTGATATGCTATGATCATTTAGCTAATCTGGGTCATTAGCTCAACTGGATAGAGCAACGCCCTTCTAAGGCGTAGGTTTCAGGTTCAAGTCCTGAATGGCCTGTGGTAAAAAATCTAGAACTGGAGTATTTCTGGCTGATAATTGTCGGGAGTAGGTTCTACCTGCCAGATTAAAGATTCTCCTGCATCCAAGTCTAATTCGATAAATAGGACGGGGACTGGTTCGGTTGCGGTTTCTTCATTACCTTCAAAAGAGCGTAAATCTTCTGTGAGGAGTCTTAGCTTCACTCCAGCAAGAATTACACACCCAGGGGTAAGACATCCTAGTTCAATTCTCCATGAACCCGCTTCACCCAAGGGAATAACTCTTAGCTCGTAAGGTTGATTGGCGATCGCAATTTGTTTTGCCAAGCCATAAGCCGGAACTTCACTACTAGTTGTTTCAGTTGAAGCCATGCCTCTGGCACCTAAAGTACCAGGGGTCATTTCTATTTGTCTCCAGCCTAATTCAGTTGCTGCATTGGTTATGCCCTGTCTTAGCCACTGCATTACAGGAGTTTTGGTGGTTTTTCCTTGACGAGCTGCAGCTAGACGACGAACCAAAGCTTTATCCTGAACCAAAGCAGCCCAAGTAGTAAAGGGAACGGCTAATCTAGGTAATAGTTGAGCGGGGTTACCCAAACGTTTGATTAGGTTGTCTGTTTGAGCCTCAGCCAGAGCATCAATTGGCTCAACCTCTGCTTGAGTAACTTCATCTGGGCATAGTTCTCTAGCTATCCAAAGAACATCGAGATCGGTAATCAGTTCATCATCGCTTAAGCTATAAGTGCGATCGCCATGACTAAAATTACCACTACTTTTCAACTGTTGATGAGTGGTATAACCCCAGACGCGAACATAACCACCATCTACACTCACCTGCACTGCTAGATAGTAATCTGCTGTCCATTCTCGAATATCAATCCACTCCTGGGGTACGCGCAATTCGCTCAAGTCTTCAGCTTCACTAGGAATTAAAGCTATTTTCGCACCATCAAGATTAATTAAAGTACCGTTGACCACTTCCCAAATATCAGCCTGAGTAGCTAAATCAAATCCTACTTTGGCCGTCCCATTTTCTTCTGCCTGCAGCCAGGGCAAGAAAGTATCCAAAGCTACTTGATTCAAATATTTTTGCCATTGACTATTAGGGTTGGCAGCATTTTGGCTTTGATCCCAAGCTCGATTGGCAGCAGCTTCGTTGATTTCTAGAACTAATTGAGTAGGATTAAATAATGTTGGGTTAGCAGTGGTCATCGGGTACTCCTGGGGTATGTATGATTTTTTTTATTAGTGACTGCCGTAGTAACCAGCCAACCATTCTTCTAATAATGAGCTTATGTTGTCGAGTACGTCCGATGTCAGAGAAATATGCATTGTTTCTTGACTCCATTTTGCTAGAGCCTTGAGCAACGCTTTTCGCGCTCTTGCAAGTTTGCGAGAAATAGTATATTGCTGAGTGTTTAGCTGCTCTGCAATCTCCGCCTGTTTTAATTCTAAGGAATAATATAGCTCCAATAATTTCTGCTCTTCAGGTTTCAAATTCTGAACTGTAGCAGTCAAAAATTGATTGATATCGGTTTGCTGTTGATTGCGTTCAAGAGACTCCTCATTGACGATCATATCTGTCAACAAAGATTCGTCTACTTCCCCCACCAAAGAATCAACAATTTCTCCTGAGTCGTATCCTGGTTTGGGTTGATTGATCGAGGTAACGTTGGGAAATAAATAGGAACGAATAGCTTTAACACAGACCAACATCCACTTTTCGATCTGCTCAGGAGTAGCCGCATCCCCCAGGACACTTAGCTGAGTTTGCCGCTCTTGATTAAAAAGAAGTGCGATCGCAACCCAAGTTTCTGACTTTGGTTTGGGCAATTTACGAGTAGAGTTGGCTCTTTCTGGAACATAAATCGTCTTAAAGCAGTTCCAAGCCAAGGTATAGGCTTCTACGACCTCTGAATCTAATCCTGCTCCTGCTAATGCCTCGATCATTCTTTTCTGACTTAATTTGCGGAGTAATGACCAATCAGAACAGATATCAATTTCTTTTTTTTGTCTGAGTAATTCTCGAATTAAATTACCAAAGGTAATGCTGGCATAACTTTTGAGGTTGAATCCTCTTCCTCGATCAAATCCTTTAAGGACTTTGTCGATGCGGGCGATCGCAACTTGAAAACAATCTGGTACTGTATATTGAGTGCTGGTAAAACCGCTGATAGTTTTGGCTGATGACCAAAAGCAAGTTTCTTGTAAATAAGCCGCTAAATGTTCTCTTGCCAAACTTTTAGGCTGTTCTAGCCATATTTGATGCCAATATAACACCCAAAAATTTTCCGAACTCTCTGTCGGTATTTTTGCTAAAGACTGCCTCATGCTACGACGTAAACGGTTATCAGTTGCCCAACTACTAAAGCGATCGTAATCAAACTGAATAAAAGTAGAGAAAATCTTAACGGTGTCTTGGCGAGGCAACATCAATAGACCCAACAATAAAATATAGTGGTTTTTTAGTTTTTTATAAGCTAAGTTTAGTATTACTAAAATAATACAGCTTTATGGTTGAAAGCAGAATGTTTTTAGGTAATATCTATCACAAAATTGAAGAGATAAATCTTCAGACTCTCTACCCAAAATACTATACAACGCTAGCCCAGCGATAGTCCTGTCATAATGTTTTTAAACTGGTAGTTTTAAACTACAGATATTCTGTTATCTGCCTAATGTTTTAATTTAACTAAAGCTTGTTCAATCAAAAAACAAGTAACAATCTTGTTATTTATCAGCTTTTGTAGTCAAGCTATGCTACATTTTATATTTAATTTACTTTATTATTAACATGAACCAAAATCAGAAGTTCATCGGCGTTTGGGATTAACTTTTAAAAAAACGGATAAATACAGTTGAGACAGCGAAAAATATTAAATGAAACTAAAAAAATGAACAAGGAAGAAAATAAAGCTTAAACTTTATTGTGATTAGTTTTAGGCAATAAACAACTAATAAATCCTGCTAAAACCAAGATACATTAAATGATTGCATATATTAAATTTTCTGGATCAAGTTTCTAGAACCAAGAACAGATTTACATTAAATTTTAAAAATAAACCTTTAGAAAAAGCAAGATGACTGGTAATTATTCGAACCAAACAGTTGTTAATACAGATCCATATATAGAGCTAGATAACCAAGGTAAAAAAGAAATACTGCGTTTAAAGGATGGTGTTAATTGTTTGGGTCGAGATCCTAGCTGGGCAAGCATACAAACCCCTCAAGACTGGAATGTAGTTTCTCGTAAACAGGCAATGATCGAGAAAGAGGGCAAGAGCTTTCGGATTTATGATGGCGATCGCCATGGTCAAAAGCCTAGTGGTAATGGCATTTTCCTCAATCAGTCCCGCATCAATCTGACTCAAGGTCATGTACTCAAAAGTGGCGAACAACTACACATCGGTCAAGATCCTCGTCATCAAATTACCCTGACTTATTTCAATCCTAAACAGGGTGAAATGAGTATTCCTAGTATTCGTCGTCTCAATCTTAAGGGACTACAAAATTGGCCAGTCGAGCTTGGGCGATCGCCAAATTCCCAGAGTACTTCTTCTATGGAGTTGGATGCTCCTACCGTATCTCGTCTTCATGCCACGATTAATCCTGACGGCAAAGGCAGCTATATCTTGCAAGACCGCAGTAGTAACGGAACTTTTGTCAATGGTAATCGCTTAGATAAGTCTTATACTCTGCAAAAAGACGATACGGTTCAAATTGGGCCCTATGTATTACTGTTTACAGGAGAAGCCCTAGAGTTAACCAACGCCACTAATCAAATTCGTCTTGATGCTCATAAATTAACTTTCCAAGTCAAAGATAAAAAGGGTGAAACCTTTACCATCCTTAATGATGTTTACCTAGTTCTAGAGCCTGGACAGCTAGTTGCATTTGTCGGGGGTAGTGGTGCGGGTAAATCTACTTTAATGAAGGCTTTATTAGGCATCGCGCCAATTTCTTCAGGTAACGTCTATCTTAATGGTGACAATTTGCGTAAAAATTGGCCTATCTATCGCTCTCAGGTGGGTTATGTCCCCCAAGACGACATCATTCACCGTGAATTGACTGTAGAAGAAGTCTTAAGTTCTGCATGTCAGTTACGCCTGCCTCCTGACACCAACATCAGCGAGGTAATTACCAATACTTTAGAGCAAATCAAGCTATCTCATGTCCGCAATACTCTAGTATCAAGATTAAGTGGTGGACAACGTAAACGGGTTAGCATTGGGGTAGAACTTCTTGCCGATCCGAAGCTGTTTTTCTTGGATGAGCCAACTTCGGGATTAGATCCTGGTTTAGACAAGGAAATGATGCAGCTATTACGAGAGCAGGCAGATCGGGGTAGAACAATTGCTTTAGTAACTCATGCTACAGACAACATTGGTATTTGCGATCGCATTGCCTTTATGGGATTAGGCGGTAGCCTATGTTTTTATGGGCCTCCCGAAGAAGCATTGCCATTTTTCCAACGCCACTCAGGAAAATTTGAAGACGAGCATTTTGGCGATTTTGCAGATATTTATATTGAACTAAATAAGGGTAAAAACAAAGCTGCCATCACCGAGCGAGTTAAGTACTGGTCAGAAAAATATGCTAGTTCTCCTGAATACAAGTCTTATATTCAAAACTCTCTTAGTCCAGGGAAAGAAAATCAGCAGGCGGCGAAATCTAACAGTACCAAAACTGGAATTTCCCCTATAGCGCAACTTTCTTTACTTTGTAAGCGTTATTGGAAACTAGTTAGTCGAGATACTACTAGTTTGATTTTGACCCTCCTCTCTGGCCCAATTACCATCGCTTTGACGGGTTTACCCTTGAGAAACGAGCAGCCCTTGAGCATAGTTGATGAACCAGGTATTACCCAAGGTTCTCTAGCTTTACGCTTGCTGTTTATCTTTAGCTGTGTGGCAATTTGGATTGGACTGTCCAACTCAATTCGTGAAATAGTCAAAGAAAGTGCTATCTACTTCCGTGAGCGTCTACTCAATCTGGGACTGCTACCATATATAACCTCTAAACTTTTTATTCGGGGTGCTTTGGCAATAGCTCAAACCCTTTTGATTACTGCTGTAGTCTTGTTGGTGTTTGACGCTCCCGAATCGGAATTAATTCCCTGGTATTTAGGATTTTTTGTCACTACTTTTCTCACTTTACTTGCCAGTACCAGCTTGAGCCTGATGGTATCTTCATTTGTTAAGACTGAGAATGAAGGTAATGGTATTTTGCCTTTGATTATGATTCCTCAGATCATCTTTTCAGGGGTGTTATTCAATTTAGAAGGATGGTCGAGTAAACTCTCCTGGTTAATGCTCAGTCGTTGGTCAATTGGGGCTTATGGCTCCCTGGCAGATGTTAATGCAATGGCTCCTCAGCCGAATCAAATTTTAACTCAAGAAATAATCAATGATATTTTCAAAGCCACTGATGTGTATGATCCCACTTGGTCAAATTTGGGTTTGAATTGGGGAATTTTAATTGCTCACACATTGATTTATACTGCTGCTGCTTTGATTATTCAGCGTCGCAAAGATATTTTTTAATGCCTTGACTAAATAGAGCTAAAATAATAACCCTTCAGAACAAACGGCTGAAGGGTTAATTAATAAAGAGCATAAATAATAAATATTTATAATTATGCTTGCTTTTGACATAGCCAGCTAACTATCAAATTAGCTGTTGCTTGGCAATCTTGCTTATTAGTTTTCTGACGCAGGCTTCTTATCTGCATTAGCAGCATCTTTGTTTTTAGCTGCGGCAGCTTTGCTCGCATTAGCAGGATTGTTGGAAGGAGACTTCTTCTTAGCAGCTTTTTTAGCTGGAGGACTTACTTCCTTTACCTCTACTTCTGCATAGTTGTTTGTATTCACGCCAGCATAGTTAACTTTGTTGAAACGCACAACTACAGGGTAGCGAATACCGCTTGTGTCTACAGATGCGACTGAGCCAACTTCGTTATACCAATAGGATTCTGGACGAAGAATTCTGACTTTAGAACCTCGTTGAACCATAATTGATTATTCTCCTGAAAATAAATTTTATTTTGTTTTAGGTTAAGAAAAACACCAGGTATTTTTCTTGCTTTGTCAGTTTTTAGTTATAAAAACTATTAACCATTAAACTTCATTGTCCAGTTTATCAAACCTAACTAGGGACAAATTCTTACGAAACATAACAATTCGTCGGGTCTATTTGGTTCTTTCGTACTTAAGCAATACATTTTGCCTTTAATTAGCGAGTATGTTTAAGATGGTTGCAAATTCAGTATCTTAAATAAGTATTTAAAAATATAATGTCAGGTTCGTCTAAAAAAACAATTTATGCAGCAATGATTGCGAACTTTGCGATCGCCATTACCAAGTTTTTCGCAGCTTCGGTAACGGGTAGCTCGGCTATGCTGTCTGAGGGAATACATTCTGTAGTTGATACGGGGAATGAATTATTATTGTTGTTGGGTATAAGGCTAAGTAAAAGACCCCCTGATGATAGTCATCCCTTTGGTTATGGTCAAGAACTCTACTTTTGGACGCTGATAGTTTCCCTGTTTATTTTTGCTATTGGGGGAGGAATGTCCATTTACGAAGGTGTAAATCATGTTATGGAACCAGAACCCTTAACAGATCCTTTCTGGAGTTATGCAGTGCTAGGATTTGCGGTAATCTTTGAAGGTTATTCTTGGAATGTGGCTTTGCAAGAGTTTTTAGCTACCAAAGAAGAAGATAGCTTTTGGGACGCTATCCGCGCCAGCAAAGATCCCACCATCTTTACCATCCTTTTTGAAGATACCGCAGCCTTAATCGGCTTATTTGTGGCTTTTGTTGGTGTGTTCAGCGGACACTTGCTGGGTAACGTCTATTTAGATGGAGTGGCATCAATTATCATTGGCATTATTTTGTGTGGAGTAGCGTTATTGTTAGCAGCCGAGAGTAAAGGACTATTGATTGGCGAGGGTGCAGCTCCCCAAACCGTTGCCAACATTAGAAAAATAACCAACGAAGATCCTGCGGTAGAAAAAGTATTACGGGTTCTCACCCTGCATTTTGGTCCCAAGGAAATATTACTCAACTTAGAAATTGAGTTTATTGAAAACCTAGAGACAGAAGAATTAGCGATCGCAGTTGAACGTTTAGAAAAATCGATCAATGCTCAACATTCAGAAGTCAAGAATATTTTTATTGAAGCAAAATCTATCGCTGCAAGTCGCAAAATATTGGATGTGTCATGACACGCTTTAATGTTTAACTTAAGACTCAACTTAATTTGTTGATTTTTTTGCCTTTAATTCTTGGACTGTAGTTTCAGAAGACTCTATATAAGCGACTGCTTCTTGAATGGCAAACAGTCTTTGGTCGAAGCAATGATTGGGCGATAGTAGCCTAAGTAACTTCATATTTTGCAGTCTGCGCTTAACTTTCCCTGTTGCACCGACTAGAAATACTTGATGATTGTTGGCGCAGGCATCTTTAATCATATTTTCGATCGCCAGGGAAGCCGTTACCCCCAACAAAGGTACATCACTAAGATCTAAAATTAGAACCTCATATTTTCTCACAATGCCCATTCTTTGAGAGATAGTTTTTGCTGCACCAAAGCTCATGGGGCCACTAAGATTAAATAATAATATTTTCCCCCTGGCTTTTTTAAGCAGATGCTTTTCTTCCATGCTCAAGGCTGCATCATCATCATCTTCATCAGGATTAATAATAGTTCTAACGTGGTTGCTTTGGATATCACTCAGGCTTTTAATGGTTAACATGTTGGCAAAAAACACCCCGACTGCCACTGCGGTAATTAAATCAACAAACACCGTCAAAAATAAGACAATATACATCAAGCCTGTAGCTTTGAGAGATATGATGTGCGCTCGTTTGATAAAGCTCCAGTCGATAATATCAATTCCAACTTTAATTAAAATTCCTGCTAAAACAGCTTGGGGAATATTAGAAGTTATTTCTCCCGCCTTGAGAACAACAAGTAGCAAAAATAAGGCGTGAATCATGCCTGAAATGGGAGTTTTTCCGCCACTTTTAACATTGATTACCGTCCGCATCGTCGCCCCTGCCCCTGGAAGCCCACCAAATAAGCCTGAGATTAAATTAGCAATGCCTTGACCGATTAATTCGCGATCGCTATCGTGTTGAGTCTGAGTAATGTTATCTGCCACCAAAGAGGTTAGCAAAGAATCAATCGCGCCCAAAACTGCCAACATTAAACCATAGCCAAAAATATCCCTAATGCGAGCAATATTAAAGGTGGGTACATGCAAACTAGGTAAACCACTAGGAATATCGCCAATTAAGCGTAAATCCTGGGTAGGTAAGAGGTAAACTGCTGTAAAGGTGCCGATAACTAATGCTAGCAGGGGAGAAGGAACTAAACGAGTTATTTTACTAGGGGTCAGAAAAACGATCGCTAGGGTCAAAACTCCTAAAGCTGCTTCAGCAGAATTAACGTTGCTCAAAAAATAAGGCAGCTTGGTTACTGATTCAACCACATTAGCCGAGGCTGGATGTCCCAAAAACGGGCCAAACTGAAGCAAAATGATGATTACCCCAATCCCCGACATGAAGCCTGAAATTACCGTATAGGGCATAAGGGTAATATATTTACCCAAGCGCATGATGCCAAAGAGAATCTGAAATATTCCTCCTAACATAATCACTGTAAAAGCGATCGCCGCACCATTCTCAGGATCTCTAGCAAGTTCGGCAGAAAACACCGTCGCAATTACCACCGTCATCGGCCCTGTTGGGCCAGAAATTTGTGATGGAGTACCGCCAAATAAGGCTGCAAAAAAGCCAATTATAATTGCGCCATATAAACCAGCAATTGCTCCAGCCCCAGAAGATACACCGAAAGCTAGTGCTAAAGGTAGAGCTACGACTGCTGCCGTTATTCCACCAAAAAAATCGCCTCTTATGTTTTTGGAATGTAAACCGTTGACCAGTTGCATAGAAAAAAAGCTCAGATTGTATTCGATCTTATCAACCCCAAATGTGATTGATAATTGCGAGGTAAATTAGGAATGCCAATTGCCTTGACAGTAAAGATTTCTACCAAGGCATTAAACACTAGCATGAAGATGGAAAATCCAATCACAAACAAACCGCTATTGATTAAGTCGCCGATGATTCTTGCTACCACTAAACCCATATGCAGCAAGAAAAATGTCAGCATTCCATAAAATATTTCTCCCGTAAATCCTTCTAGTCGTTCCCAACCTTGTTCGCTGGTTACTATATCCTACTAGTAGGCTACCCAATAAGAGAAAAACCGAACCATTTAAAAAAGCTTCTCTTAATACTTCAGATAACGAAAATACTTTCTTGCTATTTACTAGGTTTTTCAAGCATGGCTAAACTATCTTTTAAAGATTTTAAAGCGATCGTTGCTCTAGGATTAGTATTAATTAGCACTACTAGTTTTCCTGGAAATTCTGTACTGCTGACAAGCCAATCAAGAGCATTTTTTAACGATCCAGGAACACCGTGAGCATATTCAGGACTAGAAATTAAAATTACGTCGCTTAGTTTGATTTGTTGATCCAAGAGGTTATTCACAAGAGATGAAGAGGCATTGTCTAATTTTATACTGCAACGGAATAGGTTTTAGAGGAATTAAACGTTCAACTCCGCTGATTGAAAATCAGCTAGACAAAGGCGTTTCTGTTCGTCGCATGTACGCGCACCAAGACCAAACAGGGTCTGGCTCTGGACAGCCATAAATTCTCATCGAGCAGGTATTTTAAAATGGGTTGTAGGCGATCGCTCATAGATAACTTTTAATAATCTATGGTGAAAAATTCGAGGTTGGAAATGCTTTTTACATATTAAGAATTACCGAAACGCTTTACTGCCTTCTTTAGGAAAAGCCTTTGTGACTTCATATTTCTGACTTCGTGAAAAATTGCCCTCAAATCGCATTTTTACGCCACCAGCAGGAGAAAGAGTTACCCCACGACGCTGTGGTTTTTCTGGGCGACCGTCAACTAAATTCAATTGGTAACGAGAGACTACAGTTGCTATGACTAACTTTAGTTCAAATTTAGCTAGAGCTTCGCCAATACAGCGACGCGCTCCCCCGCCAAAGGGAACAAACTCGCCCCCAGTAAATTCTCGTTCTAAGAAGCGTTCTGGCTTAAATTGCTTGGCATCGGGATAGATATCTTCCCTTTGGTGTACGGAGAAAATATTACCCATCAGAACTTTTCCTGGTTCTAAATCGTAGCCCAATAGCTGCATTGGTTGCTGTACTACTCTGGCAAAGGTTAGCATGGCTACGGGATAAATCCGTAAGGTTTCTTTGCACACTGCATCAAGATAGGGTAATTTAGCAATTGCCATTGGTTCGGGAGATGCTCCCAGGCTAGCGATTTCATCCAACAGTTTGGCTTTAACCTCTGGTAAACGATGTACCCAATATAATGCCCAGGCGATCGCCGTTGCTGTAGTTTCGTGTCCTGCGAACATCAGGCTCATTAGTTCATCTCGTAGTTCGCTATCGCTCATCGGTTGCCCTGCTTCGTCGCGAGCAGACATTAACATCGAGAGAATATCTTCACCGTGAATATTATCTTGCTCCCTACGTTCGGCGATTTCTGCATAAATTAGCTTATCGATCGCCCTTCGCACCCTTACAAAATAACCCCAAGGACTCCAGGCTCCCCAATCTTGCTGCAACTTGGGAAAGAACAGCATTGTTGAAGTCAGAGGGGAATTAAAGACATCCGCCATTTCTGAGATTAAGGGTTTTAACTTTTGGGCGCGATCGCCGTCGGAGATTCCATAAACTACTTGCAAAATTACTTGCAGAGAAATATCCTGAGCTAAATCTCTGGCGGAAAAGTTTTCACCAACACCCATCCCTCCAAAAACTTCATTTGTCAATTCGACAATTGATTGACCGTAGGTTGCCATTCTCTCTCCATGAAAAGGTGGCATGAGCAGCTTACGCCGTTGGCGATGGGGATTGCCTTCGAGTAAAATCACCGAGCGATCGCCTAAAAGGGGACTCAATACACCATTATTTTCAGAGGAGGCAAAAAGCTTTTGGCGGTTGCTAGATAAAATTTCTTTAATTGCTTCGGGATGGTTGACAAGAATATATTCTTCACCAAAGCCAATCGTTTTGACTTCACACAAATCAGAATGCTGACTGGCAACAGTCTCAAAAAATTTAACTGGGTCGATAACCCAAGTGAGTCTTTGCCAAAAAGGAGATTTATCTAGTTTTGGAGGTGATTGCATCTCTTTACGATATTTACTACTAGAAAAAATGGTGTTAGTGAATCAGGATATGATTTTGTTATGTTTGAAAGCATTTCATCAGTTAGCTCAACCATCCTTTCAAACGACGAGCGACTTGAGGGCGACGTAGTTTACGCATCGCTTTGCTTTGAATTTGGCGCACTCTTTCGCGAGACAAACTAAACATACCGCCTACTTCTTCAAGGGTATATGGTTGACTAGTTGATAAGCCATAACGCAAACAAATTACGTCTTTTTCTCTTTGAGTTAATACATCCTCTAAGACATCAGTAATTTCCTGACGCATCATGGTTTCATTCATCCGCTCTTCAGGTAGTTGGAGATCGCTATCTTCGAGCAGATCTACCAACTCCGTATCTTCCGCTTTACCAACGCGGTGATTAAGCGATAGAGATTGACGACGTAACTCTAGTAGCTGACGTAGTTGAGAACCAGATATTTTTAATTCCTCTGCTAACTCCGTCTCGCTAGGATTGCGCTGTAATGTTTGCTTGAGGTTGCGTTGAGCTTTTTTCAATTTGTTTAGCTTTTCAACAATGTGAATTGGTAGGCGAATTGTGCGGGCATCGTTAGCAATGGTGCGGGTAATTGCTTGACGAATCCACCAATAAGCATAAGTAGAGAATTTGTAACCTTTATTGGGATCGAATTTCTCTGTTGCTCTATTTAAACCGATCGCACCTTCTTGAATCAAGTCTAAAAATGGTACTCCACGATTGAGATAACGTTTGGCAATCGAAACCACTAAACGCAAATTGGAGCGAATCATTTTGCGTTTAGCTACTTTACCTCGATACTGCAACAGGTCTAACTGACGTTCCGATTCCAAATTCATCGCTGCGGCTAATTCAGCTTTTGTTGGTTTCTGCTCGTTTTCTTCAGTTAGTTTTTGTCTATTTTTTTCTACTTCCAACATCATTTTGACATCGTTAGCCAAAATTATTTCTTCTTCGGCTGTCAGGAGCGGATAACGAGCCATTTCCTTGAAAAAAGCACCAATATTATCTTCTAGGGGAATTTTGCGGCGACTGCCCGATTTAGGATCGTTGATATCTTCTGTTGAATATTCTGCTTCAACTAATTTTAAATCTTCTTCTATTGCGGCGGAGTCTTCGTCTACTGAAAGATCTATATCGTAGGTATTTTTCTCTGTCAGTTTGGCTGTACTCATTGGTTTAATTCCTAAATTTGGCTAAAGAAGTATTGGGAAATATCAATGAAAATTTCTATTGTTATCTCACTGATAGGGTATATTTATATTTGCTTTACTTATGTCGTTTTTAATTATAAAAAGGTTTTCTTAAAGCGTTAGGAAAGCAGATTAACAACTACGATTTTCTTCAAGTATGATTTTCTTGCAAGATTAATCTAGTTTATGTTGTTTCACTATACTAATCGTTTAACATTAAAATCTCATACTTCGGAAATATCCTGACATAATTGCATTTTTTCTTAATATTATTTTGGTATAAACAGACTTTAACTTATGGGTAAAAGCGGCTTATAAAGCTTAATAAATAAGGATGGACAGCATTTCTTGTTTTACATTTATCTATTGCGCCGTCTTGTATACTTAAGTTGGTTGTTTTGTAGTGAATTTACTTAGTATATTTCCATTTAATGCAAATTTTAACTGTATTCTTTTTTACTAATAACTATATTCTTGTAATGAACTGATAACTTTTAATTGTTTAAATTGGATAATCTGATAAATTTTTCAAAATAGAAAGTCTGACAAAAAGTTTTGAATACCTCAAATTATGCTCAACTATTTAATCCCATAGAACAAATAGCATTCCCAAAAATCTTATAATTAGTTTGAAAAATTTATAGATCTAATCGCAGCTTTAGCGAAGTAAAATAGTATTTTTGTTCCTGATTCTACACTTGATGTTAGATATGCTGACTCGCTTTTTCAATTCAGCAAAATTATGAAAATTTCAAGCAACCCTGTCGAACTTAACCATTACCCCAAAAACAAAGACAAACTCAGCCCCAAGGAGGCACAGTTGCTGCGGTTGTTCGCGATCAACAAGAACGACATTCTGAGCCGCAACGAAGCCCTCACCAAAATATGGGGCGAAGACAATT
>ENA-ORXT01002193-ORXT01002193.1-marine-metagenome-genome-assembly--contig:-NODE-2193-length-23990-cov-3.885460_pt1 | contig 23990 bp, 19 predicted proteins | sample MGYA00237868_ERZ511482 | MGnify/ENA metagenome assembly ERZ511482
CATGATAGTGACATTGATGTTTGCGCAAGCGGGTTACCTGACTATTTTGCTTGCAGGAAAATACACACGTGGTGACGAGGGCTTTGTTATCCCGCAAGTTGATCGCACGTTAGCCGGTTTCGATTTATCACAATCGCACAATCGATATTTTGCGGCGCTGATCTTGTTTGCCGTTTGCTTTTTGTTTATAGGTTGGCTCGTACAAACCCGATTCGGAAAAACGTTAGTGGCAATTCGAGAAAACCAAGAACGTGCGCGTATGCTGGGTTACGATATTCAAAGACATAAACTTCTGGCAATAGTCATATCAGGCACACTTGCAGGCGCGGCAGGAGCCGCATACGCGCTGCTTTTTGGTTACGCTGGCGCTACGTTCTCAACCGTACAATATTCCATCTACCCACTATTATGGGTGTTACTCGGTGGCGCGGGAACAACCATCGGGCCACTGATTGGTACCGTTTTCATGACGTACCTTATCGACATCTCAAGTGAATACACCAACGCCTACATGCTTATAGCCGGGTTGGCTCTCATCCTGAGTGATTGTACGACTATATTTATTCAAACTCATATTTCCTAAAACTAAAAAAGCCATCCTTTACAGAATGGCTTATTATATATATGTTTCCATTCTATTTCAGTGGCATTGAATCACGACGACGATACTAATAATATTTATATCAAAAATCATACTATAATAATGAAGCCGAAAGTTGGCATTAATAATTCAATAATCAAAAATATATCATGTCAATGTTCAAAAGATCAGATATCGATATCTGATCAAATGATACTTGAGCTTCCTTCTTTAAGCCCTTTCGTATTAATTCCTTCTTCTTCACAGACGAGAGCTTGTATGACATCTCCAAGTTGCGAACAAGTATAATCTACATCTGGATCAAGATCCTCCGTCAGGATACTTTTAGCCATACAATAATCTATGGCTTGAGTAATCGCTTCGGATTCAGCGTACAAGCCAAAGTGATCCAGTAGCATGCCTGCAGATAAAATGGCTGCAATCGGATTCGCGATATCTTTTCCAGCCGCTTCTGGATATGAACCGTGTACTGGTTCAAACAAACAATGCTTATCTCCAATAGATGCTGATGGTAATAAACCAAGTGATCCAGCGATGACGCTTCCTTCATCAGATAAGATATCTCCAAATAAATTAGAAGTCAGAATGACATCAAATCGATTTGGATTGGTGATCATTTGCATGGCCGCATTATCGACATATAGCGCATCTAGATGTACATCAGCATATTTTTCTTGATGTAATCTTTGGACGGTTTCCCTCCATAAACGGGAAGACTCTAAGACATTAGCTTTATCTACTAGGCAAACATTATTTTTTCTTTTTCTCGCTTCTTCAAATGCTAAAACTGCAATGCGTTCTATTTCGTGATCATAATAACTACATATATCATATGCAAATCGACCATCTTCTTTTCTCCCATGTTCTCCAAAATAGATGCCGCCAGTTAATTCACGGAAAATGGTAAAATCAACTCCCTTGACAAGATTGTCTTTAAGAGGTGATAAGCCAAGTAGACGGTCATATGCTTTTACTGGTCTGATATTTGTAAAAACACCGAGTGTCTTCCGTAGAGCAAGTAAACCTTGCTCAGGTCTGACGGATAATGTTGGATCAGCATATTTGGGGTCACCAATAGAACCAAGCAAAACTGCATCTGCAGTCATACAATTTTCTATTGTTTCTTTAGGAAGAGGTTCGCCTGTTTTATCAATTGCTTCAGCACCGACTAGCGACTTTCGAAAAGTAAACTTATGTCCAAATCGATCACTGACTCCATCTAATACTTTGGTAGCCTGTTCAATAACTTCAGGTCCGATGCCATCTCCTGGTAAAACCGCAATTGTTAACTCTTTACCCATATCGATAAGGGTTCATTTCTAATGTCAAATAAAAATTAAGCTACAGCGGAAAATGTACTTTTTAATAATGTTTCTAAATCCTCCACAGAAACCTGTTTTTTCTGATCTGCTAATGTGATGAATTCTTTATACACGATATCGAGTTCGTCTTTTGAAAGATCAAAACCGACTTCTTTAGATTTAAATGCTACAGCGGCACGACCACTTCTAGCAGTTAAAATTATTTTAGATTCTGTGAGTCCTACTTCTGTAGGGTCAATAATTTCATAGTTGTCCCTATGTTTAATAATACCATCTTGATGGATTCCAGACGAATGTGCAAAAGCGTTTTCTCCGACAATAGCTTTATTTGCCTGTACCACCATTGCCATACTATCTGCAATCAAATGACTTGTCTCAGTTAGCAATTTAGAGTCTATATTGGTATAATATTCACCTCCAAATCTTTGCTTGATGACCATCGCCACTTCTTCTAAAGAGGTGTTACCTGCTCTTTCACCAATTCCATTCATCGTACACTCAATCTGTGTCACACCATTTGTCATTCCGGCTATTGAGTTTGCTGTGGCAAGGCCGAGATCATTGTGACAATGAGCTGAGATGATTACATTTTCAATTCCTTTGACATTATCGACTAGGAATTTTATTTTTTCTCCATATTCATAAGGAAGACAATAGCCTGTCGTATCTGGAATATTGACAACGGTTGCACCTTCATCAACAACAGCCTGAATAATACGCGCTAAATACTCATTGCCTGTCCGTCCTGCATCTTCTGCGTAGAATTCTACATCTTCCACAAAACTCTTGGCTAGCTTGACTGCTCCTCGAGCTCTTTCCAATATTTTATCTTGTGTGGAGTTGAATTTATATTTAATGTGAATCGGTGATGTTCCGATACCTGTATGAATTCTAGGTCTAGCAGCATGCTTTAATGCAGCTGCGGCTGTTTCAATATCTTTTGGAACTGCTCTAGATAAAGCACAGATAATTGGCTTTCTAATTTCTTTAGAGATCATTTCAACAGCCTTGAAATCTCCAGGGCTTGACTCTGGAAATCCAGCTTCTAAGACATCAACTCCTAGTGATTCTAGCTGTCGAGCACAAACCATTTTTTGGTCTAAATTTAGCTTGCAACCTGGTACTTGCTCTCCATCTCTAAGCGTTGTGTCGAATATATTTACCTTTTTTCCTGTCATAATCTATGCTTCTAAAGCGATTGTTATATAAATGTATCTGAAGACAAGGCATTTTAAAAACCAAATTACAAAATACAGCCGATAGATAAAGATAGAGAGATATAGTTAATTTTCTGATTATCAATTGTTTAATAAGATAATATATACAGCGAATAGCTTAATAAACAGTTCGTTTTTCAATATAATTTTATTTATAATTGTTTATGCCAAAAAAGTCGACAGATCATCTCGTTCAGTTAATCCTTAGGCTTACAAAAGGAGAAAAGCGCTTTTTTAAGCTTTATGTGAATCGCCTACATGATAATGAAGATGCATTATTCCTACAACTATTTGAATTTATTGATAAATATAAGTTATACGATGAGGCTCGGATTCTAAAGAAGTATCCACGTATTAAAAGAACACAACTATCTAATCTAAAGGCTCATTTATATAAAAAAGTATTGGGAAGTCTTCGGCAGCAGCATAGACATCAGAATTTAGATATGGAACTGCGTGAAAGCCTTGATCACGCAAAAATGTTATATGCTAAAGGTTTATATAAGGCAAGCTTGAATATTTTGGATAAAGCAAAGAAGCTTGCACTGTCCAATGATTTGTACACTGATGCACTGACGATTATTGATTTTGAAAAACATATTGAATCTCAGCATATTACAGGAAGTATGTATCCTAAGGCAGAGCAGATTACTAAGGAGACTAAATCGATCCTTAGGCGGATCAATCTACGCACCCAATTGTCTGATCTGTCACTTTCTCTATATGGCTTGTATTTACAATTTGGTCATGTCAAGGACGTAAAAGATCATCAGTTCATCAATCAGTATTTCACTGATAATTTACCAAAACATGAGATTGGGGAATTAGATTTTTATGAGAAGTTATATTTATTCCAATCCTATGTCTGGCTTCACTATATGAGCCAAGACTTCGTTAGCTTTTATAAATATGCACAGAGATGGGTGGATTTATTTGAGGAATTTCCTGAGATGATTAAAAAAGAAAGACCGCTGTATTTAAAGGGCATGCATAATGTGTTGACTGCTTATTTTATGTCACAGCGGCTTGATAAATTTGAACCAGTATATCATAAACTCATTAATTTTGGACTTAAGTCACAAAAACATTTTACGAAGAATGAAGAATCTTTAATGTCTCTTTTTAAGCATATTCATGGTATAAATTTAATTTTTTTGAATGCAGACTACGAGAAAGGTGCTCAGGACATAGAAGAATTATCCAATGATTTAAATACGAATAAATACGATTGGGATTTAAATAGAATTATGAACTTTAATTATAAAATTGGTTGTGTTTATTTTGGAGCAAATGACCTTGACAATGCCATTTTATATTTAAATAAAATCACTAATAATGTTTTTCCTAATTTTCGTGAAGACATACAGTGTTATGCGCGCATATTAAATTTAATAGCACATTTTGATTTAGGTAATGACTTATTGGTGAGTTATCAAATTAAATCAACCTATCGTTTTCTACTAAAGGCTAATCAAGATTCAAAAGTTCTTGATGAAATATTTACCTTTTTAAGGAAGATACCAAGAATGTTAGAATCAGAAGTAAAGAAGGAGTTTATTATTTTAAAAGAAAAGTTAGAAAATATAGAAGTAGATGAGAACGAACGACGTCCATTTTTATATCTAGATATTATCTCATGGTTAGATAGTAAAATTCATGGTCGTACGATGGCCGAGAGTATCCGGTTTAGGAAGTTTGGTCGGGTGGAGTTGGTCTGATGTAGACCATCGAAATGGATTGCATATAAATAAAAAAAGGCCACATTTTTGCGGCCTTAATTGGTGTTATTTATGGTTTGAAGTTTTATGTCTTGGAACTAAATAATTAAACATTCAAAATTAACATTATCTCACTACAGCTCCATTCATCATTCCATTCTCAGGACTGACAAATGCTAACTGGCCCTCATCGTCTTCAGCCATTAGTATCATCCCATTAGATTCAATTCCTCTGATTTTTCGTGGAGCTAAATTTGCTAATAGAGATACTTTCTTACCGATTATATCATCCGGTGAGTAAAATTTTGCAATACCAGAGACGACAGTTCTTGTTTCAAAACCTAGATCTACAGTCAGTTTTAATAATTTGTCAGCATTAGGATGAAGTTCAGCAGCAGTAATCGTTGCTGTACGGATATCTAATTTGGTGAAATCATCAAATTGAACTGTGGTCTTAATAGGAGATTTTACTTCTTTATCAGTTTGGCTTGATGCCATTAACTTATCTATTTGCGTTTGAATGACTTCATCATCGATTCGCGAAAATAAATGTGATGCATCACCAATCTTGTGTCCATTTGGAATTAAGAGTTCTTCACCTTCAGCGAGTATGTTCATCATTGTGTCCCATTCACCATTTTCGGTGATTGGATCTAGTTGAAGAAGTGACCTTAATTTATCTGAAGTCTTTGGTAAAAATGGTCTGCAAGCGATACTGATTGCCGCGACATATTGCATCCCTATATTGATCACGACTTTAACCAATTCTGGATCATCTTTGACATGTTTCCAAGGTTCATTGAATTGGAGAAGTTGATTGCCTTGTGATGACACTGTCATAAATGCACTTAATGCAGCTCTGAAGTCGAACTTTCTGACGTTGTCTCCCATTTCGGCTAGACCGTCAAATAAAGATATCAACTCACTATCATGAAAAGACAGTTCATCTTTATCATGGCAGCTTGATATTCCTTGATTTTCATCGAAGGCAGGTACGACCCCATCATAATACTTATGTGTAAGTACTATTACGCGATTGGTAAAGTTCGCCAAGTTATTGACAAGCTCATTGTTTACGGATTCTTGAAAACCTTTCCAGGTAAACTCAGAATCTCGTTGTTCTGGCATAATTTTGATCATGTGATAACGCAATTCGTCTTCTTTTCCTTCTAAATCTTTTAAGTAATCGTTTACCCAAACCGCCCAATTTTTTGACGTTGATATTTTCCGTCCTTCTAAATTTAGAAATTGGTTCGCTGGTACGTTTTGTGGTAGAATGTAGTTTCCATGAGCCTTGAGAATAGCAGGAAATGTAAGACAGTGAAAGACAATATTATCTTTTCCAATAAAATGGATAAGTGCAGTTTTCTCATCTTTCCAATAGGGCTCCCAATCTTTGTCATTATCTATCGCCCATTGTTTAGTGGCGGAGATATAACCAATAGGAGCGTCCATCCAGACATATAGTTTTTTACCTTCTGACCCAGGTATTTCTTTAGGAACATCTACACCCCAATCCAAGTCACGTGTCATCGATCTAGGTCGGAGACCTCCGTCCAACCAAGATTTGCATTGACCAATCACATGATTTTTCCAATCAGATGGATTGTGATGTTCTTTACCGTCGAGAATACCTTTTTCTATATAGTCTTTGAGCCACTCTTCATATTTGTCTAGTGACAAATACCAGTGTTTGGTTTTTCGCAAAGTCGGTTGACTACCTGAGATAGTCGATTTGGGATTAATTAGTTCGGTTGGGCTAAGGGATGATCCACAATTTTCACATTGATCACCATAGGCTTCTTCATTCTTACAATTAGGACATGTACCTACGATATAACGATCGGCTAAAAATTGATTGGCTTCAGTGTCGTAATATTGTTCGGACTCTATTTCTTGAAACTCATCATTTTTATACAGTTCTTTGAAGAAATCTTGGCTTGTCTCATGATGTATTTTCTCAGAAGTCCTGTGGTAGATATCAAAAGAGATTCTCATTTTGGAGAACGCTTCTTTAAATTCTGCATGGTACTGATCAACAATATCTTGAGGTTTCCGATTTTCTTTAAGCGCCTTGATTGTAATCGCAGCTCCATGTTCATCAGACCCTCCTATATACAAAACATCTTTTCCACAGAGTCTCATGAAACGCACATATATATCCGCAGATATATAGGCACCGGCTAAATGTCCGATGTGCAGTGGCCCATTGGCATAGGGCAAGGCAGATGTTACTAAAATACGTTTGGCACGAAACATATAACTAAAATATATCATACGAAGATAATTATACATTGCCATAAAACAATGCATTCGATTAAAATATTTAAAAAAATTATATATGTTATTTAATCATGCCTTGGGACTTACATATTTTACACTTCAAATATCCCTAAAAATGGGGATACAAAAATCCCTAAAAAAGGGGATGTAATTTAGGAGATATATGGATTATCTTTACAATGTAAGGCGTGGGGAAATGTGCTTTGCTCCTTACATCCGCACAAACATGTTAGTTAATAGAGAGCGGCTCGGTTTCCAAAACCAAGCTGCTTTTTTGTTTTAAACGCCTTTTTCCGTCCATTCCAGCATGTATTCAAGATCTTGATAAACAGTAGATACCATAATATTAGCTCAAAAGCCATTTTTGAATATTGGATTTAGTCGATTACATTTGCTCAAATGAAAAAGTCTTATCTATTCTTACTTCTGCTTTTCTTTGGATTGCTAACTGCTTACTCCTCGTTTGTCAAGCCGATGTTGAAAATATATACTGGCTTTAGTGCGAAAACACTTTGCTCTTGCCATTTTATACAGAATAGACCTTTAGATAATATAATAAAGGATGAACTCAGTCCTGCAAAATTTATCAATTCAGAAATCGACGAAGCTGCTAAAAGTGTACGGTCTTCTTTTCTCGGAGTGACGCGAGAAGCTATTTATCGACCAGAGATGGGTTGTACCTTAGTGTCTGAACGTAGCATCAGTGACATAAAAAAATTAGATAAGCCCTCTATTAATGAGGCTTCAATCTTCGAATTCGATATAAACAATAATCAAAACACTCCTTTATTAGATATTATTAATGCTGTATTTGAGGAAAAAGAAGATAAGGTCGTGAATACAAGAGCAGTTGTTATTATTAAAGATGGTCAATTAATCGCTGAAAAGTATGCAGAAAGTTATTCTAAAGATACGCCCCAAATGGGATGGTCGATGACAAAAAGTGTGACGAATGCCCTTGTTGGTATCTTAGTCAAAGAAGGGAAAATAGATATTCATAAAAATGCTGTTATTTCTGATTGGAGTTCGAAAGATGATCCTAGGCATGATATCACAATCGACAATTTGCTCAGGATGAGCTCGGGATTGTTTTTTGAAGAAGAATATGATAGTGAGTCGACCGTGAATCAAATGCTTTGGACAAAAGCTGATGCAGGAAAGGTTGCTTATTCTCAAGAACTCGCACATCCCATCAATACTGAATGGTATTATTCGAGTGGTACAACTAATATCATTTCACACATTATACGAAATCAATTTTCAGATTATCAAGACTATATTTCTTTTCCGCATAAAGCTTTGTTTGATAAGATCGGTATGAGTACTGCTATTTTGGAGACTGATGCGAATGGTACATATGTTGGGTCATCATTAATGTATGCTTCTGCAAGAGATTGGGCGAAGTTTGGTTTATTGTATTTGCAAGATGGTGTATGGCAAGGTGAACGAATTTTGCCAGAAGCTTGGGTAGACTATTCTCGGACACCTTCAGTGACTGTGGAGCCATACAATTTTTATGGTGCTCATTTTTGGATAAATGCAGCAGAAGAACATCCTGAAAATAATGAAATGGCTCGGATGTGGTCTGGCGTCCCAAAGGATGCATATTATGCTTCGGGCTTTGAGGGGCAGACAGTTTTAATTGTTCCGTCTAAAAATGCTGTTATTGTTAGATTAGGGCAAACACTAGATCGATCAGCCTTTAATTTCGGTGAATTTGCAGCACAAGTGTTGGAAATGCTTTAGTATTGTTTACTCTAATAAGGACACTCTAGTCATTGAATTTGTATTTCCTTTACAACACACTTCACCTTTAGATTAAAATTTTTTAAAAAGAATGGAAGTTTTATGCAACGCCAACTGTGATTCTTGGATATTAAATATGTAGGAGCTCCTGATTAAATTAATTCTAAAGACATAAAATTTAAATATGAAACATATAGCATACTTTATAATAGTACTCAGCATGTTAGCAAGTTGCCAGGATGACTTCACGACATCCGAAGTCATTATACCCGACATTCCCAATCCATCAGTTACGGTTGAATCTTCTGTTTTAGGAAAAATCGTGGATTTAGCCGGAAATCCAATTCCTGATACTGAAGTTATTCTAGCTGGTGAAACTCGGCTTTCAAATGAGTTAGGATATTTTCAATTTGACAAAATAAAAACGGACAGATATGGAAGTTTGTTAACCGCAGAAAAAACAGGATATAATCTTGGTTTAAGAAGAGTAAGCCTACATGCAGGGACAACTAATTATGTGGAACTAAGCTTACTATCGGATTCTCCATTAAAGAGTTTTAGTTCTGGAGAATCTGCGACTGTTGAAAATGACGAAGGTCTTACATTGTCGTTTCAGCCAAATTCAATATCAACTAGCACGGGTCAAGCGTATAATGGTACTGTTAATATCAGTATGCACTATATTGATCCGACAGCTTCAAATATTAATAGTCTCTTACCAGGTAGTCTACAAGGATTTACAGATGAAGGAAGTTTGACAACATTGAAATCATACTCCATGATTAGTGTAGAATTAACTGATGATAGCGGAGATGAGCTACAAGTAAAAAAAGGAGAGACAGTGATAATTGAATTTCCAATACCGAATGAACTGGTAAATAACGCACCTCACGAAATTCCGCTCTGGTATTTAGATGAAAATAGTGGTATTTGGATAGAAGAGGGCCGTGCTGAGTTAGTTGGTGATCACTATGTTGGTGAGGTCAGTCATTTTTCATATTGGAATTGTGATCTTCCTGAAGACTTTGTGACTGTGGAGGGTAGTGTGTGTAATACCGTAAATGGAACTTGTGAGGCCTTGAGCTTTTCTGAAATTACAATTTTAGATAGTAATAATGAAATCAGACAAGTGTCACGTACTGATTCTGATGGTAACTTTACTCTTTTTATTCCTAAGAATGCTGAGGTGACAATTGATTTTATTAAAGAATGCGATGATATAAATGATCAAGTCAATATTGGACCCTTTGCAGAAGATCAAAATGTAGGACAAATAGACATAAATGCAGATATAACTGAAGTCCAAATAATAGCAGATGTATTTAGTTGTGACGGTAGCTTATTAGCTGATGGATTTCTCTTAATCAATGATCAACTCTATGTGCCGATAAGAGATGGAAAGGTTTCTGAAATCCTATCAGTTTGTTCAGAAGATGTTATTACTGTTATCGCCTTTAATGCAGATTTTTCTAGAGCAAGTGAAGTGATGAGTTTATCGTTTTCTGAAAATATTATGACTACTTTAAGTTTATGTGAAGAACAAGTAGAAGGTGATTTTATCTTTGTTCGGGCTACAAACTTTGACAACTTAGAAGATTATACACATTTATATTTGATTAATAGATTTCAGCCATGTGGCGAAATTACCACAATAGAATCTGTACCTGATGGCCCAGACAAAATTACTTATGATTATATTTCCTCAATCCAAACGTTATATGATGAAAATATAGATATTATAGAAACCGGAAGTATCTACATAGGATTCAATCATGGGGAATCATGTGAAACGACTGGTGCTTCTGATATTATTTTAGACATTGCCAATCCTACAATGCCACTTGGAGATGGCTTATATGATTTAGTTTTAATAAATCCAGACTTATTGGTTAATGATTCAAATGGAGCTAATGATGATTCTAATATTGAATTGAATTTAATCAGCTATGGACAGGAAATTGGTGATGTGATTGAAGGTACAATAAAAGGTGATAGGATAATTGCAAAAAAATACACTCGTGAAGATGATCCAATAATTGGTGAACAGGATGGAGTAAGTTATTCTGTAGAGATCAATTTTAGATATATTATTAAGTAATAAGCTTTGTTTAACAAAAAAAATAAACAGTTGTTTCAATATTTCCAGAGTACTGTCCATCAGTACTCTGGAATATTATTTTCCATCTGTCGGAGATATGCGCGAGATGAAGCTTTGGCAAAAGATTACTTGCAAGATAGTTGGTTACAAATTTATAAAAATCTAGATAAGTATGATCAGTCTAAAGCGTTTGAACCATGGATAAAAAGAATTACTGTGAATGTATGTTTGAAAAACCTTCGAGATCAAAAGAATACATTTGAAGAATTGACAGACTTTAATTTTGATACGATGGAAACAGCTATTGAAAAACTAAATACCGAAGATTTAATGAAGCTAATTAATTCATTACCTCTTGTGTTTAAGACTGTATTCAACCTATACGTTATTGATGGTTATACTCATAGTGAAATAGCAGAATTATTACAGATTAGTGAAGCAACATCTAGATCGAAATTATCTAGAGGGCGCAATTGGCTACAGCAGAAATTAAACAATCAAAAAATTAAAGACCATGAAGTATTCACATCTTGAGAATAGATTGAAAGGCTTGAATCACTTGGAAAGTGACATCGATACAAGCGAGGTGTGGAAACAGCTAGAACCCAAATTATATGCCAAAGAGAATAGTCGGAAATTATTTTATTTTAAAATCTTTGGAATCGGATTATTCATTATAACTTTCTTAGGAACTTTGATTTTCAGTACGAGCCAATATAATTCTGATCAAGCTAAAAAGATCTTAAATACAGAAAGCGAAATTGTATTAGTAAAGGATGATGAATTAAATAATCATACTGATTTATCAATAGAAAACATTGTCGACAAAAACCTAAGTTCTTCAAATCTTAATCGTCTTAATGAGTCTAATAAAACTCAAGGTAATATTGAAGAGATTAATGATCTTAATACCAATGCATCTGACATAATGCCAAATCCTGAAAACATAATTGATAAGGATCAAAATGTATTATTCACAAATAATTTTTTTAAACCAAAAGATCCAAAACATAGGTCTGATAATGTTGTGATAAATAAAATTAATTCGATTAATGTAAAAGATACAGATTTTTCCCTTATAAAAATAGATTATAAACAGCCGCAAAATCAAAGTAATAATGCCCCCAATTTAAAAGCCCAAAACTCTAATCTTGCCAATTTAAATCATATAAATTCTAATTCCATCAGTTCTAATTCAATCAATTCTAAATCAGCCAATTTAGTTTTTTCTCAACTCACAAATAGACCACTTTTTACATTTAAAACGGCTTCATCTAAACTATTAGCACCAATTCCTTCAGTTGATAATTGCCCTACATTTAATAAAAGAAATAATAAAATCTATTTTTCTATTAGGCCATATGTAGATTATGACTTCCCTCTCAATCAGATAAAATCAACTGAAGGAGATTCTAAGTTAGCAGAGTTACGAAATAGGCTGGAAACAAATTTTATTGCTTACTCATATGGTGTAGAACTGAGAGCAAGAACTAGATCTGGAATTAATGTTTTCACTGGCATTAATCAAAGTGTGGTAAAAGATCAGTTTGATTATTCTATAGAAAAAGATACGATGATCTTAATTACAGATATCATTAAGGATATCTCGATTAATGAAAATCAAGATAGTGTTGTTACATTTGGTGATACACTAATTAACGCGAGAGCTTTAGAAACTGGTAGACGATTTAATAGGTATACATCAATTGATATTCCTATCGGGTTTGAATTCACTAAGCGATTTTCAAAAATAGAGTATGGTGTGTCTGCTACTGCATTTGTAAACCTCAATTTTGCAACCAAAGGTTCATTACTAAATGAAAATGAAGACTATAGAACTATAAATGGTGTTTACAAGAACAGTGTAGCTATTAGAATGAGATTGTCTACACCGATACAATATTACTTAGGAAAAAAGGTAAGCCTGGGAGTTGCTCCTTCTTTTACATATTCACCGCAATCGATAAGTAAGACAACTTACTCATTAGAACATAAAGTGAATTTGTTTTCAATAAGAGTATTCGCGGATTATAGTTTTTAGGTCTCAGCCTAATCCAGGAAACCCTTGATCAAAATATTTACTCTTTTTTAAATACAATTCTTCATTACGAATATCAAAAACTAAATCAAAACGCTTTAAAAGTTCTGAACCCATGACACTTCTTTTCTGTCTTCCGATTGATCCTTCAAAAAAACCAATAGGCAGCTCAGAAATTGTGTAGTCTGAAATAATTAATGTTGGCAGCATTGCTTTTTTAGTTTTCACTTTATTGCCATAAGAATCATTTAACTCACTTTCGCTGATGATCTCCATTGATGAGCCTAAAGAGTTTTCATTGACAAAATCATCATCGAAAAGTAAAGTGCCACTATAGCCAGTATGGATCAGAAAATTCTGAGACATTGTATCATGATTAACGATTGACTGAGCATTCACATATAGCGAACCATCATCAGAAATGATTGGAATTTTGAAATATCCAGAACGGATCAATCCATCAGGTAAGTCAGAATATAATACAAGTATGTTCTCAGAATAATTTAATCCAAATATTTGACTCTTTAGAACTGTCGGTCCTACTTTGCCATCACTATAATGTCCGGATCGTTCAGACGACCAAATACGGAGACTATCAAAATGAAGATCTTTTATACTGAGTGTATTATGGTCACTATATTTTGATTCACCACCACCGCCCCAACTTTCTACTTCAGTCGAATCAGTAAATCTGATAGACTTAGTGCTCTTAAGAGCTTCTCTTGTGAGCGAGACAAAATGAGCATCTGTGTGAAACATCAAATCAACTGTATCAATGTCATTGATTAAAGCTTGTATAATAATGTTGTCGTGCTCAGTTAATGTAAACGGAATTGTATCATGAAGAGCTAGTGCCTGTTTAGAATTATTAGTTTGTTCAACCATTGTTCTTTGTGCGCATGACAATAAAACTAAGTATAAGCTATACATAAGTATGAGACAGAAAATTGAACGGCCGTTTGGTTTATGTTTCATAAAATAATTTTTTAAAAAATCATTAATTCTGATTTTGTTATCCTTTATCAAGGAATACTTTAATAAGATAACTATGACATCAAAATATTGTCAAGTCGCAAGGTAAGCCACAAAAGTAATTTGTAAAACTAGATCATGAAATGTATTGCTTTATACTTTAATAATCCCAATGTCAGTCTCTTGCACAGATTCAATCTCTGAAGATGAAGCTACGCTGGATACAAGACCCAACGTATCTATTGAAATTACTGGAGAGTATCTGGGTACACATAATGAATTCAGACAAGGAAAAAATATGATCGCCACGGATGACGAAATTAGAAAAAATGAAAAATTATCACATAAATCTATAACTATAAACACCGTACCGAGGATTCAAAAGAACGACGAATATATTTATGCTGAATGGATAAACAGTTCCGACTAAAAGATTGGTTCACAAATAGTCATGGTAATCGACTTCTGACAGCTTATTAGGAATTGGCAAATGATTCATTTTTTTTAGAATTATTATTACTGGAATGATGAAAACGGCGAGTTAATCGCGCAGAGAAAATTTAGAAGCTTAATTTCTATGATAGAAATTAAATGAGGAAGCCGGAAAAATGACATTCTTCCATACATCGTTATGAGAATGAATTTCTTATGTCTCTTTTTATTTGCGTTTAACTTGGTATACCCTTATATTAGAGGAAATTCAAAATTAATATTATGAGAGTGCTTTCTATCATCTTATTTGCAGTATGCTTTTTATCTATAAATTCAGCGACAGCGCAGACTAAATCTTGTTCTAAAGCAGACATGACAAAATGTGCAAAAGCAATGGGAATGACCATTGCAGAATGTGCAAAAAAATGTACAAAGTCCAAAGCTTCTGCCTATTTAGCTCAGTCACAAGAACAAAAAGTTGATGTCGTACCCCTTAGTTTAACAGCCGAACAACAAACTAAAGTTGCTTCTGCGGTACTAGCAAAAGAATCAAATACTGGAAAAGTTTACCAATGTAGCAAGTCTAAGGCTAGCTGTTCAAAGTCAAAGACTAGTGCAAAAGTAGCTGCTCTAAAGACTGAGATGAAAAAGAAGGCTGCTAGGGCTTAATCGTCTCAGCAAAAAAAAGACTTAAAACCAGGTAGTAAAAACTATCTGGTTTTTTTATGCCTTAAAGTGAGAATAAATCTGCTTAACTAGAATGTAAAAAACCACAACATTTCCTATCTTAACAGTTCACATAAAAATTCTGACTATGAAATCACTCAACAGAAGGTCTTTTGTCAAAAGAACAGCAGCTGCAACTGGAGCAGGAATTTTACTGACAAATGAAATAAAAGCAAAAGTATATATAGATGGCGATGACGCGATTAAAATCGGCCTAATCGGCTGTGGAGGTAGAGGGACGGGAGCCGTTACACAAGCACTTCGCTCAGGGCAGAATGTAAAATTAGTCGCCATGGCTGATGCTTTTAAAGACAATCTAGAGACATGTTATAGTCGTATCAATGACCCAGAATTCAAAGACTGGTCCTCTGAAAAAACGATCGATCTCAGATCAAAAATAGATGTTCCTGAGGAACATAAATTTGACGGCTTTGATGGATATAAGAAAGTCATTGATCTATGTGATGTCGTCTTGATTGCGACTCCTCCAGGATTTCGACCCATTCATTTTGAAGCGGCAGTCCAAGCTGGGAAGCACGTATTCATGGAAAAACCTCTTGCAGTAGATGGGCCGGGTGTTAGAAAAGTTTTAAAAGCAGCTGAAATCGCAAAGCAGAAAAAACTAAATGTAGTCGTGGGACTTCAAAGACACTATCAAAAGATATATACAGAGTGGATGGATCGTATCCATAATGGTGTCATTGGAGACATCGTCACATCAAGAGTGTATTGGAATAGTGCAGGAGTATGGGTCAGAGAAAGAAAGCCAGAGCAATCAGAAATGCATTATCAAATGAGAAATTGGTATTACTTTAATTGGCTTTGTGGAGATCATATCAATGAACAGCACATCCATAATCTCGATGTAGGAAACTGGGCAAAACAAGCCACACCAGTCCGAGCGATGGGAATGGGAGGAAGAGAAGTGAGGGATGGAATGGATCATGGTGAGATATTTGACCACCATTTTATAGAATATGAATATGCTGATGGATCTCGGATGTTTAGCCAATGTAGACATATAGAAGGATGTGCCAGTCGGGTGAGCGAAGCATTTCATGGGACGAATGGAAGTGCACCTAAACCAGGTGTGTTGAAGACGCAGAGTGGATATACCATTATGAATCATGATGATGAAAATGACCCGAATCCTTATCAATATGAACATGATGTATTGTTCGAAGCAATTGCAAACGGAGAGTACAAATTCGCAGATGCAGAAAATGGGGCAGAAGCTACAATGACCGCTATTCTTGGAAGAATGGCGACCTATTCCGGAAAAATTATAGAATGGGATGATGCCTTGAATTCGAATATAGATTTATCACCGGCAAGATATGCCTGGGATGCAGATCCACCAGTCATGCCAGATGCAAATGGCAAATATAAAATTGCAGTGCCTGGCCAGACAAAAGCAGTATAACTCATGATGAATAGAAGATCGTTTTTAGGAGCCAGTGCATTGACCGCTGCAGGCTTAGGACTTGGATGTGCAACAACAAATAATGCTATATCAGCATCTACGACTGTCCCCTCAGTACCTCCTAGTTTTAAATTAAAATTTGCACCTCACTTAGGCATGTTTAAGCACCATGCAGGGGAAGATCCTTTGGATCAATTGTCATTTATGGCGGATCAAGGATTTAGCGCTTATGAAGATAATGGTATGAAAGGTCGAGATATTGCGCTTCAAGAAAAGATGGCAAGCTTGATGGCAAATCGAGGTCTAGAGATGGGCGTATTCGTAGCGCATAAAATTTATTGGAGAGAAGCCACTCTCGCAAAAGGAGATGATGACTCTCGTGCTGAATTTTTGGATAACATCGCGACTTCTGTCGACGTAGCAAAACGAGTAAATGCTAAATGGATGACCGTAGTACCAGGTCATGTAGATCTGAGACAAGATATGGGATATCAAACTGCACATGTCGTTGAAACATTAAAACGTGCAAGTGCTATTTTAGAGCCACACGGTATCACGATGGTGTTGGAGCCATTAAATTTTAGAGACCATCCAGGATTGTTTTTGACAAAATCTGCACAAGCATATTCCATCTGTCAAGCTGTTGATAGTCCATCTTGTAAAATTTTATTTGATATCTATCATCAGCAAATTCAAGAGGGAAATTTAATTCCGAATATGGAAAATTCTTGGGATGAAATCGCCTATATCCAAATTGGAGATAACCCTGGAAGAAAAGAGCCGACGACAGGAGAGATTAATTATAAGAATGTGTTTCAATTTATCCATGACAAAGGTTTTCCTGGAATTTTAGGAATGGAACATGGTAATTTCCATGAAGGAATGGACGGTGAGAAGAAACTGATCGCGGCTTATAGATCAGTTGATGTTGGCTAATTAGCAAATGAGAAGATGGAAGTGAAAACTACCTTGATTATCTACGGCTCATTAGGACCCGGAGAATCTAATTACCACATTATTAGCCATATCAATGGAATATGGTGTAAAGCATTTATAAATGGAAAAATTATCGATAATGGTTGGGAGAACAGAACTGGTTATCCAGTATTTCAACGTGTGCCAGAAAGTGAAGCAACAACTGTTGAAGTCTTAGCATTCGTATCAGAAGAATTAAATGATCATTGGACACTAATTGATGAATTTGAAGGCACCGAGTTATATAAACGAACAACAATCTCTTGCGAACTAGAAGGCGGACAAATTGTCGATGCCTTTATCTACGAATCAACAAAAAAAATAGCTAAGCATTCAACACCTGCCCAGCTGAAAGGCGGGTAAAAAATTTCAACACCGCCATTGAGTGTAAGCCTCCAATAAACTATTCACTCAATTAATCCGTTAATTCTACATGATAGAAATAAAGCCAGCTTCAACAATCCAAATTATCAGGGAAGTCCCTAATAACGGCGGTGTTGAAGTCCTACTTTTAAGGCGCAACAAAGCACTTAAATTTGCATCTGGATTTTGGGTCTATCCAGGTGGAAAAATTGAAAAAGATGAACTTGACAATAGAACCGAACTTGACGCAGCTAAAATAGCAGGTGCTAGGGAAACAATGGAAGAGGCACAGCTCCAAGTAGAGTCTAATGACCTTGCCTTTTGTATACATTGGACGACTCCAATAAATGAAAAGCGAAGATTTTCAACATACTTTTTCCACGTTAAAGTAGATTATGATAATTCTAAGGTCATCGTCGATGATTCTGAAATTATGGAACACAAATGGATGAGTCCGAAAGATGCTTTTAAAGCACTTCAGAGAAAAGAGATATTTCTATTACCGCCGACCTATATTACACTGCAAAGAATAATTGACTGCCAGAATTATTATGAGGTTAAAGAAGAATGGAATAGATCAGAGCCAACATTCGTAAATCCTATTATTGGAATGGATGATTATACAGTCCACTGTATGTATGAAGGTGATGCTGGATATGAAAATGGAGATTTTTCTAGCAACGGGGCAAGACATCGTTTGGTCGTTAATTACAAAAAACCTTCTTTTACATTCGTTCATGAAAACTGTCAAGTGTTTCCTTTAAACGGAGGTAAACATTTGGATCATTAATAAACGATCCACATTTAGTACACAGCCAGAACACACAGATTACCTTGAACATCACCACATCACCACATCACCACATCACCAAATCATCACATTTTTTCACTTTCTCATTTCATCTTATAGTCATTTCTCAATGTCAATGGAACCTTATATTTGATTTTTAAATTACATTAGTGTAAACTAACATAAATACTATGCGCTGGCAAGGTAAAGAACAAAGTAGAAATATTGAGGATAGGAGAGGAGAAAGGTCCTCTGGCGGAGGTGGAAGAGGAATAGGTTTAGGAGGATTAGGAATTGGGGCGCTTTTAATAGCAGGTCTCATATTTTTACTGGGTGGAGATCCATCTGGATTTCTCCAACAAGCACAGCAACAGGCACCGCAGCAAACTGAGCAAAGAGAATCGGGGACTCCTTATGTGGGCACAGAGCAAGAAGAGGCATTAGCGGTTATAGCAGGTGTCGTATTAAAAGAAACTGAAGATGTGTGGGGAGAGATATTTCCAAAACAATTAGGTAAAAGATACACTCCTGCCAAGCTTGTTTTATTCGAACAAAGCATCTCTTCAGCCTGTGGCATGGCTGGTTCTGCTACTGGTCCATTTTACTGTCCAGGAGATAGTAAAGTGTACCTCGACGTTGATTTTTATGATCAATTGAAGCAGAAGTTTGGAGCACCAGGAGATTTTGCTTTTGCCTACGTGGTCGCTCATGAAGTAGGACATCATGTTCAAAATTTACTAGGATATACAAATTATGTTCACCAACAAAAAGGTCGGGTGAGTCAGGCAGATTATAATGACTTATCAGTTAGACTAGAACTACAAGCTGACTTCTTAGCAGGCGTTTGGGCACATCATACCTATAAGAATACTGATTTGATCGAAGATGATGATTTTCAAGAAGCGATGAGAGCAGCAGAAGCGATTGGTGATGATAATATTCAAAGACAGACCCAAGGATATATACGTCCGGAGACTTTCACACATGGTACTTCTGAGCAAAGAATGAGATGGTTCAGATATGGTCTTGAAACTGGTGATATCAGCAAAGGAGATACTTTTAATGCGCGACGTTTATAATCGTACAGTCGCAATTTAAGAAATATTTAAAAGTCTCATCCCATATTATTATGTGTGATATACATATCTTATCAACCAAATTAAAAATACACTAATGAAAACATGTTGTTTAATAGCAGGATTTATGATTTCAATGATTGCTTTGGATTATACAGGCAGTTGGTCATATTCAATTACAGGACCTGATGGTGTTACTTACAAAGGGGAAATCGTATTAACTACTGAAAGTGGCGCTTATAAAGGAGAAATACGGTCTGATGGCTCCTCCATTCCTTTAAAAGATTTAGAAATCGCAGGTGATGAGATTAGTTTTTATATCATGATGCAAGGATTTCAAATTGATTTTAATGGAACATTTGAAGGTAATACGCTAACAGCTGTTGGCGATGTTGATGGAATGGAATTCCCATTCAAGGCGACTAAAGAATAATAGAATAAATACATGTCGATTTTTATCGAATGTGTACTAATATCATACATGGCTTGAATCTGATTCAGGCCATTTTTTATGTAAGACTCATGCCGTAACCATTAGGCATTTGATAAATAAGCTAAGTTTAGGAAGACTCCAAACTCAAAATTATCGGCGTCCTGACATTTTTTAATTTCCTACGCAACAAAAATATAATCATATCAAAGTTTCATTAATTTCATCGTATGAAATCTACTATCGCACTCTCATTACTTCTTATCGTGCTTGTCTCTTGCCAACAAAGCCAAACAGACGTTCCTGCAGTCATTGACAACATCTCTTATCCTGCAGAAATTCAAAAAATATTTTCAGCTCATGGAGATCTTAACACGTGGAATAAATATCAAGCGATGTCTTATGAGATAGACAAAGAAGAAGTCAACGAAAAACAATTTATTGATTTAAATGATAGACGGGAAAGGATAGAAGCAGAGAATGTATCCATGGGATTTGATGGCACAAATTTTTGGATGGAAGCTGACAGCACATTTAAAGGCAATCCTATTTTTTATAAAAATCTCATGTTTTATTTTTATGCAATGCCTTTCGTATTGGCAGATCCTGGGATCATTTATACATCTGCAGAGCCGCTAGTTTATGATGGCCAATCTTATCCGGGATTTAGAATTAGTTATCAATCAGATATTGGCGTGAGTCCCGAAGACGAATATTTTCTTCACTATAATCCTGAAACATTTAAAATGGAATGGCTAGGCTATACCGTGACGTATTTTTCGAAAGAAAAATCAACAGCAATTAAATGGATTAGATACGATGATTGGAAGGACATCAACGGATTACAATTACCGAATTCTCTCGCATGGTACACTTTAGAAGAAGACAAACCTGTGGAATTAAGAAACAGACTTAATTTTAAAAATGTGGTTTTATCTGAAAATCCTCATCCAAAGTCAGTTTTTGAAAAAACAGCAAACGCAGAAATCGTAACCGAATAAACGATTGTTAAGAAAGTGAAACATACTGCTTAACAATTGTTATGCTAATGAATGGCTGTATATCATATGTAGATACGGAAATAAATAAATTTACTTTTTTTAATATTATTTAATTCTGAATTGTTTAAATTTAACTAATTGACTGTCAAGTGTTTAGGTAACATAATGCGGCATATATGATGTAGTCTGTTCGTAGGTAGATGTAGTTATATTGCAAATTCCTACAGTGTAGGGCTTGACTTATACTTATAATCTGTCTTATATTTGTAGTGTCATTACAACTTCTGCGGGCGTCATTTTAAAATTACTAAAACTCAAAAATTTTAAAATGAAAAATTCTCAAACAATATCTTTAGAAAATATCATCAACACTCTTCAAGTTTGTAGCATTTTCGCAATGGGAACATTCTTTATCCTTTCTCAAACTTTTGGATAGTCTTCTACATAAAAGCAAACCAAAATTTAGATCAAATAGCTCAAAAATAAATTTGAAAAACAACTAAGATCTAATACACCTTTATAACTGCAATACCGCAATAACCGATTTCCCCCTATTTTAATTGACTAGTTAGACAGAACCTATATCCTTTTTAGATATAGGTTCTGCTCTTTTATCAAGTTTTGAAAATCCAACAGAGCCTATCAGTTGGCTAGATAACAACAATTGTTACCAGATAACTAATATTATTTTTAATACATATAACAAATATGTTAATTGTTAAAGTCTAATAATCATACTTTTATACAAGTGTTAAAAGTTTCATTTAATAACCATAACTCATTGATTGTTAAACTTTTAAACTTAGTCTAATTTTTGTACTACATTTATGTATTGCGTGTAAAATTAATGCAAACCCAACGATTAGACTTTCTATGAATCATATCCCGAAATTGTACATACTCATCATGCTTTTAAGTTTGCTCAGCATGTACGTAACAGCTCAAAATATTTGCTTTGATGGTAATTATTGCCCTTTTCCAGGTGAACCAACAGCAAATTCCTGTGGCACAGCCATAACAACAGGCGACGAATATGCAAATGTTGATTTTGTACTTGATCCTGGCACTGACATAGGTGCAGGTGGGACCTGCGATATTCTTCAACTATTTGTAGACTTTGAACCAGATGGCAATGTCTACTTATCATTTGTGCAGGCAAATCAAGGACAAGCTTGCTATTCATTTTATTTTGATAGTGATTGTGATCCAACGACTGGCTCAAATGAAGACCTTCTTGATCCAAATGATGGGATTAGTCTGACAGCAGACGGAGCTGATATTAGATTTTTAGTATGCGTACAGCAAGACAACGTCAATGATCCAGAAGTTGAATCTTGGAATGGAACCTCATGGGTGTCCAATGGTGCAAACTCAATTCAAGGATTAGCTGGATTAACCAATGGTTGTGGTGGAGACAATGAAGCATTTGTGGAAACACAAATTCCATTAAATGATTTATTAGATGTCTGTAATCCTGATTTAAATTGTGGAAGTTTAAGACTAACGACTTTCCTAACCTTTGCCGGAGGGAGTTTTAATTCTCAAGAATGTGATGTTACTTTTGAAAATTTAGAAACTGAAGTTCCTGCTGAAGTTAGTGCTGTCTTGGAGGTTGTTGGTCCTTCATGCATTGACGATGAAATAACTTTTGATGCTTCTGGTTCTATGGGTAGTCCTGATTTAACATATGAGTGGGATTTTGATGGGGATGGTGTCATTGATCAAACCACGACTACGCCAACTGTTTCAACGACTTACTCAACAGAAGGGACTTTAACCGTTACAGTGATCGTAACTGATCCCAATTCTATGTGTCCTAATGCCAATACAGCAACAGCAGAAATAAGCATAATTATTGAAACTTGTAATTGTACGATTGATCCGCCAATAATTACTGTAATAGATAATGCTTGTGATCCCGAAACGGATGGATCTTTCAATATTACAACTCCATGCCCTGATGGTTCAGAAATAGAGTTTTCTACAGATAATGGCATGACTTGGTCTATGACTTTACCAACATATCCAGAAGAATTCTTAGTCAGATGTGCTGAAGAGGTATGTATTCCACCTGATTTATCCATTTTGGACGAAAGCGAGGATGCTGTGGAAGAGGTTAATAATGGATTAATCACAATTGGAAATGCCATGTTGACTATTGTTCAAACTTTTAATGGCACAAGTTCCCTAGATGAAAATGAAATAACCGCTTCTCAGACTACTGGTGATGTCGGTATTAGTTCTGGTGTCGAGCATACATGTCAAGAAAATTCATGTGGACTGCTAGCAAATTCAATGAATAATCTCTATAATTTTTCTGAGCCAGTTTGTAATATGACAATAGATCTATGGGATCTTGACAGAGATGATGAAATGGTGCTGACTGCGACTGGTCCCAATGGACCAGTCACGTATACAATAAATGTAGTTGGGGCTGGAATTAATAATACTGGAAATATTTTCACTTCCAATAATCCAAATGTGAATTATCCCGGTGATGGGCCTGCGACACTCGGTATGTTCTCAGTCACATTTGATGATTGTGTTACTCAGATCTCAATTGATTATTACGATAGTTCAGATATTGCTGGTGATGGTGGATCATATACGATAGTGTTTGCAGATGGATGTACAAACTCAGATTGTTTTAGTGATGTAGTGACTGTGGAGGTAGATCCGGTGGTTTGTCTAGATTGTCCAGAAGATATAGTCGCAATTTTAGCCGCTCCAGAATTTATATGTTTTGGTAATCAAGTTGATTTTGTTGCTTCAGCCTCAT
>ENA-ORXT01002194-ORXT01002194.1-marine-metagenome-genome-assembly--contig:-NODE-2194-length-23989-cov-5.408874_pt1 | contig 23989 bp, 16 predicted proteins | sample MGYA00237868_ERZ511482 | MGnify/ENA metagenome assembly ERZ511482
ATCGTGGTGATCATGATCGTGATCATGTTGATCCGTTGTATCGGCAACTGCCATGGATGGCTCCGGTAATCGGACCCACTCCGCACGAAGGGTGGGGGCGGGTTGGTTAATTTCAGATGTTGAATTGGTTGGTTTTGGTTCTATGACAAATAGATCAGGAGCGAATTTTGAATTCACGTTTGATCTTAATTTCTGTGAAGCGGACTTTATCGGATTCGCTTCGCTATTTTATAGTTGAGCCTAATGTGGAACCGGTTCGGGTCGAGCCGGTAACTTATCAGGATCGACAAACTCTCGTGGTATAAATGTATCCAGTTCTTCATCGTAAATTTGCGAATCGAAATCGTAAGGATCGTTCATCGTTGGTTGATGGATGAAGTTATGAAAATCAGGTGGTGAACTTGATTGCCATTCCATCGATGCGGCGCGGAATGGATTCGAGCTACATCGAGGCCCTTTGAAGGCTGCGTAAACGAGGACACCGTAAGCCATCAGAATCCCGAGACCCAGAACGAAAGCGCCGATCGTCGAGATCTGATGGAAGATTTGAAATTCAGGATCGTAGGATGCGTATCGCCGAGGCATTCCTCGGGCACCCATCACGAACTGTGGAAAGAAAGTCACGTTGAATCCAATGAATACCAGGGCACAGGAAATTCGCCCCAACGCATCATTGTACATGCGGCCAAACATTTTTGGCCACCAGTGGAACAAACCGCCCAGCAACGCCGTCAACGTACCGCCGACCATCACGAAGTGGAAGTGAGCAACAACGAAGTAGGTGTCGTGCAAGTGGATGTCGACAGAAAGAGCTCCAAGGAATAAACCCGTTAAACCTCCGATGCCGAACAAAAAGATGAACGATAGTGCGTAAAGCATTGGCGTGTTCAGCAGAATTGAACCTTTGAACAATGTCGCCAGCCAGTTAAACACCTTTACTGCAGACGGAATCGCGACGGTGAAAGTAATCGCACTGAAGATCAAAGTCACGATTGGCGATTGGCCGCTGGTGAACATGTGGTGTCCCCAGACCAAGAAACCAAGCAGAGCAATCGCGACGCTTGAGAACGCGATGAAACTGTAACCAAAGATGCGCTTCTGGCTGTAGACCGAGATCAATTCACTAATCACGCCCATCGCAGGCAGAATCATAATGTAGACGGCGGGGTGCGAGTAGAACCAGAAGAAGTGTTGGAACAGGACTGGGTCACCTCCGTAACGCGGATCAAAGATACCGATGTGCATCGTCTTTTCGGCGATCAGCATCAGCAGCGTGATACCCAAAACGGGGGTCGCCAAAACCTGAATGATCGAAGTCGCGTAAAGAGACCACAAAAACAACGGGAGCTTAAACCAAGTCTGTCCGGGGGCACGCATTGTGTTAACGGTGACCAAGAAGTTCAGGCCTGTGAAAATCGAACTGAAACCAAGAATGAAAGCACCGAAGGTAGCGTAGATAACGCCCGTTTCGGTTTCGATACTGTAAGGTGTGTAGAACGTCCAACCGGTGTCGAGTCCACCGCCGAATAGAATTGCGGCCAACAAGCAGCTCGTTCCCGCGATCCAGAGATAGAAACTACAGAGGTTCATCCTTGGGAAGGCAACGTCTTTTGCCCCCAGCATCATCGGCAGCACAAAGTTACCCAATGCCGCTGGAATGCTGGGAATGATAAATGCGAACACCATCACCGCCCCGTGCAGCGTGAACATTTTATTGTAGTTGTCGTAGGACAACATGCCGCTGTCGAACTTAAACAAGTGTGAACGCAAAACCAGTGCGAAAATACCAGCCAGGAACAGCGCCGCCGTAACGCCCACCAAGTACATCACGCCGATGCGTTTATGGTCAAGCGTGAACGCCCAAGACTTCCAGCCCTTGGTGCAGTTCAAGTAATTTGTTTCTGGCGTGCCAAAAATTTTGTTGCGAATTTCTGCGGTTGCCATGTTGATAAGCCTCTTAAGCAAATTTGCTTGTTGGAATTTCTGTTGATCTCAAATCATTAGTCGTAACTTACCTGCCCTATAGCCGGCGGTTACTACGCTTCGTCTTCGGTCTCTTTCTCATCAGCCTCTTCGGCGTCCTCTTGCTCAGTATCGATTTCCTCTGCTTCTTCGGTCGCCACTGCTTCCCCTTCTTCGGTCGGCTCTCCCTTCGCTTGCTTGGTCGTCTCTTTAGGGCTGTCGCTCCCTTCGGCGCGAAGTCCGCTCTCGATGTCACCACCGGCAACGTCGGCAGGATTGTTCAAGTATTTTAGGTAAGCGATAACTTCGTTGACATCTTCTTGTGTTAGTTTGCCTTTGAAGCTGTTCATCTTAGAAACCGGTCCGTAACCCTGAACGATCTTTTTCGCCGGGTACCAAATAGACTCGAGTACATAATCCTCGTTGACTGCAACTTGTCCGTCCATCAAAGGACGCTCTTTCATCGAGTACAGAAGATTCAACGCAGGACCGGTGGCGGCTTCTCCGTTGATCTTGTGGCAACCTGAACAGTTAATCATGTAGGTGCGTTGCCCATTTTTCCACGGGTAGTATTCTTCTTTGATCCACTGAGTGTTTTCTTGACGGTGCTGGTCGGTGTCGTGAACTTCAGCCAACGTCCGCATCTTAGAATGCTCGCGTCCGCAGTATTCAGTACACGACAAGCGATACTGGCCTGTTTTGGTCGGCACCATGTAAGCATACGTGTAACGACCAGGAACGATATCCATCTTCTGCCGAAAGGCAGGAATGAACATGCTGTGCAGCACATCAGTTGACTGCATGATCAGCTTCGTCGGCCGTCCGTTCACCAAGTGCAATTCGGATGAGCTGTCGCCATTAGGATAGGTAAACACCCAGTTCCAACGGCTGGCGGTGACTTGGATTTCTTCGGCGTTAACGGCTGGGGTTTTGGAATCGAAGTATCCACTTGCCCCCGAGAAGAACATGTAAACCAGCAGAACTGAAGGTCCGACTGACCAAGCGATTTCAATCAGCGTGTTGTGCGACGAACTCGGCAGCGGCTTGATCTCGTTCCCTTTACGACGGTACTTAATGCAAAAGTACACCATCGCAAACACGATCGCGATGAAGAAAATTGTCGAGACCCAAAAGATCCACATATACAAATAGTCGACGCTGGACGCGAAGGTGGACGCCTGTTCGGGGAACCAATATGATGAATCCCAGAACTGCATGAACGAACTAGCGCCTTCGTGCTCAATCGAAGATTGCGGAACCTTAGTCCCAGACAGTGTTGATTGCTCAACACGCTTGATCAGTTCTTCGTTGCTGGTTTGTAGTAGTAAATGCAAATTCATTTTTCGCACACGCGGGTTTCTATTAGTTTTCTAAAATCAGACGAGGGCTAAAACTAAGCCGTCACTTGATTTGATGTTAAGTTCTCGTTGGTCCGTTGTGTTCTGCCTTTACGGAAGAACCAATATGGGATCAGCCCAACAGCCAATCCAACAATCGTCAGCAAGCCGCCCAGTCGCATCAACGCCATTGCTTGAAAAGTGTACTTTCCTGTCGTCTCGTCAAACACAAAACAACCCAAACCATAACTGGCCATGTTGATCGGTGATCCGATTTTTCCTTCGGCTGCTTCGATCAACGCCAATCGCATCGTTTTGGGATCGTAGTCCAACCCGTGGATGTAGCGGACAATTTTGCCTTCGGGGGAAAGCAAAATGAACACAGGCGGATGGGAGTAGAGTTTTTGTGAATCAACGTATTTGTATTGGAACCCTGTTTCCTTGGCCAACTGGCGAATGTTCTTTTCTTCGCCGATGAGGAAGTGGAAGCCATCTTTGGCTTCGTTGAGGTTGTACCGTCTTAGATAAATGTCGATGTTTTCTTTGGCACGCTCGGGCGTTTCACTTGGATCAATGGTGACAGAGACCATTTTGAAATCGCTGCCGATTTTGAAATCAATCTGCCTCAAGGTGTCGACCATGTTCTCTAGCTGCACGCTGCACAGTTTCGGGCAATTGGAGTAGTTGAAAGACAGGACAACCGGTTTCCCATCTTTGAAGAAATCGCCGATCCGAGCCAAGTTGTTTTTGTGATCTCGGTAAGCAATGGTCAGGTCGATGAAGTCACCTTCTTTGGCAACAACACCGGTGCCAACTTTGACGTCCGGTTTTTTATTGACGCCGTAAGGGTCTTTGACCGGGTCGACCTGTTGTTCGATTTGGGCAGAAGCGACCGAACCCAACGCAAGCAACAGCAACACAATCCAACCGCCAGCCATTGCCGTCAGGGCAACGCTGCGAGTGCATGAACATCGAATTGTGAGTGACTGACTTCGCATTGTTTATTATTGGTCGTGGGTCTTGGTAAAGATCTCTTAGGATTTGGAAGTAAAAAATTAAGCTTGAGTATTTCTGATTCGACGGGTGATCGCCTAGTGTGAGGTGCTTACCTTTTTAAATTTCTCTAGTACTTTTTGTTTCGCTTCTGCGATTGGAATTACGCCCTCGCCACCGTTGAGGATAGCTTTCTGAGCGTTGACTTGTTCTCTGGCAGGTTGGTTCACAAATTGCCCTTCCCTAGCATCGACCCACTGCTGGCTCCAGACGTTGTAAACGCCGCTGACGAAAAGGATCGTAATCAGCGTTACCAACGCACTAATGAATCCCCACATTACTACGACCGGTACGTTGATGTCATCATAACGAGGAGTCTCATGTGTCGTTTCGTCGCTGCCGATACTAGCGTCAGAATTCGTTGTCATAACTTGCTCGAACTTAATTTGCCAAAAGTATTATTGTTGGTCATGTTGCCAAAATCGTCTGCAATTCGATGCCTGCATGTCGATTTTAGTGGCCTCAAGGTGAAAGGCGCTGAGACAAAATGGCCAAAGTTTTGATTTGAACTTTGTAAAAGTGTGAATGATTTAATGGACTTCGCGTTTTAGTGAACTTCGTGGTTTAGTGAACTTCGTGGTTTAGGCATTCACCCAATCTCGGATCCTGAAGCGGAACCAGCGGACGACTGCGAGCCACCAAGCAGAAAATTGCGATGAACGCGGCAATCATGCCGACGGTGCAAGCAACGTCACCTAAGAAGTAAAAGAAGCTGGTCGTCACTACGCCCTCTCGAAGGTGCCCACCAGGAGCATTAGCGTAGTGAGGCATCACCAACCAAAAGTGATCTATCCAGTGCATTATCAACAGGTAAACCGTTGCAACCGAAAGGAACGTCTTGCTTCGTCGAACGGTGCGGCCCATCATCGCCAAAAACGGAATGAATAGGTGGCCGATTAGGAGAATGTAACTCAGCGTCTTCCAGCCGACTTTATTGATGCGGATATCGTACCAAAAAGTCTCTTCGGGAATGTTCGCATACCAGATCAGCAGGAACTGACTAAATGCGATGTAGCCCCAAAACACGATGAAGCCAAACATCAGTTTGCCCATGTCGTGGTAGTGTTCTATGGTGATTTCGTCAGTGACGCGACCCGTTCGTTGCAGCCATAACGCGGTCAACGTAATCGTCGCCAACGCGCTCAGCACACCGCCGGCGAAAAAATAAACGGGATACATCGTGCTGAACCAAAAGGGGTCCAGAGACATCTCTAGGTCAAAAGATGCAAAGACGATTGAGGCAGCAAATGCGATCAACGCCGGTGCCGAAATCGCTTGCATGCGATGCGTCAGCTTGATGCCGCCTTCTTTGTCCTGGCGTAGTGATGTGAACAAGAAGAAAGCTGCCGCGACGCCCCAAAATGTAAAGTACACAACCCAGCGAGCCGCGAAAAATGTGGGGTTAAGGAATGAGGCTTTCAACTGCTCAAGTGGTGGCAGTTGATCTACTGAGGCACTGGCCAAAGCATCGCCTCCACCGTGGATTGACCAGCCTCCATCCACCCACGGATAAAGATAGCTTGAACCGGTGAGGGTCGTGACCAAAATTGGCAAAAACAGAATTGCCATGTAAGGCGTGCACATCGCGTATAGTTCTGCGATCCTTCGAAGCGTCACGCTCCAGCCGGCGCGAGTCAGATGCATGATGATCACAAAGAACAAGCAACCCAAGCAAATCGAAAGGAGAAATGCAAAGTTCGCAAGGTACGAGTACAGAAATCGCTCCGGACCTTGTAATAGGATGAACGAAAGCACAATTCCTACAGCAGCAACGATCAGTGCCACTGGAATCGTGCGAGCGTATCCATCACTCAGCGATACGATCGGTGAAGTAATTTTTGCAGGTCGAGTTTCGTGCATGTCAGTTCAGTATCTATTTGAAATCAATGTAGCTCGAGAACGTTTACTCGAGCGGCGGACGGGCAAACCACCCATCACAGTTCTTGTTTTTCGTCTGCTTCTTGGTTTTGTTCTTGGTTTTCTTCTGCATCGTCGTCAGCGGCCACAGGCACATCCGACTGGATGCCGGTTTCTTGAAGTGCTTTGACGTAAGCCACAATCGCCCAGCGGTCTTGGACCGGAATCTGAGCCTTATAAGGCCCCATGTTTCCGCGACCATTGGTGATCGTGTCGTAAATTCGACCGACTGGATTCTTCGCGTCGTCTTTGACATCGGCTTCGTGAAGTGAACGGGCCGAAGTCCATGTCGCAGCGCCCGTTGCTGCCAACGACATCGCTCGTTGATTAACAAGTCCGTTGCCGGCACCGGCGTAGCCATGACAGGCCGCACAGTAAATTTCAAAACGCTGCTGACCACGGTCAAGAATTTCTTCAGTCAGCTGAAATCCTTCAGGCAACGTCGTTACATATTTTTCTAGGTTGTCTTCTTCAGCGGGTGCTACTGCATCGCCGTCTTTTTCTTCTTTTTCTTCTTTTTTATCGGCTTTGTCAGTGTCTTCAGCCCGTGTTAGCGCGTTTCCACCGGATGTGATCGTGTAAGCAAAATCTGATTTGATGCCGTAGCTCAACTCGCTGTCGATATCCAATGATCCAAACGCGATCGCTCCATCGACGGGGCGCCTTGCTGATCGGAGATCTTCGTACATCAAGCTTACGCCATCGAGTTCATTAGAGAGATTTGCCGCCATGGTTTGGGTCTTTGATTTGTGCTGCCAATCCATATCAGGAACGACGTGCAGACGCGGCAGGCGATTGGTCATTCCCCATTGGCTGAAGATGGCCGCTGGAGGCAGCATCAACATGATCGCACCCAGGATTCCTACTGTCGCAAGCCACTTAGGAAGCTCGGTATCCGTCAAGTCTTGGTTGACTTCGTCGATCGCAACGGCACCCCAATCGTTAAGCTGGCCTTCTGAAACAGAGCGCGAAAATTTCTCATCAGCCGTTTCGAGCATCAAGAAAAATTTGTCGTTGGTGACACGCTTAAATCGAGACACGCGGTGAAGCGGGTTTGAAAAACGAGGCAGCTTGTTCAAGATCCACATGCCAAAGAACGTTGCAAACGCGCTGGAGAGAACGATGATCTCGAACGTGACAGGAATGTTCGCCGGGATACTAAAGATTGGTTTACCGCTGATCAGGAACTTATAGCCAGGAAAGGGCCAGAACGTGTCCTGGCCATTGGCGTACAATTGAATTCCCAGTCCCAACACGACCGCACCTAAGGCGACCGACAGGACGATGAAGGGCAGGATCGACCGCTTGATTCCGATCGCCGGATCAATTCCGTGAACGGGGAACGGCGAGTACGCGTCCATTTTGGTGTAACCGGCCGCGCGTGCCTCGTTACAGGCGTGAACCAACGTTTCGGGATCGTCAAACTGAGCCAGCAATCCGACCAGCTCTTGCTCTTTCGATTCGTTGTTTGATTTTTCAGCCATGTCTAACGTCTTTTAAAAATAGGTTTCTCTAAGCTCGATACGCGATTCTCAGCACTGGGTACTTTCGTACTCGATACTTTACCACTCAGTGATCGTCTCTGGGCATAATGCCCTTTACCTCGGCCATTGCGATCACCGGCATGAAGCGGCAGAACAACAAGAACAAAGTAAAGAACAAACCAAAACTACCAATCAGCATTCCAAGGTCCACCCAAGTCGGCGTGAAGTATGCCCAACTGGAGGGAACGAAGTCGCGACACAACGAAGTGATCGTAATCACAAAGCGTTCAAACCACATGCCGATGTTGACGAAAATACAAACGATCACCATGAACCAAGGCGTCGTGCGGCACCACTTGAACCAGAACAGTTGCGGGATCATCACGTTGCAGCTGACCATGATCCAATAAGCCCACCAGTAGTTTCCAAAGGCTCGATTCCAAAACGCGAATGCTTCCCATGGAACACCCGAATACCAAGCGATGAAGAATTCGATGCCGTAGGCGGTACCCACCATCAGGCCGGTTGCCATGATGATCTTATTCATGTTTTCAAGGTGCCTGAGCGTGATTAGTTTTTGCAAACCAAACAATTCACGCGCCGGCACTAACAGTGTTACCACCATCGCGAAACCACTAAAGATCGCTCCGGCAACAAAGTAAGGCGGAAAGATCGTCGTGTGCCAACCAGGGACCTGGGAGACAGCAAAGTCAAAACTAACGATCGTATGCACTGAAAGAACCAGCGGAGTCGCCAGTGCTGCCAGTAACGTGTAAGCGATTTCGTAACGGTGCCAGTTACGTGCCGACCCCGTCCAACCCAAGGACAACAAACCGTAAATGATCTTGCCGATTTTTGATTTGGTGCGATCGCGGAACGTGGCAATATCAGGAACCATTCCCATGTACCAGAACAGCAAGGAGACCGTCGCGTAAGTTGAAACCGCGAACACGTCCCACAACAGCGGACTGCGGAAGTTAGGCCACATCGCCAGGTGTTCAGTCGGAATTGGAAACAGCCAATAGAAAACCCAAACGCGTCCGATGTGAATGCCGGGGAACGTTCCGGCACAAACGACCGCGAAAATAGTCATCGCTTCGGCGGCGCGGTTAATACTAGTACGCCAGTTCTGGCGGAACAGAAACAGAATCGCAGAAATCAGTGTTCCCGCGTGGCCAATACCGACCCAGAAAACGAAGTTGACGATCGGCCAACCCCAATAGGCAGGGTTGTTATTTCCCCAAACGCCAACGCCAGCGAACAGCAGGTGCTGAATCAATCCGCCCAGCAACATCAGCAAGCTGATCGCGAGGCCTAATAGGATCCACCAGATTTTCGGTGCCGAATCGGCTTCCCAAAATCCACACGCCGTATCGGTCACGCCTTCGTAATCCAACCCGCCCAGTACCAGCGGGGTGCGTTGCGAAGCGTCGTCGTACGTGTTGTCCAAACTTTGGGGATCAACAGTCGTCATGGTTAGTTCCGTAAAGGTGTCTCTAAAATGTTTTGTTCTCTAGCGGAGGCTCATCGCCACCGCCCGTTTCTATTTCTAGTGTGCTGCTTCGCCGCCGCCGGCCGAATGTGCCGCTTCGCCGCCGCGGGCCGAATGTGCCGCTTCGCCGCCGCGGGCCGAATGTGCTGCTTCGCCGCCATAAGGAGCGTGTACCGAATCGCGATCGTCGAAATCAATCATCGCTGGATGAACGTTTCTCACCCGAGCTAGATAAACGGTGCGCGGACGGTTGTTCAGCTCATCCAGCATCGAATAACGACGCGGGTTTTGATGGGCTGCATGAACGTCGCTGCCAACGCGGTTGAGATCGCCAAAGGTGATCGCCGTTGTTGGGCAAGCGTCTTGGCAGGCCGTTGTGATTTCGTTGTCGCCGATTTCACGGCCTTGGGCCTTGGCGTCAATCTTCGTATTCTGAATCCGCTGAACGCAGTAAGTACATTTCTCCATCACGCCTCGGCTGCGGATGGAAACTTCTGGATTCATCATCAAGTTTTGCAAGTTGCGATCACCGGCAGGCAATTTGTCAGCGCCCGGATACTTCAAGAAGGTCTTCGCGTCGGAGTAGTTGAAGAAGTTGAATCGGCGAACTTTATAGGGGCAGTTGTTGCCACAATATCGAGTTCCGATGCAACGGTTGTAGACCATGTCGTTGAGGCCTTCGTCACTGTGGACCGTTGCTGCAACAGGGCAAACCGTTTCGCAAGGAGCATTTTCGCAGTGATGACACGCGACCGGTTGATGGACGATTTGTTTGTCGTCCTCTTCGGCCGCTTCTTCGTTGTAAAGGTTGTTGCCGAAGTAACGGTCAATACGAATCCAATGCATTTCTCGGCCGCGGCGGACATCGTCACGTCCTACGACGGGAACGTTGTTCTCTGATTGGCAGGCAACCACGCACGAGTTACACCCGATGCACTTGTTCAGGTCGATCGCTTTGCCCCATACGTTGGTGTGCGTTGGATCGGTCTCTTTGTAAATCTCGCGAGTACCCTTGCTCAGATCGAACAAGGAGTGGTGCATGTGAAACGCTTCTGGCCAAGCCGCCCGATGAACAGAATCTTCGGCATCACGTTCGGAGCCTTTCACATGACCTTGATCACTCGAGTGGCCGTGCCCATGATCGCCACTTGCGTGGTCGCCTTGCTCATGGTCGCCTTCCTCGTGATCGTGCGATCCATCTTCATGGTCGTGATCTTCGTCGGCCACGACATCGTCGGGCCGGGCACCGTTGGGGTTGAAGCTGACGTTGGTGATGATTGGCAGCGCCGTTGATTTCGGTTTTGGCGTTACGCTGGAGTGATCGTGACCATCGTGGCCTTCGCCTTCATGAGCTCCGGCATCAAACGCGTCAGCATGCTTCCCCGCGAATTCTCTGAAGCTGGCAAAACTTCCTTCGCGGATCAGCGAACTACGATCGGTTTCCGTTTTGTCCTTGTTGCGGAACATGCGGGCCTGAATCTCGTCACGCCCCACCGCGTCGATGTCCCACGGTTCCTGCACGATGGCCAACTTATAAATCGTGCCCGTTTGAGTCACGTTGTCAGCAGTCAGTCCACCGGCCACTAACCAGTTTTCGCTTGATCGCAGTGGGCTGACATCTTCTCCGACAGGTTTCACGGCTAAATCCTTGTTGCCTCCGACGCGGCCAGCCATCTTTCGGCCGTAGCCGATCGCCAAACCAATCGATCCATCGGCTTGTCCCGGTTGAACGTGAACGGGTAGTGTCACTTCGCCGCCAAGCTCAAAAGTAGCTTTGGTGTGTTGAGCCAGGCCCAACGCCTTGGCCGTATTGGGGCTGACCAGCGCGGCGTTGTCCCAAGTGATCTTTGTCGTGAAGTCTGGCAGTTCCTGCATCCAAGCATTGTTGGCGAACTGACCGTCGTACATCGAAGGTGAAGTGTTGAAAACGAATTCGATCGTTTCACCATCCCATGGCGTCTTCCAAGCGTCGTCAGATTCAAGCTTTGGCATTTCGCCAGCACTGACGCCCGAGGCCTCGGCAGCACTGCCTTCGACAAAGCCATCATGAACGGCCTTTTTCCAATCGTTGCTCGAAAGCGCGGCAGTTGTTTTGACAATCGTTTGGCTGTCGGATGGTTCTCCAAGAATCGTGGAGAGAATTTCGAGGTTGGATTTACTGCCGAACAGTGGATTGATCAGCGGTTGTCCGATGCAGATAGAACCGTCCGCGGCCAAGCCATCCTTCCAAGTCTCCAGCGCGTGAGCCATGTCGACGACATTTTCGCATGCCTTTGATGTTTCGTTTTTAAAGCAAGTCGCGTGGACACGGTTCTTCACGCTGCTGATCGCATCGTCGATGTTGAGGTCTTGGGGCGCTGCGTAAACCGGATTACCACCGAGGACGATCAGCGTTTCGATTTCGCCATTAGACGCCGTTTCTGAAAACGCCTTGATCGAATCCAAACAGCTATCACGATCGGCATCGGGGACATCGCTGTAAGTCACCGTGTTGCCGGCATTGCCCAGTTTTTTGTTTAAGGCATGTACGGCCGCATGAACGTTTGCTGGTTGACACTCGCCGGCGACGATCAAACTCTCAGCAGCGTTATCGACGATGTCTTGAGCCATTGCCGTTAGCAACCGCTCGCGGTAGGGCAACGCCTTGTCGACTTCTTGGCCTTTCTGCCGAGAGTCAATGGCTGCGGCCAATGCCGCCAGGAATCCCGCAATTTTTCCCGACTGAACCGAGATGCGATGGTCGGCTGCCGCACCGGTGACGGTGTGTTGGCTTTCGACGACATACAAACGGCTCATGAACGCACCGTCGGCACTTAATGCGGACGCATCTGCGTTGCGTGTTTTCGCAAACGCAACCGCGTTACCGACCGCGTTGGTGTCGACGCCCATGAAATCGGCATCGAGCGAAATAATGATCTTTGCTTTATCGAAATGGTTGTGAACGCGGACCGCTTTGCCGAACGCTTCTTTCGCACCAGCGCGAGCGTTGTCATCGGATACGCCGCCGAAGTGAAACCACTTACCGCCTTTGTCGGTGAACGCTTTTTTCATTCGCAACAGCGATGGCGATTGGCTTGGTTCGGCCAGCACGGCGACTTTGGAAAGTTTACTCAGGCCGTCCTTCATCGTGTCAAACACTTCATCGAACGAAGCATCGTCCCAATATGTCATCCGAGAATTTTCGCGCGTCTTGAGTGCCGAACCGGTTCGCAAGCGATCCGGATCGTAGAACTCCAACATGCGGGCCTGTGTGAAGGTCGATGAGGCACCTTTAGATTGTGGATGCTTTTTGTTACCGTCCAGTTTGATCGGACGACCGTCGTAATTGGTCGCGACGATCGGTTGGGCGACACCGCTGAGTTCGATCATCGACGCGTATTGCTGTGGGACGCCGGGAATTCGATCGACCGGGCGGAACGCGAAAGGAGCGATCTTTTCTTCTTCGTAGCGGCAGCCGGACATGCTGCCCAATGCCAAAGATGCACCCATGATCTGCAACCAGCGGCGGCGGGAAACGGAATCGCCGTCAAAGTTGTCGGTCGCCGTTGCAAAGTCACGATCGATCGCTTCATTGAATGCTTGCGAATCCTTAACACCATCAAGATCAAAGGTCTGATGGGCAAGCTGCTGATTTTTTGGAAACGGTTTATTCATGAGTCTGAATTGATTGGGTGATTCGTCGATATGGTTCGAAAAAAGTTCGAAAAAGGTTCGAAATCGGCACGCGTCGCGAGTGACGCATCGTGTTTTAGCGGTGACAGGTCGAGCAGTTGACGTTCGGATTAACGCCCAGCTTTTCTGCCCACTCTTTGTGATAGGCTTCTTCGGCTTCGGGAGATTCCCAAGTCATATCCAGTTGAGTCACCATTTGCGGATCGCGAATGTTTGGCACTGGGTTGCGATGACATTCAAGGCACCACTTCATTGACAGGGGTTCCACCTGCTGGACAACTTCCATCTGGTCAATCCGGCCGTGGCAGGAAACGCAACTGACTCCGCGTGCAATGTGAACGCTGTGATTGAAGTAAACAAAGTCAGGCAGATCGTGGACACGTTCCCAAAGAACTGACTTGTCCGTTTCAAGACTAAGGCGAATGGGTTCGAGCGTTGACTTCTCAGGATGCACGACGCCCAGATCGCGACCGGCTTGCCAAACGCCATCGACGAATTCGCCGGTCGTGCGATTGCCGCCGTGACAGTTGCCACATGTCGCCGCTGGAGGGACCGCCGCGTGACCGGCTCGTTCAACCGTGTTATGGCAGTAACGACAGTCCATCTTCAGTTGACCGGCGTGCAGTTTGTGACTGAAAGGCACCGGCTGCTTGGGGCGATGGCCCACGTTGATAATTTCCGGATGCGTGGCCGCGAAGAGACAGGTCGCCAGATAACCCGCAACGGCCAACCCTGTTCCGATAACTAACAGCGTGAACTTGTTGACCCAAGTCGGGAAATGAAATTCTTGCATCGAATTAAACTCTGAGTCGCGACCGACGGCCGCTAATAAAATTTGATTTGTGTTTTGCAGCAACCTGTGATCGGCCGCTGAGTCGTATCTTAAAAAGTAACTGCAACTATTGTCGGTCAAGTAATCGAATTTGACCTGCCACAAAGTGTCTTAGGACGAAATGGTCCACACTTACATAAAGGGCTTGCTTCTATAAGCAGGCAACGCCATCAGCATCAAAAATGCGGAAGCATTCCAACTCCAAAACTCCTAATTTCGGCAGCCCGGAATTAGTAGTTAACAGCATTTGAACGCAAAAGGCTGAAAAGGTCTCTTCTTTGTCGGAATCTACGCCTTTTTCCGCTTGGAATCGTCACATACTTTACTTCTATTCGCAAGATAGAAAAGCCCGCTTGGTCAGATTGTCGCAGATTCGCAGATTCGCAAAAGGCAAAAGTAGTAGCACGGTTCTCAAGTTGCGTGGATGTTTGATGGGTTAGGTAATTCGAACAAGGGCAGGTTCCCTATCGAACAAGGGCAGGTTCCCTATCGAACAAGGGCAGGTTCCCTATCGAACAAGGGCCGGTTCCCTATCGAGCAAGGGCCGGTTCCCTATCGAGCAAGGGCCGGTTCCCTATCGAGCAAGGGCCGGTTCCCTATTGTCTGGTCGGGTGAACGATCGGCTGTGGCCGATAAGAATCGGCCTTGCACAACCCGTTGGCTTACACCTCTCTGAATTAAATTACCTTAAGGCCCTTTAGGCTGTTTAAGCGGAGGCTTGTTTTCCCTTGCGTAGGCTCTTTTGTTGAACATCTTAGAGCTTCAGTCTCCGGCTATACTGGTGGGGCTGTCTTGATACCGAGCTAAACCTTGTTTGCGAACACCGGTCAAGGACCGCCGTCATGTTTAAAAGAAATTTGATCGCGATCGCGATTTCAGAGGGGGCGGGAGTCTTTTTTATTGTGACTGGTAAGTGAATCTCCTCTGCGTTTGCAGCAGCGGGTTTTGACGCCAGTATGCATCCCAGAATCGCTTTCCCAAGTTATGTATGGGGCATAAACGTCTAATCTTCTTTTACCACCTGAATTCGCGAATCCCATGCCGAAAACTCCTGGCTGCTGGATGTTCCGTCGGGCCAGACGACTTCCACTGTTCCGGAACCACCGGGCTTAGCAAAGAACAGATCGGAGGTCGACTGACTAAGGTACGAACCGCCAGCGTAAACCTCCGCCGTCTGACGTGAACCGTCTGCTGAACTCACGACAACTCTGGCTCCAATTGCCTGCCCATTCTTTTTCGAACCTTTCAGCTGAAGGGCCATCAGTTTTTCACTGCCTTCGTTGACCAGGACATGCATTGGCCCGCTGTTGGTTGCGATCAGAAAATCTGCGGCACCGTCTAGATTGAGATCTACCATTGCCATGCTCTTGGCATCATCAGGCACAGCGATACCACTGTCGTCAGGCCAAACCGCGTGAAAAGATCCATCTCCCTTGCCAAGTAACAAAACGCTCAGGCCACCATCAAAGTTTCCCGTCTCGGGTTGCGGCGAAAAGAAATTCTGAGCAATGACCGCATCTGCATGGCCATCTCCGTTGACTTCAGTTAGCTGCACAGCAAAGCCAGGCGAAATTTGCGCTAAGCGCGGTAACGGTCGGAATGTAAAATGTCCTGACCCATCGTTAATCAGTGCGCTCGATTCCAGCGTATTGGCTGCAAAACGATTGGCCGAATTGAGGCATTGGGGAGTATAGATATCCTCCAGAGAGGAAAGTGCGAACGACTTGTAGGACTCATACTTCTTCCCAAGCGAAGGCATGGCGTTAGTTGAACAACTCTTGCCCCGTACCGGGAACAGTGTGTCGTCTTCCTCTTCAGCTTCGATCAGACGTTTCTTACCATTGCCTTCAAAATCTCCGTAGTAAAGCAATGCAGGGTGGTCAGCCGAGCCGTGATACTTCGTGTTGAGCCCAAAATTTGTAACGACGTAGTCCATGTCGCCATCGTTGTCGATGTCGCGGCCACTGATTCCATTGAACCAACCCGTCTTTTGGGCCAAGCCAGCAGCATCGGTATCCTCACGCAAAACACCCTGTTCATTTCTAAACAGCCGAACAGGCCCCCATTCGTTGGTGGTCATTAAGTCCAACCAACCGTCAGCATCGACGTCGGTCCACAGCGCGCTGGTTACCATGCCACTTTGGGCGACACCCGCGGCAAACTCCTGTGTGCCATCTTCGAACTTCGGACCGTCAACACTTTTGTTGACTAACAAGCGACTTTGAGGAGCCAGCGGGTAGTCTCCTGGAATGACGCGTCCGCCAATGAAAAGGTCGAGGTCTCCGTCCCGGTCGAAATCGGCCGCAGCCACACATCCACCACTATCGGCCAGTTTCGGCAATGCTTCTTCGGAAAGTGTGAATGCGTTCGCGTTATCAAACACGTACAGTCGATCTTCCAGCAACTGAGTGTTCTCACCGGATTCAACTCCTCCGGACACGACGTACATGTCTAGATCCCCGTCTCCTTCAGCGTCAAAGAACAAGCAGCCCAAGTCCTCTCGCGTTAATTCGCTGTCAAACGAGCCTGCTTTGCCAAAGTAACCCTTTTCATTGCCTGTGTAGAGCTCACCAGGAAAACCAGCTGCGCCGGCTAAGTAGGCTTCTGTTTTCCCATCACCATTGAGGTCCGCAACAGCGATCCCGGGGCCCAATTGCGAAAGTTTATTCGGGAGCAATGGCTGCACGGAAAAATCATCGAATGGAGTTTCCTGACGAGTCAGGCTCTTGAGGACATGAGATTTAAAAAATGGAATCGATGATCTTGGCCGCAAGCCGAACGAACTGGCGGCTGACTTTTGTTCAGGCTCTGTGATCATGAACACGTTGTCTGCAGGAAGATCAGAAAATGCCTGCAGGTTTCCATCGGGCCAGCGGACCACCAATCGCTCAATAGTCTCGGCATCGCCCAATCCAAAATGCACCTCGGGTGCGTTGCTGGACTGGTAACCAGTATAGGGATTCATCGGTCGCAGCAGCGTGGTGACTCCGTTAGGGGCGGTTTTGGATTCGACCGTCAACTGGACCATTGCGCCGATCCCGAGTCGATTAGCTTTGCTGCCTTGGAGGCGGATGACCACGCGGTGCCCTTGATGGCTGTCATTACGAAAAATTTTGACTGGTTCGTCGAGATTCGCCACGACCAAGTCGATGTCGCCATCACCGTCCAGATCCCCATGGGCAGTGCTGTAACTCATCCCAAAATGATCCAGTCCCCAGTCTTTTGACACATCGGTAAACTCGAGATCTCCAACGTTTCGAAACGCCAAATTGCGATCAGGCTTGGCTGGCGAATTCTCATAAAAATCCCAAACCGTTTGGCCGACCTTTTTGTCGTCCGTAAATTTAACGTCGGAGTCTGTAAAATTTCTGGCCATCCCATTGCTGATAAACAAATCGATTCGTCCATCGCAATCGTAATCTGAAAACACGGGAGCCCACGACCAATCGGAATCGGCTACGCCGGCCAAATAAGCGGCTTCCAAAAAGCGGCCTGTACCGCTGTTCAGAAGCAGTGAATTTCGCATCGTCTGTTGCGGTGGCCCAGCAACCGCTGCGATTCTTTTGGCGTTCATAACGCCCATCGTTGTCTTTTGCCGAAAATGGTTGGTGGCAGACATATCAACGGAGAAGAAATCCATCAGCCCGTCGTTGTTGACATCCGCTAGCGCCGACCCCATCGAGAACCAGCTGGTGTGCGGCATGACGTTGGCAATCATATTGGTAAAAGTGCCGTCACCGTTGTTCCGCCAAAGGCAATCTGGATCATCGAAGTCATTGCAGACGTAGATATCCATCCACCCGTCCTCGTCGTAGTCCCACCACAACATCGAAAGGCCATGGCCTTCCCCTGTGATCCCCGATCCGGCGGTAACCTCTTCAAAGGTGCCATCACCGTTGTTGCGAAACAGCCGGTCGGGTCGCCCGTATTCTTCGATGCTAAAGTGCTGACCTTTCTCGCGCTTGATGCGGTAAAATTTTTCAAACTCAGCCGGTACCACTGGGACGCCGTTCACCATCTTCGCCGGCGGGCTTTCTGGGCGGCCCTTGGCACGATAGTAGCGATTGGTCAGCAAAAAACAGTCGAGGTCCCCATCGTTGTCGTAGTCGGCAAAAGACGATGACAGGCTGGCGTCGGCAATGCCTAGCCCGCAGTTGGCCGCGTGGGCAAAGGTGCCATCGCCGTTGTTCAGGTACAAGCGATTGGGCGCGTCGTAGTTGCTGATGAAGAGGTCCAACTGGCGGTCACCGTTGACGTCGACCATCGTCACACCCGTGCTCCAAGTTTCGACTTTTTGAGACAGGCCTGCGTCTGCCGTCGCGTCGCGGAAGCTCAAATCCTCTTGCTGCAAATACAGCCGGTTGGCTCGTGGTCCACTGTTGAGAAAAAGGTCCGGTTTCCCATCGTTGTTCAAATCGCCAATTGCCACTCCGCCGCAAACAAAACCGGAGTGATAAAGTCGTTTCATAGGATGCATGGTGTCGATGGGATTGACAAAATCGACCCCCGATTCTTCAGCAGACAAGGGCTGGAATAAGCTGCCTGTCGACGGACTTCTTTCAGCCAAATTGCTTTTTACGATCCCCTCTGGCTCGTTGTCAGACTGAGCATCCGCTTGGCTGGAACAGGTCAACCCAAGCAACAAACCCAAAAACGTTGCTATCAGATACGGGAACCAGCATACCTCCCGGTAGGAACATGACATGGGCACGACTCGCAGTAATGATGTTTTGAGAAGCGTTTTGTTTATCGCAGAGTTTTTTAATCAATGACGGCGCAAAAATAAAGCCGCGCCACCCAAAGGCAGCGTGGCTTTTCTCAGTTGAAATCAAACTTTACACTTAGCTTCGACGACGCCGAAGAACGACAGTGCAAGCTCCAAGCCCAAGCAGAACAGCGCTCGTTGGTTCCGGAATAGCGACAGCTGGTGTGATAGAAACACGCATCGCAGCAACATTGCCTTCATCGAACCCGACGTTCTCGGTTAATTCGCCTGTCACAGATCCAATCAGACCGGTGCCAACGTTAGTCCACGACGCCGGACCACCCCCACCATTAGGGATGACCGTGCTGATTGCGCCGATGGTGATCAGGGACTCGCGGTCAGGACCACCGAGAAAGTCGATGGTCACCAAGTCGAGGGGGTTGGCGGTGTTGACAGTGAAAAATGTGTCGTTGGGGTCGCTCTGTCGGTTGAGAAAGTAAGTCTGGTGGGGGTCAACAGAGCCATCGCCGTTGTTCCACGCCGAAACCTGAGTCCATGACAGGGTGGCACCGTCGGTCAGGGCCACCGGGCCATAATCTGCCGCCGGCGTGTTAGCGTTGGGAATCAAGAAGACTGAGGACGCAGGATCACCGGCAGCGATTGGCGTGACGAATGGGACATGGGCTATGTCACCGCAACAGCCATCTTGAGCCGCACCGAAGTCAACGACGGTTACGCCAGCAGCAGCGGGTAGGCAAATTAGCGCAGTAGCAAGGAGTGCAAGTGGAAAACTCGAATGTAACTTCATTGTGTTGCTCCAGTGGTAGGAAATTGAGACTATGCATGTAATAACAAAGGCCTTGAAAAGGGTTTCGAAACCGTTTTCAGAAAAGTCAGTCTAAATGTGCCTGACCTAGAGTCAAGTGACATTTTAGGAAATAAGAAGGATTAGGAGATATAGCGATAAATGTGGCTGTTGTTGAGCCAAGAAAGCGACACGGCTCAGATTAGAAACGGGAAAGCTCAGAACTAAATTTCACTTTTTCCAGCTTAATACCGTCGCTTTCTAGCATTACCGGCATTGTTTACAATCCTGACGTCGAAAAGTTTAGACCTTCCAAACCACTGAGGAAGCACTCATATGAAAGCTAGATTTCTTCCACTTCTATGCTCTGTTGCCGCTGTGCTATTTGCGTTTCCTGTGGTCGCCCATGGCAAAAGATTTTCGATGAGGAAGGTGGCTTGGTCGTAATTGAGACCGAAAGCACCGACTCGCCACTTGGCAGATGGGAGTTCATCGAGAAAAACACGACTGGGTATCCGACCGGGACCCAAAGCACAGGCCACCTTGAATATCAGGGGCCCTTTAACAACCCAACCCCGGGGAGATTCACTCCAATACAAGTTCAAAGTTAATCTGACCGGGAAATACCAACTGCAATTGCGGGCACTCAAGCGTTTGGAAGGGAACCCTGGTGATCAGAACAACGACGCCTTTATAAAAATGGAAGGCTTGTTCGAGTCCAGAAACAGCGCAGTACCCAAATCCGCGCTTACCGACCATACCAAGATATTTGGTAGCTTCGAATTTACAAATCCGCCAGTAAAACGTCGATGCTTCGGAGTTTACATTACAACCCAATCGGTAGACTACGCGCGCGGAATCGAGAAGTGGAATAGTAAGGCGAAAGTAGATTTCCCTTTTTCACAGACCAATACAAGGTGGAATGTAACGCTGGTTCCTAAGACTCGAAACAACCAGCCAATGCTTGAACAAATTCCGAAAGCAATTATTTCACATGACTACTACTTATCAAACCCAGTGGATTCTTCGGTACAATTGTCAATTAAAGAGGCTTTCCAATGCCAACAGCAATAGTTGAAATAGCCGAGCAGCAATAACTTCAAGCTTTTGAAGACCTTGCTGTTGAAGCACAGCAGGATGCCAAGCACGATTGTTTCCATTCGGAGTCGGAAAAAGGTGAGCTGTTGATTTCGTTCATTCCGATCGGCGGGGACCGATATCTTCCGCTTAAAAAGCCTTTATCAACAACCTACGTTTCCCCAACTCGCCTTAAGGTTGTCGATTGGAATGTGGAGTTCGACGTCGAAGATGATGTTCGCCATCTGATCGCTCGCAAGTACCTAGAGATGTTGGCGAAAGCAGAGAACGACTTGCTTTCAGAGTCTGAGCAGGACGAGTGGTTAAGGCTAATTCAGTACGTCGACTACAACGAGTTCAAAGGCCAATTCGAAACAGCTCGATACGTTTGGGCGAAAGTAATCCTAACGGATCTTGCGCCTTCTCTTTTAACAACCGATGGAACCACTCTCATATTCCTTCGAAGCCTCAAATCCCCGGGTCTGAATTGGCTGCAGAATGGCGGCGTCGTTTCGTGCAGAGTTATTTTTACAGAAGATAATTATATTGAAAACATTCAAGATGTTGAGTTGATACCTCAGGTTTTGATTGCTCGTGCAGAGAACGTTAGTGCATGGCTTGGAAATGATGCCTCAAAATCTGACAATTGATTTTTGGGATGTGGGCCAAGGGGATGCGACTGTGATTTGGCTTCCTGATGACGCCTTAGTCGTCATTGATACTGGTCCATTAAGTAGCCCTTTGGTGAATTGGTTTCGTCGAAAAAAACGACATGTTAGAGACTTTCTCATCACTTACAACGACGCAGACCACATTGGGGCGTTGCCATCAATTCTTAATCTAACGAAAGAAGGCGTGTTGACTTTCGATCGGATTCGGATGGTTCCCGATCGTGGGTATGAAGACGATACGACTAAGTCTATTTGCAGCCCGCTCTGTCTCTATGAAGACCGAACCGATTTTTTAGGACAAGGAGCGATTGTTTGGGAAGACGCAAACTTGGACTTGAAACTGCGTGCAGTTCACCCTTCTGTCATTCAAGTGATGGCTCGGAAAGGTGTAAACCAAAAATCAGCAATTATAATTCTTGAACACCAAAAGAAAGTACTCGTTTGCTGGCCGGGAGACGCGAAATTCAGTTCGGTCGCAGAGAGGCTGCCAAATCAAAAAACTGAATATCTTGTTGGACCTCATCACGGTGGTCCTGAGGATCGCGAGTATGCAAAGTTTTCTTCTAATGTTGCATGTGTTTCCGTCAACCAATCACTTATTTCGGCCGGCAGCCTAAATAGCCATGGGCATCCAGATCCGAACTTTCTACGGTTGTTGCAAGAGCACCATCAATGCCAAGTGACTTGTACTGAAATCACCTCTAAATGTGACGCTGCAGTTGCCAGTTCGGGAAATCACGTATTCGACGGAACGCAAGCACTTGGATTAGAGCCTTCGCCAACTGGTACCCGCTGTCGTGGTTGTTTTAGGCTGGTCTGGAATTCCGAATCAGCAGCTTTGGAATTGAATGCAAAGCATTTTGAATTCCATCAAGCAAGAATCGATGAGCTCGCCCATCCCCTGTGTAAATAATTTGCTCGATAAAATCTCGCTGTTTTGTTTGACAATTTCATAGTCACCAATCAGCAAGAGATTCTCAACGATTTTTTCATCGCGGTTATTGCAGGGAGATTTTGGATTGGAGAGTACGTATGGGCCGGAAGCCTAAAGTGAACGTCTTCAAAATAGCCGACTTCTCAACACTTCCTGCCCTGAATCGCCGGTTCGGCGCTGTGCAAAAAAGAGGACTTAACTAGGATAGCTGACCGCCGCTTAAGTCTTTATTTTTAAAACGTAGTTACGCTATGAACTGGGAAGCTTGGTTTTGCTTTGGCACCCTCGTGGTGTTGCTGTTCGCGTTGGCCAGAAATCGAATCCCTACCGATGCTGTCATGATCGTTGCGCTGACCATCATTGTCGCTGTGGGAGCCATTAGCCAATCGCCCAACCTGCCAGATGCCGCTCAAGCCGTTGCGGGGTTGGGGAATCCAGGTTTGATTTCAATCGCAGTCTTGTTCGTGGTGGTTGCAGGCCTAGTGCAAACCGGCGCAATCAACATCGCCAGAACATTCATTGGCACTCCACAATCGGTTCCCCAGGCGCTGGCGCGGATCTTCGCACCTGTCATCGGCTTTAGCGCCTTCCTTAATAACACGCCGGTCGTGGCGATGTTTATGCCGGTCATCAACGATCTTTGTAAGCGCACATCGCTCAGCCCGTCGAAGTTGTATCTGCCGATGGCTTACGCGGCGACCTTTGGAGGCGTCTGCACACTTGTCGGTACCAGTACCAACCTGATCGTGGCTGGAATGCTCAAAGAAGTCGCCGGCGTCCAATTGCAGATGTTTGATTTGGCTTGGACGGGCGTCCCGTGTGCCATTGCGGCGACGCTGTTTCTAATTTTCTTCGGTCATAAAATTTTGCCCGACCGCAGTGCTGCTGTCAGTACCGATGAGGATCCCCGTCAGTACACGGTCGAAATGCTTGTGTCGCACGATGGTCCTTTGGTTGGCAAAAGCGTGGAAGCAGCCGGACTGCGTCATCTTGAGAATCTCTTTTTAGTAGAGATTCAGCGCGACGGTCAGCAACTGGCGGCCGTTTCGTCGCGCCAACGTTTGCGGGGCGGTGACCGCTTGGTCTTCGTCGGTGTCGTCGAAGGGGTGGCGGAACTGACGCAAATACGTGGGTTGATTTCTGCGGTAGATGACGTGGATTCACTAGGGCTGAAGGTTTCGCAGCGCCGTTTGATCGAAGCGGTGGTATCCGAGCGTTGCCCGCTGATTGGTTCTGGTGTTCGCGAAGGCCGTTTTCGTACGACCTACAATGCGGCGATCGTTGCATTGGCCCGAGGCGACCGACGCATCCCAGGTAAGATTGGTGACCTTAAGTTATTGGCCGGTGACACACTTTTGCTGGACACTGACGACGACTTTCTCAAACGGCAACGCAACTCCAGCCATTTTCACTTGGTTTCCGGCGTCGACAATTCCGAACCCATTCGTCATGATCGCTCGCCGATCGCAATCATCGTTTTAGTGGCGATGGTTTTGCTGGTGTCGACCGGAACGATGAACCTGTTGACCGCAGCGCTGATCGCCGCTTGCATGATGGTGTCCTTTGGTTGCTGTTCATTGGGCCAGGCGCGCGACAGTGTGGACTGGTCATTGTTGGTCGTGATCGCTGCGGCGCTGGGTATCGGCAAAGCGGTTGAAATGAGCGGGCTGGCGGGTACGGTGGCAACGAACTTGGTCGCTGCGGCAGGCGGTAGCCCGTGGCTGGTGTTATTAGCGATCTATTTTGTCACAACGATCTTTACCGAAGCAATCACCAACAATGCGGCCGCGGTGCTCGTGTTTCCGATCGCGGTATCCGCCGCGACAGCGCTGGACGTCAGCGTGATGCCGTTCGCGATCTGCGTCTGCGTTGCCGCATCGGCCGGTTTTGCAACGCCGTTCGCGTATCAGACCAATTTGATGGTGTACGGTCCCGGCGGATACAAATTCACCGACTACTTACGCTTGGGTATCCCGTTGTCGCTGATCTTCATGGTGATTACGATTTTGATTACGCCATTTATCTGGCCGTTCTAATTGGACAGCGTC
>ENA-ORXT01002197-ORXT01002197.1-marine-metagenome-genome-assembly--contig:-NODE-2197-length-23961-cov-11.704572_pt1 | contig 23961 bp, 23 predicted proteins | sample MGYA00237868_ERZ511482 | MGnify/ENA metagenome assembly ERZ511482
CGTGCATGAACTCGAAGCTTACGCTCGAGCAGAACCGCAACAAACAGCAACACAATCAACCTTGCGCGGCCGATCGAAGAAAATCCCGTGGTACAGCTCAGACCGCCGCTACTGCGGGTTGCCTGCTGGTAAAAGCTGTGCTGACCTGAAGAAAGATCTGGAAATGGCCGAATTATCCAGATGTGCTTATGGGAAGTTTAGTTGTGAGCCCAAGTTTCAGCTGGTTCCGCCGATGGATGCCAAGTTTGGGCTTCCCAAAGAGAGGTTCTCACTAAACGGCTTTGATGCACAGCTTTACAGAGACCCACGTGAAGACAAATATATTCTCGTGTTCCGAGGTACGGATGATATTTCAGATTGGGGTGATAATATTATGCAGGGGTTGGGGCAGACGACGGTTCAGTACAATCTAGCGATAAAGCTTGCACGAGATATAAATGATCGGCTCAAGGGTTCTCAACTAGAGCTGGCAGGCCATTCACTGGCTGGTGGGTTAGCATCGGTAGCAGCACTTGGCATCAAGAAAAATGCAACGATTTTCAACTCTGCTGCTTTACAACCTGAAACCGCAAGTTCACTTGGCTTGGGAAGTGAGTATAAAGACTCTGATAAGTATATAAATCACTTGCATACCAAGTCCGACCCAGTAAACGTATTACAAAACGCCACTACAGATGCCAATTTTTTCGAAATAAAAGAAACACCAGGAAAAACTACTGAAATTACTAACCCTGATATACCCTGGATGAACGAACAACACCGATCCTCACCAGGTTTTTTCCCACTGGTCTGGCACTCTATGGAAGCAGTAATCCATGTCTTAGACTCTATCATCGTCTACAACTGTCCATAGAAAAATTGGCTACAACATGAATCGCGCATCATGAACAACTATCAAAATATCTGTAACGTTATATTATTATTTTTCCTGGTTACTACGACGGGTATTTCTTGTGTAACGATTGCAGATACCTCCGTTAATTTAGATCGTGGACTAATAAAAAGCTTGGCGAAAAACGATCTCGAGAGAGCCCGAATTCTGCTTGAACAAGGTGCAAACCCCGAAGCGATATTAGGGAAAAATCTCAACCAGAATGCAATGTGCACAGCAATAGATCACCATAATGCAGAAAAACTAGAGTTGCTCGTAGAGTTCGGCGCTTCACCCAATGCATTCTGGGACAACGCACATGTTACTCAAAGAACGCCGCTCGTGTGCGCTATAGAGATGTGGAATTTCGAAGCATTCCTCTTTCTTCTAAACAATGGGGCCGACCCGTCTGTTGATTTATTTCCCGAGGGATTAGAAAAATTCCGCTACAAGGATACCTCGTTCACCAATGCTATAGGTTATTCTGCTTTTCCCATGGCGTTAGAGCTCTTAAAGCGGTATACGCTAAGACCTAACGAAATCGAATATGCAGTGAACACACTTGAAACCAGCCCTTTCGACGACACGCATCCTTGGAATTACGCAAGAGATGAAATTATCGATTGGCTAAGTCACCGCGTCTCTGAATTCAATCCGGTTAAAGCAGGGAAAGGTCGTTTTCGAGAAAAAAACGAATGCTACTTCTCCGCTCGAGATCGTAGAGAAAGACTGAAAAAAGGAACTGTATGCCCACCGCCTGAGTAATTTATTTTGACAGGCTGGTGTCGGTATAGTATCAAAATAGCAGCTATGGTTACACCGACTACCAACCAGCTGACCAGCACGTCTTCCCCTGATTACTGTCCTTAAGTTCTCACTCTACACGTGTAGAGTGAAATCAAGTCTGAGTAACTCTTGGCTAACAGGAACAGCATTAACTCATGGTCGCCACGCCGCTAAAATGTAGTTTTTTGGTGTTACTGGCATGGGTTCCCGCATTCGCGGGAACGACTTCTGGCTTCATCGGGCTCGTGTTGTCTGATGTTCCGCCGTTATGGTAACTCTCAAGCCCGCTCAATCAGATCCCACAAATTTCCATAGAGATCACTGAATACAGCAACTGTGCCGTAGGCTTCTACACGAGGTTCACCTTTTACAAACTCGACACCTTGTGACACATAGGCGTTGTAGTCTCGCCAGAAATCATCAGTAAGCAAGAAGAGAAACACGCGCCCACCTGTCTGGTTACCAATTCTGGACACCTCCTCCGGCGATGATGCACGAGCAAGCAAAAGCTGGGAATGGGAACCTTGAGGGCATATGACCACCCACCGTTTGGGGGTCTGCACAGCAGCCGTGCCATCCAGCGGCTCATCCGAGGACTCAGTTTTGCCTTCGCTGCTCTGCCCCTTCTCATCGGCAAGCACGGTATCCTCGATCAGAGAAAAGCCGAGCTTGCTGACATAAAAATCAATCGCTTCATCGTAATCCCGAACCACCAGAGTGGTCAGACCTAATTGCTGGCTCACCCTGTCTTCCTCTGGTCAGTGCGAAAAAACTAATCCCTGAAGTTCTGAAACTGCAATGGAAGCCCGAGCTCAGCTGCCTTCAGCAATGCCATAGCGGCTTGCAAATCATCTCGTTTCTTGCCGTTGACTCGCAGCTGCTCACCTTGAATTTGCGCCTGCACCTTGATCTTGGACTCCTTGATCTTCGCTACCGCTTTTTTGGCGGTGTCCTTGTCCACACCTTGTCGCACGGTCATGGACTGTTTGACGCCTTTCCCGCTGTTTTCTACCTTGCCTCCTTCCAGACAGGCGATATCAATCTTGCGTGCGGTTAGTTTCTGGTACAGCACCGGGTGTATCTGCTGAATCTGGAAATCGCTGTCCGCCTTAAGCACAATGACCTTGTCTGCTAGTTCTACACTGGCTGATGTCCCTTTGAAATCAAACCGGTTACCGATTTCTTTCTGGGTATGATCTACCGCATTGCTGAGTTCATGCTGATCTACTTCAGACACGACATCGAATGAGGGCATAGCTATCCTCCGCGTTGGCTGTACAGTGACGAGCCTTGAATGGTAACAGAGCGTGTAACGAACCCATGAACAAGTGGATGATAATTGTGGCGGCATTACTCGGTGCCACGGCCGTAATGAGCGGCGCATTTGGAGCACATGCCCTGCAAGGGGTGTTAAGCGCACAAGCCAGAGGCTGGTACGATACGGCGGTTACCTATCATGCCGGCCACGCATTGGCGTTACTGGCTTGCGGGCTGCTCAGTCTGCACATCGGCTCAGGCCCGGGTAGTGGCTGGCTGCTGGTATCTGCAATCTGTTTTGTTGCGGGTGTGCTGGTGTTTTCGGGCTCGCTTTACACCATGGCCTTCACCGGGATAACCAGGCTGGGCATGATTACACCTATAGGCGGCTTGCTGCTGATCATCGCCTGGCTAGCACTCGCAGTCGGTGCCAGCCGTCTCTCATCTGGAGTATCCTGACAACATGACTGACAAAACAACATCTACAGATGGCTCAGACCTTATCGAGCCACGGCGCGACTACACCGCTGATACCTTGCGTCGCGATGATCTTTCCAACACGCCAACTGAACAATTCAGAACCTGGCTGCAAGATGCCAGAGACCACAAGATTCTGGATGCTACCGCCATGATGCTGAGCACAGCTGATGCGCAAGGCCAACCCCATTCCAGAGTCGTGCTGCTTAAAAACTTCGATGAACAGGGCTTCGTCTGGTACACCTATCAGGAGAGCGACAAGGCCCGCCAGCTTGCCGAAAATCCAAAGGCTTCTCTGCTTTTTTACTGGTGTGCTCTGGAACGCCAGGTGCGAATCGAGGGCACCGTCGAGAAGCTGGACCCTGCAGACGCTGACGAGTACTTCTACTCACGCCCTGAAGGAAGCCGGTTCAGTGCGGCAGCCTCCGTGCAGTCGGCCCCTGTCGACAACCGTCAGGTTCTGGAAGATCGCGTCACGCAGCTGCATGAACAATACCCTGATGGCAATGTGCCGCGCCCCGCTGTCTGGGGGGGCTATAGAATCAAACCACACCGGCTGGAATTCTGGCAAGGTCGAGCCGATCGCTTGCATGATCGATTCATCTTCGAACGCACCCAGTCCGGTACCCAGTGGACTATTCAACGAATCTCGCCTTAGACGAGAACGCCACCCGAACCGACAGATAACTCTATGTGCCACCTAATACGCCACCCCATACATCAACCTCATGCCCAGCCGTTAATACACTATCGCTCATGATTGCCAAGTTGCTTATTGTCATTGTCGTCGTTCTGCTTGCAGGATTTGCACTGAGAACCTACATGCCCAAGCTTGGTAGTAGCGTGGCCGGAGGGTTTGAACAGCGTGACGGAGAGAACCGGCTCAGAGACTGCCCGGACATGCCAAACTGTCAGGGCACCGAGTCGTCAAGAGCGACGCAGCAGGTAGAGCGCGTGGCCATCAATAACGATGCTGACAAGGCAATGGAAAAAATCGTCAGTATAGTGAGCGCACAAACCGGTGCAGAACTCGTGTCGCGGGATGACTCCTATGCGCACTTCACGTTCACATCTGCCGTCCTTCAGTTCGTCGATGACGTGGAATTTCTGGTTAGCGATGACCGGCAATCGGTTCAGATACGTAGCGCCTCACGCTTGGGTAAATCAGATCTCGGCGCTAACGAGAAACGCATCAATGAGCTCAACACCGTATTAACCGGCGAGTTGTAGACCGCGTGCCCCTACCCACTTTTCCAGCATGAATTCTATATCCAATTCGCTGAACGGTTTAGCCACGTAGTCATCCATACCAGCATCCAGGCATCGGGTTCTGTCACCCGCCAATGTGTTGGCCGTTACAGCGACAATGGGTACCGTCATGCCAAGCCAGCGTGCTTCACGAGTAGCCTGATATCCATCAAGCTCCGGCATCTGACAGTCCATGAACACGATGTCGAAGCTGTTTAGTTGCAGGGCATCCAGAGCCTCTGCACCGTTTTCTACCAGTGTCACTTCGCACCCCAGATGCTGCAGAACACCGTCTATAACCAGTTGATTCACCGGATTGTCTTCTGCCACCAGAACTTGTATTGTACTGCCCGCACGTGTAACAGCAGACTCTTTCTTGATCGAAGTGATATTTCGGGGTGCGTTATTACTCGGAGATTGCTCAGGTGCATCCGCTTCAAGTAACGGCAACGTTATGGTAACAACCGTGCCCTTTTCAGGCTCACTGCTGATATCAAGCTCACCGTTCATCAGTTCAAGCAGCACCTGCACAATGGACAGCCCCAGACCCGTACCGCCATGTCGTCTTGTTGAGCTACCTTCTGCCTGATAGAAAAGCTCACGCACCCTGTCGATCTCGGCAGGCTGAATTCCCATACCGGTATCCTTGACCATGATGATTAACTGCCCCTCCGCACAGGCGCGCTTGACCAGCGGCAAACTGACACCACTTAGTGAAGCCTGCACAGTAATTTCACCGCTATGGGTAAACTTCACCGCGTTGTTCACCACCTTGGCTATGACTTGAGACACGCGCTGTGAATCACCCATGAGAAAGCGAGGTATATCCTCGTCCAGTAGAACGTTCAGCTCAACCGGTTTGCCTTTGAGCGCCTCTCGGTGCTGGTTTGTCAGAGCGAACAGCGCTTCACGAAAGTCATAGGCATGATGTTCTATTACAGTGCCGCCAGAGGTCAGGCTTGCCGCATCAAGTAGGTCTGTGACCAACGCCAACATGCTTTCACCCGACGATTGTAGTGTAGCCACGTAGGCCTTCTGCTCTTCCTGCAAAGGCGTTTTTACCAACATCCGCGACATGCCCAGTACACCGTTCATCGGCGTGCGCAATTCATGGCTCATGCGCGCCAGAAATTCATCTTTGGTTTTACAGGCTTCCTGAGCTTCATCACGCGCCTTGATCAGCGACTGGTTTTGCAGGCTCAGATCATCAAGCAGTAACTGGTTTCGAATCCGTAGCCCCAGCGTTTCTCGTAATTGCATGTGGTAGCGATTAGCCAGTAACAAGCAGATCAAAAAGAAGAAAATCATTGGCGCTACCAGTCTGAGCAGGCTGCTGTCAGCCAGGAAATACATGATGATCAGTGTGGGAAGATGTAACCCGATGGCAAACGCACGGTAGGTCCATGGCCACACGCCCAGAGAAATGACGACCGCCAGATTCAACACCAGGGGCAGTACGAACAGGACCAGTTGATCAGCCATTGCAAAATCGGTTGACCAGAACAGGGTCAAGCTACCCCAGACAGCGCCTGTTAGCCCCATGAGTATCGTGTAGGCTTTGACGGGTAATTCAGAGTCTGGCAGTTGACGAGCCTTGACTAGCACATGCAGTCTGAACAAGCCGGTCAGGACAATTCCACCACACCACAGCGCGAGCCCCAGGTGAGGTATGCTGCCAAAAAAATACAGCGCGCATAGCAGGCCGGTCAGCATGCCTAGCGTCCACGAGGGCATCGCCTGCTGAAACAGCACACGTTGCAACGCGTTGTTTACTTCCTCGCTACTGTGTTCTGTGGGCAACGTAAGCTCTCCTCAACCTCAGGTAACGGTTGTTGCTGGAGGAACGTTAACGCTGCCTCCTGCAGCGATGCCTACTTTGTGATGACGTTGGCAGCCTGCAGATACTGCCCAGCCGTCACCCTGTTACTCGGGAGCCTTGCCGCCTGTATTACTGACGTCAGAGCGTAAATGGCGATGGAGCTGAACAACGAGCTTTTCAATGATCTGCAATTTTCCGACTTCAATGCCCAGGGTCTGCGTCGACGTCACTTCCATTCCAACATGTCCACAAGGGTCGATGCCCCTGAATGGTGTCAGATCGACATCGATATTCATCGCCAGACCATGATAGGTGGTGCCCTTGCGAACTCGTAGTCCTAGCGCGGCAATTTTGGCCTCATTCACATAGACACCCGGTGCATCTCTACGACTGAGAGCGGTAATGTTCAGTTCCTGCAATACGGCAATGACGCTGTTTTCTAGCCTTGTCACCATGTCGCGGACACCGAATCCTGCACGACGCAGATCCAGTAGAGTGTAAACCACCACCTGGCCCGGCCCGTGATAGGTAACCTGGCCACCGCGATCGCTCTTGACGACGGGGATACCTTCAGCATTGTGAATGTGGGCGGCTCTGCCCGCCTGACCCAGCGTGTAGACGGGCGGATGCTCACAGACCCATAGCTCGTCTTCGTCTTCAGCCTGCCTTGCATCCACAAAAAGCTTCATGGCCGACCAGGTATCGTGATAATCCACAACACCCAGATGATGCGTCTTCAAAGCGTGTACAGAACAAGCGGTTCTGCACGCAAGGCTGCGTAAACACTTTCCAGCTGCTCGATATTCAACGCGGTAAAACGAACACTGACCGACAGGTACTTGCCTTCCTTACTGGGTAAGGTGGTGATCTTGACCTGATCTGGCTCAATGAAGGGCAAGACCAGGCCGGATACCAGTGACTCGAAATTGTTCTCGTTCAACCCCATTGCCTTGACAGCAATTTGTGAGGGGAATTCTATCAGCGTTTCAGTCACTGGAAATAGCGTTGGATAGAGTGTTTCATGCGTAAGAAGATGCCGCCCTCTTCCACTTTTTGCAAGGCCAGCAAGGGGACTTCGCTGACAACCTGATCATCGGCCATCAGAACAGTGCGACCGATCTCCTGACCGATACGCATCGGTGCCCGCAGGTACTCGCCTATCACGACTTTACTCTGCAGACTATCGAATGCATCGCGAGGCAGCGTGAGATACAAATCTTCAGCGACGCCCAGCGCAACCGTCTCAGAGGTTCCCATCCAGATCTTCGCCTCGCTGACTTGTTCGCCGGCGGCATAGATTCTGCGCGTCTTGAAAAAGCGGTAGCCATAATTGAGCAGTCTCTGGCTTTCCGCTATACGGGCTTTGTCGCTGCCGGTACCGAGCACAATGGTGATCAGTCGCATGTCGTCTCTGACGGCAGACGCCACCAGGCAATAGCCGGCAGCCTCTGTGTGTCCTGTTTTCATGCCATCAACTGAGTCATCTCTCCACAGCAAGGTATTGCGATTTTTCTGTGTTATGTCGTTGTAGGTGAATTCCAGTTCCGAATACATCTTGTACGTTTCAGGATGTTCACGAATCATCGCACTGGCGATTTTCGCCAGATCGCTGGCTGTGGTGTAGTGCTCAGGACCCGGCAATCCAGACGCATTGGTAAAGTTGGTCGATGTCATACCCAGTGTCTCGGCCATGCGATTCATCATGTCCACGAAACCCCGTTCGCTGGCGGCGATATGCTCAGCCAGCGCAACGCTTGCATCGTTGCCAGACTGGATAATCAGTCCACGCAGCAGATCCTCCAGGGGTACCACTGTATCGGCCTCGATAAACATGCGCGAACCCGGCATGGCCTGGGCCTCGGCAGACACGATAACAGGCTCATCCAGTGTCACGCTGCCGCGCTTGAGCTCTGAAGCAACAATATACGCCGTCATCATCTTGGTCAGACTGGCGGGCTCTATGCGTTTGTCGGGATCCTTGGAGGCGAGAACCTCCCCGCTCGTATGATCTATCAGCAGATAGCTGTTGGCCGATAGTAGCGGTGGTGCTGGCAAGGGTGCAGCCAGTGCGAGCTGACCTTGTGCGCAGCAGGCAATCAGGCAGATAACGGCCAATTGGCGAACAAACGCTAAATGGGAGCGTGAAACGAACACTGAGAAAGTCATACAAAGAACCTGGCTGGGAAAAAGCACTACAAACTGCTTTCCGATCGAATCGGGTACGCGACAACAAACGTCACCCGATTATTCTCAGAGCGTGCACACAAGTGTAAAGGATTTGACGTCAGGGGTTTTCTGACACCATGGTATAGCTGTCAATTCCGGCCAACGCGAGCGAATTGATGGTATCCGACACCATCTGCTCGTCCGACAACGGGCCAATTCGGACACGGTGCAGTGCCCGGTTCTGATCATGCGCGATGGCCACGGGCATGTTCATCACATTACGTACTTTCTCCAGCATACGTTGTGCGTTAGGCACCTCCGAGAACGCACCCACTTGAATGAACAGATCTGTTGAGGTGACTTCAATCCAGTCGTCCGTTACGGTCTGAACAGCAGCTTGCTGGATCGGTTCATCGACGTTATGCGAGCTCAGCGCCTCGATAAAGACATCTGCTTTCCCCATACCCAGCATGTCCAGCTGCGCTGCCGCCGCGTAGGACAGATCAATTATCCGGTCGTCTACAAACGGGCCTCTATCGTTTACCTTCACAACAATGGAACGGCCATTATCCACACGGGTAACCCGCACGAAAGTGGGTAGCGGCAAATGCTTGTGGGCGGCCGTCAAGGCATGCATGTCGTAAATCTCGCCACTGGAGGTCTCGCGGCCATGAAACTTCTTACCGTACCAGGAGGCAACTCCCCACTCTCTGAAATTGTTGGCGCTATCCATGACCCGGTACGCCTGTCCAAAAACACTGTAGACAGGCGGGTTGCCACGGCGCGACTTTGGCAGGTTTTCCACCACTACTGCTGCACTGCGCAGGAGCTCCGGATCGCCGGGGCCATCCCCCGCTACCGCTGCTTTCCACGGTGGTGGAACAGGTCCGAGTACCGAGCAGCCAGTGATCAGAAAAGCCAGCAGGCAAACGCCTTTCAAACGCAAGTTTGACGAATACCGAAAACGATTAGTCATGTCACACCTCGTCGAAAGTTTATTCAAGAGAAGAATCTAACGCTTCTGCCAACTGCAGGACAGCCATGGCATACAGGCGACTATGGTTGTAGCGGGTGATCGCATAGAAGTTGCTGTAACCGACCCAGGTCTCCGTACCCTCCTTGCCTTGTAAATTCATTACGCTCAGTAGACGACCGTCCTCGGTGCCACTAGCCAGACCTGCTGATTTGAAGCCCAGTGATGCAATAGTGTCACCCGCCACGACTGGTTGTAGAGAGGTTCGAACCAGATCCGTCACAGCGCTCTTGCGGGCACTCTCTCCAGACCATCGTTCTGCAACCGGTGCATCTTTCAACCAGCCATGCACCGACAGATAGTTAGCGACTGATCCCACAACGTCAGCCATGTTATTGAACAGATCACGCTTGCCATCGTTATCGAAATCCACCGCGTACTGGCGATAGCTTGAGGAGATGAATTGCGGTACGCCCATGGCGCCGGCATAGCTGCCCAGACGCGTCCCGGCCTGCCAGCCTTCCGCCTCACTGAGAATCAGGAATTCAGTGAGCTCACGCTTGAAGAAAGTGGCGCGAGGCGGATAGTCGAATGCCAGTGTGGCCAAAGATTCGAGAACACCGTGCTTGCCGGTTATTCTTCCGTAGAAAGTTTCAACACCAATGATCGCGGCAATGATATTCACTGGAACGCCATAGACGCGCTCTGCTCGCTGCAGGATTTCACGGTTCTCTTCGATGAAAACCTGCCCTTCATCAATGCGTTTCTGGGTGACGAAGATAGGCCGGTAATCGCGCCAGGTCAGGGTGCGTTCGGCGGGTGTGGAAATCGCATCGAGTATGGATTGCTGCGAACTCAACCGGGCAAACAATCCCGCTAGCCGATGGGGGTCCATACCGGTGTCACGACTCAGCGTTTGCAGGTACTCACGCACGTCAGCTCGTTGTAGAAAACCATCGGCACTGGCGTTTGTTGCGAGCGCACTGAGCGCAGTCACCAACACAAGTTGGCGTAAGTATTTAAGGGTCATGTCTCGGAGTCTAGTTCACCATTGAGGACAAATCAGCGACAACTTGAACGACCTTTGAATTTACGGGTTACTACTTAACGTCAAACCAGTCAATCGCCGTCTGATCGTGCGATTCGAGCCACGTATTAGCCTTGGAAAAATGACCACAACCTAGAAAACCACGATGCGCGGACAGGGGGGATGGATGTGGGCTTTTCAGTACAAGATGCCGTTTGCCATCAATGACCTGGCCCTTCTTCTGCGCGTAACTGCCCCACAGCATGAATACCAGATTTTCTCTCTCATCACTTAATTGCCGAATGACATTGTCGGTGAAGGTTTCCCAGCCACGACCCTGGTGTGAAGCCGCCTGACCTTGCTCTACAGTCAACACGCTATTGAGCAGAAAAACGCCCTGCTCAGCCCACGGAGTCAGACAGCCTTGGCGCCGCGCAGCCAGCCCGGGTTCATCGCCACCGATATCGCTATCGATTTCCTTGAATATGTTGAGTAACGAGGGTGGAATGGGCAGACCTTGTGGCACTGAAAAACTCAGACCGTGTGCCTGAGCCGGCCCGTGATAGGGGTCCTGCCCCAGAATCACCACCTTCACCTTGTCGAACGGTGTCAGTGAAAAGGCTTTGAACCAGTCGCTGGAATGAGGGTAGACCACCGCTGACTGAGACTTTCGTTTTGCCAGATACTGGCGCAACTCGCTCATGTAACCGGATGCAAATTCACTCTCCAGTCGTTTTTGCCAACTGGGATCGAGCGGTTCAGCCTGTCGCTTTTGTGCCAAGTTCACTTACCGGTTTGCCAGTCCTCTACAATGGGACTACCGATGAAGTTTAACTGCATTAGGCACAGGTTTGATTGAGCCGTGATGCAAAGCCGACTATCATCTGCCTCTCACACACTGACGGACGAATAACATCAGGCGCAAGCACCTCATCTCTACCGGAATGCTGAGCGCCGTTTTTGTCTCCTCTGGAGCCATGGCTGCGCAGTGCCCGGCGCCGCGTTTTGTTTACGAGCCGGGCACTTTTTCCAGCAAGCCCGGCGAGCCTGTCGTGGCCGAAGCCGACAGCCTGCTTTCCGAGGAAGGCGGCGTATCGCTCAGTGGTAACACCACCATCCGTTATCAGGGACGCGAGCTGGCAGCAGAGAACGCTCGTTATAACCCCGTAACTGGCGAGATCTCTGTTGATGGTGACATGCGCTATACCGGTGAAGGCATTCAGCTGAAAAGCTCGGATGCCTTCATTGATATTGATGACGATCTTTTTCGCACAGGCGACAGTGAGTACGAACTGGACCTGAACGGCAAACGAGCGGCCGGAACTGCCACCTCAATGGAACGGCTCAAGGACGGCAATTTCTCCATGGAAGGTGCCACCTACTCCACCTGTCCACCAGGAGACAACAGCTGGTTCGTCAAAGCAGACAGCATTGTGCTGAACCCCGAAGAGGGCATTGGCACCGCACGTGATCTGCGACTGGTGTTCAAGGGCGTACCGCTTATGGCATTCCCGATATTCAGCTTCCCGATCAGCGAGAAACGCAAAACCGGGTTTCTGGCCCCCGTTTTCGCCCGGGGTGAAAGCACGGGCCTTGAACTGCACATTCCGTGGTACTGGAACATCCGGCCCGATGCCGATGCCACCTTCACTCCGCGTTTCATGACCAAGCGTGGCACACAGCTACAGAGCGAACTGCGCTACCTCAGTCGACAGGGATTGTGGACACTAGACCACGAATACCTGAAGGATCGTGCGTACGGCGATCAGTCACGCTACTTCACCCAGCTTCGTCACAGCGGAAGCTTCAACGCGGATCTCACCTCAACCATCGTGGCACGACGGGTATCAGACAAGGACTATCTGGAGGACCTGGGCGACAGCTTGCAGGTTGCAAGCATTACCCATCTTGAGCAGCGCGCCGACCTGAATTACGAGCGCGGACGCGTCCGCGCTCTGGCAAGATTGCAGAGCTTCCAGACAGTCGACGAGGACATCGTCGCCGACGACAGGCCACACCGAAGGCTGCCACAGTTCAAAATAGAGGCTGACTCAGAAAGGCTGCCCTTTGGCTTCCGCTCCGATGTGACCGGCGAATTTGTCTACTTTGACAAAGATGACGCAATAACAGGCTCCAGAATAGATTTCCAGCCTCGATTGTCATGGCCTGTGGTGCGTGATGCCTGGTTCATCAAGCCAAGCGTTGCGCATCGCTTCACCTTCTATAACCTGAACAACACGAGCGACGAAATCGATCGCAGAAGCAGCCGCAACCTGAATACGTTCAGTGTGGATAGCGGTCTGTTCTTCGATCGGATACTGGACGAGGCAGGATCAGTGCAAACGCTTGAGCCACGTATTTTCTATCTCCGCGTGCCGTATCAGGACCAGACAGACATCCCGGTATTCGATTCCAGTGCGTTCGATTTCAACATCAGCCAGCTATTTCGAGACAACCGCTTCAGTGGCACAGACAGAATTGCGGATGCCAACCAGCTATCCATGGCGCTGACGACCAGGATCATCAACGGACCTGATGGACGAGAACAATTCAAGGCCTCCATCGGCCAGATATTTCACTTTGAAGATCGGCGGGTAGGCTTGCCGGGCGACGACACGGTTGATACCCGAAGCACGTCTGACTTCGTGGGTGAAGTAGCCACCTCACTCACTGAAAACTGGTTTGGCAAAGGCACTATCCAATGGAACCCTGACGAGGAACGAACCGTGCGCAGCGCTTTGTCGCTATCGTACCGACCTGGCATTAACAAGATTGCCAACGTCACTCACCGGGTAGTCAACGACGAATCACGCCAACAGAAAACCGAACAAATCGATCTGTCTGCCGTCTGGATGCTGGGCGACAGCTGGCGTGTTGCCGGTCGATGGAACTACTCGCTGGATGCGGATCGAAGTATAGACTCGTTGCTCGGTCTGGAATACGACAGTTGCTGCTGGGCAGTGCGCTTTGCAGCACGACGCTACATCGCAGACAACGGCGACGATCACGATACCAGCGTGTATTTCCAGCTGGTACTCAAGGGCCTTGCGCCACTGGGGCAAAATTACGGCGCTTTACTGGAAAACGCGATACTGGGATATCGGGACAACGTGCAATGACCAACATCAATACCCTACAGAAGGTTCTGGGTTCTTCCTTGCTACTGGCCAGTCTGGTTGCGGGCGTCACTATAAGTGGTGCGACCTATGCCCAGGACGTGGTGCTGGATCGTATCCGAGCGGTGGTTAATGAAGGCGTAGTGCTGGATAGCGACATTCGCTCAGCAACCCTGTTTTTCAAGCAACAGGCCCAAAGCAACCGTCAGGCTTTGCCGCCTGATGATGTGCTGGCTGAGCGTGTACTGGAACAGCTGATCAATCAGGAAATCCGCCGTCAGCACGCTCGTGAAATTGGTGTAGGCGTGGACCCGGGTAGCGTCAATCGCGCCGTAGAGAGCATTGCCAGTAACAACAACATGGACACGCTGCAGTTTCGCGAAACCCTGCTTCAGCAAGGCTTCGACTACGAACTGTTTCGCAACAACATAGAGCAGGAACTGCTACTGCAACGACTGATTGAGCGCGAAGTTCAATCGCGCATCAGGGTATCGTCACAGGAGATTGACGACTACGTCGACGCCATCAAGAACGATGTTGCCGACCAGCAGCGATATCGTGTTCAGCACATCCTGCTGGCAGTACCACCGGCAGCCACGACCGAACAGCTGGAAGAGGCCAATGTACGTGCACAGGATGTGCTGAAAACGCTGGACGAGGGTGGTGTCTTTGCAGAGGTGGCAACCGCTTTGTCTGACGGCGCTCGTGCTCTGCAAGGTGGCGATCTCGGCTGGCGCGTACTACAGGAGCTACCCGCTTTTCTGGCCAATGCACTTCGTACGATGGAACCTGGCGATATTGACGGGCCTCTGCGTTCCAACAACGGGCTACATATCATTCGACTTGCTGATCGCCAAAGCGACGACCAGACGAAACTGGCGGAAACTCTGGCACGGCATATATTCATTGCCGGCGACGACGTCGATATAGAGACACGGCTTAGCGCTGCGCGACAGCAACTCGAAGCTGGCGCATCCTTTCAGGCACTGGCGGCCGATATCAGCGAAGACCCTAACAGCGTCGACAACGGTGGCGAACTTCCGTGGTTCAGTGAAGGACAGATGCCCCCTGCGATGGAAGAGATGGCCGATTCGCTGGAGATAGGCCAGATCAGCCAACCGTTCCGGACTCAGTTCGGCTGGCATCTGCTCGAATTGATGGACCGACGCTCCCGCGATATCAACGATTCTGCGTTGCGCGATCAGGCCAACGCCGCCTTGCGCCAGAGCAAAGTGGAACAGGAAACGGAGCGCTGGTCACGATTGCTACGAGACGAATCATTTGTGGAAATACGCAGTTGAACCGACCTGTTGCACTAACGCCGGGTGAACCGGCGGGTATCGGGCCTGACCTTGCCGTCATGCTGGCACAGCAGGTCAGAGAGCACGATCTGGTGGTAATCGCTGACCCGACTCTGCTGACAACTCGTGCCGCGATCCTGAAGCTGCCCTTATCTATAGAGGAATACGTGCCGGGAACATCAACGTCGTCACGCGCTGCCGGCGTACTAAGTGTCCTGCCAGTGATGCTCAGAGCCCCCGTAAGCTGTGGCCAACTCGATGCGCGCAATGCAGCCTACGTCCTCGAGACTCTGGACCAGGCAGTGGACGGTTGCGTGTCAGCTCACTTCGCAGCCATGGTGACGGCACCACTGCACAAAGGCGTGATAAACGATGCGGGAATTGCCTTTACGGGCCACACCGAGTACCTGGCCGAACGACTGGACAGCGATCCGGTCATGATGCTCGCTGCAGACACGCCACTAGGGCCTTTACGGGTTGCACTGGCAACCACACATTTGCCGTTATGCAAGGTCGCTGAAAACCTTACAGCTACGGTGATCAAACGAACTTTGCGCGTTCTGCATGCCGATCTGCAAACTCGCTTCGGCATTACCAATCCACGCATACTGGTAGCCGGCCTGAATCCTCACGCCGGCGAGAGTGGGCACATGGGCCGAGAGGAAATCGATATTATCGAACCGGCGCTGGAAGCACTGCGCGCAGAAGGTCTACAGTTAATCGGTCCCCTGCCCGCAGACACTCTATTTACGCCTCAGCACCTAAAAGGTGCAGATGCGGTCATGGCCATGTTTCACGACCAGGGTTTGCCGGTATTGAAGTATGCAGGTTTCGGCAATGCCATCAACATAACGCTGGGCTTACCGATCATCAGAACCTCAGTGGATCATGGCACAGCGCTCGACAAGGCAGGCACCGGCAATATCGACAACGGTAGCCTCAACGCTGCACTGGCCCTGGCCAATGAGCTGATCACGTCAAACACGGCCAATACACACACGTGATACACAAGGCACGAAAACGTTTCGGCCAGAATTTTCTGCAGGACGTCCAGATCATTGATCGCATGGTTAATGCGTTGCGTCTGGATGCTGCCGACCAGGTGGTGGAAGTGGGACCCGGACTCGGTGCGCTAACGCTGCCGTTGATCAATCACCTTGACCAGTTGCATGTGGTAGAAATTGACCGCGATCTGATTGAGAAGCTCAAGCGTCGCCAACTGGCCGGGCTGCATATCCATGGTGAGGATGTACTGGGTTTTAATTTCAGAGAGCTCTCGACCGATAACCGGCTGCGAATTGTCGGCAATCTGCCCTATAACATCGGTACCCCACTATTGTTGCGCTTGCTGGAATGTCATGATGCACTGCGCGATGTGCACGTCATGCTGCAGAAGGAGGTTGTTGACCGACTGGCCGCACAGCCCAATACCCGCGCATTTGGCCGGTTGAGTGTCCTCATGCAGAGTGTGTTCGCTATTGAACCGCTGTTTACGGTGCCTGCTGAGGCCTTTAGCCCGGCGCCCAAAGTCCAGTCCTCGGTAGTACGACTGACGCCACTGGCGGATCCCGCCGATGCGGGCCTGATTGACGCATTACAGGTTTGCACCCGTATCGCATTTTCTGCCAAACGCAAAACGCTGCGAAACAACGTCAAAGGCCATGTGAACGATGATGCATTGAGTGAAATCGGCATTGATCCGCAGGCGCGTGCAGAAACTCTGGATTTACCCGCCTTCCATCGACTGGCAAAACTGTTGAGTGACGCCTGAGCGGTGCTACCATAGGGGTAATCTTCAACGGCCGCCTTACGACCATGGAACTCGATATCAGTGATGGTATCCAGGTTGACGTGGATACACTCTACGTAGAATCTGAGTCCGACCCGGATAACAGCCGGTTCGTCTTTGCATACACAATTACCATTCGCAACATCGGTGAAAAGCCTGCGCGCCTGCTCACTCGCCACTGGGTTATCCGTGACGCTAACGGCAAAGTGCAGGAAGTTCAGGGCGATGGCGTTGTCGGTGAACAGCCACACCTCAAACCCGGTGAAGGTTTCCAGTACACCAGCGGCACAATGCTGGAGACATCAATGGGCACGATGGGTGGAAGCTACAAGCTCGTGACAGACGAAGGAGAAGAGTTCAAGGCACCTATTGCAGACTTCCTGTTATCTGCGCCGCGTACACTTCATTAGTCTGCTATTTGTTAGCGCGTAGCAGGCACCCAACGTTACTATTCAGCCAATTTATCCGTACGCATGACCACCTACGTCATAGGTGACCTGCAAGGTTGCCTGACACCACTACAGCGACTGCTGGAAAAGATCGCCTACAACCCTGACTTTGATGTGCTGTGGTTCGTCGGTGACATCGTCAATCGCGGCCCGCAATCACTGGAAACGCTGCGCTTTGTCAAGTCGTTGGGTAAAGGCGCTATTACCGTATTGGGCAATCACGACTTGCACTTGCTGGCTGTGGTGCACGGTGTGCGCAAGGCTTCGGGTAAAGACACGCTGGACGACATCCTGAAAGCACCCGATCGCGATGAGCTCTGCCGCTGGCTCTCCCGCAGACCACTATTGCACACCGATGCAACGCTGGGCCATACGCTGGTACATGCGGGTATTCATCCGCACTGGTCTTTAAAACGTGCTCAGAAAATGGCCATAGAAGTGCAAGACACACTACGTCATGACCTGGATGATTTTCTCTGGAACATGTACGGCAACACGCCAGCCAAGTGGTGCAAAGAGCTGGGCCCTCGTAAGCGACGCCGGTTTTCGGTTAACGCGTTTACACGCATGCGCTATTGCACCGCCGACGGCAAACTCGATTTTGAATTCAACGGTCCACCCATGTCTGCGCCTAAAGTCCTGTATCCCTGGTACTGCACGCCAGACAGAAAACAGCTGGGCACGCGCGTCGTGTTTGGCCACTGGTCCAGTCACCCGAGCATGAGCAGCGCTGATGTCGTACCCACCGATCGAGGTTGTGTCTGGGGCGGCTCACTGGCGGCTTACGCGATTGAAACAGACACCAGCCACTGGGTTGATTGCAGCCGCTAGCGAACAGCGGCTCCGTAAATGTGCCAGCTCACCTGACACTGATTTGCCGTACGACTGACACATCAATCGTTGCGCGTCTGCCTAGCGCGGCAGCCTCCTAGCCTGGACCATTCAGAGAATCGCCGAAAACCAGCGATCTGAATGTATCGTCCTGCAGCATGCGAGCACCGAAAAAGCGTGCGCCTTCCACTGTCCAGTGACCATAGTCGGTATACAGAATGTTTCCCTGCTCATCAACGGCATCACAGGCGTTGGCGCTCAGGTTACACAGGTACGGTACCTTGTCAACGTAAGCCAGATTCAGTTCAGTAGCCAGTGCTGACACTTTTTCATTGAGCGTATCCAGATCAGTGGAGCGTGTCGCTGCCAGTTGTGCGCCTATATCGGACGTTAAACCATTCTTCATGACCAGCGATGGCACGCTCTTGAACTCAGCGGTACGCCCCATGATGATGACCGATGCGTCGTGCCGGCTTATGATACTGATAAAGACAGACACGTCTGACAGGTAGGGTTCCTCCCACCGGGCCGATAACAGGATAGCGTCGGCGGATTCAGGTAGATTCGATGTCTGAACGCTTTGATACTGTCGCTTGCAGCGGTTCTGTAATGCAACTGGTTGATCTGTTTCGCCGCTGTTAAACAGATACATGCAGCTATCATCAATCTCCAGTCGACGGACTGATACGTTTGGCGTATCAGACACATTGAAGTACAGGGCATTGAACATGTCGGTGGCGTGCGAGTCCCCAATCACCAGAATTTTCGTCGAGTCTTCATCACCGGACGCAGGCTCATCGAATGGCAAGTTGGACAACGAATCAGGCCCTTCAATGTATTGCCGCCTCACGAGTTGCTTAGCCTCTATATCACCGATAGCGTTAATCAGTGATGGATCAAACCGGCCCGGCCAACCGTTAAAGGTAAAGGCATGCAAGGAAGCCGCGATCATCAACAAAGGCACTGCGAACCAGACAAGTCCACGCCGCGAATCACCACGATTGCTTACCCCCAGTCCGTAGCGAAAGCGATTCTCAACCAGATAGTAGAGTGCTACAGCCGCTAGCATGGTGAGTATCAACAGCGCGATGCGTGTTTTGCCAACCACCACATCCTCGAAGGTTATGTGCTTGTATAAAACAACAATGGGCCAGTGCACCAGATAGAGCGAATAGGATATCTTGCCTAACCAGACGCTCACGGGGTTCTTTAGTGCCCAGCCTGAGTAGCGAGCGCTACCGCCGGCAATCAGCAATGCGGCTCCCGCACATGGTACTAGCGCATAGACGTCAGGGAATGGCGTTGACTTATCGAATACAAAGATGCTGTAGGCAATCAAGGCCAGCCCTGACAGGCACATCAATTCGCGCAGCTTGTTGGATATCGGTTGGGAGCCGTGCAGACTGACCACTGGAATCATGGCAAGCGCCGCACCGATGGCAAATTCATAAACACGAAACGGCATCAGGAAAAAACTTGCCGTGGGATCCTGGCTGGTAAATCCTTTGGCAGCAGCCAGACTGACAACGCCCAGCACCGCGAACAGAATCAGCATCGATTGACGCGATTTGCCAGCACAGAGAAACAACAAGGCCGGCCAGACGAAATAGAACTGCTCCTCGACACTGAGCGACCAGGTATGCAGGAGTGGTTTGAGATCAGCGCTGGCATCGAAGTAACCTGATTCGAGCCAGAAAAAGATATTGGATACAGAAAATACAGAGGCAACGAGGGCGCCTGAAAATCGTTGCAGGAAATTGGGCGTCAGAAAAAAACAGGCCGCGATGAACGTAGCCAGCAGAACAGCAATGAGCGCGGGCGCAAGTCGCCGGACACGGCGCAGGTAAAACCGCTTGAAGCTGAAATCACCCGCATCCACATCGCGATACAGAATGCGCGTAATCAGGAAACCACTGATCACGAAAAATACATCCACACCCACGTAACCACCGGGTATGAACTTGTATTCCAGATGGAACAGCAGAACACTGACGACCGCAATCGCTCTCAGCCCGTCAATTTCAGGCTGATACTTGATCTCACTCATCGAACCTTCAACCTTTCTCTAGTACCCAGTATGTAACAGGCACGCCACCGGTTTGGGCTGGATCTTGTGGCTCTGTCGACACCACACGCCAGTCTTCCCAGTGAAAACTGTCAAGCCATGTATCGCCCTCGTAGGCTTTGTCTATAACGGTTAGGTACAGGCGCTGGGTTACGGGCATGGCTTCGCGACACAATCCGGCACCGCCTATCAGCATGATCTCTGGCGCGGCGACTGTTGCGGCAGCTTCACGTCCCGCGCTCAGACCATCGTCGAGTCCGTGAACAATTGTTACACCTTCAGCCGACCACGCCAGATCACGCGTTACCACGATGTTGGGACGACCCGGTAGAGGCTTGCCGATGGAGTCGAACGTCTTGCGTCCCATGATCACAGGCTTGCCCATTGTGACCCGCTTAAAGTACGCCATTTCCCCGGGAACGCGCCACGGCATACCACCTGCCTGACCGATCAGCTTGTTTTTATCCATTGCCATCATCATGGCAATTACCGGGGAAGACATAAATCGTCAGGGTTCTGTTGGCACCAGCGATTGTACCGCGATAAGGGGCATCTTCGTATACCCTTCCGGATAGCGGACTCCTGCCCGCCAACCGCCACGCCGATAGGCTAAGCTACCCGGTCAATGATCCCAGACAGAGATTGCAATCCTTGAGCAAGTCATCCGTAGGCCGTGCTCCCTCTGAGGCCACTGGCGCAAAGCTACTACGCATTTGGGGCCGGTGTAAAAAACTGCCTATGGGTAAATGGTTGTTCAGCCGTATTCTTGGCACAACGATACCGTACACGGGTTCGATCAAGGCGCGTATCGAGCACCTGGAACCGGGTCACGCTGTCGTGGTTTTGCCAGACAGGCGTCGAGTACGTAATCACCTGAATTCAGTTCACGCCATTGCGTTAGCCAATATGGCTGAGCTATCCACGGGGCTTGCCATGATCTCGGGATTGCCGTCCGGCATGAACGCCATACTAGTTGGCTTGAACGTGACCTACGAGAAAAAGGCGCGCGGAGAATTGCGCGCCGAATGTCTGTGCTCCGTTCCGCAGGGCAACACGCGTCAGGAAGTGGCTATCGACACGTCAGTCAAGGACCATACCGGAGATGTGGTAACGCGCGCTACGGCTACCTGGCTGGTTGGCCCCAAGTAACCGTCACGGTATTCATACTATTTCGAGTCGGTCCACAAGCGTGAATGCCGGCGCTACAGTAATCAAGCCGTCAGACCCTATATACCTATGGATATTGTCGTTGTTACCGCCATCATCAGTTCGCTGTTTCTGGTTATTGCAGCGGCAGAACCTCTGGCATCGCGCCTTCGTCTGCCCTATAGCGCCATTCTGGCGGGGCTTGGAATACTGATTGGCGCTGGTGCCACGTTTTTTCTCAACACAGAACTCACCGATGCGCTGAATCCGGTCGCTGAAGCCATACTCGGCTTACCGATACGCTCCAACGTATTCCTCTACGTCTTTCTTCCCACGCTGCTGTTCCAGGCAACGCTTGGCATGAATCTGCGCCGGATGCTGGACGACTGGGTGCCCATATTGCTGTTGGCAGTGGTTGCTGTTGTCGTGGCCACCTTCTCGGTTGGCTACGCATTAGCCTGGACCAGTGCACTACCACTTACAGCGTGTCTGTTGATAGGTGCCATCGTTTCTACCACCGATCCTTCAGCGGTGGTCAGCATCTTCCGCTCGATAGCGGCACCCAGACGACTCGCCCGAATCATCGAAGGCGAAAGTCTGTTGAACGATGCGGCGGCCATTGCGCTGTTCGGCCTGTTTCTCAGTTACGTCATGCTCGACGTGCCCGACCCTACGGTGTCATCGGCCCTCTCTCGCTTTCCGATGCTGATTATTGGTGGAGTCATGTCGGGCTGGGTTGCTGCTCGCGTTGCACTGTGGGTGATGGCCTTGTTTGCTCGCTATGATCGCGCCATTATCTCTGTGTCTGTCGCCCTTCCCTACATGGCGTATATCGGTGCCGAACAAACCATCGGTGCTTCAGGTGTCATCGCTGTCGTTACAGCCGGACTGACGCTCAAGCTTGCGGGGCCAAGTCGGGTGCCTCCGGTGTCCTGGACAAATCTGCGAGAAACCTGGGACCTGCTGGCACATTGGGCTGGCGCACTGATCTTTATTCTGGCCGCATTGCTTATTCCCCGAATGCTGGAAGCCGTACGTCTTGATGATGTCTTGCTGGTACTGGTTGTGATCGTGGCGGCAACGCTAGCTCGCGCAGCTATCGTGTTTGGGCTTATGCCGCTTCTGTCCAGCCTGCGGTTATCTCCCCACGTAGAGATGCCTTACCGCGCTGCCATTCTCTGGGGCGGGCTCAGAGGAGCACTGACTCTGGCACTGGCGCTAGCCGTGACTGAGAGTCAGGCAGTGCCTATAGAGATCAAACGTCTGGTCGGGATATTGGCCACAGGCTTTACGCTGTTCACCTTGATCGTTCAAGGCACAACCCTGCGCTGGGTTATCGGTTTGCTCAAGCTCGATCGTCTGTCGACTGTAGATCAGGCGTTGTCCAATCAGGTTGTTGCTGTCGCCTTGCAAACAGTGCGCGAGGACATGAGCAAGACCATTCGCCGTTTCGATCTACCTCATGAACTGCTACACGGCGAAGCCAGCCAGTTTGAGTCAAGAGTGACTGACGCAGTACATCTGGCGGAGACTGGTGAAGGTATTGGTGATCGTGATCGCATCAAGCTTGGCCTGATCGCGCTGGCTATTGCCGAGCGGAACGCTATCCTTGATCGCATTCGCGAACGTACCTTTCCGATGCGACTTGCCGAACAGGCAATTGCCGATGCTGATCGACTCATTGATGCAGCTCGTACCTCAGGCCGCTCAGGTTATCAGCACGCGGCAAAAGATAGCGTGGGTTACCAATACGACTACCGGTTGGCCCTGTTCTTTCACAATCGACTACGCTGGTCGACGCCTCTCGCCCGCATCAGCGAAGCACGTTTTCAGGTGCTGGTCTCACAGCGCGTCATCTTCAGTGATCTTGAAGGATTGATTGATGCGAGAATAAAACCCCTGCATGGCAGCCGGGTCGCTGAACTGCTGCAGGAAATGCTGGGGCGTCGCAAGACTATGATAGACACGGCACTTGCAGGCTTGCGCCTGCAGTTTCCAGGTTACGCCGAGGAGCTCGGGCGGCGCATGATTCAGCGGACAGCGCTGCGTCTTGAAGAGAAGGAATACACCGCACTGCGCGAGCAGGGTCTTGTGGGGTCAGAACTACATACTTCTCTAACCCAGAACATCGCTTCGCGCCGTGCTATCGCTGAGCAACATCTGGAGCTTGATCTGATCGTTCAACGTGTCGAACTGATCAAACAGTACCCCCTGTTTCATGATCTCGATGACAAGACACTGCAACAGCTTGTTCGTAAGATGCAGACTCGCTATGTCAACGCCAATACGGTCATCATTCACGCTGACACGATCGAGAGAAAAGTATTTTTCATAGCCTCCGGAGCTGTCGTCATGGATTCAGCCGGCCGCCTCACTCAACACGGACCCGGCGAAGTCTTTGGCGTCATGAGTTTGCTGACCAATGAACCTGGGAGTATCCGGGTACGCACTATTGCCCCGTCGACTCTACTGGTTCTGGATGAGGACAGGTTTCGTCGATTGCTGAGGCGCAGCCCCAAGTTACAACAGGTGGTCAATGAGACGGCGAAGGGCAAAGGCTGACCTTTTTGCCTGATAGAGTTCGAAAACGCGCATACAATACCGCTAACTGAACACTTCTCTACAAGTTACTTGGCGTAT